>Ga0209007_1000513_pt1 | contig 14585 bp, 13 predicted proteins | sample JacPinW_OM1H0_O2_FD_187961 | JGI IMG/M metagenome (GOLD analysis project Ga0209007, IMG submission 187961) | Forest soil microbial communities from Algoma, Ontario, Canada - Jack Pine, Ontario site 1_JW_OM1H0_O2 (SPAdes) (version 2) | ecosystem: Environmental > Terrestrial > Soil > Boreal... | reverse complement strand
CGGAATTGCGCCAATCGGAATACGTGGTTGTGATCTCGCTATCTTCTCCAGGACGCACGGACTTGAGCGGCAGAAACGTCTTCGCGTCGATGTACCACGTAGTCGTCCATCCGCCCTCGGGTTTGTACCGCAGTAGATAGGCCGAATGATCGCTGCTCTCCGACACCTCTGCCAATCCCATCTCCTGTGGCGGACCGAAGACGATGACCCTCTCTTCATTAACTCCTGTGGTAAATCGCTCTAGCTCCTGTCCTTCGACTTTTCGCACCCAGCCATTCCAGTCGCGACGCTCTTTGCGCTGCTTCGTCAGCAGCAGTTGCGACTCGTCGATGTTGCGCTGAACTTCGCGACGAAAATCTGTATTCGAGATCCAATCCTGCACCGTTCCCGGAATTCCGTCCTCAGTCGAGACTGTCGTGATCAAGGCCGAGTGCGACGCTTTGTCGGAATGCACCGCAGCCCGCCATCGGTCCACCACCTGAGAGGCGTTTACAGTCGAATGTTGAGTATGCGACGGCGGAGCGGCGAACGAAAGCAGAAGAATAAGGAGTGAATTGTGCGCCTTCATGTCGACAGCTTACACAGATTCACGAGAGAAATGTCGCAAAGTGCTCGACGAATTTCACCGAATCATCTATAGCGGGATTCCTCAGTAGTCGGTCTGAGTCGCGCAACCGAAAGGTGGCCCAAGGACGCCAAGTGCAACGCGCTCGACGAGGGCTTTTTGCAGGCGGCCTATTTCCCCCGCACCCAGAACGCCGGCTTCTATGGCAGCTCTGCTGTGCGCTACGCTTCCGGGGCAAACCGGGGCGAAATCACCGCCCGCGTTCGAAATTCCATTGCGGAGATTAATCCCAACACTCTCGTTGATGGCGTGACCGGCCTCGACGACCAGGTGAATCAATCCATTGCGACGCAAGCTCATTGCCCGCCTCACCAGCTTTTTCGGATCCATCGCCGTTTTCCTCGCCTGCATCGGAATCTACGGCTTGCCTACTCGGGCTCGGTACCCATGACTAAGGGCGGCTTTTGACCCCGTGGTTTCTTGGAAAAGACAGCTCTACCGCTGTCGCTTTTCCTTAATTCAGGGAACGCAGTCTGCTCACGCAGGTTTGGTGGCCAAGGGAATAAAGCCGGAAATGACGCGTCTGAGGCATATAGAATGTCTTTCCGGCTCACCGGATGCGAGATGAGGTCAATCGTTCGTTGGGGCCAACACCCCTCGTGACGTGGGGGCCACCTACTCCCAGCAGTCTTATCACCACAGTGAAAACAAGGACGATGCCTGTGTTTTCTTCAGGACTAAACACCTCCCGACTGACGAATGGGTACTTCACCTGTCCAGGAGTTGTCCAACAATCTGGAATCTGAACAGGAGGAACCGTTGAGCGGAAAATTATTGCGTCGAGGAATTCTTTGCTCTCTACCGCGGAATTGAGAGCTAAGCAGTTACTTGATCTTGGTAACCGCTCAAAACATCAGCTTCACGCCAGCGCCAGCTTGTGTAACTGAGACGCGCCGACCGCCCAAAGACCTCAACGGTCCGCTCTGGTAGGAGTTGACAACCACAGGAACGATGAACCGGACATGCCGGGTAAGTGCAAGTTCGGAATTCCAATCGAACTTGATCTGCTCCTGAATGCCGTCGTCCGCCGTCAACTGATAAGAAACGACGGATCGGACTTTCCGGAACTGAAGACCGGTACCGATGAACGGGTTGAACGACTGGCGAGCAGAATTAATGTAGTGGGAGGTTGAAAACCCGTTGGTGTTGATAACCCAGTTTGCTCCAGCGCCGACGATCAGACGGCCGAAGAGCTTGTAATAGCCTGATGCCTGCAAGGTCCCGGTGTGCCCTGCGCCTGCCGTAACGTTCGCGGTGTCGTAACCGCCGTTCACGTCAAAAAGAATGTGGTTGGAGCTAGATTCAAGTCCAACACCAGCCATGTAATTCTCAATGCTAGAGCCGGGTGCCGTCTGGATCGAGCCTACGACGTAAGGCGCGAATGCCTCGTTCAGAGTAGAGGTTTCCACCAGTTTAGTTTGAGCCCCCGCGACTTCTGTCAGCAAGGCAACGCCCAAGAACAATATTGTGATCTTCATGATGACAAACGACCTTTCAAGAACGCAGCGCGGGACAGAGTGTGTACTCCTCCATACAGTGGCAGCCGGGAGAAGAGCATTTGTTGCGTTTTAGAAGTTGTCGTGAAGATAAGATTCCAACCAGTCCAGCCGGAACTGAATATCGCCGAGGTCGACGCGCAGAACTATTTGATCGGCGAGTAACTGGTTCTTGAACGCCAGGGCACTACTAGTGTCCAGCCCGTCGATATTGCGCAGCGACTTTTCAATATCCGAGTCATGTTCGAGTAAAGCCGTTAGCTGAGGGCGCAGGAATGACAGAGTGTCCGCGATCTGCCCTTTCAAAACCGCCGATTGCCGTGCTACATCCCCCCACTGATTATTCTTAAAATCAAGATATGCCGATGCGGACCGATCAAGATGTGTGTTGGCGGAATGCCGCCCGAGATTGTACGTCAGGCTAACCTCACCGAACCCGCCGAACTTCGAGACGGTGGTCGTGGAATTGAACTCCGCCAGTTGACGCCGTCCACCGCCGGACACTGTGAGGTCCCAGCCGCTTTCGCTTGCCAGTTTGGTGATGGCTTTCTGGTTCGCTTCGTCGGCGTGCAGCTTGTTGTTTACCAGCGCGCGAAGTGGCAGATCGCTGAGAGTTGGGACGTAAGGAAGAAGGCCGGTCAGTGTCGACGTGCGCCGCATATCCAGCCGCGCTCTTGCGGATTGAAGGTAATAGAGCGCTGGGACGGTCACGTTGTGCACTTGAACCATTTTTTCTTCGTCTCGAATCATGGTCTCCAGTTGGTCTGAACCCTGCTGGACTAAATTGAGCCGATGCAGGAGCGCGTCTTTCTCCATCTTCGGTGCGGCGAAATAAATGTGCTGCTGTGCCTCGGTCGTCGCCACGTAAAGATCACAGGCAGCGTGTGCCGCTCTCGATGTGAGGAGCGCTTTCAGATTGTTGGCCAGACTGCCGGTGAGGCCGAAGATCATCTGCGGGGGTGTGCCGGCGCTCGGCTGGGTTGGCCCAGCGATAGCCGATGGGCTGCGCAGCAGGTCGCGCTGGGCGTTCGCCTGCTCCGTAACGTACTTGCAATATGCGTTTTCCGCCGCTTCATTTTCTCCGGCGAAGACGGTGGTGCAGCATAACAGCACTGCGGCGATTAATAGAGACGCTTGCCTCATAAAGGATGCTTTAAAAACCTCAAAATAAGAGCGGTTTGCTCCCCACAAAAAGCGTTTTTGATTTTGCGGAATCGGGATCGGTCAGTTCGAGTTGCACGAGGAATCCGCGCAAGTCAGTCTTGAAGATCGGATGGGTAGTGTGCTGTTCCCCGACGAATGTCGCCTTTATAACGCCAACCTGACGGCAAGCGACAAAGCTGAGATAACAGTCATAAACCGGAGCTCCCTGGTTGGCCACGGCTTGATTTTCGTACGGCACCAGGGCCACATTGGTTCTGGCGCCTTGCGTGGCAGCCCACAGAGGCGTCTGTTTTGCCGTCTTCAAAGCCTGGTCGAGTTTCACTACCTGGTTTTTTTCTGTGACGATTTGTTTCTGGGCGGTATCTAAAACGATTCCCAGACAGGCGATTTCCGACTTCAGCTCTGCCTGCTTGTGCAGAGTGTCCAGGTAAGTCGTGGAGGAAAGCGTTTTCGCCCAAATTGTGTCCTTCAGCAATGTGGTCGCGATCTTGCTGTCGGTGAGGTCCCCGGAGGACTTAACGAAGCTCAACTTCGCTTGGGTTGCATCGCCTTTGGTAATGAGTCCCGCTGCCAACTCTTTGTCGATGTTAGCGTCAACGTCGGCGGACTGGGCCAGCGCACTCTCGGTGCTGGTGACGTCGGCGGTTTTCTGCTTGTCTAGGTCGGCGAGTACCGGACCTGTCTGTCCCTTGTGTTGGTTCTCCTGGTCAATTGCCGTTTCGATGGCCGGAAGAATCTTTTCAAGGTTTGCCTTATGCGACCGGGCTTCCGTCACCGTGTTTTCGAGCTTTCCGATGTCAAGCTTCAGGTCGTCGACGGTGTCCTGGGTGGTCAGAGTCTTGCCGATGAGGTCAAGCGTATCCTTGTCAGATTGGGAGAGGATGACGGGCGCGACCCAAGTCTTGCTGCCGGCATAGAATGCGCTTCCCAGGCCGAATACGAGGACTCCGGCAAGAACTGCGTACAAGCTGACAATGGCAAAGACGCGGTAGAGCAATAGCACTGAACTATTAATGGCAGGTCTGATATTTTCTAGCTTCATAATTGTTGTCCTGGACGCTTAACCCGTTTCTTGGTCCGACTTCCCCAGTCGCTAAAGTCAAGGGTCAGCAGAGACAAGACGGTGAGATAGAAGGAGTTGATGATCCACCAGAATCCGAAGAACGCAAATGTAAGCGGGTTGGCGATCTTTTGATCGGGAAAGTGTTTTGAGACAACCATGTGCAAGACCGCGCCGATAGCCATCGAGATGATTACTGTGATCGGATGCAAGAAGAACAGGGGATCGAAATGGGGGGCGATGAAGATCCCAAGGGTGAAGGTCAACAAAGTCAGGGGAGCAATGGTGGAGCAATAGACGCCGTTCGGGTGCACGGTCCCGAGGTGACTCCAAAGCAATTTGTAGGTCAGGAACAGATCGCGGACGCCACTTTTTCTCCAGCGGTACTGCTGCTTAAAGAACTGGGGATATTTATCAGGAGCATTGGTCCAGCAGCGTGCCTTCGTATTCACATAGGTGTCATAGCCCAAAAGAAGGGCGTGATGGGTAATGTATCGATCTTCACCCTCCACGACTTCGACCCCAAACCAGTTCCGGGTCAGAATCTTTGGTTCGATCTGCTCGAATAAATGGCGCCGGATGGCAAGCAGGTAGCCTCCCACGCAAGTGACCGACTTCGTCCAGTTCTCATAGGTTTTCCACAAATCGAAGGCCAGGAAGTAAACGTAGGTCTGGACTTGCGTTAAGGAATTGGTGTTGGGATTTCGGATACCCACCGTGCCGCCGACAATTCCCATCTTCGGGTCGGCGAAGCACGACACCAACTGCCGAATGGTGTCCTTGGCGAAAATGCAGTCGGAATCGATCACCACGATGATGGAGGAATTGGACACGTGGGACGCACCAATCAGGGTGCGGGATTTTCCCATGTTCTTAGGATTTCGCCGGGCGACGACACGGCCTGGGAAATCGGCGGCCGCTTTCTGAAGCCACTCCCAGCTGTCGTCCCTGGAGCGGTCATCGGTAGCGATGACTTGAAATTTGTCCACCGGGTAGTCGCATTCAAGAATGGTTCGGATGGAGTTGTAGACATCGGGACCTTCGTTAAAGCAGGGGAGTAAGATGCTGACGGTCGGTTCCAGTGAGAAGTCCTGTTGGACGCTGGCCAGCCTAGGATGGCCGATACGCATCACGATCGACCACGCGTATTTGGCGAGACTTAGGAAGAGGCGCAACCCGAGCACGCAGAGGATGAAAGTAAGCACGCGCTATTTGCCCCCCAGGGGTCTGAATTTCACGGAGCGAACAAAGAAATAGCGCTCCACGCCGACGGCAGCCGCGCCGCCCCATTTGTTACTGTTCGTACCCCGGTGCTGAAGGATGATGTGTGCTGGATTTTGCGGCACATGTTCGGTCTGGTGGGCGACTCTCGTGCCGTCGATATAAACATCCACTGTTTTCGAAGACCAGACCAGAGAATAGCGCCGGAATCGAGTCGCCAGGGTAGGTTCGTCTACTTTGTCGCTGGTCTTCTGGAGCGGTGTGGGATCGAAATTAGGATCGAGGTTGAACCACGAGCTTACCCACAAGGCATTCTCATTTCCCAGAAACTCCAGATCGATTTCGCTCTCCGACTTGTTGTAGTAAATAAAGCCGGATGATACCGCCCCGGTTGAAGCGGTCCCGTCACCCTGAGGGGTGGGCGAGAGGCTGCTCATGCGCATCTCGAAGTCGTAGGTGCCGAAGCCGAACAACTCCCTGGAAATGATCGCGCCACCCGCTGATTCGACACCACTGGCCGTTGCATGCTGCTGGACGGTAATGCGCAGCATCCCTTGCGTGAAGTCGATCGCAGATAACACATAGATGCCACGGTTGACACCGGGTGAGGAGTCCGGCGACTTGTATGTCGCAATGATCCACTTTGTCGTGTCGAGCTTTCCGCCTTTGAACTCATCTTTGAATGCAACTCGCGCTCCAGTATCGGCTCGCAGCATGAGGCAACTCCAACTGAGTAGAAATATAGAAATAAGGTCGAACCACCCTGCCCAAATGCACCACGCTTCAATTCTTGCTCGCCGCATGCCCTTTACGTGTGGCAACTGGTCTTCCTGTTTCTGCAAACGGAGGCGGTGACTGTACGCCCACAAACAGCACACGGGAACGCGTTGGGATCCATCGGAGTGCAGAAGTAATCTCTCACAGCTTGACTCTAGTCTGTTTGTCTCTCCGCGTTTGGGACAATAGGTGCGCGACCTTAGAGCAGAAAGCGCGTTTGCCAGCAGAAAGGCGTCACAGGTCCGGTCCTGGCAGCCCTTGGGAGAGGGCCACTTTGGCCATGTTGCCGGAGTGCTGGGACACAAGGTCGAAGCGTGCCCTCGCCCAGGTCATCAAGGAAATGGCTTTCCCTTGCGTGAGCCGCAGAGGGACATAGCGCCCATTCTCCAGACAACCAGTGCCATCTTGGGCCACGCTTGGCACGCAGCCAGCCGCAAGGATGAGAACCGCCACCATCGTTTTAATTCGTTCATTCCTCCAAAACTTAGTGAGTAGCGCGCCCAACAATACAACCGTCTCCGTCTGCCATGCGCCGTGCAGCATGTAGCCCAGTCGCACTTTGTCACCGGTTGGCCGGTTCTCGAGTTCCGCTGCCAGTTCCATCGGCGTGTGCACGGGCTTGCCATCCACGGCGTTAATCACATCGCCCACATGCAATCCAGCTAGTGCTGCTACCCGTTCGGCGCTTCGTCTGTGATCAGCGCCAGTGTTCTGTGCCAGCCTGACCGTAACCCCCAAAGGATCGAGCCTCAACCCCGTGCTAGTTGCGCCGTGCTGGCGTGGTTGCGTGCGGGGTTGGCGGCTGTGTATCTGCAGGCGCGCTTGGCGCGGGCACTCTCGTAGCACTCTCGCCATGTCGCGTCCCGAAGCTATAGACGATCCCGGCTCCAGCGCGATAGTTGTTCTGCGTGACCGAGGGACCACTAAAGATGTTGTGCCTGGTGAAGACGTGATTAGCCGACGCGCGAACGAACCACGGGCCGGAGACCTTGAATTGCATACCACCGCCTGCAAGTCCCGCTGCGCCATCCAGCGATTCGAAACCTGATGGACTGTCGCATTGGTATTGTCGAAGAAATGGAGGTTGACATGGTTCTGTGGGGCTACACCCGTCATGTGCGGTCGGGTAGCCGTCTAGTTCAACAATTCAACTGTGTCTGCGAACGGCACAGGCAGGACAGAGCTAAAACGCAAATCGAAGGCCCAGTTCCATGCGCCGAGCGGTGTCGGCTGTAACGGACTGCCCAACCGCTCCGGAGGAAAGGATGGTGTTTACAGCCGTGACATTGGTATGGTTCAGCAGATTCTCGCTGCGCGCACTGAATGTGAACGTGCGCTGATGCTCTTTGCTGCCAGGGAGGGCGAAGGAACGGCTCAGGTTCGTGTCGAGATGCACGGTTGCGGGCATCGTCCCAATGTTCCGCGGAACATTGCCATTCACCGTGTTGGTGGTGAGCAACCCAAATTGCGTGCCATAGACCCCCGGTCCCGGAGTGGAAGCGTAGGAAGGCCGGTCGTTGAAGTCGCCGTCGCCATTCGCATCCGTGCCCGTTGTGATGTTGTAGGGCGTGCCACTGCTTGCGAAGAGTTCGGTGGAAAGCTCTGCTTTCAGCGGCAGCTTCACATTACCCATCAGACCGAAGAGTCCGGATGTCTGCCAATCCACCCGCGACGACTCGCCCTGCTCGCTGTAGGTCGACTGCGGATTGGCCGCCCCTAATGTATTCTCACCGCGGAAACCTCCATCGGATCGTACACCTGCCATGTGCACATAGAACGCGTCCACGCCGAACCGCTTATAGTCGTTCTGCCGCAGAGATAACACCAGGAATCTCCCACGCATATGGGCAAGCTTTTCGTAGAGAAAGATATTCTCGTTCGGTGCGATCGGCCTCGGAGCAAGGAGAGCCGCGGTTGGATCGGGCGCAACGCCTATGCTGCCTGCAACCATCGGAGCATTGATGTTCTCTGCTCGGATCTGATCCCAGTTCGCTGTGTAGTTGAAGTCACCCTCGGCATGCCAATGATGCGAAAACTCATGTTCCACTTCGAACTGAGAGCTAAAGGAGGGTACTTGCCTGAACGTCTTCGGGAACTGATAGAGTGTGTTCACGCTGATCGAACCGGCAACGGGGGTCTGCGGATTCTGGAAACTTGGCGCATAGGTTGTCTCCTCTTGTTGCCGAATTCCATTCAACCGATCAACCTGCATGGCATAGCCCGGATCCACCGCGCTCGAAAACAATCCTACTCGCAGGTGAACCACCCATGCCGATTTCTTGTCGAGCGACCAATTCACGCCGAGTCGAGGCGAGAAGTTCGCAAAGCTGCTGGGCGCGGTTTGAAACTGATAGCGGAAGCCTGCATTCAAGCTGAAGTGATCGTTTAGCTTCGCACCGTCTTGCGCATACAAAGCGAGCCGCCATTGAGTGACAGGAACGAGCGGAGTTCCGCTGTTTTTCTGAAAGGCCGTTGGCGTTCCGCCAGGGAGATTCAGAATGGCGCGACGGTACTGCTCCATTGCACTGATTGTCGTTGTTTCGCCGGTCGGATTGTTGTTCGCGTCGAGCACAGCCGCGCTTCCCCCTCCAAAGACGAATGCGCCGTTGAATGTGTCCGGATCGTAATCGTGCTCGAATACACCGAGAGACTGCACACCAAACTTCAGGCTATGCCGGCCTCGAGTGAAAACTACGTCATCGTCTGCCTCGAGATCTCGTTCGCGGTTGTTGAGCTCTCCGTTGGTTGACCCGCCACCGGTGAAATAGCCCGCGACCCGCAAGGAAGGCTCGCTCGAAAGAGGCGTCTGTTCTGTTCGTTTCCAGGAGTATCCGATTCGGATCTCATGCATCAGACTGGCGCCAAAGGTCTGCGTATTCAGCAGACGCAGATCATATTCGTTTGACAGACTGTTGTATCCGGCATTAGCCAGAACCAGGCCGCCGGCACCCTGATTCCCGAGATTGTTGACGTTAGAAGAAAAGGAAATAGTTGCCAGATCATTTGTTTTGATTTGCCAGTCTGCGCGCGCGGACCCGATCCACAACCGTTGCGGAGCAGGTACGGATTGTTGCTGAGGCGCGGGAGCTCCGTCTGAATTCAACGTCACCGCATCAACGACATTAAACTCATTGATATCGCGCTTTTCCAACGCAAGAAAGACATCACTTTTCTTCTGTGTAATGGGCCCACCAAGTTCGAAACCGTACCGCTGCTTGCTCGCCGGCGTTGCGGTCACGGACAACGGATCCGTAGCGTTGAACGGAGTGGCGCTGTCAGCAAAGAACAGGGCGCCGTGCCACGGTCCGGCGCCTGGCTTGGTTGTAATTTCAATCCTGGCGCCCAGCCACGGCGGGTTCTGATACTCGGAAGAGAACAAGTCAGGATTCACGCGAATGGAAGCGATGGAACTCTTTGGAGGCAGCGTGCTACTGTTTTGAAAGCCATCGACCGTGACGATTGCACTGCCGGAAGGCCCGCCTCCACCTGCAGCAAGAGCCTGCAACTCGCGAAGAAAATCATCTGGATCATCCGAAAGTCGTCGCACTTTTTCTGATCCCAGCACAGCCGTACTGGCGGTGTGGTCGTCGTCTGCGCCGTTTGTATTCGCGCCCACCTGTACATCCGTCTGCACCGAAGCTACAGCCAGCTGGAGATTCACATGCGCGGCGCCCCCTGCATGAGCGTGTGCCCGGGCGCTGGCTTGTGCGAATCCGTCGGCATTTGCGGTAATCGTGGTTAAGGTGACGGACACACATGAGAAGGCATAGTGGCCAGTTCCATCCGTTACATCTGTTGCTCCGGTGCCGGCCTGCACGTGTGCTCCAGGAATCACCGCTCCCGTCGGATCTGTAATCACACCGGCGATTTGCATCCCGCGAACGCAGGACTGCTGTGCAGAAGCCGCCCCAGAAAGCAACAATCCCAGGAGAAGAGGTGCGCATCGCCGGCCGACGAGAATGCGCGCCTTCGCTGTCGGTCCCCAACTGTCTCCCAATCTCTTACTGGTCATCCCGCCTCCAGTCATCCTGCTTGATCTATCAAGCTAGGTGATCTCGGACGAGGTTCGCTTCCAGTTTGGAATGAAGCGCCTGTTTATTGGCGCGAGTTGGATCAATTCAAATTCTATGAAGCCTGTCAGCAGCCCATCTGATGAGTACTCCGCGGAGAACTCTGCAGCCGACAGCCCATTCAGGTTTTTCTCGTCGTAGAAGACCATGCAAAGGTATTTCATTGCATCCTTCTGAGTAGCGCGGAACTGCGGCGACCGTTGTCCGTTCGATCTAAAGTTTCGTCGCCAACAGGTCAATTTCCGGCGCAGGATGAAGTGAAATCGGCAAACCTTATTGGCAGTCGATTGAGCTTATCGGAACAACGCAGCCCGTTGCTCGTGGATCACAGTGACGGTAAGCCGTGGGTCGACTCCGCAGATACAGTTCTTCGATCGTAGTCAGCGGGTTCGTGCAATCGATTTGTTCGCCGCTGCGTAACTGGTCAGAGACTCGGTTTGCGATCGCCTCATCTCCTCCATGACAGATGGCATGCCCAAGTTCGTGGCGAACGGCGAGGGTAAGAAGTTGGTCGACCGGCACGCCAAGGTTTCTCGAAAGTTCATCAGTTCGAGCCGGCTTGGGCAAGAAAAGTGCCTCTTCCAGGAAGGTTTCGCGTGCGTTGATGACGGTAAACGCCGGGCTGCGCCTATCGACGTGCAGCTTCAGCACCACTGATTGCCAATCTTCCGATCCCACGATTACCCAACTCCAATGCCCCGGCAAGTCAACGGAATAGCGCACCAACTCCGCCCGTAGCTTCGCGACGTTCTGTAAGCATTCCTGGTGGTCAAGTCCCGCATAGCAGAAGAATTGTTGGGTTACGAGACTATTTGCATGTGCGGACCGCGAGGCAGCGGTTGCCGACGGACACGCCCCGCAGAGAGTGACAACGGAGAGCAGGCACACACGGAATGCCGGAGCCAAGAAGCGCCCGAACGGCCAAGCTGCTTTCATAGAGCTTCCTCCCTAAGAACCGTCGTTTCAGTTGGGAACCGAGCGCCGTGTGAGCACGAACTGCACGATAGCGTGCGGCAAGCGGCGACGCCAGGTTGGCCGACTTCTGGGTGCACGATAAGCTGCTAAGCAGGTATGCTCTACCTGTTCGTCGCGAGCCGCTGGTCTTCCGACGCGGGATGGATGGGGGATGAGATGAGGATGCGAGGGAGGCGGGATTCAGCGGCTCATTTGATTGAAGAACGATCCTCGAAAATTCCGGCTCAGTGTGAGCTCAGCACCGTTGGTGAGCTTCACGATGTAATCTCCATGAAATAGGGGGTGCAGTCCGCGTACAGCCGCCTTGCGAACCAGAATGGATCGATGTATTCGAAGGAACTCTTTAGGATCGAGGGTATCTTCTAAACTCTTGATTGTCTGCCTGACGATGTGATTACGGCTGGTGGTGTGAATGACGACATACTTGTTGGCTGCCTCGATCCAAAGAATCTGTTCGACCGGTACAAAAACAATCCCATTCTCGTCTTTGACAGCCAGCCGGGAGAGCCAGGGATTCGCTTCTGCCATGCCTCCGGAAAAATTCTCTCTCGTGCCTAAACGCCGCATGGCGCGTTCCAGCGAAATCGAAAGCCGTTCTTTATCGAAGGGCTTGCAGAGATAATCGACGGCCTCCACTTCGAATGCTTTTACCGCATATTCGCTGTAACCGGTGACAAAGATAAAGACTGGCCTCTTCTCGATCTCAACCTGTTCGATCATCTCGAAGCCGCCGAGACCGGGCATCTGAATGTCTAGAAATGCGATATCGGGTGTAAGCTTACGGATCAGGTCGACGCCTTCCACGCCACTCGTGGCTTCGCCGGCGATGACGACATCCTTCTCCCCGCCAAGGAGCTCGCGCAGATAGCGACGCGCATGCGGCTCGTCATCAATGATCAGCGTGCGTATGGGCGTCGGCGGTAGCATACAGGTCCTGGTCTCGTTCTAGTCTCTCATTTTCGGCTTTCTTGTATGGAATGGAGATGTCAATTTGCACCCCGCCCTGCGGCCGGTCCGTGTATTGGAACCTGAATTCATCTTTGTAGTAGAGACGAAGCCGGTCCTTCGTGTTCGTTAGTCCTACTCCGAACGGTGGAGGGCCCGATGACTCAGAGCGCACGGGTCCGTCGTTGTGGAGAGCAAGGTGCAACCTATCACCCTGCCGACATGCACGGAAACGAATCTCGCAGGAGCGCAGTATGCGTGCGGCCCCGTGGCGGACGGCGTTTTCAAAGAGAGGCTGTAATAAGAGTTCTGGCACCTCTGCGGACGTTGCCTCGGGCTCGATATCATAGTCAAGTACCAAGCGGTCGCCGAGCCGGAGCTTTTCGATGCCGAGATAGAGGTCGGCAAATTCCAACTCTTCGGACAGGCTTCGGACGGAACCACCAGTATCCTTCAAAGTGAGGCGAAGAAGATCGCCAAGTGCGATCACCATACGACGTGCCGTCGCCGGCTGCTCGACGATAAGCCCAGCTATGGCGTGCAAAGTATTAAACAGAAAATGCGGGTGCAGTTGCATGCGTAGGGCTTCGAGACGCGAGACGGCTAGCTGCCGCTCTAGATTGGTCGCACGTGTGCGCTCCGCTTGGAAATCCAGCCACACTCGCCAGCCTTCGAGCGCGAGGACGAGCACCATCCCCATCAGAATGTCGGAGGGCAAGAACCTGTCAAGGCCGGACCTCAAAAATGACCAGAAAGATGACGAGCGATACGGAAAGAAGGTTGAATACACGATCGCCCACTGGCTCAGCATGATTACAGATCCAAAAGCCGCGACGGCCCCGAGCAGCACGGCTGCGTTCCATACTTTTTTTCCACGGCCGAGCGGGAACTTGTGTGTACATTTTGAAAGGAGTGGCAATGCAAGTATCCACAGAGCGAAATGCACAGCGGTGGCGTAAAGAGCGAAGCCAAAAGACTTATCGCCGTCAAGGTCGCTTACCATCAGGACGGCCGTGAAGAACAGGGATGCGCCCGCCCAGCCGAGGATCACGATTTTGAGTCGACCCCAAGTAGTCATTTGCTTATTATTGCGCCTGAACGAGAAAGAGCGATCTTCCCGATGCTACAGATTATGCGGTTGCCCCGGCTCTGTGCCACGCTTTGTCGCGAGGGGCAGGTTTTGCGGCGTGAAATGGCGTGCCTGCCGCTAGAGGGGTCTAAGTGATGAGAAATGCCTTTTTCTTTACGGATCCTCGCGGACGAGACCCGTGCGCCATGAGTGATATTCACATCTGCAATGGCAGCTATGGTTTCTTTTACCGCTGGGGCGGTGCGTCGACGGTGCCCAGCAGCGCCTGGCGCACTGGTCGTTCTGATGCAAGCAGGACTTTTACTACTTCGAAGACTATCGCCGTGGCATAAGTGACTGCGATCCAGACACAGACCTCTTCGATGGGCAGACCGGACCAAGCGCCGATAAAAAATCCGATCATCTGGTGGTGCTGGAATCCCCACCACTGGTAGGGAACAGCCAGGGTGGCCTCCCAAAGCAAGCTGACGAGCAACATAAAGAAGAGCGTGAGGCTGAGGGCGCGCCAGTTAATGAAACGCCGTGCTACCGGGAAAAAGGAAACCGCCGGAAGGAGAGCCCCTACGACCAGGAATATGAAGTAGCCGGGGAACCCGGCCTGGTCTTCCGGTAAGGCGAGATGCTTCTTATAGAACCATGCCGCGCCAATCAACACCGCAGCAAGAATGAGCGAGGTGGGATGAAAGTGCAGAAGGCGGCGCACCGTCTTGGCTTCACTGGGGTAGTCGATGACGTTGTACGCGGCTACCCAGAACTCGCCCAGCCAGACATAGAGAAGAAGAACCACAAGAAAGCCAGTCAAATAGAAAACGTACTCTTCGAATGGGACTGGCCTACCGAGTGCGGGTGCGGGGATGCCCAGGGTGGCGCCGACGTTCGGATAATCGAAGAACCACTGTGCGAAAACAAAATCGAGCAGGCATCCGAGCGGTACGAGAATGGCCAGCGTCCACCAGAAGGCGCGCTGAGGAATGTGCAACCCCTCACTAGGCAGGAACCAAGTGGCGATGAGTGTGATGGGAACGATGAACAACAAAAGGCTAATGGTATAGCCATGCGGTGTCGAGCCTTGGTTGAGAGGAATGGACGGAGCAGCGATTCGAACTGAGTGCAACGTGATGGCGGCTGGAATCACGATCATGGTCAGCATGGCGACAACGAT
>Ga0209007_1000512_pt1 | contig 14636 bp, 8 predicted proteins | sample JacPinW_OM1H0_O2_FD_187961 | JGI IMG/M metagenome (GOLD analysis project Ga0209007, IMG submission 187961) | Forest soil microbial communities from Algoma, Ontario, Canada - Jack Pine, Ontario site 1_JW_OM1H0_O2 (SPAdes) (version 2) | ecosystem: Environmental > Terrestrial > Soil > Boreal... | reverse complement strand
GGACAGAGTCCCGATGATGTTGTTATTGAAGGAATCCGGTCCCTCGGTTTTTCCATTGTCGAACATGTAGGTTGCGAACAGGCTATCAACTTTTCCAATCGTGAAGTCCGAGCGCGAGGTGAAGAAGTCCTCGTTGGTGTTCTGCGGGGTGGGAAGCGTGAAATTGCCGGTATCGCCCTCGACCGCACCGTTCGGAAGGGGATAGAGCGCCAGGTACGGCTCTACCCTTGGATCCACACGAACAGTACCTGAGGTTAGATTTCCGGTGCGTGCCGCGGCAGAAGGCACAATGTCCACCGTGGTGCTTGAAAGCAGCTGGCGAATGCCTTCGTAATCGCCAAAAACAAACCACTTGCTTTTGATAATCAGCCCTCCAGCATCGGCTCCGAACTGATCGCGCCGGAAGGGGGGCGGAGACGAAGTTGTGTCGAAGAAGTTGCGGGCGTCGAGCGCGCTGTTGCGCAGAAACTCATAAGCAGAGCCGTGTAGCTCATTTGTGCCAGAGCGCGTAATGGAATTGATCACTCCTCCCGTCGTCCTGCCATAGCTAGCCGGCGCGCTGTTTGTCACGACAGAAAACTCCTGAATTGCCTCCACGCCGAGCAAGACACCGAGAACGCTGGCGGGCCCTCCGTTGGAATAGTCGTTTATGCTGATTCCATCGAGTCGGTAGTTGTTCCCTTGTGGGCGCGTTCCGCCGATGCTTAACTGCGTCCCGAGACCGCGGTTTGCCCTTTGATTACTCAGAGCGAGAGGGTATTGATACACGCCAGTGACTCCCGCTTGCAGCTGTGCGAGAGTCGTCCAATCGCGCCCGTTCAGAGGCAATTCGCGAACTGTGGTTGAGTTCTCGGTTGCCTCCAAGGTCGAGCTGGCCAATTGGATAGCGGACGGTGTGTCTGAAACTTCGATTTTCGTCCTAACCTCGCCTGGGTTTAGCTTGAAATCGATTACCTCCTGGGAGCCTACCGTTACAAGAACCCCCGATCTCACAAGCGTTGCAAATCCTTCCTTGGACGCACTGACCTGATATGCACCAGCCACCAAGTTCGGAGCCGTGTAGATACCGTCGTTGTCTGCGGTTACGGGCCGGAGGATCGTCGTCTCGGAGTTCCTAACCGAGACGTGCGCTCCTGCAATCGCGCGTTCTGAACCATCTCTCACTCTTCCTGAAATAGTCCCTCCAGTGACCTGCGCGAGGCAGGCACTCCCGGTGACCAGTACGATTGCAGTGACGCTTGCGACAGTGAAGGAATTCGAAGCCAAAGCCGCGCGAGTTAGACACCTCAACGCTCCTCCTTTGACGGATTTACCTTGACTAAAGTCCGCACCCGCCAGCAGTGAGCTGTCAAGGAATGACCGAGCTTATTTCTAGAACGTGAACTCTCATCAGTTACTCGGAACATATCGGATCGTACCAATCGGATCGAGGACGATGGAAACACTCTACGTAACCAGAGGTCTTGGCTTCGTCACCTCGGTCGGCAAGGTGAAATGAAAGGTTGCACCTCGTCCGTCGTTAGCGGTTGCCCACAACCGGCCGCCATGCGACTCCACAATGGAGCGGCTGATGGCCAACCCCATCCCGCTGCCTTGCGACTTGGTGGTAAAGAAGGCAGAAAAAATCTGCTCCATCTTTTCCGTTGGCAGTCCGACGCCTGTGTCACTGACTGACAACCGGAGTTGCGAATCCTGCAGCTGCGACTTCACCGTAAGATCTCCGCCCTCGTCCTGCATGGCTTCGATGGCGTTGAGCATGAGGTTCATGAACACCTGCTGCAATTGCACACGCTCGGCCCTGACTTTGGGCAATTCGGTCGCGAGTTCGGTGCGCATGGCAACCGAGCATCGATCGGCCTCACCTTTCAGCAATGTGAGCATTTCGTGGATGATTTGGTTCACGTCGACCAATTTACGTTGTGAAGGAGACTTCTTGTAGAGCGACCGTATCCGATCGATGATCTCAGCGGCTCGGTTCCCGTATTTATCGACCTTGTTCGCTGCCACACGGGCCCGATCAAGGTTGGGCGGTTCGTGTGCAAGCCATTCGATGCAGCTGTTGGCGCTGGTGATGGCGGCTGCGATTGGCTGTTTGATCTCGTGCGCCAGAGAAGCGGCCATTTCGCCTAACATGCTTACCCGATTGATGTGTGCCAGGTCGTCCTCGAGTTGACGCAGCTTTTCACGCTCTTGCTCGGCACGCTTGCGCTCCGTGGTGTCCCGCACTGCACCGCACACCAACGTGCCCTCTCCCGTCTGCAGAGGGCTGAGACTGATCTCCACCGGAAACTCCGTACCGTCCTTCCGCCTCGCATACAGCTCCAGATTCTGACCCATCGGCCGAACCCGCGGTTGAGCACAGTACTCTGCACGGTGTAGCGGGTGAGGGTCCCGAAACCGTTCCGGCACGAGAATCTCAATCTCCCGCCCCAAGAGCTCTTCGCGCTGGTATCCAAACAGCTTCTCCACCTGAGCGTTCACCAGCACAATCTGTCCGTGCCGGTCCATCACGATCATTGCATCCGGAGCGGATTCGAGAAGCCCGCGGAAGTTTTGATCGGCGCGCATGCGGTCAGTAATGTCCTGGACCGTACCGAACATCTGGTAGGGCTGGCCCGAGGCATCTCTCTTCACATCGCCCGTGCTGTGCACGATACGAAGTTCCCCAGTGGGCCGCACTACGCGATACTCTAAGTTGTAGCGAGCACCCCCACCCAGCGCCTCGGCGAGGGCTCCAGACACAAGCTCCCAATCTTCGGGATGAATCTTTTGCCGCAGTGCTGCTAAGTCCATCGGATGTTCCTGCGGCTGGAGTCCGTAGATGCGATAGGTTTCGTCTGACCAAGTGATGCGATTGGTTACGAGATCACGTTCCCAGTACCCAACGTGGGTGATGCGCTGGGCTTCTTCAAGCCTGGCATTGCTTTCTGCTAAATAAGCCTCGCTGCGCTTAATGACGTCGTAGAGCTTGTGGAGTTGCTGGGCGGCGTAATTGAAAGCTCTGGCCAGATCAGCGAGTTCATCATTCCCCCTCAACTCGACCTCGTACCCAAATTCACCGCGCGCCAATGCATGCGCCCCTGCATCCAGCTGTGCAAGAGGTCTGCTGATTCTGCGCGTAGCGTACCAGCCCAGCATTGCGGCCATAAGCAGCATTAGCAGGGCTGTTATGGGGAGCACCAGGTAAATCTGGCGGCGCGTCCGCTGAACGCTCTCCAGAGCCCGGGCACGCTCTTGCGCAACCTCCTGTTCGACGTCCGCGACTAACGATGAACTTAGTCCGAGCAGGGGTGGCACTTGACCCGCCAATCGAAAGCGTACGGCTTGCCAGTCCTCCACTTTCACCAGTTCCAACAAAGTATCAACTTGCGACGGCAAGGCTGCCCTCACGGTCTGCAGCCTGATCAGAATGGTGGGGTCTTGGCTGACATCCGGTGCAGAGATGAGCGTCCCTTGGGCGTGGGTCACGTCTCGCAAGAAATTGTCGCGCAGGGCAGTGGCTCGGGATGCAAATTCGTGAGGATTTTGGTCGTGCGCCAAACCGGTCAATGTGTCGCGGAAGGTCACAACATCCAGGTAAACATGCATGATAGCGAGAGACTTTTGATCCTCCTGGTAAAAACGCCAGGCCCGTGTCTCGACCCGATCGAGTTGCAACACAGCGATGACGTCCCCAACGATCATCAAGAGCACGATGGCCGCGAAACACGCTGTCAAAAGAGTCCCAATCTTCCACCTCCCGAGACGAAAGTGATTCGGGGAACTAGTCCCCGTGAGTGGTGCGCGATTCGCGATGGGCGCAGCAGTACTTTGTGCCATCCTTCCGCCTCAAATTCCACGTAGCATCGTATTCACTTCGTTTAAGACACCCTATGATCTGTGTAGCAAAATGGCGGACGTCCCATGGGGCCCCTGCTTGCGCCTAGAGCCGATGCGCTCAGGCCGGTGATTTGCGTTAATTCGGCCTGTAACTCGGACAATGCACTGGCAACATTTTTTTGGCCTGCCAGTATTTCGTGGACGGTCGTATAGTATGCGCGCGAGAGATCCGGATATCGCTTGCCCGCTTCCTTAGAGGGCCGCCAGACTTTGTCGTTGCGATAGGTCTTTAGAACGGTTGAAAAATATGGATTTGTCGCCAGCATTCCAGGGTCGTTGTACAACTCGGGTATGGTTGGCGATCCGCCAATCTTTCGGATTCGATTGAGTTGGGTGTCGGGTCTACACAAAAAGCGAACCAGCATAGCTGCCTCTCGAGGATAGAGCGAGTGACGGGAAACAGCGTACGCTCTGCCCCCCACCGTTGTGGCGATCCTGGCCCTCCCTCGAGGCAGGGAGGCTATATCAAACTGGTCCTTAGTAATTGACCCTTGGATAAGCTCTCCAAAATGCGAAGTCGCCCAGTTGCGCATGAAAGCCGCCTGTCCCGCCTGCCAGATGTTGTACGCATCCCACTCTTTGTAGGTGACCACGCCTGGCGGTGATATGGTGCCCACCCAACGTGCGGCCATTTCCAATGCTCGAGCAGTTTCCGGGTTATTGACCGTCACCATTTTGTTCTCGACGATCGGCCCGGCCCCCTCTGAAACCTGCCATTCTAGAGCGTTGCAGGTGACGGACTCAGACGATGCTCCCTGCCACACAAACCCCCAAAAGTCCTTTTGGCCTCTGGCCCGCTCGCCGGCCTGAATCCGTGCGGCCATAGTTTCGAGCTCGTGCCAGGTTCGGGGAGCAGTGCGGTATCCGTAATGCCTCAGCAGATCAGTGCGATAAAACAGCAAGCCGACGTCGACCAGGCACGGCAGTGCCACCAACTTGCCATTCACGGTATTATTTGCGATCAGCTCGGGGAAATGCGCCGCGATCTCCTGTGCAGGCACGAAGGCCTTCAGGTCGAGTAGATTTTCGGCAAGAATTCCTGGCCAGATCACATCTACGGCATAGACGTCCGGAATCTTCGCGCCAGACTCCAGAAGGTTGCGCCACGCGTCTAGTGTCTCTACTGCCCCTTCGGGTGCAGGCAGAAGCTTCACTCGGATGCCGGTCTCCTTCGTGAACTGCTCGAGTTCCAGGTTGCGCCGGTCCTGGAAACTACGATCGAGCCAGGTTTGATCAATGAGTACGAGGGTGATCTCAGCAGTCGGTTGAACTGCCCTCCGGCAAGCTAGTCCCGCAACCAGCAGGAAGGTAGCAACGCTGCTGAGGAATGACCTTCGCCCGACGTTCTGAAGAAACTCTGGAAATTTGGGACAGGAGCTATTCGCAGCCGATTCGTCGTCAGTATGGCGCATCGTTTAGCCTCCAGTTCGGTCCCAGAGATGTGGCGAACCTCAAAAGATCAGGGTTGCGAAGTCGCTTATTGTGAAGGCAAAAGGAATGGCCTTCCAGAGTGATTTGAGCCGTTGTCTCTGGTAGCGGGATCGAGCTGTGCCGTACCATCGTGTTATGTTCCTGCTTTTCATCAGGGAAGAGGACTTAGGCGGAACGGGTATGACGTTCGCGAGCCATGGGACGGATCCCACTCCACTGAGCGCCACCTTACTGTAACCGCCGAAATGTAAACACTCCGGTCTCATGGTTAAGGACGCCAAAGCACCTGGGCAATCTGAGGCGATGACTCCCGTACTTCGGTCGGTAAGGTGAAATAAAAGTTCGCCCCTCGTCCATCGTTGTCGGTTGCCCACAACCGGCCACCGTGCGACTCCACAATCGTACGACTGATGGCCAACCCCATCCCGCTGCCTTGCGGCTTGGTAGTGAAGAAGGCAGAAAAGATCTGGTCAACATTCCCAACTGGTAGTCCTGGGCCTGTATCTCTGACCGAGAACAGCAGTTGACCATCCTGCCGCTGCGACTTCACCGTAAGCTCTCCGCCCTCGTCCCGCATGGCTTCGATGGCATTGAGCATGAGGTTCATGAAGACCTGCTGCAGTTGCACGCGGTCTGCCTCGATTTTGGGCAGTTCGTCAGCAAGTTCGGATCGCATGGCAATGGAGTGTCGGATAGCCTCACCCTGCAGCAATATGAATATTTCGTGGACGACTTCATTCACGTCGATCAGTTCACTCTGTGGAGGAGACTTCCGATACAGCGACCGGATATGGTCGATGATCTCAGCCGCACGATTCCCATATTTATCGATTTTGGCTGCTGCAGCACGGGCCCGATCAAGATTGGGAGGTTCGTGTGCCAGCCATTCGATGCAGCTGTTGGCACTGGTCATGGCGGCGGCGATCGGCTGTTTGATTTCGTGCGCCAAAGAGGCGGCCATCTCGCCCAACATGCTCACGCGATTCGTGTGGGCAAGATCGTCCTCCAGTTGGCGCAATTTCTCGCGCTCTTGCTCTGCACGTTTGCGCTCTTCAATGTCCGTGAGGGTTCCGTACCATTTAACAATCTTTCCGTGCCGGCCCCGAAGTGGGACACCCCGCACTAGAAACCAGCGATATTCCCCATCAGCGGCGCGACGAAACCTGGCCTCGTCTTCGAAAAGCTGTCCGGTCGCAACCGAGATGCGCCACTTTTCGGAATGGCGCGCTAGATCTTCGCGGTGGATCGCACGCTGCCAACCTATGCCTGAGGTCTCCTCGACAGAAAGCCCGGTGTATTCGGTCCAGCGCTTATTCACGAATGTACAGGAGCCGTCAGGCAACGCAGTGAACGTCATCGCCGGAATCGTTTCCACAACGTCCCGCAAACGCTTTTCCTGACCCTTGAGTCGATGAACGCGCCATCGATAGAGTGCCCAAAGCAGCGCAATAAAGACGCAGAGGCACGACAATTGAAACCGGTAAGTTTGATAGTAGGCCGGGGCGACGTTCAAGGCGATCGCAGTTTCTGGCCCGTTCCACAGCCCCGCGCTGTTGCTGGCGACTAGCCGGAATCGATAGGAGCCCGGCCCAAGGTTCGTGTAAACGGCTTCTCGCGCTGCAACCGGCTGGCTCCAGCTACCGTCGAAACCTTCGAGAAAATATCGAAAGCGAATCCGCCCGGGCACCAGGAGGCTCAGCCCCGTGTACTCAAATGTGATTCGCCTGGGAGATGGAGGAATTCGAACGGAGGCGGCGAGGTTTGCAGTGTTGTTGTCGGCGGTGATCGCCTCAATGTGAGGCAGCGCGGGAACTGAATTGTCATTGATCTGAGATGGATTAACAACCGACAAGCCGCGGCCGAGTGAAAACCAGATCCTGCCCGCTGAATCCGAGACCACCGATCGGCTCCGTTTCACTCCTTCCGTGCTCTCGAGACCATCGGACTGGTCATACTCGCGAACATCGACTGCTTTCACAAGACCGTTAAGCAGTTTGTCGCGCGGAACCCGCAAAACATGATCTGAGGTTGCGATCCACAGCCCGCCGTTTTTGTCTGCTGCAATGCCAAATATCGGTGCGTGCAGGGACTCAAGTGCTCCGCGGGGTACATGCACATGCTCATCACTGAGGTAAGCGAGACCTTCGGCCGTTCCTATCCACAGGATTCTCGTTGAATCCTGCAGGAGGCAGTTGACATCCTCGGAGGGTAATCCGTCGTTGCCGGTATAGGTTCGCCACCCCTTCTGTGACATGGCACTGACGCCCTTCGGGGTCCCGAACCACATCGTTCCGTCAGGGCCCTCGGCAATCGACGATATTGTGTTCGCCGCTAACCCGTCTGTCGTCGTGTAATTTGTGAAATGACCATTCTTCAGCTCGCTTACACCACGACTGAGGGTCCCGGACCAGACGGTACCATTACGGCTCCGATGGACCGCGTACACTCTGTTTTGTGCGAGGCGGTCTGCCTGCGTGTAGGTCTTGGCTGTAAACGAATTGCCCGAGTAGCGCAGATGGGTGAGTCCACCCTGTTGTCGTCCTACCCAGACATCATCCTTGCCAGTGCCGGCAATGGAGTAGACGACATCGTTGGCGATCCCATCGGCGGTGACAACCCCACTTTTCCCCTCCTTCAGCCATCGTAAACCACCCTGAATGGGCGCAATCCAAGTGCGGCCGCCGGAGTCAACGTGCAATGGTCCCATACTCTGCGACTTCAAATTGGGAAGAGAGTACGTAACGAAGGCGCTGTCTCGCAGTCGCTCGAGGCCGCGCGTGCGACCGATCCAGATGTTTCCCTCCCGATCTTCGAAGAGCGCAGCTACCGGTCCACTGGTTTCGTGAGTACTCAGTAAAGAAAGCCCGCTTGGGTTGTACCGAAACAGTCCGCGACTCGTGCCAACCCAGATATTCGAGTCCCGGTCGCGAAGAATGGAAAGTACGTCGAGATTGTGCAGAGATGACGGTACACCTGCCAAAGTAAGCTTTGTTCCACTCCAGCGCAGCACACCCTTCGCCGTTCCGACCCACAATTCTGAGTTTTGAAGAGGAAGAAGGCAGTTAAACTTCGTATCAACCCTCCCATTCGATACGCTGGAAACGCGGCCTTCCTGGAGATAGAAAAGCCCTTGATGTTCCGTGCCAAGCCAAATCTTTCCGTCGTCAGTCTGCGCCATGGAGATCACCACCGAAGTGGGAGTCGCCAGACGATCAAACCAACTGAAGGGAGTTGCTCGCTGGTCCGCAGCTTCGCTGTTCGCGACTCTTGCAGCGTCGGTGAGAAGAGCTGCGGACGACAGGCTTCGAAATCGGTTGTCACTGTATGTGAGAGTTCCCTCAGCTAATGATGAGAGCAAAACCGCACCCGACGTCCCCCGTGCCACTGCGGTTGTGCCGTTCTCAGTCTGGCCGCGGATAAGCTCGAAGTTTCCATTTTGGTAACGAAAGACTAGGGTGTTTTGTAGCAAGATCCAGAGGTTATCGCTTGCGTCAACGACGAGTGTTCGTATAGGGCCAATCCAGATTGGATCAGGATGGGCCAGTTCGAACTGGTGAAAATTAAAGCCGTCGAAGCGAACAAGGCCTTTATCTGTCCCAATCCAGAGATAGCCATCGGAAGTCTGTGCGATGGCCGTTATAGATCCGCCTGGCCAACCTCTCTCAGTTCCCCACGAGTCGTGGAGATATTGCGACACGGCCCGAGTGGGATCGAGCGCAGACGCCGAAACAGCGAAGCAGACGCCCGCGAGTCCGGCAATGGCACACCGGAGTAGCCAGCGCCTTCCAAGACCGTCCTCACGGTAGGTATTCAAACTTCTCAACCACAACCTCGCTTGGCTTCTGCATAGGATTTTTGTCGCTTGCAACGGCGAAAAAGATCAGGCGGAGTTTCGCCTGACCTGGTCCCGGTATGCCAGTGAACTCATGTTCAGAAACGAGTTGCGCTCCGGCACCAGACGATCTTCCGCGAAAAGTCTTGAAAGTTGTATGTCCAGGTTCCCAGCGCAGGACATACGTCAAGGTGCCTGATGGCGCCCCAAAAGGGAACAGGTTCCCGGGACTGTAGAATGGTTGAATTGCATATTGTGCATTGTTCTTATTTGCAGCCTCACCCCGGCCATGGACCTCTACGTCCATCTCGCGAAAGTGCTGCTCGCTAGCCGATTCGTCGAAGGTAAACATACTGAAGGCCGCGGCTGGTTCTAAGTAAGAAGTATCACGCACAGTTACCGAATACGTGCCGTACCCGAGACTACGATTTAAGAATATTTCTGCACACGACCAGCTGCCCGATTTCTTCTTGATCTGCATGTGGAGCGCCCCGCTCGCATCGGTCCATGCATTTTCAGGTTCGTAGAGGTTGTTCATGCCTCCCTTGTCACTTGCAGTCATGCGAACACCCCAATCATAGCCGCTGAATTGAAGCGATCCGGTCGGGGCAAATTGCCGCGCTCCAACGCCCTTCACAATTGTCACCAGAGCAACGGAACCGCCTTGGGTCGGGGCTACATCCGTCGTGGGCAAGGGATGATAATCCGGCTCCACCAATAACGCAGCATAGTCAAATCCGAGATGAGTTTCCGTGCTCCAGGTGGAGTCTGCTTTTATGGGAATGAAGGGATGATCGGGCCATGGCTGCACCCACCATTGCCCGCTGTGCGCATAAATAACAATCTGCTGCTTTGGTCGAGCGTTTCTGACCCGTCCAGAGATCGTATCCACTCTTTCCCGGCCGCCCTGGGCTGCAGGAGGAATTTTGGTGAAGGTGATGGATGGTGTTTCCTGAGGTTTTTCTGACCTGCATGCCATCAAGGCCACCGCGATAACGAAAACGATAGCGCTCAGGATTGCAAAGACAGGATGCGTTGCAGAAGCTCCTGCACTGTGATTTGCCACTGCGACCTCAGAGTGCTTCACTCGCATAAGGGAAAGTCACTCTCGTTGGAAGTCCGGCGTGCCTGCTAACTTCTGACTTTTCAAGCTCGGCCGCCAGTGGAATCTCACGCCTAAGCATCTTCTCGCGTGACGCCGAGAAGGTCTGTCCCGTCCTGAGGAATAGGTCGCGAAATCCCCAACCTTCTCATCTTTGCCAGCAGTGTGGTCCGTTTCAGTCCCAGTTTGGCGGCTGCACCGCGAGGTCCGCCCACGATCCAGCCGGCCTGCTCAAGCGTCTCCACGATCAGAGCGCGGTCGGAGTCTTCCCAGTTCATCGACGATAGTGAAGACTGTGCATTGGCACTGAGAATAATGGCGCTCGTTTGCCTCTTCTGCAGAGGGTTCGGGAGCACGCCGTCGCGCGAAAGGATAACTGCACGTTCAACCAAGTTCTGCAGTTCCCTTATGTTGCCAGGCCATGAATGCCACTGGAAGGCAGCCATCATTTCTGAAGGAATGCTATCGATTTGTTTCCCCATGCGGCAGCTGAAGATCTTCACGAAGTGCGTTACGAGCGCGGGAATGTCTTCCCGGCGCTCGCGCAAGGCAGGCAACAGGATAGGGAATACGTTCAGACGATAATAGAGATCACTGCGGAACTGACCGCGCGCTACCATCTTCTCCAGGTTCCGATTCGTTGCAGCGACGAGCCGGACATCCACCTTGTGAGTTCTACCGCTTCCGAGTCGCTCGAACTCCTGCTCCTGCAGCACGCGCAGCAACTTCGGCTGCAGCGCAGGGGGAATATCGCCTACTTCGTCCAAGAATAGCGTGCCTTTGTCAGCCATTTCGAAGCGCCCGATCTTCTGTGCGATCGCGCCGGTAAAAGCACCCTTCTCATGACCGAACAATTCGCTTTCCAGAAGATCCAGCGGAATCGCCGCGCAATTGAGCTTTATGAATGCGCGTCCATAGCGCTGACTTGCATTGTGAGTGGCGTGGGCAATGAGCTCTTTTCCGGTACCGGTTTCCCCTTCGATGAGGACAGTCGAGTCTGTGGGAGCAACCTGCTCCACCTGAGCGAGGACCGATTCGAGAGCAGCGCTACTACCGATGATCCGCTCGAACGTTCGCTCGACCTGATCCGCCGATCCAGCGTTCGTCACTGTTGCATGATCTCCCACAGAAACCTCTACGCTTAAAGCTCCCCAGTCGACTGCGACAATGCGAGCTTTCACAGATTCAGAGCAGAACGAATTCTCTTGAGTAGCAATTGATGATCGAACGGTTTTGCAAGAAACTCGACTGCACCGCGTCTCATGGCTTGAATACGCATCCGAGCGTCCCCATGAGCAGTAATAAAAATAATGGGAACGTTGCATTCCTCTTCTTTCAGCTTGGTCTGCAACTCCAGACCAGACATCCGTGGCATGCGGATGTCAACGATCAGGCACGCGGCTTTGCCATGCAAATCGGATTTGAGGAACTCCTCCGCGGATCCGAAGCACCGTGCCGCAAGCCCCGCCGCCTCCAAAAGATCGCGCAGAGAATCTTGCATGGCCTCATCATCATCAATGATCGCAATCAATTTGGACGTTCGGTCCGTCGGCATGCGGCAAGGTTAACGTCATGGCCTCACTGGGAACAATCAAACTTTGGGCGGGCAAAACTAGACTTTAGTAGGTCCGACCGCTACCTTCGATGGATTGACCATGCGATGCCGACAGGTGGGACTCAGCGGTTATCAGGACCTGAGCTTGTCCGCCATCCTGACAAGCTCAGGCAAGGATTTGGCCTGCATCTTTTTCATGACCTGGCTGCGATACATTTTGATGGTCGCTTCGCTGGCACCGAGTTCCGCCGCAACTTGCTTGTTAAGCATCCCGGAGACGACCAGGTTCATGACCTCTCGCTCGCGCACGCTGAGTTTTTCACAACGATGTCGCAATTCAGCTAACTCTCGTTCTTTCTCGCGCAGGATACGAGCTCGAGTAAGAGATCGCTGGACGGCATCCAGCAGATCCTGTTGCCTGAACGGCTTGGTCAGAAACTCAACCGCTCCGGACTTCATGGCCTTGACCGACATCGGAACGTCAGCGTGAGCCGTAAGAAAAACAATGGGAATACTTGTTCTCCCTCTTTTCAGTTCATGCTGAAGATCCAGACCGCTGATGCCGGGAAGCCTCACATCCAGAATCAGGCAACTGGGACCGTCACCGTGCCCCACCGCTAAGAACTCTTGTGCAGTTCCAAAAGACTGAGAGTGCAGGCCGACCGACTCCAGGAGTTCCTGAAGAGACTCACGCACATCAGCATCGTCATCGACAATGAATACGGTCGGTACGTCTTGCGCACTCATCCCCCGTGCCCCTATCAAAAGTACGGTGAAAACGCCATGGCACAACCTTCTGCCATTCTGTGCAAACGGCTGTGTCGCATCGATTGTATCGGATGATGCGACATGGAAACTGCGAAAGCTGCCAGCGCACGAACGGCACTCAAGACAGGTCCGCACTTGCTGACCGTCAAGAGCGGCCTTGAGCGAGCGACTGCAACTAGGGCTGGACTAGGGTCGGCGCTGGCCTACCGCTCAGCACTGCCTCCACATTGTCCAGGGCCAGAAGACCCATTGCTGTACGGGTTTCAATCGTGGCACTGCCGATATGCGGCAATAGAAATGTATTTTTCAGCGAAACATATTCCGGGTGAAGTTTTGGCTCGCCTTCAAAAACGTCGAGTCCGGCAGCGGCGACCCGCCCGCTCTTGAGAGCAGCGATGAGGTCGTCGTCGACCACTAACCCGCCGCGAGCCGTGTTTACGACGATAGCCCCGGGGGGCAGAAGACTTATGGCTTTCGAGTTCAAGAAATGGCGGGTCTGAGGAGTCTCCGGTGCGTGCAGGCTCAAGAACTGGCTTGCGCGAAGCAGATCCGACGGATCCTCGTGGTAGACGGCATCGCCTGCGATTTCCGCCGGTAACTCCGAAGCGTTCGAATAGTGAATCCTCATTCCGAATCCTCGCGCTCGGCGCGCCACGGCTTGTCCCACGCGCCCCATTCCCAAAATGCCGAGGACTTTGCCACCGACTTGCCATCCCAAGAGCATGTCGGGGCTCAGGGGCTTCCACGCTCCCGTTCGAACCAGTTCCTGAGCTTCGTAAGCTCGACGCGAAGCACCCAGCAAAAGCAGCATTGCGATGTCGGCCGTTGCTTCACTGTTGACTCCAGGAGTGTAAGCGACTGGAATTTTCCGGCGAGCGGCGGCTTCCAGATCGATATGCTCAAAACCCACCGAGTACGTGGCAATGATTTTTACAGTGGGCGAAACCTTCTGGAAAAACACAGAGTCCAACCGGTGCGCCGGCGTGATAAACAGGGCGTCGGCTCCTTCGGCCGCGGAGAGCAGCTTCTGCTGGCTGAAAGGAAACGGGTTGGGGTTTCGTCGGGCGTCATAGTCGCGGTTGATTCGGTCTTCAACTTCCTTCGGATAACGGCTGGTTACCACCAGAATGGATTTGGTCATACCCGACATCTCCTTCCACGCGCCGCGGGCGATGCAAAGCGGCTCAGCCGCGTTCCGATAGTTGCGAGAGCAATAGCATGGGAGGGCGGCACAACACCTCCACCCGTCCCTAGACGCGTCTGATTCCGGCACCTCAGGACAGGAGTCCGAGTCGTTGCATATTCAGCTTCTCGTCGGATTCCTGAGGAAGGCTCTACCCAGCCGCATGGCTCAGACGATTCCCACGTTTCGCCCGATCTCCTTGATCACCGTATCCAGCCTGCCGCTCAGCACCTGCTTGGCGAAACTGAGGGTGAACCCCTTGACGGTATGGAAAGGTGAATGGGATGGCATGGCAAGCGCCAAGGGATCTACAACTGCGTCGACAACGACAGGGCCATCCTTGTATGCGAGAGCTTCCGCCAGACCTTCTCGAACGTCCTCGGGTTCCTCGATACGAATCCCTTTCGCGCCCATTGCCTCGGCAACCTTCGCAAAATTTGGATTCTTGAACTCTACGCCAAACGGAATAAAGCCGGCCTCCTGTTGTTCGATATGGACGAAATCGAACTTCTCGTTGTTGAGAATCACTTGAACCACGGGAGTTCGTCGTTCTATCTGCGTCAGCAGATCGCCCATTCCCAGCATCGTGAAGCCTCCATCGCCGGTTAACGCGATGCACTGTCTGCCGGGATATGCCAGAGCACATCCGAACGCGTTCGGTGCAGCGTTGGCCATAGACGCCCACGAGAATGAGCCAAAGAGCCTGCGGTTTCTTCCACCGTAGATGTGTCTCGCAAGCCAGATACAGGCCGTACCCGTGTCCGCAAAAAACATGGCGTCATCCGAAGCGAGCTCACTGAGCGTGGCGGCAAGGAATTCGGGACGTATCGGTTTTATCCCCGGTCCCTTTTCGACATAGTGCTGCAGCAGTTTGTGGAAGGATTCC
>Ga0209007_1000511_pt1 | contig 14641 bp, 13 predicted proteins | sample JacPinW_OM1H0_O2_FD_187961 | JGI IMG/M metagenome (GOLD analysis project Ga0209007, IMG submission 187961) | Forest soil microbial communities from Algoma, Ontario, Canada - Jack Pine, Ontario site 1_JW_OM1H0_O2 (SPAdes) (version 2) | ecosystem: Environmental > Terrestrial > Soil > Boreal... | reverse complement strand
GATCCTCGTGTCACGCTATGACCACTGTCTCGTGGACATACTCTGGCGCTGGCGCCGCAAAGAGCTGGACGCGGATGTGGTCGGAGTGCTCTCCAATCACCCGGATCTCCATGAGGAGGTAGCCTCAATGGGCGTGCCCTTCCATCACGTGCCGGTGGCCAGGGAGAACAAGCGCCCGGCCGAGCAGCAGATGCTCGAGCTGCTGTGCGGCAATGTCGATCTTGTCGTGCTCGCGCGCTACATGCAGGTCCTCAGCGGTGACTTCCTCGATCGGCTGGATGCACCGGTGATCAACATCCACCACTCGTTCCTGCCGGCGTTTGCTGGTGCCGATCCATACAGGCGAGCACGCGAGCACGGCGTCAAGCTGATCGGTGCGACCGCTCACTACGTGACCGCCGAGCTGGACGGGGGGCCGATCATCGAGCAGGACGTCGCCCGCGTCGACCATCGCCAGAGCGCGCGCGAGCTGGAACGCGTGGGTCGCGACATCGAGCGAGTCGTGCTCGCCCGTGCCGTGTCGCTGCACCTGGAGGATCGCGTGATCGCCGACAGTGGGCGCACGATCGTGTTTTGAGGTGCGCTCGAAGGATTGCCCGCGCGCGTGCGTCGTACGCCGGCCTTCAAGTGGTGCGGAGCTGGGCTAGAATCCTGCCGACACTGGCCCTCGCGGGTCAGCGCCCTCGCGGGCCGTTAGCTCAATTGGCAGAGCAGGGGCCTCTTAAGCCCAAGGTTGTTGGTTCGATTCCAACACGGCCCATCCCCCGCGTGAAGCTCGGCGTCCACCTTCCCGTGGCGCCGGCCCCGCAAAAGGGGCAGTCAAGAACTGCTGGCCGCGTGTGCTCTCTCGGTAGCGTCGCCCCCGTGTCTCGGTGGGCATGGCACGCTGGTGTTGGCGCTCGTGTGACTGCTGTCGAGGAACGTGAAGTTGGCGCTGAAGGCGAAGCCGTGGCGCGGACACTTTCTGGGCAACAGGATTCCCCGGGGTTTGTAGGCGACCAGTCGTCCGTGGACATGTTCGTAATAGGTCAACCCAAGTGGGCCGAGGGTCGCGTTTAGCTGCACGAGGGACACGTCCGGCCCGCCGGGCAGGCCAGGTATAAGCGGAACGGTGATGTCCACGCTGCCGCCGTAAGACACTGTCGCCGGTAGTAGTAGGCCGGTGGTCGCGATCTGTGCGTATACCGGCGTCAGGCCGTTGGCGAACAGCAGGAGCGCCAAATGCCCACTTTCTTCTGGTGCGCGCAGGATCGTGACCGTCGCCTCCTCGATAAAGACATGCGGTCCGATCGGGACCTCGGCGATCGCACTGCCCTCTCCCATGCGCGAGTCGGCTGGGCAGCCTTCGGGACCGAGCACTTCAAGCGTCGTCCTGGCGCACGTTTCCAGGCCCAGTTCGCCAGCGGAGATCCCGATGTCCTGCGGATAGCGTACGTCGAGCTCGGTCAGGGGAGGGGTCACATACCCGTCGGCGGAGGATATGCGGGCGCTGAACTCGAGTGTCGTGTTCTGGCCAAGTCGCTCCGGTACGAACCTGGCGTGTAGATCCACCGTGGACGTCGCCTGCGCGACGGCTGGCAGGCAGACGCAGAGCAGTAGCGATGTCAGCAGATCGCGGGCTCGGTGCACGTGGCTCAGCCGTCTCGACCGTACGGCCCGCTCAGAAGGAGAGCTTGCCCGTGGTCTGTATGACCACCGAGTCGCTCCTGCGATCGAACACGCCGTAAAGACCCCCGTGGCCGCTTATGCGCGAGTAGCGACCGCTGCCGCCGGTGACGACGAACGTGCCGCTGAAGCTCTGGTAGCGCCCGGAGCCGTGTGGAGTGGCTCGTCCGCGACCGTCGATCGATCCGGCGCTGGTACGCGTCGTGAAGGTTCCGCTGAAGATCGCGCCGGTGTTCAACATAGCCCGCATCGAGCCGACGACCGCGCCGGTAACCGGACCTTCCTCGAACAGCTGTGATCCTTCTGCCCTGACGAGGTGAAGATGTCCGGCGCTTGTTGCGTTCAGCGACCTGGCGGCGTGCCCGATGTCGAGACGCCGAGCGGCTGGCTCGGAGCTGTAGGACTCGACTGGGCTCATCAGCATCGCGCATCCGGCGAACAGCGTCGCGAACAGCGCGAGCCACCGTCTCGGGTGCTCGCAACGGGCTCTTATGTCGATCGCGGATATATCGAGCATCGGGGCGATGGTTTGTGTGGATCGGATAGTCGATGACCCACCTCACACCATATCTCGAATTCGTCCTCCTGCTGGCCGGTTGACTCCCGCCGCCGCTGTGCGGCGCGAGTCCCGGACGGGCGTCTCGCGGGCCGTCACCGAAGTTCCAGATGCGGGTCGCTGAACGGTTGCCGGGATCTGCGGTTCGGCGCCACCGGCGCCGCAGAGCGTGCCCGCCGGGTTTGCGGCGCGCCAGAGCTACGCTCGCACGGCAGCGTGACTGGTCGAATTGCGCCGCGGCTTGACGCAGTATTCGGCGATCAGCAGGCTTTGGCGCCACGCTGGTACGACGGCACGGCCGGGTGTACGCCCATAGCCATCACGTTCTATCTGGCGCAGGATCTCACGGTAGAGAGCCGCGCAGACCGTCATGCCGGGTTGGCCACTGGCCAGCAGCGAGGTCGCGCCCGCCGCTTGCTCGTACAGTTCGTCGGCTCGCGCGATCTGGTCACGTAGAAGCTCTGCGCGCCCTCCTGGGAGGGGGGCTCCGAAGCGCTCGATGGTGCTTCGGGCGACATAGACGCGCCCATGGGTGGCGTCCTCGTCGATGTCGCGCAGGATGTTTGTCCGCTGCACCGCTCTGCCGAGCGTGGCCATCCTGGTCTCGCACTCCGCCCCGGCGCTTCCAAGTATGTGCGTGAGCATGATTCCGACGGAGCCGCCCGCCCGCTGACAGTAGAGTTCCAGCTCCTCTTCGTCGCAGATGACCGCGCGCGATATGTCGTGACGCATTCCCGCGCAAAATTCAAGGAACGCACCGGCTGGCAGGCTGTGACGCTGTGATAGCTCACTCAGTACGCGAGTCTCGTAAGTGTCGGCAGGTTCGTTGCAAGCCCACCGCTCGACGGCCTCGACCCTCCGCGCGGCGTGTGGTCGCTCCTCGTCTACGAGATCGTCGAGCGTGCGTAGAACGTCATACAGCCGATAGACATCTGCCCTCGCATCGCTTGGCAGCATCCGCAACCCCGGGGCGAGCGTACTTCCATCCGCCACCTGAGCCTTTCCCCCATTATTGGAATTATCTATGTGGCTCATAGCCTGTGAGTGTCGCCACAGGCTAGCGCAAGCCCTGCGGTTGTCGCTAGCCTGACTGCTTTGGACAGTAATAGCCGCGACTGTGGTAAGTCGCGATGTTCCTATTTGTCACCTTCTGTGTGAATTGTGTGCAATTCGCATCGGTCGTTCGACCACATTTTGCCGCTCACTCGGTCGAAAATGCTGCCTTTGGACGGAATCCGACGGTGCGTAGAACCGCGATCGCACTTGCCACGATGGAAATCGCAACGGCGGTCAGGATCGTGCGCAGGCCAAGAGACCACGCCCCCGCAAATTTTATCGGCGAGCCGGTGCTGTAATGCAGCCAGCTGTCGACAAGGTATTGCCCAAAGATGCCACCGGCCATGCCGATCAGGCATCCGCCGAGCAGCACGCAACCGCTCTCATAAAAGACGAGGCGCGCCAGCTGACCAAAGCTCATGCCGATCGATATCAGGGCATCGAGTCTTCCCCTACGCTGCCATACTGCGGAAATCATCATCGCGATGACCGTGGCGATGGCTGCCACCAGCACCACAGCCGACGTTTGGTTTAGCCGGGTGAGCGTGCTTCCCAAGACTTTACTGACCTGTGTTTGGCGTTCTTCGGCTGTTTGCACGCCCAGCGCGGAGCCGGTGGGAAGGGCCCGCTGAACCGCGAGCTTACCCGTTGCGAGTGGGACACCCGACCTCAGTGTTACAGCCAGTTGACTGGCGTCGGCTGTCTGCCACAGCTTGGCGTAGTCGTCGGCGTTTAGCAGTATCGTTCCCGGCAGCCAACCGTAATTGGAGATCGTCGCAGCGAGCCGGAATCTCGCAAACCCCGATGGCGTTGGCAGATTGAACGACTCCCCGAGCCGCAGGTGGCGTTCGCTTGCGATGGTTTGGCTGATCGCGGCCCAGCCTCCTTCGCGCAGACGTTCAGTCGCGGTCGCCTCGTTGCCTTTCACCAGTTGGCTCTCCGCGATCGGGCTCGGTACTTGCGGAGGGACGCCGATGACCCAAACCCGACGATTGGGCAGATCCAGGAACGACTCACGGTAGGCCAGCACGGAGCGCACGACGTCGATCTGTTGCAGCTTACGCTGCGTCACGGCGTAAGCGAACGGCTGTGTTCCGTATACATTCTCCGCACCCCCCGGCCTGATCCACAGATCGGCGTTGGACACTGTCTCCTCAGCGCCTGCGCGCACAGCTCGCTGAACATCCGCGACGGAGCCTCCGATTGTCACCATCAGGAACACCGCGATCGTGCCGGTTGCAAGCAGCGCGACCGATCGGGTTGGGGAGCTCAGCAACTCAGCGCTGGCGAGCCGGGCGGAAGGGTCGCTGGAGTGTCGTGATGCGCCGCGAGCGAGTTTGAGCGCGTAGCGGACGATCATCGGCAGGCATAGCACGAGGCCGCCGGCAAATGCCACAAGGGCGATGACGGTTGCCGCCGGCCACAGCAACGAGGCGGCGATGGAAGCACATACGAGCGTTGCTCCGCAAACGAACACGAGCGAGTCACTCACGCGGGGTCGTCGAAGGAGTGATAGCGCCCGACCGGTAAGTTCGGGTTCGATCGCGTTGCCGCGCAGAAGCGCCACCGCCGGAAGCGCCGCGGCGATGAAAGCGGCAAGGACGCCGGCGGCGAATGCGATCGATATCGTCTGGATGCTCACAATACGCTGGGCCCCGATTGGGAATGCGGCCGTGAGATACCCGGGAGGCGCGCGGTAGGCGAGTAGCGAAATCGCGTCGCCCACAAGCAGCCCGAGTATGGAGCCGGCGATGCCAAGGATCAGCGCATCGAACGCAAGCGACGCGACGATCGCGCTGTCCGGCGTCCCAAGCTGGATCAGATAGGCGAAGAACGCTCGCCGCTCGCCGCTCGCGAGCAGTAGTGCGTTATAGGCCAGGATCATTCCCACGACGAGGCTGATCGCGCTGAAAAGCGCCGTCAATTGCGCCTCGGGCTTAGCGGCACTCGCCAGAAGCTGGGCTTCGGCATCGACCGCTCGCACGTTCAATGTCTCTCCAAAGCGCCGGGTTATGGCCTGGCGAACTTGCGATTCTCGCCCGGGTGCGGGCTCGATCAAGAGTCGCGTGATGCGGTTGGGTAGTCGGGCGAGCGTTTGCGCAACAGGCAGCGAGGTTGCCGCGATCGGACTTTCGGCGAGTGTCCCAAGATCGCTCGTGGGCACGATCGCGTCAAGTGTCAGATGCTCCGTTCGCCCGCCCGCCTGGATCACGACAGCATTGCCGCGTACAGCGCCGATTGCTTGCGCGGTTGGCTGGGTTACGACCAGCAGCCCGCGTTGTGAGGCCTTGGCGTAGCTTTCAAAACTCGAGATCATTTTGCCGTCGAGGGCCGCAAGCCGTTCGTCGGCGCCGACCAGCGTGAGCGCCTTGCTGCCCTTCGGGCCGACCATCGTGATCTGCTGAGTAAGGATCGGTGCGGCCGTCCGGATGTTCGCCATGCCCGCGATCTTTTCGCCGATGCTCGCGTCGAAGCCTTCGGGGGATCTGGAGGCCACTTCGAGCGTTGCGTGACCGGCGACGCCATGCACGAGCTGTTCGAAGGAGCTGGTGATGCTGCTGTTGGAGATCTGCACGGCAAACAGCAGCGCCACACCCGCGGCGACGCCGACTACGGCCATCAGCTCCCGCAAAGGCTGCACGCGCAGGTGACGCCGGTAGAACAGGAGCAGAGTGCGCAGGCTGATCATCGACCGAGTTCCGCGATTTCGGGGTCGTAGGCAACCAGTCTGCCGTCACGCAACGCGAGAACGCGGTCGGCGTAGCGGGCTACGCGTGCATCGTGGGTCACCAGCACGCACGCCGCCCCGCGTTCGCGTGGGAGTGCACTGAGCAGATCGAGCACGGCATCGCCGGTTTCGCTGTCGAGGTTGCCGGTCGGCTCGTCGGCAAGCACCAGCTTCGGCTCGCCCACGAGCGCCCGCGCGATCGCCGCGCGCTGCTGCTCGCCGCCGGATAGCTTTGCCGGCGAATGGCTTGCTCGAGCAAGCAGCCCGACGCTCTCCAGAGCTGCGAGTGCGCGCTCGTGCGCCTCGTCGCGATGGACTCCCCGCAACAGCAGCGGCAGCGCGACGTTCTCCTCGCCGCTCAGGCCTGGCACCAGGTTGAAGTTCTGAAAGACGAACCCGAGCTTCGTACGACGGTACTCGAGCACATCTCGCTTGGAGAGCGCTCCCAGGTTGTGTCCCTCGAAACACACAACGCCTGAGTCGCAGCGCAGCAGCCCAGCGGCCAGCAGCAGCAGCGTCGTCTTGCCGGAACCGCTCGGTCCGAATAGCGCTACGAGTTCGCTCGCGTGGATGACGAGGCTCACGTCATCGACGGCTCGAATCTCACCGGCCGGCGTCGAGTAGTACTTACAAGCCCGCTCCAGCTCAAGCATCGGCTGCGGAGCGACGCGCAGCCACCGTCGGCAGCGTGTAGAGCTTGCCCGATACATCCACGGGCTCCTCGCCGATCAGCCTGCCGTCCCGCAGGTAGAGAATCGGGTCTGCTCGCAGTATCGCTCCGGCGCCGGTGTCCGCTACCAGGACGGCCACCTTCGCATCCACCGCAAGCGAGCTCAGCAGTGCCATTATCGTCTCCTGCTCGATCAGCGACAGGCCCGCGAGTGCGCCATCGACCAGCAGCAGCCGCGGTTCGATCACCAGCGCTCGCGCGATCGCGACACGCTGGCGCTCCCCCTCGGATAGCTCCTCAAGGTTCGTGTTGGCGCACTGTCCGGCCTCGCATGCGAGCAGGAACTTGTGGGCCAGCCGTCGCGCCACGCGACTCTCGCAGCCGTCGACCAGCAGTGGCAGTTCGACGTGCTCCAGCACCCTGAGTCCCGGTGCCCAGGGCTGGTCGCTCCAAACGCAGCCGACCTCGCGACGTCGGTAGCGGCGCCTCTGCGCATCTGACATCTCGCTCACGGATTCGCCCTTGTAGGTGACCGTTCCGCTGTCTGGTCTCTGGAGGCCCGCGGCAAGTCGCAACAGCGTCGTCTTGCCCGACCCGCTCGGCCCGAAGATTCCCGCGATTTGACCGCGAGCCAGCTGGAGGGTGACGCGATCCAGCGCGACCCTTGGTCCGTCCGGCCGCTGGTAGGTCTTCGACACCCGGTCGAACTCGAGGATCATCTCAGCGATGCTCCCGTCGCAAAGAGTGGATGCGCGCACGAGCGTTGTCCTGGGCGGTCCTTGGCGCGAGCGTGCCTGTCGCGCGCGCGGGCTCGATGTGCCTCAGCTCTCACGATCCTGTCACTGCTCCTCAGACGACGCCAACGCGCGTCGTGCGGCCATCTTGCCAAACAGCTCTTGTCGTGCTCGCTGCCCGTCGGGCGCGCGTACCGACGCTACGCTTGAGCGCTCTTGGGCCGATGGCCAGATCGCCTCGCGAGTGAGCAGCCAGGAGACCATCTCGCGGGCGTGCCTGGCCCATCGCAGCTCCGCTTCCAACTGGAAGATGTCGGCGCTTAGATTCAGGCGAAGCAGCACTTGGTCGGCGCGCACCCGCGGTCCTTCGGCGGGGCTCGCCTCGCGCATCCGCGAAAGCTCCTTCAGGCGACCCGCGCAGTCGAGCTCATAGGCGTCGATCTGCGCAACCGCGTCCTTCATGCGCTCCGGGCCGGCGAGAGTCAGCTTCACCAGCAACGGCCGTCGTGATAGTCGCGCCCCTCCGGTGCTCGACTCGAACCAGCGCTCGAACTCCTCCACGCCGCTGTCGGTGATGGCGAACACGTGGCGGTCCTCACGTCCCTCCGTGTCGCCTTCGACGCGCTCGATCAGCCCGTCGCGCTCCATGCGGTCGATCGTCTGATACAGCTGGCCGGAGTTGACCGCCCACGCGGGACCCAGTCGACTCTGCAGGCGGTCGGCAAGCTGGTAGGGGTATGCGGGTTGATGGAGCAACAACCCCAACAGTGCGTGCTTGGCAGACATCCCACCTCCTCTAAGCCCGAGCCGCTCATCCCCTTGCACGGATGCATTCCGGCAAAGCAAACCCTACACCTACCGCACTATCGACGTCGGTCAGACGCTCAAACACCTACTTAAAGGGTCTGCGTCCGTATACCTCGTGAGGCGAGCGTCGAGGAGGGTGGGGCGGCGCATGTGTCGCAAGCATGCCTGGGGGCGGCGCTTTGCGGGCGACCGACACGCGCCGCGGTGCTTGATGCGGAGGCTCCGGGGGCCTGTTCGAATGCCTACTTAAAGGTATTGGCCTCGCGCTCGGCGCACTGCATGCTTTATCGACATGAGCAAGGAGGCCGTCACCGACTACGTCCAGGAAGGGATTCGGGTCCTAAGCCGGCACGGGCGAGTGAGGTCGGGAATGCTCCCTGCTTGCCATGCCAAAGCGCGGATGCCGCGCGACGTGGATCGCGAGGGCAGAGTTGCTCCTCGCGGTTGCAAGGGGGTGCGTCGCGCGGCTCCCGCAATTCCGTGCCAAGCGCGGAGAGGGGCCACAGCCAAGCGTGAAAAGCCCACGAAGAGGGAGCACAGATGAGCATAAGATCCGAAACCCGTGCCGCCGGCGGTCGACGGCCAACCCCAGCGACGTCTCTGCTGCGTCTTCGAGAGCCGCGCTACTCGCAGTCTCTGGAGCGCGGGTTGGCGATTCTGGGATGTTTCTCGCCCGAGCATCCCATGCTTGGCATCGCCGACCTGGCCGAGACGCTCGGAATGACCCGCTCGACGATCCATCGCTACGTGAGCACACTCGTCGCCCTGGGCTACCTCGAGCAGGGTGCAGACCGGCGATATCGGCTCGGTCTGCGCGTGACAGACCTCGGCATGTCGGCCTTGAATTCGACCGGTCTGCGCGAGCATTCGCGTGCATATCTTGAAGATTTGCGCCAACACAGCGGCTACACGATCAGTTTGGCCGTGCTCGACGGTCCTGAGGTTCTTTATGTCGATCGCGCTCGCAGCTTTCGTCGTGGCCAGTACAAGATCGACCTGAACCTGCGTGTAGGGTCGCGGCTGCCGGCGTATTGCACCGCGCTTGGCAAGGTGCTCCTGGCATTTCTGCCCGACGAGGAGCAGCACGAACTCGTGGTCGGAATGGCGTTGGCCAAGCGGGGCCCCCACACCATCACCACAAGGAAGGCGCTTCGAGACGAATTGGCGAATGTCGGCGAGCAGGGGTTTGCTGTCAACGACGAAGAGCTGGCGGCGGGCCTGGTGTCGATCGCGGCGCCTGTGCGCAGCGAGAATGGCGACGTCGTTGCTGCGCTCGCGATGGCGGCTCACACCTCAATGATCGAGCTGCAGGGTCTGGTGGACGAGTTGCTGCCCCAACTGCTCGCCACTGCCGATCAAGTCTCCGCTCGCCTGGGCTTTCGTCGCGACGACGAGGCGATGCGCTGAGCCGCGCGAGCCGCGAGCTGGTTTTGCGACGACGACGCGCCGCTCGGAGTGCCCTTGAGCGCAGGTGGACTTTGCGACGCGGGGCCCACACCGCGAGTGCCGTCGAGAGTAGGTGCAGAGTCGGGCTCGCTCGGTCTGGCCCCGCTCGACGCGGGGAGGCCAGCGGCGGCGCGCTTAAGCCGCCGTGGGGGTACCCGCGGCGGGGCCGATGAGCGACGCTCTGCCGGCGTCGGTCCACACGACCTGATCGCGACCGGGCCCAACGCCGAGCAGCGTCACCGGAGCGCCGACATGCTCTTCGATGAAGCGAAGGTATTCGCGCGCGGCGTCGGGCAGGTCGGAGAGCGTGCGGCACTCGCCGAGATCCTCGCTCCAGCCGCGCAACTCGGTTAGCTCGGCGGTCGTATGGTGCAGAACGGTCTGGTGATAGGGGAAGTCGTCGAACTCGGCTCCCTCGGCACCACGGTAGCTCGTGCACACCTGGATGCGGTCCAGCCCTGAGAGCACGTCGAGCTTGGTCAGCACCAGTGCCGTGAGTGTGTTCAGGCGCGCCGCGTAGCGTAGCGCGACGAGGTCGAGCCAACCGGTGCGACGCGGGCGTCCGGTGGTCGTGCCAAACTCGCCGCCGCGCTGGCGGATCGTCTCGCCCATCTCGTCGTGCAGCTCGCTTGGAAACGGGCCCGCCCCGACGCGCGTCGTGTAGGCCTTGGAGATGCCCCATACCTCGTCGATATCCTTCGGCCCGACGCCGGTGCCGACACACGCCGCCCCCGACAATGGGTTGGAGGAGGTCACGAACGGATACGTGCCGTGGTCGATGTCGAGCATCGCCCCCTGCGCGCCCTCGAAAATCACCTTCTGACCGCCGTCGAGCAACTCCCACATCAGGCGGGCCGTGTCGGCGATGTGCTGCTCGAGGCGGTGGCCGTAAGTTAGGTACTCCTCGGTCATCGTGTGCAGGTCGAGCGTCGGGTCCTTCTCAAACGGACGCAGCGAGAGGCGCTTCGGCTCCATCGCGGCGACGATCTTCTTCTTGAGGATCTTCTCGTCAAGCAGGTCCTGCACGCGGATGCCGAGGCGTGCCGCCTTGTCCGCGTAGCACGGTCCGATTCCGCGTCTGGTCGTGCCGATCTGAAGGCTTCCGAGTTTCGCCTCGCCGGCGGAGTCGAGCAGCAGGTGGTAGGGCATGATCAGATGCGCGTTGGCTGAGATTCGCAGCCCGCTTACGTCCACGCGCCGTGCACGGAGGGCATCCAGCTCCTCGATCAGCACTTTCGGGTCGATCACCACGCCGTTGCCGATCACGCAGCGCTTGCCCGGGTAGAGGATGCCGGAGGGGATCAGGTGCAGCTTCCACTCCTCCTCGCCGCGCACGATTGTGTGTCCGGCATTGTTGCCGCCCTGGAAGCGCACCACCGCGTCGGCATGTTCGGCGAGCAGGTCAGTGATCTTGCCCTTGCCCTCGTCGCCCCATTGGGCGCCCACTATGACTATGCCTGGCATTGCGTCATCAGTCTACGCAGGTGTCGCAGGCTCAGGCGGGCTGCGCGCGAACGTCGTTATCGTGCCGCTTGGGTCGGTACTCGCTTCGCTCGTCGCGACCGAACAGCGGCAGTGGCTCGCCGCATATGGCGAGTAGCCGCGAGAGGGTCCGCTCGCCGAACTGTTCTCTGAGGTCGGCGATTTCGAGGTTGGTCGTCAAGATCATCGCGCGCTCGTCCTCGTAGCGGGTGTTGATGATCGAGTACAGCTGCTCCAGCACCCAATCCGTCTTGTTCTCGACTCCGAGGTCGTCGATGTGCAGGAGATCGACCGAGGTAAGGCGGTCCAAGAAGCCCACCATGCCTCCCTCGGTCTCGATGGCGCTGCGAATGAGGTTCAACAGTCTCGGCAGGGAATAGATCGCGACCGTGCGCCCGGCGTCCAGAGCGGCCTTGGAGGCCAGCATCGCAAGCGTCGTCTTGCCCGTACCGATGTCCCCGACCAGCCATATCCCGCGTCCTTCGTTCAGGCGTGCATCTATGTCGCGCACATAGCTGCGTACCGCGGAGACGACTGGCTCGGGCATTTCCGGAACAGGTGGGCGGTCGAACGAAACGCCCTGGTAGCGCTTGGGCAGGCGCGCCTCGAGGCCTGTGGCCCTGCGTTTGGCGATATGCCCTGCACGGCAACGGCAGTCGGAGGCTGTGTTGGTGGCCTCGTCTACCACGAAGCCGCTGCCGTCGCATAGACCGAGCGGGCAGTCGCTCCGATTGCGCGAGGCCAGTACGGCGAGCGGGTCGGTACTCATGCCGCGTAGCGGCCCTCGCCCGCGTAGTTCATGAACTTCGGGTATTCCTTCTGAAAGGTGAGCGTCACCTTGCCGACCGCCCCGTTGCGGTGCTTGGCAATGATCAAGTCCGCCTCGCCGGGTCGCTCGGAGTCCTCGTTGTAGTACTCGTCGCGGTAGATGAACATCACCAGGTCGGAGTCTTGCTCGAGGTTGCCCGACTCGCGCAGATCGGAGAGCTGGGGGCGCTTGTCTGGGCGCGTCTCCACCGCGCGGCTGAGCTGTGAGAGCGCGATCACGGGCACACCCAGCTCGCGCGCCAGGATCTTCAACCCGCGGCTCAGCTCGCCCACGGCGGTCACGCGCGAGTCGTAGCGACTGTCGGTGCGCATCAGCTGCAGGTAGTCGATGATGATCAGCCCGAGGCCGTTCTCGCACTGGGAGTGCAGGCGACGCGCCTTGGCCCTGATCTCGAGCATGCCCACGTCGCTTGAGTCGTCCACCCACAGCGGTGCGTCGGCGAGACGCTGAGAGGCCTTCAGGATCTTCGGCCAGCGTTCTTCCTTGACACGCCCCTTGCGCAGCTCCTCGCCCTTGATTCGCGCCTGAGATGCGACGAAGCGCTGGGCCAGCTCCGCCTCTGCCATCTCCAGCGAGAACAGCGCCACGGGCCGGCCGTGTTCCACGGCCGCGTTCTCGGCGATGTTGCACACCAGCGCACTCTTGCCCATCGCGGGTCGCGCGGCGATGATGATGAGGTTGCCGGGCTGAAAGCCGCCGGTGATCTCGTCGAGATCCTTGAAGCCCGAGGGGGCGCCGGTCAGCGAGGTGCCTTCGATCGACAGCCGGTGCAGCTTGTCCAGCTCCTCGTGCAGTACCTCCTCGATCGAGCGGAAATCCTGTTGACGGTCGTCGCGAGCGACCTCGAGCATCGTCTTCTCGGCCTGCTCGACCAGCTCGCGCGGAGCACTCTGGCGCTCCAATACGCTCGACTGGATGTCATAGGAGGCCGCCAGCAAGCGCCGCAGCAGCGCGTTCTCGCGCACGATTTGCGCATAGCGCCGCGCGTGCCCTGCTGCCGGCACGACGCCGGTCAGCTCGTCCACGGCGGCCGGCCCGCCGGCCGCGTCGAGCTTGCCGGTCTGGCGTAGGCGGTCGCTCACGGTCAGCACGTCCACCGGCTCGGACTCGTTGTAGAGGGCCAGCATCGCCTCGTAGATGAGGCCGTGCCGATCGCGGTAGAAGTCCTCGGAGCGAAGTCCCTCTTCGATTACCAGCGCATACAGCGAGCGATCGGAGAGCAGGATCGCGCCGAGCACCGACTGCTCGGCGTCGAGGTTGTGCGGCGGCGCGATCACGCCGATGGGTGCGCTGTTGCCGTTGGCTTGAGAGACGGGGCACATACTCAGCGCGAGTCTAAGCCCGTCTGCCTCCGGTCACGTGCGTCGTTCCCGCAACTCGCAGGGAAAAGATCCTCGCCAACTTCACGAACAGATGTTCGCAGTCGCGCCGGACCTACTTCTGCGCGACGACCATGGTCTTGACCGTCGCCGTCACTCCCTCGACGACATCGACCACGACCATGTAGGTACCGACGTTCTTGATCGGCTCGGGGAGGTGCACGTTGCTCTTGTCGGTGCGCAGCCCGCGGGCATCGCGGATCGCCGCGGCGACGTCCTGGGCGGTGACCGAACCGAACAGACGCCCGTCGGCGCCAGCCTGCTGGGCGATCGTCAGCACCGTCTTGTTCAGCAGGGCCGCGTTGTCGTGGGCTTTTTCGACGTATTCGCGCGCCGCTCGCTCGGCTGCCTGCTGGCGCTGGCGGATCGACTCGATCGCGCCGCGCGTGGCGGGTTGGGCGAGCTTGCGGGGGATCAGGTAGTTGCGCAGATAGCCCTTGGAGACGTCCACGACGTTTCCCTGCTCGCCGAGATCCTCGACATCCTTTATGAGTATTGCTTCGGGCATATGGATATGTGGTCCTGGTGTGTCGTCTGGTTAAGGAAGGGATTCGTTACGGCCTGGCGCTTGCCCGCAAAGGGGCGGTCTACCGTTCGCGGTCCCGGTCGCCGCGTTCGCGCCGCGGATGGTCGTCGCGGCCACCCTCGTTTACGTAGGGCAGCAGCGCCAGCTCGCGTGCGCGCTTGACCGCACGAGCGATCTGGCCCTGATGGCGCCGGCACGCCCCGGTGATCCTACGGGAGCGGATCTTGCCCTTCTCGGAGATGAATTTGCGCAGCGTCGCGACGTCCTTGTAGTCGACCTGCTCAACCTTGTCGCGGCAGTGCTGGCAAGGCTTGCGCCTCCCTGTGCCGGGCCCACCCTTCTTGTCTCGACGGCGAACAGGCTTGCCGCGACCGCGCTTTGCCACTGGAAATCCTTGCTTTTGAACTAGAACGGAATGTCGTCGTCGCCAGCTTGGCTGGCGACCGGTGCGGGCTGGAAGTCGCCGCTGTCAACTGGCACATCACTGCCCTGAGAGGCCCCGCCGCCCGAGTATCCTCCGCCTCCGGAGGGACCCTCGCGCGACCCGAGGAACTGCACCGACTCGGCAATGATATCGATTGCGCTGCGTTTGGTGCCGTCCTGTGCTTCCCACTCGCGCCATTCAAGCCTTCCGTCGATCGCGACGGGCCTGCCCTTGGAGAGGTATTGCGCAGCGTTTTTGCCCTGCGCCCCCCACACCTTGACGTTGAAGTAGTTCGGCTTGTCCACCCACTCGCCGCTGCTGCCGTCCTTGCGTCGCGTG
>Ga0209007_1000510_pt1 | contig 14674 bp, 13 predicted proteins | sample JacPinW_OM1H0_O2_FD_187961 | JGI IMG/M metagenome (GOLD analysis project Ga0209007, IMG submission 187961) | Forest soil microbial communities from Algoma, Ontario, Canada - Jack Pine, Ontario site 1_JW_OM1H0_O2 (SPAdes) (version 2) | ecosystem: Environmental > Terrestrial > Soil > Boreal... | reverse complement strand
CTGCAGGAGGAGTGATGAGACAGCACAATCCTTTGCGCCACCTCGGCGCCGCACTCGGATTTATGTTGGCGAGCGCCGTGGGCGGCTGCGGCGGTGGGTCCATGGATGGAAGCTCGATGTCTCCGAATCCGCCGCCGTCGGCTCCGCCAAGCGGTCCGAGCACAACGGCGCCACCCGCGGTGATGCAGGCTCAGCAAGACAACACGCCCGTCGATCCGGCCATCGTCACGGCCGACAATACCTTCGGTGTGAATCTGTTCCAGAATTTGTATTCCGGCACCCCCGGCAATGTGGCGATCGCGCCGATCAGCGTCGCCATGGCGCTGCAGATCGTCTACAACGGCGCCGGTGGCGCGACCCAGCAAGGCATGGCGCAGACGCTGCAACTCGGCTCCTTGAGCACACAGGATTTGAACAACGACAACGCCGCGCTGCAGGGATCGTTGATGAACCCAGACCCCTTGGTCAACCTGACCATTGCCAATTCGCTGTGGATGCATTTGGACACGAATCCGCTGCCCGCTGCGTTCACCCAAATGGATCAAACGTATTACGGCGCCACCGTGGGCGACTTGGCAGGCGCGCCCGACAATGTGAACAGCTGGGTCAGCACCGCGACCAATGGCTTGATCAGCAGCATCCTGCCGCCCGGCAATTACGCTTCCGTGGTTGCGGTCATTGCGAATGTCATTTATTTCAAAGGCCAATGGAGCACGGGGTTTGATCCCAGCCAGACCGCTCCCGCGCCATTCACCTTGATGGACGGTACCCAAGTATCGGTGTCCATGATGCATCAATCGGCGACCTACGGTTATCTGCAGGGCGCCAACTTTCAGGCGGTGCGCATTCCCTACGGAGCCGGTAGGTTCAGCATGCTGGCGGTGATGCCCAATGCCGGCACCAACTTCAACAGCTTCGTCGCCGGCCTCACCCCCGACATGGTGAATACCTGGGAGGGCCAATTGCAAACCGGCATGGGCAATCTCTCGATGCCGAAATTCACGGCAACCTGGGGTGCCTCGCTGGTGCAGCCGCTGACCACGCTGGGCATGCAGGCGGCATTTTGCCCTTCGGCCAGCTTCCCCGGCCTCGGCACGGTCTGCATTCAAGATGTCGAGCACAAGACGGTCGTTGAAGTGGACGAGAGCGGGACGGTGGCGGCGGGGGCGACCACGGTCACGATCATTCCCACTGCGGTTGAGGCGCCCTCGTTCACGCTGGCGCTGGATCAGCCTTTCCTCTACGCCATTCGGGATGATATGACCGGCGAGCTGCTGTTCATCGGCACCATGACCAATCCCAGCTGAAAAACATCGATCCTACAAGCGATTTTCGGCCTTAAACCGCGGGCTGTTAACTCCGTCGCGGACCCGCTTAGGTTCCCGCTCTATATTCGCGGATCGAAAGTCCGCCTCATGGTGATACATGTCTTTGAGCGAAGAACAAGCCAAGTCCTACATGCTCAAGCTACTCGGCGCGATGACGCGCGCCGGCGGCTCGGACTTGTTCGTCTCGAAGGATTTTCCGCCCAGCATGAAGATCCAAGGAAAGATGCAGCCGCTCGCCACCCAGAAATTGACCGCGGAGGTCACCCGTGAGCTCGCGCACGCACTCATGAGCGAACGCCAGCGCGCCGAATTTGCCAAAGAGCTGGAATGCAATTTCTCCATGGCGATCCCGGATCTCGCCCGCTTCCGGGTCAACGTATTCGTTCAGCAGCTGAATGTCGGCATGGTCATCAGAACCATTCCCAACGACATGCCGAGTTTCGAGCAGTTGGGACTGCCGGAGACGTTCAAGGAAATCGTGATGTCCAAGCGCGGCATGGTGCTGGTGGTCGGCGCCACGGGTTCCGGAAAATCGACATCGCTGGCCGCCATGGTCGATCACCGCAACCGTTCCTCGCCAGGACATATCATCACGATCGAAGATCCGGTCGAATTCATACACCAATCGCAGATGTCATTGGTCACGCATCGCGACATCGGTCTCGATACCCACTCGTGGCATAAGGCGCTGAAAAATACTCTGCGGCAGGCCCCGGATGTGATTCTCATCGGCGAAATTCGCGATGCCGAAACCATGGAGCATGCGATCGTTTTCGCCGAAACCGGCCACTTGTGCATGAGCACGCTGCATTCCAACAGCGCCAGCCAGACGCTCGATCGCATCATCAACTTCTTCCCGGAAGAGCGCCGCAAGCAACTGCTCATGGATCTATCCAGCAATCTGAAGAGCATCATTTCGCAGCGCTTGGTGCGCAAAGAGGATGGCAGCGGCCGCATTGCCGCCATCGAAATTCTGCTCAACACGCCGATCGTCTCCGACAAGCTGCTCAAGGGCGAATTTCACGACCTGAAGGAGATCATGGGCAAGTCGCGCGAGCAGGGCATGCGCACCTTCGATTATTCGCTGTTTGAACTCTACGACGCCGGCGTCATTGCCTACGATGAAGCAATCCGCAACGCCGATTCCGCCAACGAATTGCGCTTGAACATCAAGCTCAACAGCAAGCGCACCCCGCCGTCAAACACGGGCATTTACCACCAATTGAGCTGATTGGCCATTTTTGCGATATTTCGCTAGAATGAGAAAGCATCAATTGTTGCTATAGGCATATATGCCGCGGGCCCTATCCAAGTCCAAACCCGAACCGCGCCTGGTTTTGACCGGCGCCGTGCTGCGCGCATCGGCGCTGCTCGAAATCACGCAAGCGAGTCTGGCGCAAATACTGGGCTTGAGCCCCTCGACCGTCTCGCGCATGGCCAATGGCAGCTATACCCTGGACGATCAAAAGAAGGAGTGGGAACTCGGTGCTTTGTTCGTGCGCTTGTTTCGGTCGCTGGATGCCGTGATCGGTTCCAACGACTCGGCGGCACGAGGCTGGCTCAACGGTGACAACAGCGGGCTCGCAGGTCGTCCGATCGAGCTGATTCGCAGCACAGAAGGCTTGGTTCGTGTCGTCCAATACTTGGACGCCGCCCGCGGTCGACTCTGAGGCGCGAAGGGCGACGCGGCGCCTGTGGCGAGCCGTGGAAGCCCAACATATCGCTTCAACGCTGCGGCTGGTCGCGAACGTCGAGGAGCAGCTGACCCTCGAGCGGATTTTGGAGCGGAGCAAGCCGGCGCTGCCGAAGGACGCCGCCGATTTGCATTATTTATTGGCCACGCCATTTCGTTACTCATCGCCCATCGGATCGCGATTTCGCGCGCCCGGCGATCCGGGAGTCTGGTACGGAGCGGAAAAGGAGCGTACGGCCTGCGCGGAATTGGGGTTCTGGCGTTGGCGATTCTTGATGGACTCGCGAGGGCTGGACAGCTTGGGTCCCTCGCCGCAGACCGTGTTTCGCGCCGGTATGGACGGCCGCATGGTCGACCTCACGGAAGCGCCGTTCAAGCGCGCGCGCTCGGAATGGACTGATCCCAAGAGCTACGCAGCCTCGCAGGGTTTTGCGCGCGTGGTCCGCCAGGCGGGTGTGGACGCGATCCGCTATGAGTCGGTGCGCGATCCGGAACACGGTGGGGCAGTCGCCGTGATGCGTCCTTCCTGTTTCAAGCCGCGCCAGCCCTGGGATCAGCGCATCTGGCTGTTGACGGTTCGACCCGACGCGGCGATCTGGCAACGCGAAGGACAAAGCCACGAGTTCCTGGCAAAGAACTGGAAGCAATGACGCGGACAACGCGTCGCGCGTACAATCGCCCACGGCACTCTCACCACGGCGGTTAAATCTCTTGGGTCGGAATTTCAGCAGCGACCATGTCGCTCCCGCGTGCGATGCCATCCTGGCGGCGGTCAACGAGGCCAACCAAGGGTTCGTCACTTCCTACGGCGGCGATGAGCTGACGGCAAAGCTGCAGTCCCTGGCGAGCGATGTGTTTGAAAGACAGGTCGCGATATTCCCGGTGACCAGCGGCACGGCCGCCAACGCGCTCGCACTGTCGCAAATCGTGCCTCCCTACGGTGCGATCTATTGCTACGAGGCGGCGCATATCGTGACCGACGAGGCCGGCGCGCCCTCATTCTTCACCGGCGGTGCGCAGCTGGTCGGTTTTCCCGCGGCGGATGGCAAGATTCGCCCCGAGCAACTGACCCGCGCGGTGGCGTACGCGGAGGATCTTGGAATACATCACGTGAAGCCAGGCGCGGTTACCCTGACGCAGGCCACCGAGTGGGGCACAGTTTACAGCCTCGAGGAAATCGCCGCCGTCAGCAAAGCGGCCCGGCAGCATCAACTTCCCGTGCACATGGACGGGGCGCGCTTCGCCAACGCGCTGGTGCATCTAGGCTGTAGCCCCGCGGAGGCAACATGGAAGTGCGGCGTCGATGTGCTCTCGCTGGGCGCGACCAAGAATGGGGCGCTCGGCGCGGACGCGGTTGTGTTTTTTGATCCGGCCAAGGCGCGCGATTTCGAGCGGCGCCGCAAGCGCGCCGGACATTTGATGTCGAAACTACGATTCGTGAGCGCGCAGTTGATTGCCTACCTTCAGAACGGCCTGTGGCTGGAAAATGCACGCCACGCGAATGCGATGGCCTTGAGGATGGCGCGAGGTCTTCAAACCGTTCCGGGCGCCCGGCTATTGCATCCCGTCGAGGCCAACGAATTGTTCGTGGCGTTGCCCGAGGAAATGGTCCGCGGCCTGGAATCGCAGGGATTCGACTTTTACCGCTGGCCGCTGCGTGCGGCCGAATCCGGTGTGACGATTCGTTTGGTGACCTGCTTCGCCACCTTGAGCGCGGATGTGGATGAATTTATCGCGGCGGCCGCCGCGATCACTCCTCGCGGTTAGTTCCGTTGAACGACGTCGATTGCGTTGTGATCGGTGCAGGGGTCATCGGCCTGGCGGTGGCCCGGGCGCTGGCGCTCGGCGGCCGGGACGTGATCATTCTCGAGTGCGAGCGCCACTTCGGCATGCATGCCAGCTCGCGCAATAGCGAAGTCATTCATGCCGGGATCCACTACGAACCCCATTCTCTTAAAGCGCGGCTGTGCGTCGCCGGGCGCGATCTTTTGTACGGCTATTGTGCCGAGCGCGGCATCCCGCATCGGCGCTGCGGAAAGTTCACGGTCGCCACCGCCGACAGCCAAATGGCGGCGCTTGAGAACATCGAAGCGAACGCGCGCGCCAACGGCGTCTTCGACCTCGAGTGGCTTGACGGGAGTGAGGCGCAGCGCACCGAACCTGAGCTTCGGTGTATTCGCGCCCTGTCATCGCCTTCCACCGGCATCATCGACTCTCATGTCTATATGCAGTCGCTGCTGGCGGATGCCGAGGCGAACGGCGCCACCCTTGCCTACGACACCAGGGTCACCGCCCTGCGCCCGACGCCTGGCGGCATCGAAATCGCGATTAATGGGGAGTCCGTGACGGTGGCGCGCGCCCATAGCGTCATCAATTCAGCGGGGCTTCAAGCAGATCGCGTGGCATCGAGCATTCAGGACTTTCCGGCGCGATTCATTCCCACCGTGCGCTTCGCCAAGGGCAGCTATTTTGCTCTGTCGGGCGCGTCGCCATTTTCGCGGCTGGTTTATCCCGCGCCCGCACTCGGCGGCCACCTCGGGATTCACATGACCCTCGATTTGGGCGGTGCAGCGCGCTTCGGTCCGGACTTCGAGTGGGTGGAGAGCCTTGACTACGCCGTTGACCCGCGACGCGTGGGCTTGTTCGCCATGGCCATTCGCCAGTACTGGCCTGCGCTCAACGAGGCACGCCTGTACCCGGCCTACGCCGGCGTCCGACCGAAGGTCTCGGGCCCGGGCGAGGCCACACCGGATTTTTGTATTTCAGGCCCAAACCAGCACGGCGTTGCCGGCCTCGTGAATTTATTCGGCATGGATTCCCCGGGCCTCACCGCATCGCTGGCGTTAGGGGAATACATTGCGGGCCTGGCGGATTGATCGATGCGCCATCCTATGCTGCAATGCTGCGCCCTCAAATCACAAAACCGCTTGGACGAATAAAAATGCCTGACTCCTCTTTGTTGAATCGAACCTCAGCCGCCCTCTGCTTGAGTGCGGGAATCGCGGTCCTGCTATCGGCTGGCCCGAGCCTCGCGGCGGATGCGCCGGCGGCAGCAGGCGTGACCGCGCTGCTGTGCGGTCACCTGATTGATACCGTCGCCGGCAAAGTGCTCGGCGAGAGCACCATCGTGATCGAGGCCGGCCACGTGCGCGAGGTATTGAGTGGTAGCCAAGCGCCCGCGGGCGCCACTGCGGTTGACTTGAAGAGCCAGACTTGCATGCCGGGATTGATCGATAGTCACGTGCATTTGACCGGTCAGACCAGCCGCACCGAATACGTGGACCGGTATCACTGGAACGTTGCCGACTATGCCATCAGGTCGACCGTGTACGCGCGCCGAACGCTGCTGGCCGGATTTACCACTGTGCGCAATGTGGGCGATCAGGACAATGAGTCCGCCGCGCTGCGCGATGCCATCAACGCGGGAATTGTTCCAGGTCCCAGGATTTACACGGCCGGCAAGGCGATGGGCTCGACCGGCGGGCACGCCGATCCGATGAACGGCCTCAACCAGGAACTGTCGAAGGACTTGGGCGCCGTCGACGGCATCATCAACAGTCCGGAAGATGCGGTGAAGGCGGTGCGCGAGCACTACAAGCTCGGCGACGATCTCATCAAGATCATGCCCTCCGGCGGCGTGCTCGATGAAGGCGCGAGCGGCGATAACTCGCAAATGACGCTCGAGGAAATCCGCGCCGTCGTAACGACGGCGCACGACTATGGATTTGCGGTGGCGGCGCACGCCCATGGCGCTGAAGCCATTCGCCGCGCCGTGCTCGGCGGTGTCGACTCGATCGAGCATGGAACCTTCATGGATGCCGAAGACATGAAATTGATGGTCGAGCACGGCACGTACTATGTGCCGACCATCATTGCCGGCGACTTTGTCGCTCGCCAAGCCAAGGTCCCGGGCTACTACCCGGCGACCATCGCCCGCAAGGCCCAGGAAATCGGCCCCTTGATTCAAGCCACCGCGGGACGCGCGTACAAAGCTCACGTGAAAATCGCCTTTGGCACAGACGCCGCCGTGTATCCCCATGGACAAAATGCGCACGAGTTCGAACTGATGGTGGGCGCCGGCATGCCTGCGATGTTCTGCATCCAAGCAGCGACGGTGAATGCGGCGACGCTGTTGCGGCACCCGAAGGAATTGGGTTCGGTCGCCCCGGGGAAGATCGCCGATGTGGTGGCGGTACCCGGCAATCCGATCGATGACATCAGCCTCATGAAGCAGGTGAGCTTCGTGATGAAAGACGGCGTCGTCTACAAGCTGAATTCCGTGCCGGTGGACACCGCGTTGTAAAGATTCTTTAGCACGAGGAGCATCGTGGACCTTCAACTTGCAAAGAAAATCGCCCTGGTCAGCGGATCCACCGCAGGCATCGGCAATGCCATTGCGGCCGGACTGGCGCGCGAGGGTGCGACGGTCATTGTCAACGGTAGAACATCCGCGGCCGTTGAGGCGGCCGTTGCGGCCATGAAAAGCGCGACGCGCGGCGATGTGCTCGGATTTGCCGGCGACCTGAGTTCGGCGACGGTCGCTGAGAAATTGGTGCAGGCCCACCCGCACGTCGACATCCTGGTGAATAACCTGGGCATCTTTGAGGTGCGGCCGTTCGAGGACATCAGCGATGCTGACTGGCAACGCTTCTTCGATGTGAACGTCTTGAGCGGCGCGCGGCTGTCACGCCTGTATTTGCCTGGAATGCGCCAGCGTAATTGGGGCCGCATCATTTTTATTTCGAGCGAGAGCGGCTATCAGATCCCCGCGGAAATGATCCACTACGGCATGACCAAGGCCGCACAGATCGCCGTCGCGCGCGGCTTGGCCGAAGCCACGGCGGGTACCGGCATCACCGTCAACAGTGTGCTGCCGGGGCCGACGCGCTCGCGCGGCGTCGGGGATTTCGTGGCGGACTGGGCCGCCAAAACCGGTAAAAGCGCGCAAACCGTCGAGAATGAGTTCTTCAAAAATGCGCGCCCGACCTCGTTGATCAAGCGCTTCGCAACCCCGGACGAGGTGGCAGCGATGGTGGTCTTTGTGGCGAGTCCGCTATCCGCCGCCACCAATGGAGCGGCGCTGCGCGTCGATGGCGGCGTCGTCAAGAGTGCCTTTTAAAGAACGCTCAGCATTGATCTCCTGATGCAGTTGCGCGGCGGCGGCGCGGATCGCCGCCGATGCGCTGCCGCCGGCGTAAATGATGCTGCGCGATGCGCTGATGAGTAATCCCATTCCTTGCGCGTCCAAGCCGGCGGCGAGCACGGCCTTCAAATCGCCGTTCTGCGCACCAATGCCGGGCACCAGGAAGGTCACGTTGGGATGCGCCGCGCGCAACTCGGCCATTTCCTTCGGCACCGTGGCGCCCACGACCAGCATGACGTTGCCGAACTCATTCCACGGACCGGTCGCGCGCCGCGCGACGTGGCGGTACAGGGGCAGGCCGTCCAGGATCAGGTTCTGAAAATCTTTGCCCCCGGGATTGCTGGTGCGGCACAGAATCAAGGCGCCGCGATCTGGACGGGCGAGGAAGGGACGTACCGAATCCTCGCCCATGTAGGGATTGACCGTGACGGCATCCGCGCCGTAGCGATCGAAGGCTTCTCGGGCGTAGGCTTCAGCGGTATTGCCGATGTCGCCGCGTTTGGCGTCGAGAATCACCAGTGCGTTCGGTGCACGCTCCCGAACATAACGAATTGTTAAGGAGAGCTGATTCTCCGCACCCAGGGCGCTGTAAAACGCGATTTGTGGCTTATAGGCCGCAGCAATGTCATATGTCGCGTCAATGACGCGTCGGTCGAAAGCATGCAGCCGTGTTGCTTCTGGCCCAAGATCGCTGGGAAATTTAGCTGGGTCCGGATCGAGCCCGACACAAACCAGGCTGCCGCTGCTCGTGAGCGCTGCTTTAAGCCTTTGGGCAAAAGTCTCGGGCACGGCTCATGATAGCAAGTGATTAAAGAGTATGCTTATGAGTCACCGTGAGAGCCGCCTTGCCCAGCAAAACCCGTACTGGACCGCGATTGGTGTTGCAGCCCGCGAACAGGCGCGCCGCGCGCCATACCAGCACCAGTGCGCTGAAACGTTTCTTCGCCATTGCAGATTCGTGGGAACTCTCGCCGCTGCAGCAATGCCGCTTGCTGAAAATTCCTTCGCCGCAAGTGCTGCAACGCTATCGCCTGGGGCAGGCACCGCGGCTCTCCGCCACGCAGCAAGAAAGAGCCGCGCTCATCGCCAACATTCAGTTCTCGCTCATGGCCGACCCGGGACCCAAGGATCGCGCCTGGGCCTGGGTGCATGCACCCGCGGCGCGCGCACCGTTTGACGGCGACAGCCCGCTCTATTTCATGTTGGAAAACGGCCTTCCCGCCTTGCGCGAGGTGGCGCGGCTTCTGGTTCGCGAAAGCGAACCCCGTTAGCTATAATGACGGGCTGAATTAACGCGAATGTGGCGGAATTGGTAGACGCGCCAGACTTAGGATCTGGTGGGGCAACCCGTGCGAGTTCGAGTCTCGCCTTTCGCACCACCGCTTGCCTTCGCTAACCCATAAAGGACAGTCATGCAGGTTTCCGTCGAGAGTATCGGCAAGTTGGAGCGCCGTATGCAAGTGCAGGTGCCGGCAGAGCGCGTGAGCCAGGAAATCGCGGCGCGCCTGAAAAACATCAGCCGCACCGCGCGCTTGAACGGCTTTCGCCCCGGCAAGGCGCCGCTCAAGGTCATCCGTCAGCAGTTTGGCAGTCAGATTCACCGCGAAGTGATCGGCGAGCTGCTGCAGTCCAGTTATGCCGAGGCGGTGACGCAGAAGCAGTTGACGCCCGCCGGCAGTCCGCGCATCGAGCCGCAGAGCATCGATGAGGGCCAGGACCTCAAATACACCGCGACCTTTGAAGTGTTTCCCGAAGTCGTTTTACAGCCGATGGAGTCGCTCGAAGTCGATCGCGTGACGGCCGATGTCACGGAAAGCGATATCGACGCGATGATCGAGCGGCTGCGCAAACAGCAGATGAAATATTCAGCCGTGAATCGTGGTGCAGCAAATGGCGACAAGGTGACGGTCGATTTCGAGGGCGCGATCGACGGGGTGAGCTTCGCCGGCGGCAAGGGAGAAAACATTGCCATCGTCTTGGGCGAGGGTCGCATGTTGCCCGAGCTGGAACAGGGATTGATCGGTGCTACGCCCGGAGAGAAGCGCGATGTGACGGTGAGTTTTCCGCCCGACTACCGCGCCGCGGAACTCGCGGGCAAAACGGCGATTTTCGCCACCGAGATCAAGACGGTGGAGGAACCGGTGCTGCCGGAGATCGACGAGGAATTTTGCAAGGCATTCGGCGTCACCGAAGGCGGCTTGGACAAGCTGCGCGAGGATGTCGCCGCCAACATGCGCCGCGAGCTCGAGCAGGCGCTGCGTAACCGCAACAAGGCGGCGGTAATGGAGAAGCTGTACGCAGCGAATCCCACGGAAGTTCCCAACGTGCTGATCGAAGGCCAGATTCGCGACATGCAGGTCGAGGCGATGCGCCGCGCCGGCACGAAGGACGCCGCACAGGCGCCGCCGCGTGAGCCGTTTATCGAGCCTGCGCGCCGGCGCGTGGCGCTCGGGTTGCTGCTGAACGATGTGATCCGCAAGGAAAACCTGGTTGTCGACCGCGCCAGAGTGAACGAGCGTCTGGACGAAATGGTATCCGCTTACGGCGATGCCGGCGCCATGAAGCGCGCCTACATGCAAAACGCCGAAGCCATGCGCCAGGTGGAAAGTCTTGCGCTCGAGGACCAAGCGGTGGACTGGATCCTCGAACACGCCAAGGTGCACGAGGTGAAGTCGAGTTTCAAACAATTGATGAACTTTGAAGGCTGAGCTGCAGCATTTCCCTTGAAATGATGCTAAGAAGTCCCTACAAAGAGTAAAGCAACGTTTAGATAGTTTTTAAAGGCAGTTATTCATGACCACGCGCGCGCTGAATTTGGTTCCCATGGTGGTCGAGCAAACCGCTCGCGGCGAGCGGGCCTACGACATTTACTCTCGGTTGCTCAAGGATCGGCTGATATTCATCGTCGGTCCGGTCGAGGATTACATGGCGAATTTGATCGTCGCGCAGCTGCTATTTCTGGAATCAGAGAACCCGGACAAAGATATCGCGATCTACATCAACTCGCCCGGCGGCTCGGTGAGCGCGGGTCTTGCGATCTACGACACCATGCAATTCATCAAGCCGGACGTCAGCACGACTTGCGTGGGACTGGCGGCCTCGATGGGCGCGGTTTTGTTGGCCGGCGGCGCCGCCGGTAAGCGCTACTCGCTGCCGAATTCGAAAATCATGATTCACCAACCGTCTGCCGGCTTTCAGGGCCAGGCTTCGGACATCGACATCCATGCGCGTGACGTCATGGAGACCAAAACGCGTCTGAACGCCATATTGGCCAAACACACCGGTCAGACCGTCGAACGCGTCAAAGCGGACAGCGACCGGGACAATTTCATGACCGCCGAACAGGCCCGGGCCTACGGTTTGATCGATTCGATGATCGAAAAGCGCGGCGAGATCCCCGCAAAGGCCTAAGTGACCCCTGATTCGACCTCGCACGGTCTGTGCGGAACCCGGTCACGCCCTGAAAGACCTTATCTTTGCGTGGGGTCGGCTGGGTGCTATATAGTCTCTACTGTAGCTGCGTTGCGGGCCTTCCGGAGGCACGTGGCGCGGCCAATTTGAGGACAGCATGAGCGAAGATTCTCGCGGCAAACATGATGACGGTAAGCTGTTGTACTGTTCTTTCTGTGGGAAGAGCCAACACGAGGTTCGAAAACTCATCGCCGGCCCGAGCGTGTTCGTCTGCGACGAATGCGTCGAGCTTTGCAACGACATAATCCGGGAAGAGCTGGAGGAGCGCGCCGAGCGCACCCGCGACAAGCTCCCCAAGCCTCAGGAAATCAAGAAAGTCCTCGATGAATATGTCATCGGTCAGGAACGCGCGAAGCGCGTCCTGTCGGTGGCCGTCTACAATCACTACAAGCGACTGCAGACGCGCGGCGCCGAGGGCGTGCGCTCCCGCGACGACGTGGAGCTGGCCAAGAGCAATATCCTGCTGATTGGGCCCACCGGTTCCGGCAAGACCTTGCTGGCCGAAACCCTGGCGCGGCTGCTCAATGTTCCTTTCACGATCGCCGATGCGACCACCTTGACGGAAGCTGGCTACGTTGGCGAAGACGTCGAAAACATCATCCAGAAGCTGCTGCAGAAGTGCGACTACGACGTCGAGAAGGCGCAGACCGGCATCGTCTACATCGATGAAATCGATAAGATTTCGCGTAAATCGGACAACCCGTCGATCACCCGTGATGTCTCGGGCGAGGGCGTGCAGCAGGCGTTGCTGAAATTGATCGAAGGCACGATTGCCTCGGTACCGCCGCAGGGCGGCCGCAAGCATCCGCAACAGGAATTCCTGCAGGTCGATACCACCAATATTCTGTTTATTTGCGGCGGTGCGTTCGCCGGTCTCGAAAAGATCATCATGAACCGCACTCACAAGAGCGGTATCGGCTTCGGCGCCGAAGTTCGCGGGCACGATGCCAGGCCGCATGGCAACGATGTGTTCCACGATGCCGAACCTGAGGATTTGATCAAGTACGGTCTGATTCCGGAATTCGTCGGCCGACTGCCCGTGGTCGCGACGCTGGAAGAACTCGACGAGGACGCGCTGATTTCCATCTTGATGCAGCCGAAGAACGCGCTGACCAAGCAATATCGCAAACTTTTCGATATGGAGGGCGTGGAACTGGATTTCCGCGAAGAGGCACTGCGCTCAGTGGCGCGCAAAGCCATGCAACGCAAGACGGGCGCTCGGGGTCTGCGCACCATTCTCGAGAATGTGCTGCTGGACACCATGTATGACTTGCCGTCCTTGCGTAATGTGCAAAAAGTGGTGGTCGACGAGCAGGTGATCGAAGGCCACAACAAGCCCTACATTATTCACCGTACCGAGGAGACCCGTTTGGTGGCTCCGGTTGAGGAACAGCGGCGCCCGACGGGCTCGGACCATCTTTGAGCCGAGCTTGAAACTAACCTGGCGGGCCCGCATGTACTCAAGGGCGAAGAGTCGATGTACGTGCCACAACTTAAAAGGCCAGCCTAGTGAGCGATGAACCCTTAGCTTTAGTCCCCGAAATCGTGCCACCCGCCACCGGCACGCCGGTATTGCCGCTGCGTGATGTAGTGGTTTACCCGCATATGGTCATTCCGCTGTTCGTCGGGCGCGAAAAATCCATTGTCGCATTGGATCTGGCCATGAAGGCCGACAAGCGGATTCTCCTGGTCGCCCAGAAACAGGCCGATGTCGACGATCCGAAAGCCGACGACTTGTACCGGGTGGGTACCATCGCGACCATCCTGCAGCTTCTAAAGCTGCCTGACGGCACGGTCAAAGTCCTGGTCGAGGGCGTGGATCGCGCGGTCATCGAAAAACTCACCGAAGGCGAGTTCTTTTCCGCCGAGGTCACACCGCTGCCGGACCAGGAGCGCTATGAAGAGCGCGAGATGGATGTCCTGACCCGCTCGGTGATCACCCAGTTCGAGCAATATGTCAAATTGAATAAAAAGGTGCCGCCGGAGATTCTGACCTCCTTGGCGGGCATCGAACAGGCTGGGCGCCTGGCCGATACCGTCGCGGCGCACATGTCCCTGAAGCTTTCCGAGAAACAAAAGGTTCTCGAGATCCCTGACGTGCGCAAACGCCTCGAGCACATGCTGGCCGTCATTGAAGGCGAGATGGATGTGCTGCAAATCGAGAAGCGTATCCGCGGCCGGGTCAAGCAGCAGATGGAGAAGAGCCAGCGCGAGTACTACCTGAACGAGCAGATGAAGGCCATTCAGAAGGAGCTGGGGGAACTGGACGATGCGCCGAATGAAATTGGCGAACTCGAAAAGCGCATCAAAGCAGCCGGCATGCCCAAAGAGGCGCGTGAGAAGGCCAATTCCGAACTCGCTAAACTGAAACTGATGTCGCCGATGTCGGCGGAAGCCACGGTGGTGCGCAACTACATCGACTGGCTGGTCAAGTCTCCCTGGAAGAAGCGCAGCAAGGTCCACCTGGACATCGCGGCTGCGGAGAAAGTACTCGAGGCCGATCACTACGGCCTGGAGAAGGTCAAGGAGCGCATCGTCGAGTACCTGGCGGTGCAACAGCGCGTGAAGAATCTTCGCGGGCCAATCCTCTGTCTCGTGGGTCCGCCCGGCGTGGGCAAAACCTCTTTGGGTCAGAGCGTGGCGCGCTCCACCAACCGCAAGTTCGTGCGCATGTCGTTGGGCGGCGTGCGCGACGAGGCGGAGATTCGCGGCCATCGCCGCACCTACATCGGATCGATGCCCGGCAAGATCATTCAGAATCTCGCCAAGTGCGGGGTCCGCAATCCATTGTTCCTGCTCGATGAAGTCGACAAGATGTCCACGGATTTCCGCGGCGATCCTTCATCGGCCCTGCTCGAAGTGCTCGACCCGGAGCAGAACAGCACCTTCAACGATCATTATCTGGAAGTGGATTTCGACCTGTCCGAAGTGATGTTCGTCTGCACGGCGAATAGCCTGAATATTCCTGCGCCGCTCTTGGATCGCATGGAAGTGATCCGCATCCCCGGCTACACCGAGGATGAAAAGAGCAACATCGCG
>Ga0209007_1000509_pt1 | contig 14714 bp, 15 predicted proteins | sample JacPinW_OM1H0_O2_FD_187961 | JGI IMG/M metagenome (GOLD analysis project Ga0209007, IMG submission 187961) | Forest soil microbial communities from Algoma, Ontario, Canada - Jack Pine, Ontario site 1_JW_OM1H0_O2 (SPAdes) (version 2) | ecosystem: Environmental > Terrestrial > Soil > Boreal... | reverse complement strand
ATTATAGGGAAAGCCAATCACGCGTGCAAGATGAATCCCACTTTGGTTCTCGAATGGTGGCTTCCTGAACGACACTGCCCCAATGCTATGATGTTAAATCTCGGTAAATAGTCGCCTGAATGGAGCGCACTTATGGGTAGAGAGAAAACGCTGGAAGGCAAAGTTGCTGTTGTTACAGGCGCAAGCCGCGGAATCGGGCTGGCTATCGCTCGCAAGCTGGGAAGCTTAGGAGCGAAGCTTAGTCTGTGCGCGCGAAGCACCGACAAACTGCAAAATGTGGCCCATGAGTTCAAAAACGGAGGCGTTGAGGTCATCATGGTGGCGGCGGATGTTAGAAATGGTGATGATATTCTTTCGCTGGTGGAGGAAACGAAGCAAGCGTTCGGGGGGATTGATATTTTGGTGAACAATGCGGGCATTGGATATTTTGGCCCCTTCTTTGAGACGAACGAGTCCGATTGGGATTTGGTATTAGACACCAATTTGAAATCCGTGTTCCTGCTGAGTAAAGCGGTGGCCAAGGGAATGATCGAGCGGCGGGGCGGGCACATCATCAATATCGCGTCGCTGGCGGGCAAAAACGCTTTTGCGGGCGGAGCGATTTACTGCGCGTCGAAATGGGGACTTTTGGGAATGACGGAGTGCATGGCGGAGGACCTGCGGGCGCACGGGATCCGAGTTAGCGCGATTTGCCCCGGGACGGTGGCAACGGACTTTTCTCCGCACGCTGGAAAAGATGCCGGCAAGATGCTGCAACCTGAGGACATAGCGCACGTGGTGGAGAGCATCGTGACGCAGGCGCCGCAAAGCTTCATCAGCGAGGTTTTGTTGCGGCCTACCCAGAAGCCGTAACAATGATTGATCTTGGAGGCAAGGCGATTTGGAAAGCTCGTCGCAGTACTGCTGAAAATTCAAAAAGAAAGATGCCGGGCTGAAGCCCGGCGCTACATTTGAACCTCAAACAAAAGCTGTACGCCGCAAGGAAATAGGACGCTAAGTTGGTCAATTAAATTGACCCAAAGTATGTCCCCTGGGCTCGATCTCGTCCCGGTTACCCGTCCTTTAGTTAAGGCAGCCACTCCCAGGATCGTGCAGCGTTGCCAGCCTACTTGAATCCAATTCGTGGTGTAAGCATCTTATAGATAGTTCGATGTTAAACGATTGATGGTTAAACCATAGTGCCGACACATTTTAAAGGTGATAGCGGGACGAAGCGGGCGCTGAATGCGTTTATCAATCTGGCGCGGGCATCCAATTCGGTGCTGACGAGACTGAGCACGGACCTGGAGCGGCACGGGATAACCACCAGCCAGTTCGGCATTCTTGAGACGCTGCTACACCTGGGGCCCATGTGCCAGCGGGCGCTGGGGGAAAAGCTGCTGCGCAGCGGCGGGAACATCACGATGGTGATCGACAATCTGGAAAAACATGGATTGGTCCAGCGGGTACGGCAGAAGGAAGACCGGCGGATGATTGTGATCCATCTGACTGGCAAAGGGCACAAGCTGATCTCTTTTGTATTTCCGCTACACGCCAAAGAGATCGCAAGAGAAATGAATCGGCTCACGGCGAACGAGCAGGAAGAGCTACGCCGGCTGTGCCGCAAGCTGGGGCGCGACGGGGAAGTGAGTTTGGAATACGATCACAACAATTTGGAAAGAAGAACGAGGGAGAAAGCAAATGATACAAGTTCGACCCAGTGAAGAACGAGGGCGCAACAAACTCTCGTGGCTGGATACGCGATTCACGTTTTCGTTCGATCAGTATTACGATCCGGAGCATATACAATTCCGATCCTTGCGCGTGCTGAATGAGGATATTGTGGCGCCGGGAAAAGGCTTTGGAATGCATCCGCACCGTGATATGGAAATTTTGACATGGATACTGGATGGAGCGCTGGAGCACCGCGACAGCATGGGCACCGGCGCAGTGATACGTCCTGGAGAGTTGCAACACATGACGGCGGGATCGGGGATCATGCACAGCGAATTTAATCCATCGCCGAAGGATCCCACGCATCTATTGCAGATATGGATCGTGCCGGATCGCAAGAATCTGAAACCGGAATACGAACAACTCACGTTCCCGGACAAGGACTTGCGAGGGCAGTTCCACCTAGTGGCGGGGCCGCAGGCGCCGGTGAATATTCATCAGGACGCAAATCTTTACATCACGCGGCTGAACGAAGGCGAGCAGGCCAAGCATCCGTTGGAAAAAGGGCGGCACGCGTGGGTGCAGGTTTCGCGCGGAACCGTGAACGTGAACGGAGTGGAACTAAAGGCGGGAGACGGCGCGGCTATTTCGGAAGAAGCGGAAGCGCGTGTGAATGCGACGAAACCATCGGAAGTTTTGCTTTTCGATCTGGCGTAAATCCATCTGAAAAGGAGAGACAGCATGAGCGATTCCTCGAGCAGTTTTACACCGTTGGCGGGCCGAATCCTATTGAGCGTGGTGTTCCTGGTTAGCGGATTTTTCAAGATAGGGGGCTACGCGCAAATGGTGGGATACGCCGCGGCCAAAGGCGTGCCGCTTGCGGGCGTCGCAGTAGCATGCGCGGCGGTGGTGGAACTGGCCGGAGGACTCGCTATTCTTGCCGGGTTCCAAACAAAAATTGCCGCCTGGATTCTGTTTCTCTACCTGATACCAACAACATTCTTTTTCCACAACTTCTGGGCCTTGCAAGGCGCGGAGCAGCAGAACAACATGATCCATTTTTTGAAGAATGTGGCGATCATGGGCGGCTTGGTGATTCTTGCGGCAAACGGTGCGGGGCCTTACTCGGTGGATCACTCACGCGCGAAGGCTTGAAGCAAAAACATAACCAAATAGAAATGGCGGGCGAATAGCACGCTACGGTAAAGGTTTCTAAACTCATCGGGGGAATTATGAGCGCTGCAAAAAGGCCAGCAGAGACAAGCACGCCCATTCATGACTTGATTTCGCACCGCTGGAGTCCCAGAGCGTACGACAGCAGGCCAGTGGAACCGGAAAAACTTCGTAGTTTGTTTGAAGCGGCTCGATGGGCGGCGTCTTCTTACAACGCGCAGCCGTGGTATTTCATAGTGGGGACAAAGGACGACCCGGAAAATTACAAGCGCGTGCTGGAATCCCTGGTGGAATTCAATCAAGGTTGGGCCAAGCAGGCGCCGGTGCTGGCGCTGAGCGCGGCAAAACTGAAATTTGACGATGGGAGGCCGAATCGGCACGCTTTCCACGACGTGGGGCAAGCGGCCGCGAATCTAAGCTTACAGGCGGAAGCGCTGGGAATTTCCGTTCACCAAATGGCGGGAATCGATGCGGAAAAGGCGCGGAAGCTTTTCAATATTCCTGCGGAGTACGAAGCGGTGGCGGCATTTGCGATCGGCTATCCGGGAGATCCGCAATCCCTGCCGGACGAACTGCGCCAGCGCGAATTAGCTCCGCGCCAGCGCAAACCACTCGATTCTTTCGTGTTCACAGGACAATGGGGCAAAAGCTTGCCGCTTTTAAAGTCCTAGAATTGCCTGGCGATCGATCCAATCAGCACCTTACTTGAATCCGAATCGAACAGTAGTGCGGTGTTGGCATCGATCAGGTAATAGACCAGGCTGTAACTGGAATTCGGATTGGTCGCCACAAGTGTTGCGGTGCCGCGTCCGTTTGAATCCGGCGCCAAAACCGAACTATCCGCAGTACTAATCGGATCGGTCTGGAACACGGAGTTGAAGTTGTTGATGTCGAGATTACCATTCGAGACTTCCGAGCCGTCGAGAAAGACCTGGCCTGACACGTCCTGTTGAATCGCAGCGGAGTCGTCGTGGAATACTCCCTGGCCGCCAAGGAGCATTGCGAAGCTGCCAGCGGTAAACTGGGTAACGGTCTTCTGCGAATACGTTGAGCCGATCGAAACCGCAGTAGGATCCAATTCAAGCATCACGGCAGAGGGTTCTACCGCTGTGGAGTCTGCTGCCTGCGCAGTTTGGTAGGCAGCAAACTGCAAGGTGCTTGATCCGGTGGGACATAGTCCCAGCAAAATGCGGCCGGTGGAGGGATCGACAGTGTAGGTGCAGGTGCCCAACGAGGTGTCGGAAGTGACCGTGCCTGCGTTGTTGCTATCGAAGACGCCTCCCGTGATGTTGCCATTGCCGCCCGAAGCAAAGACCCCGCCCGCAGCAAAAGCTCCGGTAGAAGAGTTCCCGCCAGTGGTGAAAGCGTAGTTGCCAGAAGCGAGACTTGCCGCGGAGAAAGAATTTCCTGAAGCGCCGCTGAACATATTCCCTTGCAGATAGCCGACGCTATCGATCTCCACGAAATACAAATGCGTGTTATCCACGATGTAAAATGCGAATTGGCGCTGGCCGGTTGCGGCGCTGTTGATGGTCATTTTGCCGCGACCAGTATCAGGCGCAGTGCCGTCCAAAGAGTAAGAAACATTGAGCGAGCTGTCCTGGGTTAAAGCGCCATTGTCGTTGAGGTCCACCACGCCGGTGCCGGTCTGATTGGTGCTATTTCCGCTGGCAGTAAATTTTCCGGCGATTCCCAGCGGAGAAAATGTGGTATCCGCGCCCAAGCCGGAGAACACGTAAGCACCGGTGATGGCGGGAAGGTCCGAGATGTCGTCCAAGTTTTGTTGGTCTATGGAGCCACTGCCGGTGACGCTGCGGTCAAAGCGGATCACCACGGCGTGCTGGTTGGAAGTGAGCGCAAACTGCAACGTTGCGGCACCAGGAATTCCGGGATTCAGCAGAATCGTTCCACGACCGTCCGAGCCGACGTTGTACCTGCTCGTGCTTTGTTGAATCTGATACTGGGTCCACCCATTGGTAGTGAAGCTGTCAACGTCTTCAATTCCACTGGTGATATGTCCGCTGCCGTCGGTGGCAAAGCTGCCTGCCACAGAAATAAAACCATTCTGATCATTTCCTGAGTAAGAGAAGGCGAATTGGCCGCTTAAAGACAGGTCAGAGTAAACAATCGTTGCAGTGGAGGTGGCGGTGACTGCGGGAGTGAGGGTGGAATCCGTGGCGGTGACCGTAATTGCGGCGCCGGGAGGCGGCGAGGGCGGAGCCGTATAAAGTCCGGTGGTCGGATCGATGGTGCCGATATTGCCGCCGTTGGTGGAGCTGACGGCCCAGGTGGCATTCGCATCGACCACGTTGTTCAGAAGCGCGGAAAACTGGAATGTGCCGCCGGCTGGAATGGTGGCAGTGGAAGGCGTTACAGCGAGACCCTGTCCAACGCCGACCGTAATGATTGCGGTATTTGAGGTGACGATATTGGTGTTGGTGGTGCTGGATGGAACCTGCGGCGCGGTCGCCGTAATCATCACTTGGCCGTTATTCGTAGTGGGAGCGATGTTGGGCGCGGTGTAAATGCCTTCCTGAACGTCGTCGGGAGAATTGACAATGGTGCCGATCTGGGAGTTACCGCCTCCAATGCCATTCACTTGCCAGGTTACCGCTGTATCCGTAGTGACCGTGGTGTTTGAGAGACTGACTACGGCGACAAGGGTAATCGAAGTGTTGAGGTCAGCGCTGGCCGAAGCAGGCGAGATCGTAACCCCAGTTACAGTGGCGTTGCCGTTGTTACCGCCGCCGCAAGCTGACAGGGTTAAAGCGATTGCCAGCGATAGTAAAGAAATACACAGACTCGATACTTTTACTTTGCAAGTTTCCCGGAGCATGCTCACCTTTTGTAATCTAATTTTATGCGCGCTTTGAGCATACCGTTATTCCTGCCCGAAGCAAAAAAGTTCCTGTTTATTTTCTGCATTATGATGCAAAGCCCGACTGGACGGTTGCGCGACTCATAGCTCGCGGAGAGCCAAAGCGACTGGACGGCGCGCAGCGCGGATGGCAGGCGGTACGCCACCGATTAAGCCCATGAAGAGGGCAAAGACAATTCCGACCGCAAGAAGAATCGGCGTGATTTTAAAAGCGAAAGCGACGGAGGAGAACGTTTGCATGTTTAACGTGCTGGTGGTGAGACCGTTTAGCGGAAGCACGGCGGCCGAGCCGATCAATCCCCCTACGAACGCAATTAGCAAAGCTTCGAAGAGAAAGGACATGACGATGCTGAAAGCGCCGAAGCCGATAGCGCGCATGGTCGCGATCTCGCGCGAGCGCTCGGAGACGGCGGAATACATGGTGTTGAGCGCGCCGAACACCGCGCCGACGCCCATGATGGCAGCCACCAAACTGCCCAGTACGGTTATCAAAGTTGTGAGGCCGCGAGATTGTTTTTCGTAATACTCGATCTCGCGGGTGACCTGGACGGTCAGGCGCGGGTCGGCGGTGAGCGAATCTTTAAAAGCGTCGAAAGCGGCGGGGGAAGTCAAGTGCACGGTGACGGATTGGAAAATATTCTCGGGGCGTTTGTACACTTGTGCGAGGACGCGGGCATCGCACCAGATTTCGGAATCGAAGGCGCTGCCGCCCGCGTCGAAAATTCCCACAACTTTCCAAGTGCCGCTGCCGAAGGTAACCGTGTCGCCGAGATTCAAGCCGGAGTAGGTGCCGGCGACGTTCCTGCCAACGATCAACTCCGAAAGGCCGGGCTCGAAGAAACGGCCTTGCGAGATGTGCACGTTCTTGCGGACTTTGAGCGCGTCAGCGGAAACGCCGCGCACCTGGACGTTCGCGTCGGTGCCGGTAGCCTTCAGCGGGAAATTGGCGATGACTACCACTTCAGGGCTAACCAACGGCGCGCCATTATCACGGGCAATCCCGGGGGCGTCCTGAATGACTTTCACTTGATCCAGGCCAACGGCGCCGTCTAGTTCGGCGCTGGAGCCGGCGCGCATGATCAGCGCGTTGTCGGCAGATCCGGAAGAAACCAAGGTAGCATGAAAGCCGCGCGCGAGCGAAAGCATGGCGATGAACACTCCGACGGTGCCGGCAATTCCGAGAACGGCGACGATCGCGGAAACCCAGCGAGCACGAACGCTGCGCAAATTGTAAACGATGGGGATGGCCACGGCTCAAACCCTCCTGAGCGCGTCAACTACGCGCAAGCGCATCGCCGTTGTGGCGGGAAGTATTCCGGCGAGAATGCCCACAGCCAATGAAATAGCGATTCCCATAATCATTGCGGGACCAGGCAATCGAAAATACGGAAGGAAACCGTGGGTGGGATCTCCGCCCATGGTGAAGAGTTTTGACAGGCCGATACCGATGGCGCCTCCGACCGCCGCGATTAGGAGCGATTCGCCTAGAACGAAGAACAGGACGAAGCGGTCGGTGTAGCCGACGGCTTTAAGGACCGCGAGTTCGCCGATGCGTTCGCGCACAGCGATGGCCATGGTGTTGCCGGTAACGAGCAGCAAAGTGAAGAACACAACTCCACCGATGCTGAGGATCAGGAACGAAATGTTGCCGAATTGTTTGGCAAAACCGGTGGCGAGGGCTTTTTCCGTTTCGGTTTTAGTTTCATACGGGGAGTTGGCGAAGGTGTCGTCGATTGCCTTTACAACGGCGGCGGCGTGGTCGGGATCGTCGAGCTTGACGATGTACCAGCCGATTAAACCTTTCTCGACCGTGCGGCGCTCGTCGAAATAATCGTAGTGAAACCAGAACTGAGTTAGGTCGTCCTGATCGCGCGAGCCGGTGTAAATACCTCGGATGTTGAATTCCCAAGTGCCGGTAAAAATTGTGCCTTTAATGGGAACGCGATCGCCGACTTTCCAGCCAAAACGTTTGGCGGTGGTGGCGCCGACGATAGCGCCTTCGCGATCGGCCACGAAAGCTTTCCATTGATCGTCGGGGATTACGAATTCGGGAAAAACCTGGCGCTGGTTTTGAACGTCAATGGCGAATTGGGGGAAGAAGTTTTTTTCATCCTGGTAGATGCCGCCGAACCAATTGTCGTAGGTGACGGCTTTCACACCGGGGATGCGAAGGATTTGGTCGCGGTAGGACATCGGAAGCGGCTGGATGATGGCGACTTTGTTGATTACGTCGAGGCGATCAACGCCGGCCAAGTCCACGCCTTGATTGAAGGCGCCGTGGACTACTACGAGAAGGCCGAAGAGGAAGAGTGCGACGGCGAAAGAGCCGATGGTTAGAATCGTGCGCAGCTTTTTGCGAAAAAGATTGGCGATGATGAGCGGCATGAATTTCATCGCGAACTCCCCGCCGCGGCGAGAACGCCTTCAACCAGGACGCCTTTGTTCAAATGCAAGGTGGCTTGCGCGCGCTCGGCGGCAGCTGGGTCGTGCGTGACCATCAGGATGGTTTTGCTGTACTCCTTGGAGAGGCGAGTGAGCAGGTCGAGAATTTCGTCGGCGCTTTTGCGGTCGAGGTCGCCGGTGGGCTCGTCGCAGAGCAGGAAAGTGGGGTCGGCGATGATGGCGCGGGCGATGGCGACGCGCTGTTCTTGTCCGCCGGAAAGTTGGCGAGGGTAGTGATTCATCCTGTCGGCGAGGCCCACGATTCCGAGGGCGGCTTCGACGTGCTGGCGCCGCTCGGATTTTGAAAGCTTGGTGAGCAGCAAGGGCAATTCGACGTTTTGAAACGCGGTGAGCACGGGGATCAAGTTGTACATCTGGAAAATAAATCCTACGTGGCGCGCGCGCCAGTCGGTAAGTTTGCTGCCGGACATGTGCGTGATTTCGTCGCCGGCGACGGTGATGCTGCCGCGCGAAGGGACGTCCAAACCGCCCAGAAGATTCAGCAGCGTGGTTTTGCCGGAGCCGCTCGGGCCCATGAAGGCGACAAACTCGCCTTTATCCACGTCGAGATTCAGGCCTTGCAAGACGTGGATGACTTCCCCGCCGCGGCTGTAGGTCTTATCGAGACCGCGGATTTGAATCAGGCTGCCTGCGCTTCCTCTGCCGTCCACTCGAACCATTTCGGAGTCTCCTATTTCTTATTTCTTATTTCTTATTTCTTGATCTCGACAGCTTGACCATCGCGAAGAGTTGCCGGGCCTTTCACGACCACTGTGTCACCGGCGTCGATACCTGCTAAAACTTCGGCGTCACTACCGCGAGTCCCGCCCAGCGTGACGGCGCGACGTTCCAGGCGATCATCCTTCACCCGGAATACAATTTTCTTGCCTTGATCTTCGCGCACGGCGTCTTGCGGAATTAAAGCGGCAGGCTCCGCGGCACCATTTTTCTGTTCCGGCGCGGCACCGAAGAAAGTGACCTTGATGCCCATGTCGGGGAGAATGCGCGGATCTAGTTTTAGAAAGGAGATGCGCACTTTCACCGTGGCCTTCTGGCGGTCGGCGGTAGGTATTACGGTGCGAACGCGCGACGGAATCTGCCAATCGGGATAGGCGTCAAGGACTGCGGTGACGTTTTGCCCTGGCACAACTCGGGCGATGTACGCTTCGTTCACGTCCACTTCGATTTCGTTGGAGTTCATGTCGACGATGGTGGCAATGCCGGTTCGCGTGAAGCCGCCGCCAGCGGAGACGGGCGAGACCATTTCGCCGACTTGCGCGTCTTTGGAAACTACGATGCCGTCGAAGGGGGCGCGGATTACGGTGTTGTCCACGTTCTGCTGCGCTTCGCCAACACGCGCTTGCGACGCAGCGACCTGTTCTTTGGCTAACGCGATCTTCGCGCGGAGACTATCCGCGGCCATGGTGGCGTTGTCCAAAGTTTCCTGGCTTTGCACGCCAGCGGCCAGAAGTTGCTTGGCGCGGTGTAGTTCAATTTCAGCGTTCTTCAATTGCACTTCAAAGTCGGCGATTGCGGCTTGGGCAGAATCACGATCGGCTTTGGCGGAATCGAGGGCACGACGCGCATCGGAATCGTCGAGAGTGGCGAGTATGAATCCTTCTTGTACATGCATGCCTTCATCAAAATTGACTTTGGTGACGCGTCCGGTGATCTTCGCTGCAATCGTGGCGCGACGCCGAGGGGTCACATAGCCGCTGGCGTTCAAGAGCGCGGCACGTCCGGCAGCGGCTTTTTGCGCGACAGCCACTTCGACCACCGGTTTCTGACTGTGAAAAGCAAATACAGCCCCGGTGACAATGACCAGCACGCCGAGGAGCGCACCGATAATGCCGAAGATTTTTCCGGCCTTGCCGCCTTTGCGCTGGCCTTCGTGAATGCGCAAGGAGCCGAGATCATGTTTTGGCGGACTTACCGACGATGCCATCAGAACAAAATCTCCTTACGTTCGAGCGCCCTATATTGGTACTACGCCGCGCCGACGGAAATGTTACCGAAGCCTCGGGGCCTAAAAAAGACAGGGAGCGCGGTAAATATATTGTAACTTGCCAGAGAGGTTTCGGTTACGCAAACAAAAGTAAAGCTACCCGGTCCCGGGATACCAGAACGAATCGAGACTCCAAGATGCTTCCACACTCTCTGCCAGTATAGAGTCTGGTCCTTCTGCAATAAGGCTAGAAATATGAAGTAAAATGATCGAGTGAATGAGGTGCAGACCGTGTCAAGCCTTAAGCTTACATTCACGGTAATGCTTGTCGCTCTTCTGGCCTGCGTTACTTTGTTCGGGCAATCTCCGGCCCCTGTGACTGAGATTCAGACCTTCCAGGCCCGCGGTACGATCCGCGCTTTCAACGATTCCGCCGTTCGCGGAGCCGAGGTAACATTTCAGAGCCAAAAGACCAGCATAACCGTGTCTAGCGATTCGAGTGGCTTCTACGAGGCGAACCTTCCGGATGGCCTATATACCATGACGGCAAAGCCTGTGCAGCGATACCTGCAAAGGTATCGACGCCCTTTATTCCGCTCGGAATCGCCAACAAGGCTCACTTTTAATATCACCCTTGGCCTACCAGGTCCGTTTTGCGAGTTCGTGAAACCACTGCCCGGACAACCACCTCCGGCCGACGATGGCGTTAGGATCTGCGGCGGTGCGGACTCTTTCCCGGTTCCTTCGCAAGACAAGATTCCGTTTGATCTCTATATTCAATACGAAACTCGAAGGCCAACAAACCAGGGATACACTTACAACACGGGCGAACATTTACCCTTTTCCCAGAGGGAGGTTTTCGTGGCTTACAACCTCTTCACACTGCAAGCGGACCACGCCGTTTACGACGTGCAGGACCGGATCCTTGAGGCAACGGGCAATGTCGTCGTCTCAGACGCTGATGGAAGCACAAAGCGTGCCGACTCAATGAAGTTCAGAATCGAAGATGGAGCAGCGACTGAATTGCCTTGAGGGACAATTCGCCAAAAATAGCTGATGCCATCGTGAATTCGATACCTGCCCGTGCCAGACTCCGACGGCCGAAGCTAGATTTTTGGAAGCACGATTCCTTGTTGGGCCTGATACTTACCCTTCTTGTCTTTGTATGAGACTTCGCATTGCTCGTCGGATTCAAAGAAAATTACCTGGCAGAGCCCTTCGTTGCCATAGATGCGGGCGGGAAGCGGAGTGGTATTGCTGATTTCCAGCGTGACAAAACCTTCCCATTCCGGCTCGAATGGCGTGACGTTCACGATAATTCCACAGCGAGCGTAGGTGGATTTACCGACACACAGGGTGAGCACGTTGCGCGGAATGCGGAAATATTCCACGGAGCGCCCGAGGGCGAAAGAATTTGGCGGCACGATGCAGACGTCACCTTTGAATTCAACGAACGACTTCGAATCGAAATGCTTGGGATCGACGATGGAGGAGTTTACGTTGGTGAAAATGCGGAATTCGTCGGCGACGCGCATGTCGTAACCATAGGAAGAAACGCCGTAGCTGATAACGCCGTCGCGCACCTGGCGATCTTCGTAAGGCTCGATCATTTTGTGCTCGCGAGCCATCTTGCGTATCCATTTGTCAGACTTCACCGACATCGAATCCTCCCAGGATTAACAGAATATGGCAGATTATTTTTAACAGCTAAGCCGAATCTGTCGGCTGAATCATTGCAGCGCTCAGGTTAAAAGCGAGTTGGGCATATTATTACACGCCACGGCGCTTGACAACCTGCAAACCCCTGTCTAGCATAGGTTTCCGTTGAAGCTGGAGGATTGCGTGATCAAGCCCTGGGGAATCGCGCGATCAAGCTGGAGGATTGCGTGATCAAGCTCGATATCGTTAACGCTATCGTGACCAAAACCAACGTGACCCGCACCAAAGCCGAGCAAGCGGTGGAAACCGTGTTCGAGGCTATGAAGAACGCGTTGGGGCGAGGGGAACGCATTGAGCTTCGGCGCTTCGGCGTGTTCAACGTAAAGCCGCGGAAGACCGGCATTGGCCGCAACCCACGGACTGGACAACAGGTTAGCATTCCTCCGGGCAAGGCCGTGCGGTTCAAACCTGGCAAGGAACTGCAAACACTGCCGGCTCCCTCTTCAACGCCTACACCGAAAGCCTAAATTTAAACAGACATTGTTGCTGCGTTGATTCCCGCGAAAGGCGGGTGACCGCTTTTCAGTGCTAAACTTGCAGTCTTCATGGATCACATTCCCGGCAACGGACATTCACGCACACCTGTCGAAGTTCTCGATCTTGGTTACCCGCAGATTATTGAACTGCCTCCGCCGCGTATTGTGCGACCTCGAAAGGCCTGGTGGCCGGCACTGGTTCTTTTTTTGGTTACGCTGGTGACTACGCTGGCGGTTGGGTCGGAATTTGCGCTGTCGTATGCCCACAATGTTGCACCATTTTCCGGCGACGACAATCCATTTGCAGCGATTCTAGCGCCGCTCGCGCATCCTCATTTGCTGGTGCTGGGCATTCCGTTTTCGTTTGCGCTGCTGGGATTTTTGATGGCGCACGAGATGGGCCACTACATCGCGTGCCAGATTTACGGCATTGATGTCAGTTATCCCTACTTTATTCCATCGCCATTTTTGTTTGGCACATTTGGCGCGTTTTTGCGGATACGGTCGCCAATCGCGACACGGCGGGCGCTGTTTGACATTGGAATTGCCGGGCCGATTGCGGGATTTGTGGTCGCGGTGCCGCTGATGGCCTATGCGATTTCGATTTCGAAGATCGTGCCGGGAGTGCAGCAGAATGCCGACATCATTTTTGGCCAGCCGCCGCTGATGAAGATTTTTATGGGGATGTTTCATCCCGGCGCGGACCCAACGTCACTTTTGCTACATCCGATCGGGCAGGCGGCTTGGGTGGGATTGTTTGCCACTGCGCTGAATTTGCTGCCTTGCTGGCAACTCGATGGCGGACACATTCTGTACACGCTGGCGAGTAAAAAACACAAAGAAATTTCGCTGATCGTTGCGCTCGGTCTAATCGGAATGGGAATTCGCTGGTGGCACGGGTGGGGAGTATGGGGAATCGTTCTGCTGGTGCTATCGCTGCGATTTCGGCATCCACCGGTGTATGACCGTTGGGAACCTCTCGATGCAGGGCGGAAATTACTGGCGATTCTGGCGGTAGCGATATTTGTTTTGTGTTTCACGCAGTGGCCTACGAACAATCCTTGAAGCTATCCGTCGTAAGAAGATCTGGTAATGGGTCAGTTTCCGGTAATCCGACTTACCAGGAGTTAGGCGGTTTCGTCTAACCAAGTTTCAGGTCGCTTACGACCTCAGTTGCGATTCGGTTCTGAGGTTTAAGCGAAGACGGAATGAAAGGACCTCTCGATGAAGCGCCGAATCCGGTTCGTATGCCTCGTAGTCATCTTGGCCTTAGCTCTTGTTTGTGGTTTTTCTTATTTGCGATGCTCGCTGCGCCGGACGCGGGAAGCGACACTGAAACTGGATTTGTTCACGATACGGCTGGCCGTTGCCAATTACACGCGTGTTCAGGACCGAGGTCCCCGGTCCATTCAGGACCTTGTGGATGGACATTACCTGACACAGATTCCCACCGACCCATTTACGCGGAAAAAGGACTGGATGCCGGACGTTGACAACACCGATTTTCGTGCTGATCAAGCAATACCCGAAATCACGAGCGTGAATTCAGCTTCGAATGAGGTCGGCTGTAACGGCATTGCGTACAACTTGTGGTGATTAGGCTCCCGGAAACCCGCTCGCGTGTAGGTAATGCCAACTCCTGATAAACGCGCTTATCGGAAACTGAGCCATTATGGAAAATCGCTCGAAGTTGACGGTTCGCGGGAGAAGTATATGATGCGCGCATGGTGATGGGTCATCCTCCGACTTCTTCGCAGAATAGCGATTTCGGCAGCCACCGGTGTATGACCGTTGGGAACCACTTGATGGGAGGCCAGGTTAGGTTGGCTTTATCAGCCAAAGCATCCGACGGCACTGGGTTTCGACTTGAAATGAAAAGCTCCCGTCAAATACCCTACAACCGACGCCGAACGACACAAACGCGACGACCAGCTTCGCATCCCCAGTTTCTTTCCGTTGAACGTCACCGGATTGACGGTCCAGGCTTTCACCGCAGCGATTTGCGGCTCCATCACACGGGCACCTATCGCGTTACTCTATATTGACTTGGAAGGTCAGAGAAGGGTTACCGTATGCAACTGCATACCATAGCCCATCCGGTCCCATAACGAAGTACACATCTTGCTGGTAAAACCACGGCGGATATGCTCCTGCATAGAACCAATAGCCGCCGTAAGAATACTCCCGACGTCCATTATATAGACGTCCCCCGGTTGCAACGAAGCGGGTATGATGGTCAGGACCAAACTTACTCGTGCTGTATTCATGTCCACGACTATCTTTCTGACCATTCTTGGCGTACTGGCCTTGTGACTGCTGTGCGTGAGCGGCTTCCTGCTTCGCAGCTGGCTTAGCTTCCTGCTTCGCAGCTGGCTTAGCTTCCTGCTTCGCAGCTGGCTTAGCTTCCTGCTTCGCAGCTGGCTTAGCT
>Ga0209007_1000508_pt1 | contig 14725 bp, 12 predicted proteins | sample JacPinW_OM1H0_O2_FD_187961 | JGI IMG/M metagenome (GOLD analysis project Ga0209007, IMG submission 187961) | Forest soil microbial communities from Algoma, Ontario, Canada - Jack Pine, Ontario site 1_JW_OM1H0_O2 (SPAdes) (version 2) | ecosystem: Environmental > Terrestrial > Soil > Boreal... | reverse complement strand
TAGCACCGTCACGGATGTTAACCCGTCTGTTAGCATTTGGCGAATGGACCGGGCTCGGAACGCCGCTTTCAGCTCGGGGCGCGAGTCAGCGGCTGCGCTTGGCGTTGTCCCACAGTTCTTCCATGCGGACGCGGGGCAGGTCGGCGAACCGCTTCCCTTCCTTTGCAGCGGCGGATTCCATCCACTGGAAGCGCTGCTTGAATTTGCGGTTGGCGGCTTTGAGGGCGATTTCGGGATCGACGCCGAGGAAACGGGCGACATTGACGCCGGCGAAGAGCAGGTCGCCGACTTCTTCTTCAAGATGTGCGTTGGGCTTCGGCTCGGGGCCTTTCGGATGAGCGCCTAGTTCGAGAGTTGATTCGATTTCGCGCTTCTCTTCGTCGAGCTTTTCGAAGATCCCTGCCAGATCATCCCAGTCGAAGCCTACGCGAGAGGCGCGGCGTGTCAGTTGATAGGCTTCGAGGACAGCCGGTAGCGAGCGCGGGACTCCGCCGAGGATGGATTCGACGACCGCCGCATCATTTGTCGCCTCCGGACTTGCGACGCCCTTACTAGCCCGTTCCTGCGCACGCTCTTCGGCTTTGATCTGTTCCCAGTTTTTCAGGACGGCGGCGGACGTGCCGGCATCGACGTCACCGAACACGTGCGGGTGACGGCGCACCATCTTCGAATGCACGGATTCGATGATGTCGGACATGGTGAAGCTGCGGGTCTCCTCGGCGAGGATGGCGTGGAAGACTACCTGGAGCAGTAAGTCACCAAGCTCCTCGGAAAATTTGCGCGGATCGCCGGATTCCATAGCGTCGAGGACTTCGTAGGTTTCCTCGATCAGGTATTTGCGCAGCGTCGCGTGGGTTTGTTCACGGTCCCAGGGGCAGCCGTCGGGACCACGCAGGCGGGCTTGCAGGGCGACGAGTTTTTCGAACCACTTACCGGCGGCGCGGTCGCCCGCGTTGATGGCAATGTGGGCGCGGTTTCTTACCCGGGGGCGCGCTGAAACCTTTCGCCGTCGCGCTTTTCTGGTCGCTGGCTTCTTTTTCCGCGCCATGGGAACTATGCCAATTTACAGGCGTGGTGCGCGGCGAACAAGGAGAGAGTCGAAGCGAGCGTGCGGTCTGCCATAGCGAGCTCGGGGTCGCAAGAACACGGACACGTTCGACGTCGCCCCCGGCCGAATCTCCGTGAAGGCGGGAGCGTCTGTGCCGCTCAGGCCAAAGGCGCCAATCGGCAGATCGGTGATCCCAGCATTGGCGTTGGCTTGTGAGGCGACTGCGCGAATGTTAGACTTTTTCAGCACACTACAGAGACGAGGATTTCGAACGTGGCTGATCCCAAGCAGGATGAAGGATTCAAGGTTGTAGACCGGCGGCATTTCACTGAGACAGGTGATCTTCGCGAAGGCGCCGTGGAGCAGGAGCGGCGCGAAGAAGAGGCAGCGGCGAAAGCGGCCAGCGCGCAGGCTGGAGCAAAGGCAGTTGCCGCGCCGGCTGCGGATGCCTCGGCAGCAGTTGCTACGGAGCCGGTCGAGACAATTGCTCCTTCACGCAGCTTTCAGATGCTGGTCGATTTTTTGACGCGCAACGCCGCGGCGATGATGGGCGGCATGGCCGATCCGCAGACCGGGCAGGCGTACGTCGATCTCGAGGGCGCACGCGAGGTGATCGATATGGTCGATGCGCTGAAGGAAAAGACGCACGGAAATCTGGCCAAGCAGGACGAAGATTTGATCATGGAAGTGTCCGGCAGCCTGAAGCTTTCGTTCATGGAGATTTCCAAGGCCGCAGCGCAGGCCATGGCGAAGAAGCAAGCGAAGAAGTAGCGGGCCAAAACCAGCCAGGGCAGAATGCGTCGCACCTACGACGCTTTGGACCAGGGGGCGCTTTGGTTCTTTGCCAGGGTCGTTTATTTCCTGCCGGATGCAAACGCTTTCCTAAGCACAGAGATCACAGAGCAGGCACGGAGTCTACCGAGACCGTGTAAAATCGCTGTGTCCGGATATGTCTTCCTTTCAACTGACCGTGCTGGGATCGGGGACTTCGATGGGCGTGCCGACGCTTGGATGCCACTGCGCGGTGTGCGAATCGACGGATCCGCACGACAAACGGACGAGGCCTTCGGTGCTGCTGGCATACGAGGGGCGCAACGTGGTGATCGACACGACGCCGGATTTCCGTTTCCAGGCCATGCGCGCCGAGATGGACCGGCTGGACGCGGTGATTTACACCCACGGGCACGCCGATCACATTCTGGGGCTCGACGACGTGCGCGCATTCAACCTGAAGCAGAAAACCGTGGTGCCGATCCATGCGTCTGTGGAAACGCTGGCGACGCTGAAGCGCCAGTTCGTCTATATTTTCGAGAAACCAACGCCAGGCGCTACGGTTCCGCAGATCGAGATGCACGCCATCGACGGGCCGTTCGAGTTGTTCGGCGCGAGGATCGTGCCGATCCCGGCGATGCACGGGACGCAACCGGTGCTGGGATTCAGGCTGGGCAACGTGGCGTACCTGACGGATTTCAGCGCCGTGCCGGAAGGGTCGAAGGAATTGCTGCGGGGGTTGGAGCATTTTATTTTGGACGCGCTGCGCTACACGTTTCATCCGACTCATTCGAATGTGGAGCAATCGCTGGCGCTGGTCGCTGAGGCGAAGCCGAAGCGCGCGTGGTTCACGCACATCTGCCACGACCTGGGGCACGAAGAGGCGAACGCGAAGCTGCCCGCGAACGTGCGGCTAGCGTATGACGGGCTGCAGCTTGAAGGGGCATTCTGATGAGGATGGCGGTGCTCAGATCGGCGGCGGAGTGGAGCGCGCGATTTGGGGGGCGCCCGGCGGTGGTCACAATCGGCAATTTCGATGGCTGCCATCTGGGGCATCAGAAGATTTTACGGGATGTGGCCGAGCGGGCTCGCCGCGCGAATGCGCTTGCCGCGGTGCTGACGTTTTTTCCACATCCGGCGCGCGTGCTGAGGCCCGCGGAGGCGCCCGCGCTGCTGGAGACGCTGGAACAGAGGCTCGCGGCGATTGATTCGTGCGAGATCGACGCGGCGCTGGTGATGCCGTTCGATCGGGAGCTTGCGAGCATGAGCGCGGAAGATTTCGTGCGCCGGATTCTGGTCGATACGATGGCGGCGCAGGCGGTGCTGGTGGGCGGGAATTTCCGGTTCGGGCATGGCGGCGCGGGAGACGTGAAATTGCTTGTTGAGCTTGGGAAGCGATGGAGATTCACGGCCGAGATCGTGGCGCCCGTGAGCGAAGACGGCGGGGTGATTTCGAGCACGGCGATTCGGGCGGCGATCCGCGAGGGACGCGTGGAGGATGCGCGGCGGATGCTGGGGCGGCCGTACGCGCTGGCGGGGGAAATTCGCACCGGGACCGGCCAGGGGCGGAAGCACGTGGTGCCAACTTTGAATCTGGCGACGGAGCAGGAAGTGTTGCCGAAAAACGGCGTGTATGCGACGGAGACGACTGTTGCTGGCAAGACCTACCGGGCGGCGACAAATGTGGGGATGCGGCCGACCTTTGACGGGACGCGGATTACGATTGAATCGTATCTTTTCGATTTCGACGAGACGCTGACCCGCGGGACGCTGGAGATTCGTTTCTGGCGGCGGCTGCGGGACGAGCGGAAATTTTCTGGGCCAGCGGAGCTGAAGGAGCAGGTGCTTAAGGACATTGAACGGGCGAAGGAATTTTTTCAGGCCACGAACCGCACGTAACCCGGTGCTGGACGGAGATCCAGATCCGGCGAGATCGTCTTTGCCGGATCGGCACGGCGTATCACTTCCGACCGAGGCGACAGGTAACGACCGCGGATCCGCGTTGACAGCTGAACTCCATTGGGTTGTCGGTCACCTTTCCCAAAAAGCGGACGTACGTGTCGCGGGCTTCCCCAGTCCGGCCGCTCCCGCTGCAATCCAGCGTGACTAACTGGGCGTTCAGTCTTGTCGCCGTGCATGACGCGTACTGGCCTACCCGCCATCCTGCGTTCGGAAATTCGACCGACGCCAGATCGGTGTGCGGGAGCCAGCCGCGATCCAGCGCTATTCTGCTGAGCCAGTAGCGATTGCGAAGATCACGGCGACCACGACCAGGTATCGCAGCTGGTTATGCTGAGGAGCAGACGTCGCGGTCGTCAGGGAAAATTGTACTTTTGGCTGGAAGCCGGCTCTACGACTTCGCGCGGCAGTCACCGCAAATGCCGCCTACTTCCGTGCGGGAGATGCTGATTTCAATGTCGCAGTCTTTGGCGATCTGGGCTTTGAGCTCTTCGTAGAGCTCGGATTCGATTTCGCGAACTTTGCCGCAGCGGATGCAGGCCACGTGGATGTGGTCGCGGGGGCCGTGGCTTTCGTAGTAGTGGCGGTGACCTCGCAGGTGCAGCAAATCCAGCTCGTCGATCAATCCGAAACTTTTCAGCAGCTCGAGCGTCCGGTAGACCGTTACCTGGGTGATATCGGGATCGATTTTCTGGGCGCGCTCAAGGATTGCGTTGGCGTCCATGTGCTCGGTGGCGGATTCCATGACCTGGAGCACGACGCGGCGCTGGCGCGTGAGGCGAATGCGGCGCGCCTTTAACTCCCTCTGAAGGTGTCCCGGCGGGGCGTCGATGTTGATGCGCTCGCCGGCGGAGACGCGGTGTGAAGGAATCGAGGACATGGTCGCTGTGGAGATTATACCAAAATTGCCAACCTCCCGTGTGAGAGCGCCCTCAAGAACACGCGGAAACGAATCGAGGATGGATTGCCAGGCATCCATCGAAAAACGCCGGCATGGCGCCGGCGCTGCTAGTGGTGCGTCTGGATGATGCGCATGATGTCGCTGTACATCACGAAGGCGAACAGGCCGAGCAGAAAGACGAGACCTACCTGCACGAATCGCTCTTTGAAGGTGATGCTCAGATCGCGGCGCATAATGCCTTCGATGGCAAGCATTAGGACGTGCCCGCCGTCCAGGATCGGGATCGGGAGCAAGTTGAGCAGGCCAAGGTTCAGGCTGATCACGGCGCCGAGGAAAATCAGATCGACCGGGCCGCGTTTGGCGGCGCGTCCGGATTCACGAGCGATGCCGATGACGCCCTGAAGGTCGCGCACAGAAACTTTTCCGCTGGCAAGGCCGCCCAGTACGTTGCCGATCTGGCGAACGCCGTTCACCGTCGAAGCGAAGCTGTTTCTTATCGATGCGACGAACGACTCGCGCTCGTAGTAGTCCTGTGTGCCGGGCAGAACGCCGACTTGCCAGACCATTTTTCCGTCGGGATCCATCTGACGGGCGGGCGCCACCGAAATCGGCAGATCGCGACCGTTGCGCTGGATGCCCACATGAATCTCGTGCCCGTCGGAGGCGTGCACGGCGTCGACGAATTGAAGCCATGTGAGGACAGGGCGTCCGTCGATTGCAGTGATGACGTCGCCCGACTGCAATCCCGCCTTGTCCGCCGGCGTGCCCGGCAGGACTTCATCAAGCACCGACTTCATCGCAGGGTAGCCGAACAGATCGTCGGACAGAGCCTGCTGCGTAACCGGCACGCTCAGCGGCTGCTGCGCGCCCCTCCGGAGTACAACAATTGAAAGCGTGTCGCCAGGTTTCAGGTCTTCCGCTGCCGCCGACACAGCCCCCCAGTTCGGCGTGTCCTTGCCGTTGACCTTGAGGATGCGGTCGCCGGGCTGGACGCCAGTGGACGGGGCGTCGTGCGGGACGGCGATAACGTCGGGAGCCTGGCGGAAATAGCTCGGCGTGGGAATGCCAACGAGCCAGAATACACCCATGAAAACGAAGAACGTGAGCAGGATATTCATCGCGGGGCCGGAGATCGCGATGATGCAGCGCTGCCAGCGCGGCCGCGAAAGGAATTCGTAAGCAGCGCCCGTGCGTTCTTCGACGGGATTGTCGCCGGCCATGCGCACGTAGCCACCCAGAGGAAGGGCGCTGATGCGGTAGTCCGTGTCGCCGCGCTTGATTCCCCACAGGCGGGGCCCGAAGCCGATCGAGAAAACGTCCACGCGGACGCCGCACCATTTGGCGGCGACGAAATGGCCCCATTCATGGAGAAGAACCAGGATGCCGAGAACGACGCCGCCGGCGATGAGAATCCTAAGAGTGTCGGTCATAGAGACTGAGCCTATTTTACAAGAATGTTTTGCAATTCAAAATGCGGCGTTTTAAATCTACGCTAAAAGCGAAACAGCCGCGCCAGATCGATTAAAAACCCAAAGCAACGCCGCCTGGGTCAAAATCAAGCCCCACGCTTGCACCCCAGGACCCACCGCGAAACCGGCCCGAAAAACCTCAGGCCCACAAGTCGGCCCTGCGCTCCATAAAACTCTCTAACGCTTGCCCGCTACGAACTGGCGCGCGAGGCGTCGGGCTTCGGCGTCGGCGGCCAGAACGTCGTCGATGCTGGCCATCCTCGCTTGAGGCATCTTCTCGAGTACGCGCTCGATGATCGATCCGATTCCCAGGAACGGCAGTTTTCGTTCCAAAAATGCGGCTACTGCAATTTCATCGGCTGCATTGAGCGCGCACGGCAAAGGACCTCCGAGTTCGGCGGCGTGGCGGGCCAGCTCGAAGCAGCGGAACTTGCGCGGCGGAACGTCCTCGAAATCCAGGCGTTTCAGCGCGGACCAATCCAGTGCGCATTCATTAGATGCTTCCCGGTCCGGATACGTTAGCGCGTATTGGATGGGCATGCGCATATCGGTAGGGCCCAGCTGGGCGAGGATCGAGCCGTCGATAAATTCGACCATGGAGTGAATCGTGGACTGGGGGTGAATCTTCACGTGGATGCGGTCGAGCCCCATGCCGAACAGCCATTTTGCCTCGATCACTTCGAAACCTTTGTTCATCAGGGTAGCGGAATCGATGGTGATGCGCTGGCCCATTTTCCAATTCGGGTGTGCGAGGGCCTGCCTGGGCGTCACTCTCGCCATTCTGGAAACGGGTGTCTTGCGGAACGGGCCTCCTGAGGCCGTGAGGACCAGGCGGCGGACTTCGCGATTGATTCCGGCGCGCAGGCACTGGTGGATGGCGTTGTGTTCGCTGTCGACGGGCAGCAGCGCGACGCCGTACTTCGCGACGGCGGCCATAACGACCTCGCCGGCGGCGACCAGAACTTCCTTGTTGGCTAGCGCGATGTCTTTGCCTTGCTCGATAGCCTTGTAGGTGGCGTTGAGCCCGACTACGCCGACTGCTGCAGATACCACCATTTCGGCGAGCGGGTGAGTGGCTACCCGCTCGATGCCTGCCGGTCCGGAGAGAATTTCGGGAAGCGGTGATTTTCCGCCTCGTGATTTCAGCGCTTCGCACAGCTGCGCGGCGGATTCGGGCGTGCCTACGGACACCAATCTTGGATGATGGCGGAGGACTTGTTTCGTGATTTCGGCGATGTTGGAGCCCGCGGCGAGAGCGACGACCTCGAATGAGCCGGGATGCGAGTCGATCACGTTGACTGTCTGGCGGCCGATCGAGCCGGTCGAGCCGAGGATTGAAATGCGTTTCATTTGTTTTTATTGGGCTCGGACAATCTTACAGGCTTTCTGGGGATTTGCGAATGCGGGCGAATCGAAATTTGGTTAGGGATTTCCTGGGCGTGCGGTCGCGTTGGGTGGCGCAAGCCTAGCCAAGAATTTGGGCAGGGCATCCGCCGCGGCAGATGTCCCTACCTTCAGGAGGGGTGAAGTGGTAGATTGTTGGCCCCAGCGCGGCAGCCGCGCGGAGATTTCAGCCTTGAAGGAGATTCCGACGATGAGAGATACTTACCGAGTTACGCTGGCCGTGTGCCTGCTGGCATTGATTGCGATGCTCGCCAGCCCGCCGACGGCTTCCGCGAAATGGGACTCGTATCACAGCGCGCTGGGCCATCTGCGAGCGGCGCGCGCGTTGATCGAGCATCCCGATAGCGGCGAGCTGCACGATCAGGAGCGCAATGCCATCGCGGAAATCGATGCAGCGCTGGCGGAGATCAAGTCGGTGGCCGATGACGGCAAGAGCCTGGAGGATCATCCCGGCGCAGATTTGCACGCGCGCTGGATTCCGCGGTTGAACAAGGCGGTCGAGCAGTTGAATAAGGCTCATGACGACGTGACGAAGGAAGACGATGAATCGGGAGCGCGCGAACGGGCCGTGCAACATATCGGGCAGGCGCGAAAATTCATTACCCAGGCGATTGCGCTGGAGCAGTAGGTTAAGCTGTCTCCCTGGAGATGCTTGAGGCGGGATCCTCCGACTCCGTAACCGGACAGGCCGTCGGCGAGAGGGGCCGAACCATCGGTCACTCCGCTCCGAATGACGGCGTAAGAAACAGAGGGCGGGGCTCAGGCCCCGCCTTTTTTCCTCGCGCTCATGGAACCGCTTGAAACGCGCTTCTTTGCCTCCGCGCCCGATTCTCCTACGTCCGCTGTGATACGATTGCAGTGCACGTTTCGAGGAAGAACCCACACTTGAGCACTCCTTCGACGACACCTTCTCTTTGGGCCATTCCGCTCGGCGGTCTGGGCGAGTTCGGAATGAACATGATGGTGCTGCGCTTTGGCGACGACATCATCGCGATCGATGCCGGACTGATGTTCCCCGAGCAGGAACTGCTGGGCGTGGACATCGTCATCCCCGACATCACCTACCTGAAGCAGAACAAGAGCAAAGTACGCGCGATCATCTTGACGCACGGACACGAAGATCACATCGGCGCGATTCCCTACATCTTGGGCGACCTCAATGTGCCCATCTACGGGACGCAGTTCACGCTGGCGCTGGTGCGGAAAAAGCTGGAGGAACATGCGCTGCTGGACGGAGCGACGCTGAACGAAGTGGCACCGGGCGAGATCACCAAGATCGGGCCGTTTCAGATCGAGTACCTGCACGTGACGCACAGTACGATCGATTGTGTAGCGCTGGCGATTCGCACGCCGGTGGGAATCATCATCCACACTGGCGATTACAAGATGGATCCGACGCCCGTAGACGGCAAGCCTTTCGACCTGCATGCATTCGCGCGCTACGGGCAGGAGGGTGTGCTGGCACTTTTCGCCGACAGCACGAATGTGGAGCGGCCGGGATTTACGCCATCCGAGCGGGCGGTCGTCGTACGGATGGAAGAGCTGTTTCGCGCGGCGCCGGAGAAAGTTGTCGTGTCGTGCTTTTCAAGTTCGGTGCACCGGATCCAGCAGGTGATCGACGTGGCACGCGGCGTGGGCCGCAAGGTCGGATTCGTCGGCCGAAGCATGGTGGACAACATCGAGATCGCGCACGGATTGGGCAAGCTGAGGATTCCGGACGGCAGTATGGTGCGCCCTCAGGATTTACGCAGCTACGACCCCAAGAAGCTGGTGGTGCTGGCGAGCGGCACGCAGGCGGAGCCGATGTCTGCGCTTTCGCGGATTTCGGTGGACAATCACCGGCTAATCAGCATCGCGGAAAACGACACGGTGATTTTGTCCGCACGCATCATTCCAGGAAATGAAAAGTCGATCTTCCGGATGATCGATCATCTTTTCCGGCGACGCGTGCTGGTGTATTACGAAGGCGGACGCAACGCGCCGATTCACGTCTCCGGGCACGCGAGCCAAGAGGAGATGAAAATCCTATTGCAGCTGGTGCGGCCGAAATATTTCATCCCCATGCACGGCGAATACCGGCAGCTGTTTCAGCAGGCGGCCCTTGCGGAGGAAGTGGGCGCGGTTTCTGGACAGATTTTCCTGCTGGAGACGGGTCATCCGGTGGAATTCGCAGCCGACGGGCATGCGTACCAGCGCGAACCGGTGCCGGCGGGGCGCGTGATGGTCGATTCCGGGTCCCTCGAGGAAATTGAAGATGTGGTGGTGCGCGACCGGAAGCATCTCTCCGAGGACGGCGTGGTGGTCCCGATCGTGGCTATCGACAAGCACACGGGCAAGATCGAAGTGCCACCCGAAATCGTGACGCGCGGATTCCTGCCGAACGACGACGGGCAGCAGATCCTGGCGAAAGCGCGCGAGGTAGTGCTGAAGACGGTGGAGGAATCCAGCGCCGAGGAAAAAATGGACTGGGGCGTGATCAAGGAAAAGATTCGGGTGGACCTGAAGCGCTATCTAAATAAGCAAACCTCCAAGCGTCCGCTGATTTTGCCGGTTATCCTCGAAGTCTAGCCGTGAATGACATCGCGTTTGCGGCGCGTTTACACAACCTTCAAACATCTTCCATGAAAATCGTTCTGCGGGATTACGCGGCGGAGTTCGATTTCGAGGCGCTCCACGAAATCGACAAGAAATGCTTCGAGCCGGCAATCGCTTATTCGCGCGGGCAGTTGCGCGAGTACCTGGCTCTGCCGGGTGCGGATTGCCTGGTGGCGGAGGCGGGGCGGAAAATCGCCGGTTTTCTCGTGGCCGCGCACGAACGGCGCGTGGGATATATCGTCACGATTGACGTGTTGAAGGCTTACCGGCGCGCCGGGGTTGGAACCCTGCTGCTGGCGGAAGCGGAACCGCGGCTGGCTGCGGCGGGCGCGCGCCAGGTCGAGCTTGAGACGGCAACGGACAATGTTTCGGCAATTGCGTTCTGGGAGAAGCACGGTTATCGTACCCGAGGTGTTATCAAAAGCTATTATCCGAACGGCCGCGACGCCTTTTCGATGAGCAAGCTGCTCGCTTGACGAGCCCTTCGGCCTTCGGCGGGTAACCCAGTACGGAATTCGTTTCATAAGCAGCCCTGTGTTTTGATTGTGAGCAGCGTGGGAGGCGGAGCCGCGTCGATGTCTCTTTTGCACATCATTATTCTCGCAATCGTGCAGGGTCTGGCCGAGTTGCTGCCGGTGTCGAGCTCAGCCCACGTGATCGTGGCCGAAAAGCTCATGGGCATGGATCCCGCCGCGCCCGAAACCACGCTTCTGCTGGTGATGCTCCACACCGGGACGATGTTCGCGGTAATCGCTTATTTTTGGCGGCGATGGCAGCGGGCTTTTTTTCAGAGCGCGGGCGATTTCAAGAACTTCTTCGTCGGGCTGGTTGTGGCGATCGTGATGACGGGCATTGTCGGAGGCGGGATCACCGAAGGCATTGAGAAGGTGCTGCTGCGGGATCAGCCTCACGCCTGGGTCGAACAGTTGTTTGATCGTCTCGACTTGATTTCCGCGGCGCTGGCGGCAGTCGGCGTTTTGATTCTTGTGGCGGGCATTCGGGAAAAACGCGATGCCGCAGCGAGCGCGGGCGGATCAAGAATTTCGACCGGGCAGGCGTTCTGGATCGGCGCGGTGGAGGGCCTGTGCCTGCCTTTTCGGGGATTTTCGCGATCCGGAGCGACGATTTCGACCGGTCTGCTGACGAAAGTGCGGAAGGTAAGCGCGGAGGATTTCAGTTTTGCGCTGGCGGTGATTCTGACTCCCGTCGCGGTCGCCCGAGAGGGTTTGAGGCTGGTGGAGGCGCAGCGCGGGCATCTTGCTGCCGAGCTGACATCGAGTGTGACGAGCAGTTTGATCGGCGCCTTCTTCGCGTTCGTCGCGGGGTTTGTGGCTTTGAAGTGGCTGAGCCGTTGGCTCGAACAAGGTCGCTGGTATTGGTTCGGAATCTATTGCCTGGTGGCCGCCGCAGTGGTTGCGTTCCTTTACCACTCCGGATACTGAGCCTCCGCGAAATACTCTTCGCATACGTCCTTCCGTCTTGCAGTTGCGATTTCGTACAGTAATGAAGTACGCTACGGCCGTTGAAGCGCCCCAAACTCTTCATAAGATTTCAACGCGGCCGACTGCTGGTCGTGCTGGCGCTTTGCGCCATTGCGGCAGGGGTGCTCCGCGCGGATACGATTACCGGAACTGTGAAAGACCCGCAGGGACAGCTGGTGGCGGGCGCGCGGATTGAAATCTCCGGTGGCGGACTGATCGCGCCGATCGTGCTCACATCCGATTCCGAGGGAAAATTTTCAGCGCCCGACCTAAAGCCGGGGAAATATTCTGTCCGAATCACGCAGGCCGGATTCGAGCCGGTGGTCCAGACGGTCGATCTGCATGGCGCGGCAGACCTTGAACTGAGCCTCACGCTTGCCGCGCAACAATCCACCGTGGTGGTGACCGGGCGGAGCACCGGCTACGCAAATTCCGACCCGGATTACGTGAAGCTTCGAAATATCGGCCTGGGCGATTCGGTCAAGGTCGACGACGTAACGCTGAACCTGGACGTCGGCACCATTCAGTTCAAGACCGGTACGCTGACGTACCTGACGCCGATCGAGGGCGTGGAAACCGGAGCGGTTTTCACGGGCGTCGGCCATTTCAGCCTCAAACCGGTCACCGCTCTGGACGCGAAGGAACTGGCGCGGCGCACGGGCGGAGCCACGGTCGAGGAAGACTTCAATAGCGTGGTGCTGCGCTATTCGCGCGACGCAATCCCCCTGTTTCACGAACCCGAGCACCCGAAAGTCGAGACGCCGCCGGAAGCCGGTTCTGTGTTCCTGCACTGGGAGGAACGGGTTCGCCATCGCCACGAGGTGCCCGCGGGCTTCACGCAGGAAATGTTCGAAGGCGAAACGATCGACAACGTGGACGCCGACGAACTGGCGAGCATCTACAATCCGCAGCATCCGATTTTCATCAACGCCTATATCGAGGGCGCTTCGCACAAGGACCTGAGGTTCTACATACGCGCGCGCGTGGGAGCGATGCCGCAAATGGACTCGCCCGAGGAGGTCGCGCTGATCAATTTCGCCGGCGACGGGATGAACGACGGCATCTGGTATTCGAACCACTTTAAGAGCGAGCTCATGGCTCACACCGCGAGCTCGCTGGAAGATCGGCGTTTGTTCGCAACCCGTGATTACAAAATCGAGACCGCGGTGGCACAGAATGACCATCTCTATGCCAGGGCGTCGATTAGCTTCGCGTCGCTGGCGCAGGGTGAACGCGTGATGAAGTTCGGGTTGCTGCCCAATCTGCGCGTGACGCGGGTAACGGACGAGACGGGAAAGGAATTGCATTACGTTCAGGAGGACCGCAAACGGGATGGTTCGTTTTACGCGATCCTGGATGAGGCTCCGGCGGTGGGTCGCGACCATTCCATCACGATCGAGTACGAAGGCGACAAGGTTCTGTTCAACGCTGGAAACGGGAGTTACTACGTAGCGGCGCGCGAATCTTGGTATCCGAACCTGAACGGCTTCGGCGAAAAAGCGCTCTACGACCTGACGTTCAAGGTACCGCCGAGGAACAAAGTCATCTCGGTCGGGAAGCTCGAAGGCGAATCGGTCGAGGACGGATTTGCCGTAAGCCATTGGGTCACGTCGATTCCCGTTGCCGTGGCGGGCTTCAACTACGGCGAATATGTTCGCGCGGACATCGTGGACGACAAGACCAACTACAAAATTTCCGGCTATTACCTCAGGGACTTACCCGATTACCTGAAGAAGTACGCCGACGGCAACGTAGGGTCCCCGTCGCCGTCGGCGGCCGGAGAGATTCTCCGCCTGGGCGATGCGGGTCAGGAAGCCACGCCGCTATCGGGCATGTCGCCGAAGAAGATGACCGACTACATGCTCGATCAGACGCGCGCGCAGATGCAGCTATGCACATTCTATTTCGGGCGCGCACCGTACGACGGCATTTCGATCACCGAGCAGCCGAATATGTCGTTTGGGCAGTCCTGGCCCGGCCTCGTCTATCTCCCGATCATGGCTTACATCGATTCGACGCAGCGCTGGCTGCTATTCGGAACCATCGACGCCAATGCCACTGGATTTGTGCGCGAAGTGACGCCCCACGAGGTGGCGCACCAATGGTGGGGTCACAGCGTGACGTGGGCCTCGTATCACGATCAGTGGCTCTCCGAGGGTTTCGCTGAGTTTTCCGCGGGCTTGTTCATGCAACAAGCCATGCCCGGCAAGTGGGAACACGACTACCTCGATTTTTGGGATCGGCTCAAGAGGCGCATCCTTGAGAAAAACAATTTCGGCGTCGCGCCGAACGATGCGGGCCCGATCTGGCTGGGCCAGCGCCTGGATTCGCCCCGGTCGCTGGGCGCATATTTTAACGTGACGTATTCGAAGGGCGCTTACGTTTTGAACATGCTTCGTTCGATGATGTACGACGACGACGCGCCCCCAATGGACAAGGAAAAAGTCTTCATCGCCACGCTGCATGATTTCGTCGATAGCCACCGCACGTCCCCGGCTTCCACGGAATCGTTCATGGCCATCGTGAACAAGCACATTCCCCCGCGACTTGACCTGCTGAAAAACGGCCGGCTCGATTGGTTTTTTCAGGAATGGGTTTATGGAACGGACGTGCCGCGCTACGAATCGCGCTATGACATCACGCCCGCCGCGAGCGGCGGAGCGCACGTGAAGATGGAAATTACCCAGAGTGAAGTCGGGCCCAACTTCGCGATGTTTATTCCCGTCTTTGCGGATCTCGGCAAGGGCATGGTGCGGCTGAATCAGGTTGAGATGGTGGGCGACTCTACGCGCACGATCGAATTCAACCTGCCCAGCCAGCCGAAAAAAATCTCGTTAAATTATTACAAAGACATTCTCGAGCGCTAAGTCGAGAAAGCCCTGCGGATTTCACTCCGACTTGATCCCCAGACCGTCATCTGTGGTACCCTCGGCACACGCAAGCTGGCGCGAGCCACGTCTCGCAGCTGGATTGCAAACCGCGCAGCATCCGGAGGATCTTATGCCCAAATCCAAATCCAAGGCCAAGCTCGGCGCGAAGAAACTCAGCCGCGTACTGCCACTCAAGAGAAGGTAACGCCGGACTCGGCACAGGTTCG
>Ga0209007_1000507_pt1 | contig 14740 bp, 16 predicted proteins | sample JacPinW_OM1H0_O2_FD_187961 | JGI IMG/M metagenome (GOLD analysis project Ga0209007, IMG submission 187961) | Forest soil microbial communities from Algoma, Ontario, Canada - Jack Pine, Ontario site 1_JW_OM1H0_O2 (SPAdes) (version 2) | ecosystem: Environmental > Terrestrial > Soil > Boreal... | reverse complement strand
TCTCGCCCTCGCGCAGGCGCTGGTGCAGGCGCCGCTCGCGACGCCTCGTGCTGTCAATTTTGGCCCGGACCCGTCATCCTTCTGCACGGTGCGAGAGGTCGTCGAGCATTTTAGTGCGGGTTTTGCGGGCCGCCCCGGTTGGCGGCGCGATGCGGGCGCGCATCCCAAAGAGGCGGGCGCTCTGACGCTCTCCTCGGCTCTGGCGGAGAGTTCCTTGGGCTGGCGTCCTCGATTGGCTGTGGGTGAAGCGCTGGCCTGGACCGCGGACTGGTACCGGGCGCATGCCGCGGGGGAGAACATGACGAAGTATTCCGAGGCGCAGATTACGCGCTATGAATCCTTGCCGATGGAACGCCCATGAAGTGCGTCATCCTGGCGGGCGGCAAGGGCACGCGCATCGCCGAAGAATCGAACACGCGGCCCAAACCCATGGTCGAAATCGGCACGCGGCCGATTCTCTGGCACATCATGAAGCTGTACGCCGCCTTTGGCGTGCAGGAGTTCATCGTCTGCCTCGGCTACAAGGGCTACATGATCAAGGAGTATTTTGCGAATTATTTCTTGCATCAAGCCGATGTCACCTTTGATATGGCCGAGAACCGCGCGGAATATCACGATTGCCGCGTCGAACCTTGGAAAGTGACGTTGGTCGATACCGGCGAGGAGACGATGACCGGCGGCCGGCTGCTGCAGATCGGCAAGTTCTTGAATCCGGCCGAGCCGTTTTGCATGACCTATGGCGATGGACTTTCGAATATCGATATCAAAGCGCAAATTGCTTTTCATGCAAGTCACGGCCGAAAAGCCACGGTGGCCTGCGTCAGACCGCCGGCGCGCTTCGGCCGTATCGTGACGCAGGATGCGCGGGTCGTCTCGTTCGAGGAGAAGCCTTCGGCGGAAGGCGGACTCATCAACGGCGGATTCTTCATTCTCGAGCCCAGCGTCTTGGAGTTGATTGAAGGGCACGAAACGGTGTGGGAAAAGGAACCGATGGAAAATTTGGCGGCGGACGGGCAACTGGCGGCGTGGGTGCATCGGGGCTTCTGGCAGCCCATGGACACGTTGCGCGATAAGCAGCATTTGAATTCACTGTGGGAAAGCGGCGCGGCGCCCTGGAAGCTGTGGGAAGGATAGCTTCATGGTAGGACTCGTCTCGGCTTGCCGCGCCTGCGGCGGCCGTCTCGCGGTGACGATGGCGGATTTGGGGATGCAGCCCGCGTCCAATGCGTTCATCGAGAGCCCGGCGGCCTTTGAGCGCGAAAAGCGCTACCCGCTGCGAGCCAAGGTCTGTGAGATCTGCAAACTGGTGCAGGTGGATTACGACGTCGCTCCGCAGGAATTGTTCGGCAATTACGTCTATTTCTCGTCGTATTCGGATGACTGGCTGGCGCACGCGAAGGCGTATTGCGACATGGCGCGCCAGCGTTTCGCGCTCGGGCGCTCGAGCCTCGTGGTCGAATTGGCCAGCAACGACGGCTACTTGCTCAAGAATTTTCTGACGATGGGTATTCCGGTGCTGGGGATCGATCCTTCCGACACCGTGGCCGCCGCCGCGGAAAAAATCGGTGTGCCCACCCGGGTGGAATTTTTCGGTCAAAAGCTGGCGCGCGAGCTGGTGGGGCAGGGACGTCAGGCGGATCTGATCATCGGCAACAATGTGCTTGCGCACGTGCCGCAACTCAACGATTTCGTCGCCGGGATCGCTTTGCTGCTGCGGCCCAACGGCAACGTCACCATCGAATTTCCGCATCTCTTGGAACTGATCGAGCATGTCGAATTCGATACCATTTATCACGAGCACTTTTCGTATTTTTCGGTATATGCCATCGAGCAGGTGTTCGCGCGCCATGGCCTGCGTCTCTACGATGTGGAGCGGTTGCCCACGCATGGCGGTTCCTTGCGAATATTCGCGGCGCATGCAGCGCGCACGGACCTGAAAGACAGTGCCTCCTTGAGCGAGGTGCGCGCGCAGGAAAACGCCGCGGGCCTTACGGACCTCGCCACCTACCTGAAGTTTTCAAAACGTGTCGAGGAATGCCGCGACTCGCTGCTGGCATTTCTCGCCGCCGCGAAGCGCGAGGGCAAGCGGGTGGCGGCGTATGGCGCCGCTGCGAAGGGCAATACGCTTCTGAACTTCTGCAGCGTGACGCCGCAAGACATTGTCTTCGTGGCCGATCGAAATCCGCACAAGCAAAAGAAATTCTTGCCCGGTACGCATATTCCGGTCGTGTCGCCGGAAGAATTGATGCAGGCGAAGCCGGACTACGTCTTGATCCTGCCGTGGAATCTGCGCGATGAGATCCGGCAACAGCTCAAGGGCATCGAGGCGTGGGGCGGCCGATTCGTCACGCCGGTGCCTGTGGCGCGGATCGATTGACCCGATGATTTTCAAAGAATCGCCATTGCCGGGTGCATTTATCGTCGACCTGGAATTGCACTCCGACGAGCGTGGCTTCTTTGCGCGTTCTTATTGCCCGGATGAATTCGCGGCGCAGGGCTTAACGACCCCGTTGCGACAATGCAGCGTGTCGTATAACGCCCGCAAAGGCACCTTGAGGGGACTGCACTATCAGGCCGCGCCCCACGAGGAGCACAAGCTGGTGCGCTGCACGGCGGGTGCGATTTTCGATGTTATCGTCGATATCAGGCCGCACTCACGCCACTACAAGCGGTGGTTCGGGACTGAGCTCTCGGCGCAGAATCGCCGCGCGCTGTTTGTCCCTGCGGGTTTCGCGCATGGTTTCATTACCTTGAGCGATGACGCGGAGATCTACTACATGATATCCGTGCCTCACTCACCCGCGCACGCACAAGGCTTTCGCTGGAGCGATCCTGCGTTCGGCATTCAATGGCCCCTGTCCCCGAGCGTGATCTCACCGCGTGATGCTGCCTACCCGCTGCTGGATCCGCCGGCTTAAGCGGTGACCGACCTTAAGCGCGTGTTGGTGACCGGCGCCGGCGGCTTTATCGGCCGATCGAGCATGGCGCCGCTCAAACGTATGGGATTCGAGGTCCACGCGGTCTTCTCCGGGGCCGCTCCCGGACCCGTTCCCACCCCGCTTTCAGGCGCATTCACGCATGTTGCCGATTTATTGAGCGAGCGCGACGTTGATGCCCTGTTGAAGCGCGTCGCACCGACGCATTTGCTGCACTTCGCCTGGATCGCGACGCCGGGCGTCTATTGGCATAGTGCCGACAATTTTCGTTGGCTGGCCGCAAGTCAGAGTCTGTTGCGAGGGTTCCGCGCGCTCGGCGGCATCCGTGCGGTCATGGCAGGGAGTTCTGCGGAGTACGATTGGTCCCAGGCGAGCGTGTGCAGCGAAACCTCGAGCCCGATGGCCGATGAATCCATGGCGCTCACGCCCTATGCCTCCTGCAAGATCGCCTTGCAAAAGGCATTGGCGCAATTCTCCCGAGAGGAACTTCTATCGAGCGCTTGGGGCCGTATTTTTTTTCAATTCGGTCCCCACGAGCATCCGGATCGTTTGGTGCCGTCGGTGATCCGTCACTTGCTCATGAACCAGGAAGCCCTGTGTACGCATGGACGTCAGATCCGCAGCTTTCTGCATGTTGCCGATGTGGGCGCCGCGTTTGCGCAACTGCTCGAGAGCGACGTTCAAGGTCCGGTGAATATCGGTTCGGATGAAAGAATCGCGTTGGCGGACCTGATCGATCGCATCGCGCTCGAGATCGGCCGGCCCGATCTGGTGCGCCTCGGCGCCCGCAGCGCCCCCGCCGATGAGCCGCCGCTGTTGGTGCCGGATCTGCGCCGACTGCGCGAGGAGGTGCACTGGCGGCCAGAGTTCTCGTTGAACGAGGGTCTTCGTGACGCCATCGGCTGGTGGCGCGGACAACTTGGCGTGCCGGGGCCGTCATGAGTCCCTTTCCGAACTGGCACCCTCTGGTGGTGCATTTTCCCATCGCGCTGGTTCTCTCGGCGATGGCGCTGCTGCTGGCGGCGCGATTGCTGCGCAGCGAATCCGTGGCCGCGAGCGCCGCGACGGCGGGAACTTGGAATCTGTGTTTGGGCGCGGCGGCCGCCCTGGTTGCCTTAGGCACCGGATTGAGCGCCGTGCTTGGTCAGGACCTGAGCGCCGCGGCCCGCCAAGCCATCTCTATCCACCTGAAGTGGGCGATGCTGACGACGCTGCTGTTGGTGCTGCTCGCCGTCTGGCGCGGTGCGGGTACGGCATCCCGCTCGCGGCCGTCGTGGATTTTTCTGATTGTGCTCATTGCCGCCGGCGCGGCGCTGTCCTTTACCGCCTATCGCGGTGGAAAGAACGTCTACGAATATGGGGTGGGTGTAAGAAAAATCGCCGCGCGGTCCTTCGAGGATCCGCACGGCGATCCAATGGATCCGAACCATGCTTATTGTGCCGGCATGGACCCCGTGTAGTACGCGATCACGTAGGCCTTCAATGTCCCGTCGGCCTGCGGTATTCCGTACACCTTGACCGGTTCGCCCGCCGTCAAGTTGCTGGTCAGCGTTGCAAGTCCACTCGAGGTGGTGATATCGATCGGGCTGACCGTCAAGACGCCGTTGGTGAGATCCACCTGATAGACCAAGGTCGCACTACCCGAGGTGACACTGACATCCACCGTGGCCGCATTGGCGCCGCCGGGTAATGTCATGGTGAACGCATTGCTGGCCAGTCCGCTGGCGACGAGGCCCAAGGGCAGCGTCGAGGGCGTCAGAATGGTCGCTGCCGCGGACCAGCCGTTCGCATTGGCCGGGTCATTCCAGATCGAGAAGCTCACGCCACGCGAGGGCACCGCACCCACTGTGCCGCCGAAGTTGACGCTGTCGTTGGTGGCCGCGATGAACTCGCTCACGGCATTCGTGCCGCTCGTCACCACGGTCGGATAGGCAAAGTTCCACCACTGATAGCCTGAGATCGCATTGCCCATCGGGTCCGTGCCGTTCGCCGTCGCACCGTCGATGTAGTTCAGCGTGATTGTGTAGTCATCTTTGGCCGTCGCAAACACTCGGGTGTAGGTGAAGCCGGTCATGTTGGGCGCCGAGATCTTGCCGTCGTATTTGGCGACTTCGATATCCACGCTCTGCGCGACCAGCGGCGTCGCCAAGGGATCGACCACGCTGGCATGCACTTTGAAGCCCCGTACCAGGTCATTGCTCGTCAGAAAAGCCGTACCGGTGCCAATCGGAGTCGAGTCCGCCTGGCCGTTCTGCGGCTCGCGGAAGAAGAACTGCGTATTGGCGTCGACCACCAAATCCACACCCATACCCGACTCGTTCTGAACCGTCATGACATCGGTGTTGGTGTTGACGTGCAACACATGGCCTTCCGGGCTCAACCAGACATCATTGAACTGGCTGCTCGCCCAGATGCGAGTCGCAACCAGCGTGCCGTCTTCTTGATAGCGCGCCGCCACTCGCACGAACTTCCCACTGACGGAAGCTTCCGAGGAAAAATCCTTGATCACAGTGCGGGTCTTTGCATCCACGTCGTAGAAGATCGTGCCGTTAGTCGAGTCTGCCAAGATCTGCAGCGATTGCGCGCCGGCGACGGCAGTTTCGGGCGTGACAACCGGCTCGGTCGGAAACTCCTTGGTGATGGTGATGCTGGAATTATCACTCGCGATCGCCGTCACATCGCCGTACATGTGGCGCAGCACCAGCCACCTCAGGTCATGCAGCGGGTGATGACGCACCGGGCCGTCGAAGTTCACCGCCCACAGCGTCGTGCCTGCGCCCGGCGGCACGTGACCGACGAGGAATGCGGGATGGCCCAAGTCAAATTCGAGATCCAGCGCATTGTTCTGATTCGCACTCACGACCAAGGGCGAGACGAAGTTGACAGTGACCGGTACCGTGAGGCTCCCGGTTGCGCCGGTGGTGTGCTGAATTTGCACATCCGCGGCAGGAATCGTCGTTGACGCAGCGGCCGCGAAACCGGCTTCCGGATCAGCCGCGGTGGTCAACAGAACGTCTCCCGGGTTGGCGCTGATCGTCAGCACGGCGCTGCTGTAGGTGCCGACCGGTACGCTCACATTGCCGAGGATTTCAGCGATTTGATCAAGCTCCGCCAGGTTGACCGTGGGCGCAGGCGAGGGTGCCGTATACACGGTGACATTGCTGTCGCCGCCTTGCGGGACCAGGGCGATGGAAAGTACTTTGACGCCGATCGTGGCCCAATCCTCAGTGGAGGCGTCGCTGATGAGCATCGAAACGTTCGCGCTTTGCGGCGCAGAGGTCGGCGGGTTCATCGAGCCTCCGCTCGAACCACCGCCGCCGCACGCGGCGGTCATGGCGCTGGCGAGACCGAGCGCCAACAATCGAGACTTGTTCGAAAACATAATTGGTTTCTCCTCTAATTTAACCATAATTATTTTCTTGTCGAATGTTGGCGCGTTGCTTGCGCCGCTATTGCAAGCATCAACGGCGCATGGAGACCCGGGTTGACACAGGCGCAGGCTGTCACGTGATGGCGGTCACACTTATGCGCCGCTGATCGTGCGTCAGATCACGAACTCTGGAAGGACTGCCGCGCTATCGTGCGTGGTGCTACCGGAGGAGTTCTCATGACAAGGCGCAAATCGCAGTGGGTGTTCGGAATCATTGCATCCGCAACGATGGCAGGCTGCGCGTCGACGCCCTCCGGCGTCGTGCCCGGCGGCCAGGATGCCTACCGTGTGAGCGTCACGGGCGCACGCTATGAAACGCAGACGGATACGAATCTCAAGGCGCTCAGCGTCGCCAATCAATACTGCGAACAGTTAGGCAAGCACGTGATGTTTCGTCAGTCCACCGAGTCGAGCGAGCATGCCTGGTCGCCGAAACAGGAAGACCTGACCTTCGTCTGCATGGATTCGAAAGATCCAGCCTACATGCGCGCCGCGGTCGAGCGCGATCCGCCGGTCGTCGCGAAAGAAGACTGACACCGCCGCCGATCAGGCTTTCGGTGCGACCAGCAATTGCACCCAGAACAACCCGCGCCTCGAGCTTTGACCGGCCGCGTACGCAATACCCATTTCGGCGAACCGGGGATCCATGATGTTTTCGCAATGCCCCGGGCTATCGAGCCAGCCTTGCACGACTTCCTCGGCAGACTTCGGTCCATAGGCGATATTTTCGCCCACCAATTTTTCCTGATATCCGAACGCGCGCACCCGATCGGCGGGCGAGCGCCCCTTGAGATCTTCGTGTTCGAAGTAGTTGTGCCGGGCCATGTCGTCGGCGTGGCCAAACGCGACGACCGCCAGGGTCTCGGAGAGCTTCACCGGCGGTGCCGGCGCAAATGAGTGATCGCCGCAGCGCGCGCCGCGGGCGCGAACCGCGTTGACCAGTTGCAATGCGCGGCTCGCCTGCATTGGCGCTTGCGCACTCGACGGCGCCACGTAGACCGATCCCAACAACAGCCAGGATTCCACGCCGCGTTGATAGAAACCGACGTCATGGAAAGTTGGGTTGGTCACGGTGCGGCAATCGGATTTTTTGAGCAGCTGGACAGTGGCCCCCTCCGGGCCCCTTATGTGCAGTCCGGCGCTCGATGCGGATTCGTAACCGCTTAGCTGAGCGGCCGATGCCAGGGAACGTCCGTTGGCCCATTGTTCAGCGGCTCGATCCAACGAAGCGACGTGCCGAAGCAGCGGAGCCGGCGGCAAAATGCCGCCGCAACCGCCTTCGCGAAGCAGTTGCAGCGCAGATATCGGGTCAGCCTGCGCGCTTAACGATGCCGCAAGGCCGCCCGTGAGCACCAGCAATCGCCAGTACCTATGAAATAGAGCGTCCACGGTAGGGAGCAACGCGAAAGGGGCGAAACGGATGACGCCCAAGGCCGGCACTGGCTCACAGAACGCTCACGATCTGGTTAAAATTGAGGCGGCATGACCATTCGCCAATACTTGAAACGCCGCGGCGACCGATATGCCACGCTGGCCGTTGTTTTTCTTCTCGCCGTGGGCATTGCGGCGGGATATGCGCCGCGAATTCTCGCCATCCGAATTGTGGCTGCAATCCTCATCGGCGTGGTGCTGGCGGCGGCGTTTTGGAGTCTTTTTGAAATTCCCTGTCCCAACTGCGGCAAGCCAATGGGGACTGTCGGCTTTTGGGTTAGCGTCGGTCGGGTGAACAAGGTGACTGAGCGCTGCCCGCACTGCGGTATCGGGGTCGATGTGGATACGCCCAAGCCCTTCAAGGCTGGCGCCCCGCGCTGAACTGCACGATAGTTCTAGCATTGCGTTGATCGAACGCGCACGCTGAACCCATAGCGCGAGTGCCGATCGGAATCATTCGGTCATGAAATTTGGGGGAGAGTGCAAAATGAAAGTGCTCATGGGATTGATAGGCGCTGTGTCTTTGCTTGCCGGAGCGGGCAGTGCGCTGGGCGACGCGGCGTGCGAGAAATGCACCCATAATTTCCAGCAGCAGTACCGAGCTTGCCTGCGCGAAGGCAAGGATAAGGCTACGTGCGACAAAGAGCAGCAGGCCGCAATGCAGGCGTGCGTAGAGATTTGCAAAACCAAGTAATTGCCGGTCAGCACGGCGGACAGCCGGTGCGGCCGCAGCCTTAGGTTGGATATTTCGTTTTGTTGATATCTTCGACCAGGTGCAGCGCCGTGCGAGCCAAATGCTTGCGCAATTGCTCCCCGCGCAGATCCGCCTCGCTGTGAGGCAATTTAAGCCTTCTCACTTCCTTGCCGCACGTGACGGAGATGTGTCCCGAAGCCTGATCCCAGGTCCACGTGCAAAGTGGGTTGCCATTATCGTCAGACCAGCCTCCGGCAAGATCGGCTGAATCCGTGAAATTGTGAGTGGCTGCCATAGTGTCGCAAAGGTCCGGTAGTGTTGTAGCGACGGACACTTTACAACGAATTGAGGCGGCGAGCCTAAAGGCCCGCCGCCAATTTGGTTGCGACGACTGCTACACCTGCTTCAGGTGAATCGAGCCATCCCCCGTGTGGATCGTGAGCGTGGAGCCGCCCCCGTTCATTTTACCGTGGACCCGCGATTTACTGATGACGCCTTCCATCGTGATCGGGATGTCGGTGCTGATGTGTCCGTCGCCGGAACTGGCCTCGATATTTACCGGTAGATCCGGGGGCAGCGCCACGTCAATGCCGCCGTCGCCCGACGTGATGCTCCAACTGGAATCCAATTTGGAACCGTGCAGCGCCTCAACGACGACGCTGCCGTCGCCGCTCTTGGCGCTCAGCACGTCAAACCGTCCCGAGAGACGGATGCGGCCATCGCCGGACGAGGCATCGCATTTGCCATCCATCTCATTGGCCTCAATGGAACCGTCGCCGGTGTGAATGCGGACCGAGCCCTTCAGGGAGCTCACGCTAATCGAGCCGTCGCCGCTATGCAGGTCGATGGTGCCCGACACATTGTTGGCCTTGATGGAGCCGTCGCCCGTTCGCACGTCCAGATCAGCGTCCTTTGGCATGCGAACTTCGATATGCAATCTCCGCATCGTTCCCAAGGAAATATGGAATCCATGGGGAATACGCGCGGTAAGCTCGACCTCATCTCCGTGTTGGCTCGAATCGATGTGCAGCGACTTGTCCAGCGTGTAGCCCTGATATTCAACGCGGAATTCAACCTGCTTGGTGTCGCCGGTGGTGACAACGACGCTGCCGTCGTCGGTGTCGACATGTACGTTGGCGCGATTGGAAACCGTGTACGTTTTGGTGTAGTCGTCCGCGTGAGCGGTGGCGGCGAACAGACCTGTCGCGAGAAGGGCTGTGCCGACGAGTGCGGATCGATAGAAGTTGATGCTTTTATAAAGAGGGGTCATGCCAAGGCTCTCCCGATGTTGCAGACAGATAAGTTTCCCGCGCCGCCCGAGTTGCAATAGGTATCGCCGCGTTCCACGACTCGCGCATGCATACAAAACCCAGTGAGCTGATAAAAGTTGCGTCCGTGAGTATGCGGCAGCCGGTTTGGCGTGCGTAAGTGATTGATTTACTAATGCTGCCTGGGTGATTCGAGTTTGTGTTACAGGCCTTAGAGGGCTGATATTGGCTTTTGGTTTAAAGCTCCTCAGCCTTGATGACTGACGTCTCGCTTTGAGAGTTCTCCTAGTATGTCGTCGATGGCTCCGTCAACGCCAAGTGCTTGTCGCCGTGCCGCGCTATACATTTCGGACATCATCGGTAGAGCGTCTTGCAGACGGTTTGCAAAATCGGTGTCAGCGGCTTGCTCAATTACCGTTCCTTCACTGTTGAGAATCGTCAATACGTAATCTTCTGACCCGATGGGCGTTCGCCGTACAGATAGCTGCAACGTGTATCGGGGGAAAGAAGCCTGATAGACGCCCGCAGTCGCGGTAGGGTCCCATGTGAAGCTTCCGTTTCTTGTGCGTTTGGCAAGTTCAATGAGAAGCGTGGTTAATTTGTCGGCCATTCGGCTTCACCTTGTGCTCTAACTGATCTAGTAGCGGCGGATACTACGGTTTTCCTTCCGGTCTTGTGTGCCCCGTGCTTCGCTCGCCGTTTGTAAGCTATTGTTTTTATTGGCGCTCCCTACGAGATTCGAACTCGTGTTACAGCCTTGAGAGGGCCGTGTCCTAGGCCTCTAGACGAAGGGAGCGGACTGGCGGATCTTTGGGCCTTGGGACCCAAGAGGGCTGGTAGTATACGGGCCAATTTTTTGGACTCAAGCGGAACCCCCCTTTTTGAACTCATCGCCGACCCCACTCCCTCCCGTAATCGTTCCCCGATCTGAGCATTCGATATCGCGCGCGGACATATCGCCGAACGCGCTGAAGGTGCTGTATCGGCTCAAAGAGGCCGGTTATCAGGGCTTTCTGGTCGGCGGGGCCGTGCGTGACTTGTTGCTCGGCTTGAGACCAAAAGACTTTGACGTGGCGACTGATGCGTTGCCCGAAGAGGTGCGGCGGCTGTTTCGCAATTGCCGCCTGATCGGCCGTCGCTTCCGCTTGGCGCATGTGTTTTTCGGCAACGAGATCATCGAAGTGGCGACATTCCGCGCAGCCGCGGCTCCGGAGCGGGAAGACGCCGAGGATCTGGACGCCGAAGGCGGCTCCGACGCCGGGACCGAGGGTGGCGCGGATGGCGCGGAGTCGCGGGTCGACGAACCCGCCGAGTTCTCGCCGCCCGCCGATTCTGAGCATCGTGCCTTCGACACGCGCGGCCGAATTCTTCGCGACAACATTTACGGCACGATCGAAGAAGATGTTTGGCGGCGCGATTTCGCGGCGAACGGCTTGTACTACAACATCGAGGATTTCTCGATTTGGGATTTCGTCGACGGCGTCAATGATGTCAAGGCGCGTCGTCTGACGATGATCGGCGATCCGGAGACACGCTATCGCGAAGATCCGGTGCGCATGCTAAGAGCGGTGCGCTTCGCGGCGAAACTCGATTTCTCCATCGAGCCCAATACCGAGGCTCCGATCAAGCGGCTGGCCTACATGCTGGACGGAGTTCCGCCGGCGCGGCTATTCGACGAAGTCTTGAAATTGTTTCTCTCGGGATTCGGCGAGAAAGCGTATGAGCTCTTGCAGCGGTACGGATTGTTCGAACACCTGTTTCCTCAATCCGCCGCGGCCTTCGCCATGCCCCCGTACGCCTACGCCGCGGACATGCTCAAGATGGGTCTTGAGAACACCGATGCGCGAATCGCGGCTGACAAACCGGTCACACCGACATTCTTGTTTGCGGTGTTGCTTTGGAGCGCGGTGCTGCGCGAGCTCAACGAAAGGCAGGCGGGTCCCACTCCAGATATTGCGCTGCTGATGCAGGCTTGCGACAGCGTGCTGAGAACCCAGCAATCCCGCGTGTCGATTCCCCGCCGCTTTTCCATCCCCATGCGCGAACTGTTGATGCTGCAGCCGCGCTTCAATCGCCGCAGCGGCGTGAAGTCCTTGAGTCTGCTGCAGCATCCGCGCTTTCGCGCCGCCTATGATTTTCTCTTGTTGCGCGCACAGGCCGGCGTCGCGGATCCGGAGCTGGCGAAGTGGTGGACCGACATTCAAGTGCTGCCGCAAGAAGAGCGCGTGGCACTCGTGCAGGCGCGTCCCCCGGAACCCGCGGCGGAAGGAGCGCCTGCGCCGGGCCGGCGGCGCCGACGCCGTCGACGCGGCGGGGCGGCGCGCAGTTAACAATGAGTAGGCTCTGGCGCCCCGCGTACGTGGCGATCGGCAGCAACTTAAGATCCCCGCGCGATCGCGTGCTCGAGGCGATGCAGCGATTAGCTGCTGCGGGCGCGGCGCATACGCTGCTGGGATCGCGCTTGTACCTCTCGCGTCCCATGGGTCCTCAGGATCAACCGGATTACGTCAACGCCGCCGCGGGTTTTCTGACGCAACAGAGTCCGCAGGAATTGCTGGCGCAGCTGCTCGACATCGAACGCAGCATGGGGCGCACTCAGCGCGAACGCTGGGGTCCTCGGGTGATCGATTTGGATTTGGTGTGGATGGTCGATTCTGCGGTGGACGAGCCGGGCCTCAAGGTGCCGCACCCCGGAGTGTCGATACGCAACTTCGTCCTGTATCCTCTGGCGGATATTGCCCCAACGATCAAGATTCCAGGGATGGGCACGGTGCTCGATTTGAAGCACAGCGTGGGCGGCGATGGAATTTCGGTCTTGGAATAACAAGAGTCTTTGAATGCCAGTTGCAGTACCGCATCGTTTTATTGTCGTGGAGGGTCCGATCGGCGTCGGCAAGACCAGCTTGGCGCGTCGCTTGAGCCAGTCGCTGGGCGGCCAGCTCGTGCTGGAACAAGCCGATCAAAATCCTTTTCTCGAGCGCTTCTATAAGAATCCGCGGGCTGCCGCATTTCAGACCCAGCTGTTCTTTCTGTTTCAGCGCGCGCGGCAATTGGAGGATGTTCGCCAAGAGGACCTGTTCGGCGCCGTGCGCGTGGCGGACTATCTATTGGAGAAAGACCGGCTGTTTGCGCGGGTGACCTTGGACGATGCCGAATATGCGCTCTACGAACGGGTGTACGAACGTGTGGTGGTGGATGCGCCCAAGCCGGACCTGGTCGTGTACCTGCAGGCGCCCGTGGATGTTCTGGTGGACCGCATCGCCAAACGCGGCATTCGTTATGAGCAGCACATCGAGCGCACTTACCTGGAGAAACTCACCCAGGCCTATGCGCGGTTCTTCCACAGCTATGACGCCTCACCCTTGCTGATCGTCAACTCGGCGGCGATTGATCCGGTCAGCAGCGAAAAAGACTACGCGCAACTGTTTGCCGAGATCAGCAAGGCGCGGCGTGGCAGACATTTCTTCAATCCCGCGGGAAGCTCCTTGTTGCCCGCCGGCTAGCGCCGGCATGGATATCAGTCGTCTCGAGCCCTGACGCGCGCTGACCGGTGCTGGGCCAGTGCCCATTGAACGTGTTCGCGCACCATCGCCGAAGGATGCTGTTCGCGGGCAGCGAGTGCGCCAATCACTGCGGGCGAGGCGGGTGCGTTACCGAGCGCTATCGCAACATTGCGCAGCCAGCGCTCGTAGCCGATGCGCCGGATGGCACTGCCGCTGGTCTTCTCCTCAAAATCCGCTTCGCTCCAGGCAAAAAGCTCGGTCAGCTGCGAATGATCCAATCCATGCCGGACCGCAAAATCCTTCTCCGCCGCGGGGCGCGCGAACTTGTTCCAAGGACAGACCAACTGGCAGTCATCGCAACCGTAGATGCGATTGCCGATCGCGCGGCGAAATTCTTCGGGAATACTGCCGGCCAGCTCAATCGTCAGATAGGAGATGCAGCGCCGCGCATCGAGACGATAGGGCGCGACGATGGCGCCGGTGGGGCAGGCGGGCATGCAGGCGCTGCACGAGCCGCAGTGCGCGGTGCTCGGCTCGTCTGGCGGCAATTCAAAGTCCAGATAAATCTCGCCCAGAAAAAAATACGAGCCGGCGTTGCGATCGATCAAATTCGTATGCTTGCCGATCCAACCCAAACCGGCATTGCGTGCCAAGGCCTTTTCCAGCACCGGTGCGCTGTCGGTAAATACCCGGTAACCGAAGGGTCCGATCGCGTCTTGAATCCGGTCGCACAGTTTCTGCAGCCGTGCACGCAGGAGCTTGTGATAGTCGCGCCCCAGGGCATAGCGGGAAATGTAGCCGACGCTGCCGTCCGCCAAAGTCTCCTCGGCATCGGCGGCTTCCTGCGGCCAGTAATCCATCCGAACGCTGACACAGCTGACCGTTCCGGGAATCAGTTCCGACGGCCGGCTGCGCTTACTGCCATGGCGCGACATGTACCCCATCTCGCCGTTGAACCCCGATCGTAGCCATTCCAGAAAATGGGCTTCATCGGCCGGCAGGTCGATGGCGGCGACGCCCAGCCCGGTGAAACCCAATTCCGCGGCCCACGCGCGTAGCGAGGGCATGAACGACGCGGGAGCAAGCGCGGCAGGTAGTGCGGGAGCAGTCATGGAGCTACGTATACTAATCCCATGGTAGAGGCCTCCTTCATATTTGACCTACCCGACAGCGCCGCCACGGAAGCCTTAGGCCGAGCGCTCGCCCAGAGCTTCCCCGGCGCTGGCGCCGTCGCAGGCTCGGGCTCGGGCTCGGGCTCGGGCTCGGGCGAGGGTGCGGTCGTGCACCTGCGCGGCGAGCTCGGCAGCGGCAAGACGACCTGCGCCCGCAGCCTGTTGCACGCGCTCGGCGTCACGGCGCCGGTCCGCAGCCCCACGTACACCCTGGTCGATACTTATGGCGTGGCGGCCTTAACCTGCGTGCATGTCGATCTGTATCGGGTGCAAACCACCACCGAGGTCGAGGAACTGGGGCTTCGG
>Ga0209007_1000506_pt1 | contig 14745 bp, 18 predicted proteins | sample JacPinW_OM1H0_O2_FD_187961 | JGI IMG/M metagenome (GOLD analysis project Ga0209007, IMG submission 187961) | Forest soil microbial communities from Algoma, Ontario, Canada - Jack Pine, Ontario site 1_JW_OM1H0_O2 (SPAdes) (version 2) | ecosystem: Environmental > Terrestrial > Soil > Boreal... | reverse complement strand
AGAAATCCGGGCGGATTTGCTCAAGCGAGGAGCCGCAGATGCCGCGCTGGCGGGTAGCGGGTCGGCGGTGTTCGGAGTCTTCCGAAACCCAGCGCGTGCGCGCCGAGCCGCTCGTGCATTTCCGGAAGATTCGGTTTTCGTCGTAGAAACCCTATCCAGGGAAAAGTATGGTCGCGCGATGGGATTTCGTGCGGCCGGCTGAGGGACGTCTTTGCTCACAGACAGGTGTAAGGTTTTCTGCGGAACGGCGAATCCTGCGCTGGCAGATTCGATTTGCACCTATTTGGAAGTGCCGCGCGGGCGGGCTGAGCACGGGCATTTTTCCGACGGCGAGACGCGCTATCAGATTCTGGAGAACGTACGCGGCGCGGATGTGTTCGTCGTGCAGCCGTGCAGCAGCCCGGTGAATCACCACCTGATGCAGCTGCTCCTGATGATTGACGCGTTCAAGCGCGCGTCGGCCTGGCGGATTACAGCGGTAATCCCGTATTACCCGTACGCGAGGCAGGACCGCAAGGACCGGCCACGCGTGGCGATATCGGCAAAGCTGGTGGCCGATTTGCTGGAAACGGCGGGAGCGAGCCGGGTTTTGTCACTGGACCTGCACGCGCCGCAGATTCAGGGATATTTCAATATCCCAGTGGACCATTTGTATGGCGCGCCGGTGATGGTGGAATATTTTCAGAAGAAGAATCTGGGGCAGGTGACCGTGGTTTCGCCGGATGCGGGCGGCGTGGAGCGCGCGCGGCTGTTTGCGAAGAGGATGGACGCGCCACTGGCGATCGTCGATAAACGCCGCATCGATGTGAACGTGAGCGAAGTGATGCACCTGATCGGTGACGTGAAGGGGCGTCCGGCACTGGTGATCGACGACATTATCGACACGGCCGGGACGCTGGTGAAGACCGCCGAGGCGCTGCTGCAGAACGGGGCAACGCGCGTGTTTGCAGCCTCGACGCATGCGGTGCTTTCCGGGCCGGCGGTAGACCGGCTGACGAAGTCGGCGATTGAGGAAGTGGTGGTGACGGACTCCGTGCCGCTGAGCCCGGAAGCCGCGAAGCTTTCGAAGCTCAAAGTTTTGAGCGTGGCGCCGCTCTTGGCGCGAGGGATTCAGTCGATTCACGAAGAAACGTCGATCAGCGAACTTTTTATTTGAGCTGCGGCTAGGAAAAGGAAAGAAATCATGGAGACGTTTACAGTCGAAGGAAAAATTCGCGAAGGGCGCGGGAAGGGTCCAGCGCGGCGGACGCGGGCCGAGGGCCTGGTGCCGGCGGTTCTGTACGGCGCGAAAAAGGACTCGATTTCTCTTTCCGTGAACGCGAAGCAGGTGGCGCGGATCCTGCGGTCGGAATCCGGCCACAACACGATATTCAGCGTGCAGGTGGCCGGCGGCAGCGAGGAAAAGGCCATGCTGAAGGACTGGCAGGTCGATCCGGTAACGAATTCGCTGTTGCACGTGGACTTGCTGCGCATCGACGTCAACGTGCGGATGCGCGTGCGCGTGCCCGTGCACACGTTCGGCGAGCCCGAAGGCGTGAAGCTGCAGGGCGGCATTTTTGAGATGGTGTCGCGCGAAGTGGAAATCGAATGTCTGCCGGGCGACATTCCGGAAGAGTTCAAGATGGACGTGAGCGGGCTGACGATCGGCAAGCAGCTGCGCGCGGGCGATCTGCCGGTCGATCCGCAAAAGGTGAAGCTGCTTACCGACGCGAAGCAGGTGCTGGCGCACGTCGTTACGCTGAAGGCGGAAGAGGTAGTGACTCCGGAAGCGACGGCTGTGGCGTCGGAGACCGCGCCGGCAGAGCCCGAAGTGATCAAGAAGGGCAAGAAGGAAGAAGAAGGCGAAGGTGAGGGCGGAGCCGAAACCGCGCCGAAGGCCGAGAAGACCGAGAAGAAGAAGTAACGCTTGCCCGACGTGGGCCCGTCAGGAGGCGGCTCGCCAATGTGGCTTGTCGTTGGCCTTGGCAATCCGGGGCCGGAGTACGAATGGACGCCCCATAACCTGGGCTTTCTTGCGGTGGACGCGCTGGCTGGCCGCGGGGGAATTCGAGTGACGCGGCCGGAATCAAAGGCGCTGGTCGGGCTGGGCAAGCTGGCGGGCCTGGATGTGGCGCTGGCCAAGCCGCAGACGATGATGAATCTGAGTGGCACATCGGTGCGGGCGCTGCTGGAGCGGTACGGAGCGTCGCCGGCCGATTTGATCGTGCTGATCGACGAAGTGGATTTGCCGTGGGGAATGCTGCGCGTCCGGGACAAGGGGCGCAACAGTACGCACAACGGGTTGCAATCGATCATCAGCTCGCTGGGCACGGATGAATTCATCCGCGTGCGGCTGGGATGCCAGCCCGAGAAGATGTGGGGCGACCGACGGGATTACGTGCTGGGTCCGATGGATCGCAGAGAGCGCAAGATCGCGGAGGACATGATGATCGACGCGATCGACGCCGTGGAAGTGATCTTGAAGGACGGCGTGGAGAAGGCGATGTCGCGATTCAATCGCAAGGCGTCGCCGGACGGTGAAGGCGAGGAGAGTTCGGAGTAGGGAATAGGCAAGGGAAAGTTTGCTGCGGTAGGAAGCACGGAGTTGAGAGGACACATGGAAGAGCGACAGTACGATTTGATTTTTATCTGCCGGCCGGATACACCGGAGGCGGACGTCGATAAGGTGATCGCAACGGTCGAGCACACCGCCACGGACAAGGGCGCAAAGATCGAGAAGACGGAGAAATGGGGCCGGAAGCGGATGGCCTACCGAGTGCAGCGGCTGCGCGAGGGTTTTTACGTCTACATGGTGCTGAAGTCGACCCACGGCGAAGTGGTGAAGGAGCTTGAGCGCCGGCTGAAGGTGGCCGATCCAGTGATGAAGTATCTTACCGTGCGCGTGGACGAGGAATTGAAGCGGCAGGAAAAGCTGAAGCGGCATCGCGAAAAGCGCGCGGCGCGGCGTCCGCGCAAGACGGTTCCTTCGGCTGTACCTTCGGCCGCACCGGCTGCGCCGGCAGCTCCCGCACCGGCTGCGGCGGCTTCCTAAACTTTCTTTGAGACGAGATCAGGAGAAAACGAATGGCAGATGAACAGGCACCACGTCCGGCCGCGCCCCCTGCGGCGCCCACGGGCTCGACGGGATATCAGGGAGGCAGTTCGGGCGGACATTCCGGCCCACCTTCGGGCGGCGGGCATACGGGGCCTCCGCGGTTCGGCGGGCCGGGCGGTCCACGTCCGGGTGGTCCGGGCGCGCGTCCGGGAGGGCCGGCGAAGCGCGGCAAGCGGAATTTCGTGCGCAAGAAGAAGGTCTGCCGCTTCTGCGTCGACAAGTCCGACTACATCGACTACAAGCGTGCGGAGATTCTGGCGCCGTTCCTGCAGGAGCGCGGGAAGATTTTGCCGCGCCGCATGACGGGCACGTGCGCGCGTCACCAGCGCTGGCTGACCGTGGCCATCAAGCGGGCGCAGAACATCGCGCTGCTGCCGTTTGCGGCCGAGCTGTAAAACGAAATTGATTCCGCAGGACGGGTATTAAACCCGTCCCTACCGCTATTTGAAAGGCTCAGAGGCAGACATCATGCAGATCATTTTACAGGAAGACGTCGAGAAACTCGGATCCCGCGGGCAGGTGGTCGAGGTAAAAGAGGGCTACGCGCGGAATTTTCTGCTACCGCGGAAGCTGGCTTTGGAGGCGAGCGCGGGGAACATGAAGCGGCTGGAGAAAATGCGCGCCGTGTTCGCCAAGAAAGAGGCCGTTGAAAAGGGCGACGCGCAGAAGCTGGCCGAACTGCTGGCGGGCGTGTCGCTGGAATTGACGCGCAAGGCCGGCGAGACGGATCAGTTGTTCGGCTCGGTGACTTCGGCGGATCTTTCCGAGGCGCTGGCGGCGCAGGGATTTACCGTCGACAAGCGGAAGATCGCGCTGGCGGAGCCGATCAAAGTCATTGGCGAGTACGAAGTGCCGCTGAAGTTGCATCGCGAAGTGAGCGCGACGGTGAAGCTGACGGTTAAAAAGGAAGGCTAGCCAACCGGCTTGCGCTTTCGCGCATATTTTGGGGATTGACGGAGCGTCGGCTGCAGCGGACGCCCTTTTTCTTTACGCATCATGCGGACTGAGCTGCTGGTTTTGGCGACCCGAGATTGCGCATCCTGCGCAATCGAACACTCGGGCGTGATCCGATCGTTGATTTCCACTTTTCCGAAATACTCCACAGGGGCGTGTGATTGACCGCGACGTTTCGCGCGGGCAGAATCACGCGTGTTGGGTTCACTCCCACAAAAATTGAACTGAAAATCAGCGCGCAAAGGCGCCGCAAAATGGAGACTTGCGCCGAAAAGATATTTAGGCGAAGATAAAGCGAATACGATGGCCAGCGACACCACTCTCGAACGACCTCTGCCGCACAACACCGAAGCCGAACGCAGCATTCTAGGGGCGGTGCTGCTGGATAACCACGCGTTGAACGCGGCCGTGGAGCGGCTGAAGCCGGAGGATTTCTTCCTTCCGCAGCACCGGCACATTTTCGAGCGCATGGTGCAGCTCGCCGAAAAACAGCACGCCATCGATATCGTCACGCTGATGGAGGATCTGGAGAAAAACGGCGATCTCGAGGCCGCCGGAGGCGTGGCGTATCTTTCGCAGCTGGCCGACGGCTTGCCGCGCGTGACGAACGTGGACCATTACTCGCGGATCGTGAAGGAGAAGGCGATCCTGCGCAGCCTGATTTATTCGGCGTCGGTGATTCAGGAACAGGCGTTGGCGGCGGGTGACGATGCCGACGTGATTCTGGATCGCGCGGAATCCTCGATTTTCCAGCTGGCGGAAGATCGCGTGAAGGCCGGGCTGATCGGCGTCAAGGATTTGGTGAAGGACGGATACGAGCGCCTGGAGAAAATTTTCAGCGAGGGGCGGCGAATCACGGGGCTGGCGACCGGTTACGCCGGGCTCGACAATGAAACGGCGGGTCTGCAGCCCTCCGAGCTGGTGATTTTGGCGGCGCGGCCTTCGATGGGGAAGACGGCCCTGGCGCTGAACATCGCGGAGAACGTGGCGCTGCGGAACCGCGAGCCGGTGGCGGTGTTCAGTCTGGAAATGTCGAAGGAGTCGCTGCTGCTGCGCTTGCTGGCGTCGCATGCGCGCGTGGACGCGCACAAATTCCGCACCGGCCACATGAATCGCGACGACTGGGGCAAGGTGACAGCTTCGCTGGCGGAATTGGGCGACGCGCCGATCTGGATCGACGATTCGGCATCGTCGACCGTGCTCGAAATGGGCGCGAAGGCGCGGCGGCTGAAGCGCGATCGCGGACTCTCGCTTGTGATCGTCGATTACATCCAGCTGGTGGTGCCGAGCACGAATCGGCGCAACGCCAACCGGCAGGAAGAAGTTTCCAGCATCTCGCGGTCGCTGAAGGCGCTGGCGAAAGAATTGAAGGTGCCGGTCGTCGTGCTCAGCCAGCTGACCCGCGCGCCGGAGCGCGAAGATCGCAAGCCGCAGCTTTCGGACTTGCGCGAATCGGGCGCGATCGAGCAGGATGCGGACGTGGTGCTCTTCATTAACCGCCCGAATTTTTACAAGACGGATATTCCCGAAGAAGATCGTGCGCGCGCCGAGCTGATCATCGCCAAGCAGCGCAACGGCCCGACGGGCAGCCTGAATTTCGTGTTCCTGAGCCGCCACACGCGGTTTGAAGAAGCTGCGCCGGATGCGTGGAGCACGGGCGGCGAGGAATAGACACGCCTCTAGTCTGAGTACTCTTGGATGATTTTGAGTTCTCGCGTGCGCCGATTGTAGCGCGCGACCCATTGCGGCATTCCTGAAACCCGTTGTGGCGCAAGCTGGATCGGGATTCGCCTCCCTCGCATGCGATCTTCCAGAGGATTACCGCGCTCCAGAAATCCGAGCGATCGAACCGGTCGAGCGAAAGTTGCTGGTAGTGCGCTCGATCGTATGGAATGTATCGACGTCCATTCCATTTGAAACAATCATCGAGAATGCGTAGATCGTGGTAGCCCTTCCGAATGGGTGGCGAAATATCTAATCCGCTCGCTCAATACCGATGGCCCCGTCCGTGCCGGCCAGGGCTCCCACAACCCGCGCACCTCTCCCAATCGATAAAACCGGCAGTCCCCCGAGCCGCACACGCGGTTATCTGGAACCATGAGTAGCTCATCGGTTCCATCGTCGTTTAGATCTCCCGCGGAGGCGACACCTCCGGCCGAGTCGAGAAAGGCCGCTCTCGCGTCCTGGGCATCTTCGTGACCGAAGGACTTAAATTTCTCTCTGAATAACGGGAACGGGACCGACTTCTTATCGACGCCGTGAAAATGATGCACAGGCAGTCCTTCCCTCCGTCACAGAGTTTCGGTAGTCGTCATTGTGCATCACAGCTGTTGACGTGCTGCAGTCTAGCAACCGGATTTGCGCTTACCGCTATGGTTGCGCAGATCGGGGCTGTGGTCGGACGCCTACAGCTGTGTGGCCACGACCGCAGCAGTTCAGCTGGAAGCCCGTCCCCCTTTTTGCGTCACCAGGGCCTAACTCCCGCCTTTTCTGCCCCTGCCCGTGCGGTTCTCTATGAAGGCCCGACTGGCCCCACGGCTGCACGTGTCCCATTGGCATGTTTACCCAAACGGTGCGTTGGAATTCGGCGAGTCGATTTTGCGTCGCCGGGTGGGAGAGAGTCTGGCATCCTAAATGAACATGGCAAAAGTGATAAAAGTCGTGGGCCGGCCTGTTTGGGCTGAGGTTTCGCTTGCGGCGATCGCGCGGAATTTGCGGACGGTGCGCAAACATGTAGGGACCAAGACCCAGATCCTAGCGGTCGTGAAATCGAACGCGTACGGTCTAGGCGCGGTGCCTGTGGCGAAAGCGCTGCAGAAGGCTGGGGCGGAGCGATTCGGCGTCACCTGCGCAAATGAGGGCATCGAGCTGCGCGAATCGGGGATTCGCAAGCCGATTTTGGTGCTGACGGGTTTCTGGCCCGGGGAAGAGCACCGGCTGATCAAGAACCGGCTGACCCCAGCGGTAACGCGGCTGGAAGATGTGCGCCATCTAGAGCGCGCGGCGAAAGCGGCCCGGGCGAAATCGCGGCTGCGATTCCATCTGAAGATCAACACGGGAATGAATCGGCTGGGAATTTTGCCCTCGGAGCTCGAAGCGTTCGCAAGCGCCCTGGCGGATTCGCGGCACATTCAGCTCGAAGGCACTTTCACACACTTTGCGTCGGCCGAAGATTTCAGCGCGCGGCAGACGGACGATCAGGAAGAGCTCTTTCGCCAATGCCTGGAACGGATGCGCGGAATGGGAATCGAGCCGGGAACCGTGCACATGGCCAACAGCGGCGCGATCTGCGCGCGGCCGAGCACGTGGGCGAACATGGTGCGGCCGGGCGCGATTCTGTACGGCTACTACCAATCGTTCGATCCGCCGGACCGAGGGCAGGAAGTGCGCGACCGGCTCCGGGTGGAACCGAGCCTTTCGCTGCGCGCGAAGATCATTACGCTTCGGGACCTGCCGGCGGGGCAGCCGGTGGGTTACAGTGCGCGGTTCGTGACGCAGCGGCCATCGCGAATTGCGGTGATCAACGCGGGCTATGCGGACGGTATCCTGCGCCAGCGGACGAATCGCGGTTGCGCGCTGCTGCGCGGGCGGCGCGTGCCGCTGGTGGGCGCGATCTCGATGGATCTAACCACGCTGGATGTGACCGGGGTGCCCGATGCGCAGCTCGGCGACGTGGTGACGCTCTACGGACGCGACGGAAACTCCGAAATCAAGGTGTCGGATGTGGCCGCCGAGATCGGAACCGTCACTTCGGACCTGCTGTGCGCGCTGGGACTGCGGGTGCCCCGCTATTACGTTTAACGCAACTTTCCGCTTTGACACCGCTCGGCGTTGACTCCCTCTTTGCGCACGGTGCTATACTGGCATCTAATATAGTTTTTGATTGATACCCGGCTTGATTTCATATCCGGCTCCGAAAACTCATGTTCGAGACGCCGGCGGACAGAAACGTGGGTCCACGCTGACTCATAATTTTTATACGTTCATAGGGTGAGACCATGGCAAAGCCTTCGCACGCGCACGGCCGCATTCCGGCCGGGGCGAGTTTAGATACGCCGCCTGCCCGTCCTCCTGCGGTCCTCCATTCCACTCAAGAGCGATCTGGTTCCTTCTGGGACATGCTGGCGCTGAAGATCGTCTTTACGACGGTCTGCGTGGTTGTGGGATATCACTTCCGTCCGTTTAGCATTTCGAAGGAAATGGGCGCTGTAGCCGGCCTGCTGTTCGCGTTTGCGGTGATCTTTTTCGAGACGCGGCTGCAACGCATCAGCCTGCGGCGGCTAATCGGGGCCACGTCCGGATCGATTCTGGGCCTGCTCTGCGCGTATCTGACGTCGCTGATCTTCACGCACACGACGATGCCGGAGAGCACGCGATCGTTTTTCAGCCTGGCCGTGTTTCTGGTGATGGCTTACTTCGGGATGGTGCTTGGCGCGAACAAGGGCGACATGCTGAACCTGCAGGCGTTCGGCGGCGTGTTCGGCAGCGAGAAGTCGACGGGTCATTCGATGAAGCTGCTGGACACGAGCGTGATCATTGACGGGCGCGTGGGCGATATTGCCGAGGCGCTGTTCTTGGACGGGACGATCATTATTCCGCATTTCGTGTTGCGCGAGCTGCAGTTGGTGGCCGATTCGGCCGATCCGCTGAAGCGTCAGCGCGGGCGTCGCGGCCTGGAAGTGCTGCAGCGCATCCAGAAGATGCCGCACCTCGAGGTACAGATCGCCGAAGACGATTTTCAGCACATTCCCGACGTGGACATGAAGCTGATCGAGCTGGCGAAGCGCTACAACGCGAAAGTGGTGACCAACGATTTCAATCTGAATAAGGTCGCCACGCTGCAGGGGATCGAGATCATGAACGTGAACCTGCTGGCGAACGCGTTGAAGCCGGTGGTGCTGCCAGGCGAGATCATGCGCGTCTTTATTTTGCGCGAGGGCAAAGAGTACAACCAGGGCGTGGCGTATCTCGACGACGGCACGATGGTGGTGGTCGACGGCGCGCGCAAGATGATCAACAAGACCGTGGACATCAGCGTCACGTCGGTTCACCAGACGACCGCAGGCAAGATGATATTCGGGCGGTACGACGAGCGCGGCGAGCAGCAGGCTCCGCGTCCGGTTCCTTCGTCGTCGGAGGGGACTGGTGCGGGTCGCGGCGAAGGGTCGACGCACGGCGGCGAGCGGCCGCCTCGGCCGCTTTATCCTGAATCCGGGCGGTCCTAGAACGTGTTTGCCGAGACGATGTGGTCCGCGCCCAAATAGCTTCCATGAATTCAGGCGAGAACGTTCGGCTGATTGGAGTTCCTGCGGATGTGCACGACGATGTCGACGAAGGATTGCCGACCCGAACGCTGTTTGAGAAATGCCCGGGACAAGTTTTCCGAGTGGAAAAGGTTGAGCTTCCTGAGGGACTCGAAATTGCTTTGGCGTGCCTTCGCATAGGCCACGTCCTCGGAACGGAACCGTACATGCATACGATCTGGGTCGAGGCTGGATATCTCGAGACCGTCACTCGGAACTGACCCTGTCCATTCGCACCTGCACCGCAATTGCGATAGACTCCTAATCTTCCATGACGCGCATTGCTGCAATTGTTCCGGCTGCCGGGCTTGGCACGCGCATGGGCGCGGATCAGCCGAAGCAGTTCCTCGAGCTCGACGGCATGCCGCTGATTATTTTCACCCTGCGGCGGCTGGCGTCGTGTCCTGCGATCACCGATTTTCTGATCTCGACGCGGGCCGACGATGTGATGTCGCTGCAGGATAAAGTGGCGAAGGCGGCGCTGGGGCGGCCGGCGCGCGTGGTGCACGGCGGGGACACGCGGCAGCAGTCCGTGGCCAACGCGCTGGCGCAGGTGGATCCTTCGACGGAAATCGTCCTGGTGCACGATGCGGTGCGGCCGTTCGTGACGCGCGAGCAGATCGAGCGCCTGATCGCGGAGGCGCGGGCTCGGGGCGCGGCGATCTTGGGAGTTCCGGCGATCGATACGGTGAAAGAAGTGAAGCGGGCGAGCCTCCCCGAAGATGTGGCGCTGATTTCAGCGACGGTGCCGCGCGAACGCATCGTGCTGGCGCAGACTCCGCAGGCGTTTTCCTATGCCCTGCTGCGCGATGCATTTCGCAAGGCGCAGCAGGATGACCTGACGGCGTCGGACGAATCGGCGCTCGTCGAACGATTCGGTCACGACGTGTTTGTAGTGCAGGGATCGGAACGCAACATCAAGATCACGCGGCCTTCGGATATGGATCTGGCGCGGTTTTATCTGGAGCAGGAGCGAACTGCGGTGAAGGCATGACGTTCGCGCCCCATCAGCCACGACGACCGGCTCTGACGCCAGCCCTGCGGATGTCGCTCTTCTGGTTGATGATGATCGCGCTCGCGGCCGTGTTGTGGCTAATCAGCAGCAAGTCGCCGAACACGCCCGGCGCGACCGACATGAGCTATTCGGATTTCATGAGTCAGGTGGAGAAGAACAACATTGGGTCGGCGAAGCTTTTGGAATCCCGCAGCACCACCCAGATTCAGGGCCAACTTCGGCAGCCAGTGCAGAATTTCACGGCCACCATCCCGAACCAGGCGGTTACCGATCTGTTGCAGCGGCTCCGGAAACAAGGTGCGACGATCGATGTTCGAGAGGGCATGGGCGCGAATCCTGCGAGCGCGACTTCTTTGCTGATCAACATCGCGCCGCTACTGGTGATCGCTGTTCTTGCTCTTTTCATGTTCAGCCGTATGCGAAATCGGCGCAATCCACCGCAGCAGGGAACTCCGTCCAACAGGCCACTGGGATGAACTACGCTGGAATCGGCTACGATCTGCACCGGCTGGTCGAGGGCCGCAAGCTCATGATCGGCGGTGTCGAGGTGCCGTTCGATAAAGGCTCGCAGGGGCATTCGGACGGAGATGTACTTTGCCATGCGATCTGCGATGCGCTGCTGGGAGCGTCAGGCCAGGGCGATATCGGCACGCATTTTCCGGATACGGATCCGAAGTGGAACGGCGCTTCGAGCCTGATTTTTCTGGAGCATATTCGCAGCCATTTGACGAATCAGCGGTTTCGGATCGTGAATATTGACGCAATCGTGGTTTGCGAGCGGCCGAAGCTGGGCCCGCATTTCCCGGAAATGAAAAAAGCGCTGGCAAAGGCGCTGGGGATCACCACGGATGAGATCAATCTGAAAGCCAAGACCAACGAAGGCGTGGACGCCGTGGGGCGCGGCGAGGCGATTGCGGCGCACGCTGTCGCCACGCTGAGCCAGCACTGAGGCCCATGTCGTCTGGCGCACCACCCGGAGCTCCTTCAACCGCCGGTTCTTCTACTTCCGACGATGTTGCTGCGATTTTGGGCAAACGGGGTTGGCTGAGCTCCGAGAATGCGACGGCGGAATCGCAGACTGCTTTGCAAACGTGGTTCGCGCGCGCGGCTGAGTTGCTGGGACCGCATGCGGCGGGTCGCGCGGGACTCGAAAATCTCCTGGCGCTGGTTTTCGGCTACGACGCCGGTGCGATTCTGCGCCAGCCTGCGAATCAGGCGGTGCTCGTGCGGGACGGGGCGCGCGACGTGATTCGCGAGCTTGCGAATCGCGTGCTATCGGGCGGCGACGTGGATTCCGAGCGGCTGAAGGAAATTGTGGACGGAATGAAAGCGGCGCTGCCCTATCGCAGCCGCGACATGTTTCATCCGATTCGCGTGGCGCTGGCAGGCGCGGCCGGCAATGGGGAATTGGACCGCGTGATTTTGCTGCTGGATGCCGCGGCAAAACTGCGGTTTGCCGCGCCGGTGAAGGGAACGCGGCAACGGATGTTGGAATTCTGCGCTGCGCTGGATTGATTTGTCATGCCTACCGCGCCGATGAACTGGATCACCGGATTCCATGCCGTCGAAGAGGCCCTTGCGGCCGCGCGTCCGCTGGATCGGATTTTGATCGCGAAGGGCCGGCACGGCGAACGCCTCGAGGAAGTGGTGCGGCTGGCGAAATCGCGCGGGGTGCCGCTGCGGTTCGAGGATCGCCAGCAGATCGACCGGGCAACGGGGACGCGCGAGCATCAGGGAATTGCGGCGCTGGGCGCGGCCAAGCCGGCCGTTGAGCTGGAGGATTTGCTCGCCGCGAAAGGCGGGAACGGGCTGCTCGTGCTGCTGGACGGCATCGAAGACCCTCATAATCTGGGTGCGATCGTGCGCACGTCGCTGGCCGCGGGCGCGCAGGGGATCGTGATTCCGGAGCGGCGGGCGGCCGGATTGAGCGATACGGTGGAACGCGCGTCGGCGGGGGCGCTGGCGCATCTGCCGGTGGCGCGCGTGAAGAATCTGGTGCGCGCGATGGAGGAAATGAAGGAAGCAGGTTACTGGCTGGTGGGCCTGGACGAGCGCGCGGAAAAAACGCACACGGAAGTGGATTTGAAGGCTTCCGTCGGAATTGTGCTGGGCCGCGAGGGCGAAGGGCTGCACGAGCTGACCCGCAAGCGCTGCGATTTTCTGGTGTCGATTCCGACGCAAGGGCCGGTGCGGTCGCTTAACGTGTCGGTAGCCGCCGGCGTCATGCTGTTCGAGTCGGTTCGCCAACGGCGCGGTTAGCTGTCGTATTTCAGCAGAGAGAAAACGTCGACACCCGCCAATTTCTTGCGGCCGTTGAGGAAATTCAGTTCGACGGCGAAGGCTGCGCCGACGATTTCACCACCGAGTTGGCGGACGAGATCGATGGCAGCGGCTGCGGTGCCGCCGGTGGCGAGCAGATCGTCGCATAGCAACACGCGCTGGCCTTTCTTCACGGCATCCTGATGGATTTCGAGCTGATCGGTGCCGTACTCGAGCTGATAAGTCACCGAGGCCGTCTTCCACGGCAGTTTTTTCGGCTTGCGCACGGGGATAAATCCGGCGCCGAGGCGGTAGGCCAGGGCCGGGGCGAAAATAAATCCGCGCGCTTCGATTCCGGCGACGATGTCGACTTTTTGTCCTCCGTAATGCTCGCAGAGCTGGTCGACCAGCTCGTGAAACCCCTTTCCATCCTGAAGCAGCGTGGTCAGGTCATAAAACAAGATTCCCGGCTTCGGGTGATCGGGAATTTCGCGGATCAGTTTTCTTAGGTCGCCCATCGTCTCCTCGTGGTGAGATTAACCGTCGTATTCGATCGAAAACGCATCCGCAAATCCAGGATCCATCTCGGCCGGTTGTTCGCTCACGCCCGTGACAGAGGAGCCCTGCGGCCCTCGCTCGAGATTTTCGCGGAGCGACGCGAGCGCGGCGGACCCTCCGATCGCGTAAACTTCGACGCGGCCATCGCGAAGATTTCGGACGTATCCCGCCAGTTTCAGATAACGCGCGCCTCGTTCGACGAAATAGCGGTAGCCGACGCCTTGCACGGTTCCGCTCACGTAGAAGCGCTTAGCCTTTTGTTCTTGTTGCACGGCGTAGTCCGCCCCGGGGCCAGCAAACGCGCGATTTTAACCCAGCCGCACGCGCTGCGAGCCTGTCTTTTTGAGGCTGGTTTCGAAGGCATTGTGATATTTTCCGTCCGAGATGCAGCGCGATTGCGCCGAACGCCGCGGTGCGAAGGCGCATCTAATTTCTAAAATGATCCCAGGCAATCATCGGACGAAGATGCTCGTGATTGCGGCACTCACCGCCGTCGCGCTTGTGCTTAGCCCGGCCCTCGTGCGCGCGCAGGACGATGGTCAAGGTCCGATCGCGCCTCCGCCGAAGTACGAAGTGAAGCGCATTCCCTCGGTGCCGCACCCGGGGCCGCCGCCGATCCCGCAGGAGGAAATCGTCCGGCGATTGGCAGCGGCGGAAGACGCGGCGCGAAAAGTATACGAGACGTACGATTTCATGCAGACGATTCGCATCGAGGAGCTGTCGACGCCCGGCGGAAAGTTTACCGTGACGGGCGAAGAATACACGCGGCCCGACGGCCAGCGCATGTGGCGCGTGGTAAAACCTCCGGAATCGAATCTCAAGCTGACGCACTATTCGTTTGAGGATGTGCGCACGATCACCACGCTTCCGATTTTTTTTCTGACATCGGACCAGGTTGCGAATTACGATTTTCTCTACGCCGGGCAACAGAAGCTCGATGAGCTTAACACCTATGTTTTCCAGGTGAAGCCGAAGCAGCTAAGCCGCACACAGCGCCTGTTTCAAGGCGTCGTGTTCGTGGACGACCACGATCTCGCCATCGTCGAAACCTACGGGAAATTCGTGACGGAGCTGCTCGACGAAGGCGCGAAGCTGCCGTTCGATCTGTTCGAGACGTATCGGGAGAATTTTCAGGATAAATACTGGCTGCCGACTTATACGACTTCCGACGATTATCTGGGCTCAGGCGACGATCAATTTCAGTTGCGGCTGGTGATCCGTTCGAGCGGGTTCAAGCTGAACGCGTCGGCAGCGCCCGGCTCCGCGCCGACTCCAGCTGCTCGACCCGCTACGCCACATAACTAATCCGCGGTCCGCAGGTACCCGGGCAGATCCCGAATGGAAGGCAGCAGCAAGTCCGGGCGCGCGGAGCTAATTTGCGCCGCCGAAGGGAAGGGGCCGAGTACGCCGATCGCACGCACCCCGGCTCGCCGTGCCATTTCAATATCGGCGGGTGCATCGCCAACGTAGACGCACTCCTCGGGCTTGGCGCGCATCCGCGACAGCGCTGGGTGGAGCGGGGCCGGGTGTGGCTTTTTGCGAGCGGTGTCTTCGCTGAAGAT
>Ga0209007_1000504_pt1 | contig 14787 bp, 13 predicted proteins | sample JacPinW_OM1H0_O2_FD_187961 | JGI IMG/M metagenome (GOLD analysis project Ga0209007, IMG submission 187961) | Forest soil microbial communities from Algoma, Ontario, Canada - Jack Pine, Ontario site 1_JW_OM1H0_O2 (SPAdes) (version 2) | ecosystem: Environmental > Terrestrial > Soil > Boreal... | reverse complement strand
TTCTTCCAGCGCCACGACGTGCTGTTGATGCCCGTAACCCCCGCACCCCCACCGAAGATTGGCGCCCGCGAGGGTCGCGGCTGGCTGCGGACGACGATCGCGGCGTCCGCGACCGTCCCCTACGCGGCGCCCTGGAACTTCACCGGTCAGCCCGCCTGCTCGGTGCCCGCGGGGTTCGCCGCGGACGGGCTGCCGCGCGCGGTGCAATTCGTTGGCAGGCCCAACGACGAGGCCACGCTGGTCGCACTCGCCGCACAGCTCGAGGCCGAGCGACCCTGGACGCAGCAGCGCCCCGCCGCGTTTTCGTGAGCGACTCGCCGGAGCGGGGGAGGCCATTCTCTGAGCTGTCTGTGGCCGGCGAGCAAGCGGCGCCCGCACGGGAGAGTCAGTCGCCCGAACCCACCTTTGCGCACGAGCCGGCGGCCCAGCAGGAGCTGCTGGCGCTGGCGGTCGATCTTGCCAAGCGCGCCGGTACGCTGCTGTTGGAGCGATTCGAGGCCGGTCGCGAGCCTGCGCTCGCCAGCAAGAGCACGCCCACCGACCTTGTCAGCGAAGCCGACCTCGCCTCCGAGCGCCTGATCCGCGACACACTCGCACGGTCTCGGCCAACGGACGGGTTCCTCGGCGAGGAGAGCGGAGGAGAGGACGGTTCGAGCGGCCTCACCTGGATCGTCGACCCGCTCGACGGCACCGTCAACTTCCTCTTCGGCATCCCCCAGTGGTGCGTTAGCGTGGCCGTCGCCGACTCCCGTGGATCGCTCGTGGGCGCGATCTTCGATCCCTGTCGCGATGAGCTGTTTGCCGCCACGCGCGAGGGACGCCCGATGTTGAATGGCGCGCCGATCCTCGCGTCAGATCGCGGCGAGCTGGCGAGTGCGATGGTTGCCACCGGCTTCGCCTACAGCGCCGAGGTGCGCGCCGCGCAGGCCGAGGTGCTGGCGCGCCTACTGCCGCGCGTACGCGACATCCGTCGCTTCGGCAGCGCCGCGCTCGACCTCGCGTGGACCGCCTGTGGGCGCTATGACGCCTACTTCGAGCGCACCACCAGGCCATGGGACATCGCGGCCGGCACGCTCGTGTGCGAGCGGGCCGGGCTCACGGTGACGGAGTTGCCTGAGCGCGATGGTTTGCCGCTCGGGGTGCTGGCATGTGTACCCGCGCTCGCCGGAGGTTTGCTCGAGCTTGTGGGGTAAGCATCGCCCCGGTATGCCACCTTGGGTCGCGATCGCTGAGGGGCAAGGCGGCGCGAGGCGTCAACTGGTCGAGGTGTTCCGTTCGATTCATGCGGCGGGTGGTGTGTGGTTTCAGTACGTAGGCGACATGTGTGTCAGGACATAGGAGACATCGGATGAGGGGGGTCTTCTATGGGGATGGCGCGGTTTCTGGTCGAGGCTCACGTGTTGGAGGGTCGACCGGTCAGCGAATTGGCGGCAGCGCATGGGGTGCACCGCAGCTGGATCTACAAGCTGCTCGCCCGGTATAGGGAGGGTGGCTATGAGGCTCTGGAGCCCCGTTCCAGACGACCGAAGTCCTGCAAACATGCCGCGTCTGATGAGATCGTGCGGGTGATCGTCGGGCTGCGCGAGCGGCTCGGCCGGGAGGGTCACGATGCCGGTGCGCACACGATCGCACACCATCTCGCCCGAGAGCTCGAGGGGGACGTGGTGCCGTCGGTCTCGACGATCTGGCGAATCCTCAAGAGGGAGGGCCTCATCGTCTCCCAACCACAGAAGCGGCCGGCCAGCAGCCTAATCCGCTTCCAAGCAGACCTGCCGAATGAGATGTGGCAGGCCGACATCACGCACTGGCGCTTGGCGGAGGGCACAGACGTCGAGATCCTGAACACGATCGACGATCACTCCCGCCTGTTCCTGGCCAGCCAGGCATTCAAGACGGTCAAGGCCGCCGACGTCGTTGAGGTCTTCCACAAGACCGCCGAGCTGCACGGCCTGCCGGCCTCGCTACTGACCGACAACGGCGCCGTGTTCACCGGCTTCTACCGCAAAGGCAAGGTCCTCTTGGAGGCAGAACTCGAACGACTCGGCATCGAGTACAAGAACTCCCGTCCCTACCACCCCCAGACCTGCGGCAAGGTCGAGCGACTACACCAAACACTCAAGCGCTACCTGGCACGCCAACCCGCCGCCAGGACACTCCCAGAACTCCAGATCCAGCTCGACACGTTTGCGCACTACTACAACGCTATCCGTCCCCACAGAGCCCTCAACGGCTGCACACCACTGCAGGCATACAGCACACGGATCAAGGCCCGGCCAGCCCGCGACGCCGCTCCAAACACCCATTTCCGCATCCGGGAAGACAAGGTCGACACCAACGGCACCGTCACGCTGCGCTACATGAGCAAACTCCACCACATAGGCATCGGTAGAGCGCACAAGAACAGGCCGATCAAGCTCCTCATCGCCGACCGCGACATCCGCATCATCGACTCAAACACCGGCCAGCTCATCCGCGAACTGACGCTCAACCCCAACCGCGACTACCAACCCCTCAAACACACATGACGCCTACGATGTGCCGAGACATCAGTCTCCGATGTCCCGACACATCACAATCATGCGGCGGGTGGGAATCGAACCCACACGCCCTTTCGGACAATGCCTTTTGAGAGCATCGCGTCTACCGTTCCGCCACCGCCGCAATAGCTCAATACTACGCTCACGCGGCGCCGCTATGCGGGTCTGGCGAGAGCGCCCTCGTCGACGGCTGGGTCGAGCTTCTCAAGCTCCACGTTCCAGCCCTGGGAGAAGCCGCGCATCGCGAACGCGATCAGCAGCATCTGCACCGGCACGATCAGCAGCGTGACGATGCCCAGCAGGCCGGCATTGAGGTTCGGCGGCGCATAGCCGGCTTTGTTGCGTTCAAACCAGGACGGGGCCGCCACGAGCGCGAAGATCAGCAGCAGCAGTCCCAGCGCGGCGGCGATTGGCAGCACACCACGACTCCAGCGGACCGCGTAGTAGGCCATCAGCAGATACACGGCCGCCCACGCCAGCAGGATCGGGATGCCGCCCTCCAGCGTGCTCCAACCTCCGATCGTCACGACCAGGATCAGCGCGGTGGACACGAGCAGCAGCAGCACAACCGTGGCGCGCGTGGCCTGCACGGCCGGCTTGCCACGGTTTGGATGCGTCACGATCACGCCCGCCGGCGTCCTGCTCCCCGAAGTTGAAGACATCTCGCTCATGACCATACAATCTCTGGCGGTCCTCACGCAACCCGCGGGCGTGGTGGAATTGGTAGACACGCTGGCCTTAGGAGCCAGTGGGCTTTTGCCCATGGGGGTTCGAGTCCCTCCGCCCGCACTATTTGGCTCTCAGCTGGAGGCAAGTGCCGCGGGGCGCGCGAGCGCGTTTTCGGCGGCGCGCACCGACTCCACGAAGATCTCGATGCCGGTGAGCATCAGCTTGCGCGAGATAACCAGCGGTGGCAGGAAGCGAGCGACGTTGCCGTAGTGGCCACCCACCTCGATGATCGCGCCCCGATGGAAGCACTCGGTGCGAACCCGTGCCGCCATCTCCGGCCACGGCTTCTTGGAGTCGCGATCCTTCACCAGCTCGATGCCGATCATCAGGCCCCGGCCGCGCACATCCCCAACCGAAGGCAGCGTCTCCTGCGCTTCGCGTAGCAATCCGAGCGTCATTGCGCCGAGCGTCATCGCGTGGGCCGGCAGATCGACCTCGCTCATGAACTCGATGGCCGCGAGTCCCGCCGCCATCGCGACCTGATGACCCCGGAATGTGCCGATGTGAGCGCCCGGCTTCCACGTGTCCAGCTGCAGGTCATACGCGACGCACGACAGCGGGTAGCCGATCCCACCCAGCGCCTTTGACAGCGTCATCACATCTGGAGTGACCTGGTCGTGTTCACACGCAAAGAACGTGCCAGTTCTCCCAAACCCAGACTGGATCTCGTCGACGATCAGCGGCACGTCCTGCTCGTGCGTGATCCTGCGCACCTCCGCGAGATACCCGTCCGGGGGCACGATCGTGCCGCCCTCGCCCTGGATCGGCTCGATCAGCACGGCAGCCGGCTTGGGTATGCCGCTGTGCGGGTCTTCCAGGGACGTCTCGAGCAGACGCGCGCAAGCCATCTCGCACGAGTCGGGCTTCAAGCCAAGCGGACAGCGATAGCAGTAGGGGTAGGGCATGAAGTGCACCGGGCTCGACGTCGGCCCGCCGAAACCGACGTCGCTGGTTACCGACAAAGCCCCTGTCGTCATGCCGTGATAGGAGCCCTGGAAGGCAATCACCGCCTCGCGTCCGGTGTGCGCACGGGTCAGCTTCAGCGCCGACTCGATCGCGTCCGATCCGGTCGGGCCGCCGAAGTGAAAGCGTGCGCGCTCGCGCAACCGGCCCGGCAGCAGCGACTTCAGCTTGCGCATCAGCTTCAGCTTCGGCTCGGTCGGGAAGTCGAGCGCATGCACGAGCTTGCTCTGTTGCGCCGTCGCCGCCTCCATCGCCGCCGGCAGGCTGTGGCCGGTGTTGAGCACGCCCGCGCCGCCGAACAGGTCGATGAACGTGTTGCCGTCGACGTCGCGCATCGTTGCGCCCTTGCCCGCCTCGATTGCGACCGGCACGCTACGCGGGTAGGAGCGTGCGCTTGACTCCAATTCATCCTGTTCTGCCAGCATCTCCCGCGAGCGCGGTCCCGGTACCTCGCCCGAGAGCGACGGGGCCGGGTCGAAGTGCATCTGCTCGAAGCTGTGGTCGCTGTCGCTCATCGTTCAGGTCTGTCGCGACTATAGCTTTCCAGTAGGTGCGTGCAGTCGGATGGTGGCGGGTTGGCGGCGGCGAAGTGTCTGGGCCTGGCGTGGCCGGGGATGAAGTTCGGTGCGTGCGGTCCGGTGTTCAATCCGCCGCGCCGCCGTGCAGCTCGCGCATCACTGGAAACGGTGCCACCTCGCGCAACGTCTCGTGTCCAGTGAGAATCATCAGCAGGCGATCCACGCCCATTCCGCCACTGGCGGACGGCGCAAGGCCATACTCCAGTGCGCGCACATACTCCTCGTCGTGGGGGTGCGGCGCGTCGTCGTCATCCGCGCGGCGCTGCTTGCGCTGCTCGACGAAGCGCTCGCGCTGCTCGACAGGGTCGTTGACCTCCGAGTCGCCGCTGACCAGCTCGATACCGCCGATCACGGCGTCGAAGTGCTCGGCCAGGCGCGGGTCTTGTGCGTGGGCCTTGGTGATCGGAAACGACTCCAGCGGGAAGTCGTAAACGTGCGTGGGTTGGTTGAGCGTCGGCTCCACGAGCTTTGAGTACACGGCCTGAACGGTCTGCGCCCAGCTCGCGTCGGGGTGGATCTTGCCCTCAAGCAGCGCCGCCAGCTCCTCGCGCTCGGCCGCCAGGAAGTCGACGCCCGTCACGCGCAGGATCTCCGCTTGCATGGTCGTGTTGCGCCACGGCTTTGCCAGATCGATCTGCTCGCCGCCGCGCTCGATCGTCGTCGTGCCGAGCACATGCTGGGCTACGTAGGCGACCATCTCTTCGGTGAAGGTCGCAACGTCCTTGTGGTCGGCGTAGGCCATCAGCCACTCGAGCATCGTGAACTCGGGACTGTGCCTGTAGGAGATGCCCTCGTTGCGAAAGCACTTACCGAGGTCGTACACGTTCTCCAGGCCGCCGATCAGGCAGCGGTTGAGATATAGCTCCACGGAGATCCGCAGCGACATTTCCTGGTCCAGCGCGTTGTGATGGGTCAGAAACGGTCGCGCCGACGCTCCACCCGCAAGCGATTGCAGGACGGGAGTTTCGACCTCGATGAAGCCGCGCTCGGTCATGAAGGCGCGCAGCGCGTCGATCGTCTTCGCGCGCGTCACGAACAGTTCGCGTGTGCTCTCGTTCGCGAGCAGGTCCAGCTCGCGATAGCGGTAGCGCGTGCCCGTATCGCCAAGCCCGTGGCGCTTGTCTGGCGGCGGCCGTAGCGCCTTCGTGAGCAGGGTGCAGCGGTGGGCGCTCAGCGCGAGCTGCCCGCGCTGGGTGACGTAGATAGGGCCCTCCGCTTCGACGATGTCGCCGACGTCGAGGTCCACGGTGCGCTCGTAGGCCTCCTCGCCGAGTGTGTCATGGCGCACCGCCAGCTGGATCTCCCCGGAGAAGTCGCGCAGGTCGATGAACGTCGTCTTGCCGTGCCCACGTCTGGAGGTCACGCGTCCGGCGATGCGATAGCTGAAGTTGGGGTGCTCGCCCGCCTTCAGCTCAGCGGGGTCGTGCGCTTGGTGCAGCTTGGCTATCTCGGTGCGCTTCGCGGCTGGGATGTGGGGGAAGGGTTCGATCCCCTGCGCTCGCAGGCGGTCCGCCTTGGCTCGCCGTTCGTGTGTAACGGCATCGTCGGGTGCGCTATCGAACATCCTGAATCACCAGCATGACGGTACCATCGCACCCCGCGCCAAGTCCGTTTGCGCTCGGTGAGGGAATGGTGCGTGTGTCGCTTCCGCCCTGCCCCGCGCTTGTGTTTTTACAGTGGTGTTTCTGTAGGCGAGCGTCGATGATGCGCTCGTGCGACACACCGGCGACCCCGAAATCGACGAGCAGGTGGCGGCGTTCGGTGAGAACATGCGCGCCGCTCGCCTGCGTGCCGGGCTCTCGCAGGTCGCGCTGTCAGAGGCAACGCAGCTCGATCGTGCCGCGATCAGCTTCCTGGAGCGGGCGGAGCGCTCGCCTGATCTTTCGACGCTGGTGCGCATCGCCAGCGCGCTCGCCGTGGCGCCCGCCGCGCTGCTCGACGGTATCGGTTCAGCTGGCGCGCGCACGTCAGGTCCGCCCGCCGATCCGCACACCAGCACCGAGCCGGCGTCGCTGCTCGGTGGCAACCTGCGCGCCGCCCGCGTGCACGCCGCGCTCTCCCAGGAGGCGCTCGCCTACGAGGCCGAAGTCGATCGCGCCGCCATCAGCGTTTACGAGCGCGGAGGCCGCGGGCCCAACCTGCGCACCGTGCTCAAGCTCGCGCGCGCTCTCGGGCTGCGTCCGGCGGCTTTGTTCGCGGGCGTTCGATAGTCCGGTAGCCGGGCGAGCGAGAGGCCGAGTGGTGTCGACGTAGACGGGTGCGGAGAGCGGCATAGGGCGAGGATCGCGGGCGCGAGCGTTGCTCAGAAGCTCAGCTCGGCGGCGCGTATCGCCGCGCGGGTCGGCTTGAATCGCTTGCCGTCCCACGTTGCCAGGTTGGCTTCGAGCAGGACGTCCAACGCTGCTTCGGTTTCGTTTAGTTCTGGTGCGTTGGTGGGGTCCCGCTCACATGCGCCTGCGAGTTCGGCGACGGTCATGCCGTCGCGTCCTTCGTTCACGAGGGCGTGCAGCGCCACCGCCGCGAGTGCGTCCGGATGTTGGGAGCCCTGGGCGTCTTGTGAATTCGCCACATTTCGAAACTACACGACGGAGCGGTCGAATGCGCTGTGGGGAAGTGGCGTAGGCATGCCGCATGAGCAGCCGCGGCGAAATTCGCCGCGGCTGCTCCGTCCAGTCGTAGGACGGCCTCGCGCTCGACCTGCTACCCGGACTCGGCCGTGCCACGCACCCGATCCGTTATTCGGGTGCGGCCCCCGTCTCGCGCTCGACCTTCCAGCCGGCGTTTAGCGGGCTCAGGAAATAGGGGGGCTCGTCGGTGGCTAGACGTTCGTCGTAGTTGTAATTCTTGATATAGCCGGTGCCGCCCGATGTGCCGACCGGGCCACGGAACTTTTGGGCGACCGCGCCATATATGTTCAGTTCGCCCAGGTTTTCGCCGCAGCCGAAGTTGTCGACCACGAATGAGTGGCTGGTGGAGAGGATCGCCGCGTAGATCCACGGGTTGGTCAGCGAGCCGCTGGCGTTGCCACAGCCTCCGCGTCCTTCTTCTTTGATCGGGTGATAGACGCGAACGTATTCGGTCGCGATCAGGCCGAGCGTGGTCGTGCCGGACGGTTCGGTGCCAAGTTTGCCTTCGACGCTGGTTGGGTAGACGCTGCCGTTGACGATGAGGTTGTCTTCGGCGGCGATCGTCAGCGATTCGCTATACGTACCCTTGACGTACACGTTCCCGCATTCGTTCTCTTTGCTGGTCTCGTTGCTTTCGTCCGATTCTTCTGGGGTGTAGGTATACCCGCAGCCTTCGCCGGTCTGCACGTAGATCAACCCATTTTTGGGCCATTTGAGCGATTTCAGTTTTTCAAGTTTTTTGGTTGCTTTGTTGTAGTTGGTTACGGCGATTTCTTTGGTCGTGCCGTTCAATTCCAGATAGGTGACGCCAGTGAACTTGTTTTCTTCTTCCACATACGAACGCAAGCTTTTGTCGCTTTCGGGAGCCTTGAGTTCTTCGCCTTTGGTGGGTTCTTTCTTGAGATCGTTGTATGTCGGTTCGGACCCTTTGGCGCAGGCTGGCCAGGTACCGCCGTTGATTTCCACAGAGTCGGTATGTCCCGGGCGCCCGAAGTTGAGTTCTTTGCTACAGGTCACGTTGGTTGCGTCGTCGGTGTGAAACGGGCCGTTAACGCTGTCTTCCTTGGCAAAAAGGATCGTCTGGCATTTCGCACCGGTTTTGGTTCGTTCGGCATAATATTTTTCGCATTCGGTCGTCGAATCGCCGGCGATCGTGGGATCCTCGACTTCGTATTGGGTGAAGTACACGTAGTTGAGGAAGCCGATGACGTGGAAGGTGGCGATCACCGTGCGCTTGTCCGTGCCGGCGTAGCCCGTCGATTCGATCCGGAAGGTGTTGGCCAGCGCACCCGTCGATTGGATCATCGAGCCAAATGGGTTGGTTGTCAGGCATTCTTTGGTGCCGCCCGGCGCGGTACTTGCCACCAGCAGTTTGATCGTGTAGTGGCCGTTGTATTCGTTTTCCTTGGTTTCGTACGATTCTTTGCCTTTAGACAGCAGGTTTGAGGGCGTTTTGCACGTCTCCCAGTAATCGGGGTTGCTCTGCAGCTGATACTCGTACTCCTGCACGCCACCAAGCGCGGCGTAGTAGGCCTGCTTTTGGATGATTTCGTTGCGCGATAGCTTGGCGTCTCCAGTTACGGCGGTGTAGGAGGCGACCAGCAGTAGGCCTGTGACGATCATCACGCCCAGCGCGATGATCATCGTAAACCCGTCCTCGGAGCGGGCGCAGGTGCGTAGTCGGTTGAGCGTTTTGATCATTCGCATGGCTTTGCTTCGATCGGGGTTTCGGCGTTGGGCACGCTAAAGGACAGGGTCACAAGTGTTTTGAGGTCTGTGCTGCGAGCTTCGGTTACGTTTTTGTCAACGGGTCCCTGGCGGAAGTTGATTTCCACGGCAGCGGCTTCTTCCGCGCCTTTGGCGGTGAGGATGTTTTCGGCGCCTTTGGTTTCCAGGCCGATCTGTTTCAGCGTGCTGAGGCCTTCTGTTTCGGAGCTTAGTTTGCTGGCTTCCTTACTATATTTATAGTACTGAAACATCGGTTCGATTTCAGTTTCTTTTCCTTTGACGGGGTTCTCCCATATGTGTTCCCCAAGGCGCGTTTCTGTCTTTGTCGCGGGAAATGTGAATTTGGGCCAAGTTCCGCCATTGCTTTGGTATGTCCTGTTGACGAGTAGGCCGGTGCTCTTTTGCCACACGATTTCATGCTTGTAGGCGGTCGAGATTTCCGCTTCTTTGCTGTACGCGTTGATGAATACGAGCTTAGCTTCGCTATTGCTTGTGGTTTCCATGCTGCCTACCTGGATCGGAACGAATTCCGACGCGATGCAGGCCGAGTGCAGTTCTCCCACAACCTTTGTCATCGTGGTTCTGCCGATCTGGGTCGCTTGTACAACATCGGTGACGCGCGCGGCCTGCTGAACGGAGACGTCGAGGATTGCATACAGGGCGCCGACGACAACCACGGCGCTGAACATCGCCACCAGCGTTTCGATTAGCGTGAAGCCATGCTGGTCGCGGCGGAGGCTGGCTAGTGTGGGGCGCGATGGTCTCATCAGCAGGAAGACGCTTTCGCTACCGTTATCGAGTCTTTGCTTCCGGGTGAGGTGTACGTTTCTTCTTTTTGTTTGAGGTAGATCGTGTCGCTGTGTTCGGTCGTCGAGTTGAGGTTTGCTTCGAACGTGTAGGTATGTTTTTCCGCCGGGTTATAGAGACACACCTGCTCCTTACCAAACGCCTGGAAGGGGTGTTCTAGATGCCCGAGCGTCGTGGTTTCCTGCGTATGTTCGAGGTTGGCGGCCGAAGCGTTGCTGGGGACGGGGGCTTTGGCGCAGGTCGTGTTGGTGATCTTTACTTTGTAGGCTGTGCTCGCAAGTGCGCCCTGGGCCGCGCTGGTGCCGGTGTAGACGTTGACCTGCAGGTAGGTCATTGGCACCTTGACTTCGGCCATCGTCTTTCCAGCTTCTACGGTAGCTTTGCCGTCCGTAACGGCGCTGTCGATGCTGTTGGCGTTGTTTTCCTTGCAGTCGCCGGCATACACGATCCAGTACTTTTTGGTCGCGAGCGAGGGGAACGGGAACAGGTCGCCTTTCGTATACCCCGTGCCCATCGGCGTTGTTGCGTTGATTCCGTAGGTGCCGGTGACAGGCTTGTACTTGTGTTCGCCACTGGCTTCGTATTCGAATTTAGTGGCGCCGACCGTAAATTCGTTGGCGCTGGTGGCTTCTTCGAATGCGGCCACAAATGTGTCGCCGGTGACGGTTTCCACTCTGCCTTCGTGTGTAAAGGTCGAGCTTTCGGTGCCGGCGGGTGGCGTGTACATAAATTTTGCCGTGATCGCGCCGCCTTCGTTGAGCACCACCGCGTCATGCGTCGTGATGTTCGGAGCGATCGTGACTTCCCTAGGCGGCACTTTGACCGCGCCGCTGGTCGTGACATAGCCGGGTATTTCTTTGATTTCGACTTTTGCCGAGTTCGAGGGGATGCCGCCGAACACGACGCAGCCTGCCGTGCCAGTCGTCCCTTCGAGATTGGTTGCTTCGGTGGCTTCGACCCCCGTATATTTCACGAGGGCGGTGACGCCCGCGAGCGGTTCTTCGGGGCTCCAGCCGTTGGTCGCGTCGACCTCGAGCGCCGATCCGTCGGGTGGCGTGATGATGCTCGACTCGGTTACCGGTTCGCGTTTCGCGGCTTTTATTTGAGGCCAGGTGACGCTTGACGTGACGCGGAGGTAGTCGCCGTCGCCCTTGGAGCTGGATTCGCTGGCGGCGGTCGCCAGGCAATCGGAACTGGGTTTCGATTCGTTGACGTAGGCTGCGGCCTGCGTAATCGTGTATACGGTGCCGTCGACGTTCTTGGTGACGTAGTTGCGCATCGCTTTGGAGGTACCGGCGAGCAGGTTGAGCGTGCTTGCCGGGTCGCTGCGCAGCTGCTGCTGGGACTCTTCGGCCAGCTGCGCGGCCACATTGTGGAAACGCTGGTCGGCGGAGACGCGGTCGATGACCTGAAAGCCCGTGAGGGTGCCAACCACGATCAGCGCGACGAACAGCGACGTGATCACCACTTCGATCAGCGTCAGCCCGTCCTCGCGTCGCGCGATATTTCGAAAGATTGTGCGGAATGTCACAAGCGTGTCCCTGTTGTGTCTGGACACCTTTTCGACCGAACGGCCGAGTTGCTTGAGTCGTGGGCCGAGCGGTCGAATACGCGCTTTGCGCCTCGGCGACGCCGTCGCTCGGCCCGAATGCCTGCGCTACAGCACTACTGGTTCAGCGCGAGCGTTTCGAGCAGCGTGTTCCAGTCGTCCTGGCCGTGCACGAATTCGAGTTCTTCAAATTTATGTGCTTCGCGTTCGACGCGAGCCATCAGAGCTTGGTCGGCGGAGGCGAGGTAGGGCGCGAGTAGTTTCCGAGGAAGTTCCTTGATTTCGATGGCTTCCACCTGCCGATCGAACTGTTCGGTGTCGGTCGGCACCGTCCTGTAGTTGCTCGCGACCCAAGCACGCGTATCCGTACACAGGTCTGGCACAGACAGGACGGTCATCGCGTGCAGGTTCCGCGCATACGTGCGGGCGGCACGAGTAATCCCGGGATTGCTCCATTTCAATGGATCGACCGCGTGCAGGAACCGACGAGCGATCGCCGCATCCGCGCGATAGGAGGTCGCCCACAGCGCGCCGATGACCTCGTCGCTCAGTTTCTGCTCCTCCCCGCTCTGCGGGGAGCCAGTGCCCACGTCCGGGCATTCGGCCTGCAGACTCAGGTCGAGTCGGTGGATGTCGGCTTCTACCGTCGGCCACCCGCTCACAACCGCGTGAAGCGCAGAGTAGGAGGCCACCAGGTAGGCGTGCGTGGACGCAGCGTCTTGCGGCGTCGTCGAAGCGGTCGCGGGCGCAGCCCCCACCGCAAGCACCGCCAAAGCTATCGCAAGGCATCTCAGCATCCCCGCCCAAGGGTATCCTAGAAAGTGCTCCGATCCGCCCATACCGGGCGTCCTGCGGTTGTTGGTCCTTGCGCGGTCCAGTGCGCTCTCGCGCATGGCCGTGTAGAGTCTGTCGGGCGTTTGCGAGCGCCTGAGGCACTCGGAATCGCCTGCAAACCAGGCAGTTCTGGGGGACTGGTGTAACGGTAACATGGGGGTCTCCAAAACCCTTGCTCGAGGTTCGATTCCTCGGTCCCCCGTCTCCGCTGGTGTGCAAGTTGCTTTGCTTCGAGCGGGGTGGTGTTGGTTGGTTCGGAGACGGCCTCGCAGGGTGGTCTATCGCATCGATGACGCAATCCCGATGGTATCGGTACTTGGCGGTGCGCACCGGGCGGATATCCACCGACCGCGGCGAGCGATGGCCCAGGTCACAAACGGTGAGCCTCGGCCCGCTTGAGGAGAAGCAGGTAGAGGTGTTCCTGGGTGGCTGCTGGGAAGGGTCGCAGCGCGCCGCTGCTGGACATCGAAACCTCGGCTGGACCGTAGACAAAACCAAGGATGTCGATGTAGTAGGACAGCTTGATGTGGTGGATAGCGACTGTTGCCTTGATTCGCCACCAGAAACTTCCCGTCGCGCCGGGAGCGGGAGGAGTGCCGTCCGATATCGACAGCGAGATCGAGTTTGGGTTGACGATGGTCCGGGAGCCCTGACTCTTGATGATCTGATACTTGAGGAGCAGGTCGAGATAGTGCGAAAGGCACCCCCGGACGTGGTTGCCACGCATCGCCGACAGCTCCTTGGCGGCCAGGGCCGGGGTTTGCGCGACGCTGACTTCGGAGCTCACACTGAAGTGCAGGATCGCGTGTTCGAGCTTGAAGTCCTTCGAGCTCTCTTCGGCGAGATCCGTGGGGGAGCTCGCGGACTTCCCTACGCAGCCCGTCAGTTCGCGTTCGAGTTGCTTTTCCACTGCCGTTTTATGTTCGTTTTTCTGTCTTGCCGTTGCCGTGAAACCGGGCACGTCCGCAGCGGTGAGGTTGACCGCGCGAGCGAATGCGATCGCCTGTGCCTTGGTGAGTGGTCTAACCGTGTCGGCTCGTCCCCCCGTTTTGGGTGACGTGCGCGAGTTGGTCGTGGGTGCCATACTTGCCGTCGTTGAGGTGGCCGGATGGTCACTACTTCCGCATGCAAGGAGCCCGGTCGTCGCCACGAGCGCAAGGATTACGACCGGTCGGCAGAGCACCGAGAGCATTGTGTCAGACGGCGCGGAGAGCCCAGATCGGACCGCTGGCAGCGCGCGTAAGCTCGAGGTTCGATCCTTCGGTCCTTGCTTCGCCGCATCAGTCCCTGGCGTCGGCTCCGGTCTTCGTCACGAACACCGAGGCGCCACCGCTGGAGAGCGCCTTTCTTACGAGGCCCGGAGCGAGTACCCGAGCGATGCCCGCGAGGGCGTACGGTCTCGGTACATAGCGCTCCGCCTTGCCGTGCAAGCCGACATCCACGATCGCCTCGGCCGCGCGCTCGGGGGTTGAGACGATCCAGCGCGTTATGCGGCGGGCCGTCAGCTCCGCGGCCGGGAAGCCCTCGGTCACAATGAAGCCAGGAAGCACCAGACCGACGTGGATGCCATGGGGACGCTCCTCGGCAAACAGCGCATCGCTCCAACCCGTAAGCGCGAACTTGCTGGCAGAATAGGCGCCGGCGCCAGGCCTGGCGACGCGCGCTGCCGTGCTGGACACGTTCACGATTGCGCTGGGGGCAGACGAGCGCAACAGAGGCAGCAGCTTCTCGGTGAGGCGCACGGTTGCGTCGAAGTTGAGCTGCATCGTTTGGCGCACGTTGGCGTACCCACCATCGGCGAAGCTCCCTCGCCACGACGCGCCGGCATTGTTGACCAACAGCGTCAGGCTCTCGTGATGGCTGCGTACGTGATCGAGCACTCGCTGAGGAGCATCCGCCGTCGTCAGATCCACAGCGAGAAAGCTGGTTTGCGCTGGCAACGTGTCCGCGAGCGCGCGCAAGCGATCCTCGCGACGCGCGACAAGCACCAGTCGCGCACCAGGCTCGCGCGCCAAGCGACGCGCGGTGGCCTCGCCGATGCCGCTCGACGCGCCGGTTATGAGCGCAACCAGAGACGCCGGTCCAGCGCCCGCGTGATGTTTATGTGGGGTGTGGTCGCTCATAGGTTGCAGGCGTCATTGCGTTTGGGCCGCGAGGATCGTGCAGAACAATACGACTCTCCGGTAGCTCCGATCGGATGGTCTCACGATCAACAGGTCGGGGACATGGTGCCCGCGGATTCGCGGTGGCATCGCCGCTGGCCGAGGGATCTTGCGCCTACCATCCGATCGATGAGGAAGGTCGCTCAGTCATGGTGTGAGGATCGGCGGTCGCGTTGAGCGAACCCGATGGCTCCCAGCGAGCGCTGCAGATCGCCGATGGGCCGACGATCCCACTCTCCGAGGTGACTGTGCGCGCAAGTCCCTCATCAGGTC
>Ga0209007_1000502_pt1 | contig 14836 bp, 13 predicted proteins | sample JacPinW_OM1H0_O2_FD_187961 | JGI IMG/M metagenome (GOLD analysis project Ga0209007, IMG submission 187961) | Forest soil microbial communities from Algoma, Ontario, Canada - Jack Pine, Ontario site 1_JW_OM1H0_O2 (SPAdes) (version 2) | ecosystem: Environmental > Terrestrial > Soil > Boreal... | reverse complement strand
GTTTACTCGATGATCTCGGCAACGGCGCCGGCGCCCACCGTGTGGCCGCCTTCGCGTATCGCGAAGCGCAACCCTTTCTCCAGCGCTACCGGCGTGATCAAGCTGATCTCCATCGACACGTTGTCGCCCGGCATCACCATCTCCACACCTTGCGGCAGCTTCACGTCTCCCGTCACGTCCGTGGTCCGAAAATAAAATTGCGGCCGGTAGCCGGTAAAGAACGGCGTGTGCCGCCCGCCTTCTTCCTTCGTCAACACGTACGCTTCCGCCTTGAACTTCGTGTGCGGCGTAATCGACCCCGGCTTGGCCAACACTTGCCCGCGCTCCACTTCATCTTTTTCCGTGCCGCGCAAGAGCAACCCCACGTTGTCTCCCGCAATCCCTTCGTCCAACAGCTTGCGGAACATTTCCACGCCCGTCACCGTCTTCTTCATGGTCGGACGAAAGCCCACGATTTCCACTTCTTCCCCCACCTTCACTTTGCCGCGCTCGATCCTTCCCGTAACCACCGTGCCGCGCCCTGAAATCGAAAAAATATCTTCAATCGGCATGGCGAACGGCTTGTCGATGTCGCGTACCGGCATCGGGATGCTCTTGTCCACCGCTTCCATCAGCTCCAGTATCGACTTCTCATACTTCGCGTCGCCTTCCAGAGCTTTTAGCGCTGAACCGCGCACCACCGGAATCGTGTCGCCAGGAAACTGATAGCTCTTCAGCAGGTCGCGCACTTCCAACTCGACCAGTTCCAGCAACTCCGGATCGTCCACCATGTCGCACTTGTTCAGGAACACCACAATCGCCGGCACGCCCACCTGCCGCGCGAGCAGAATGTGTTCGCGTGTTTGCGGCATGGGACCATCCGTCGCCGCTACCACCAGGATTCCGCCGTCCATCTGCGCCGCGCCCGTGATCATGTTCTTCACATAATCGGCGTGCCCCGGGCAATCGATATGCGCGTAGTGGCGATTGGCCGTCTCATATTCCACGTGCGAAACCGCAATCGTTATGCCGCGCTCGCGCTCTTCCGGCGCGTTATCGATCGAATCAAAAGCGCGAAACGATACCTTCGGATTGTTTTTCGACAACACTTTCGTAATCGCCGCCGTCAACGTGGTCTTGCCATGATCGATGTGTCCGATCGTCCCAATATTTACGTGCGGCTTATTTCGTTCGAATTTCTCCTTCGCCATGTCTCTCTCGCTCCTCTATCGTGCGGTCTTACTTGGTTTCTCGCCGTTTGCCCCGCCAATGATTTCTTCCGCGATGTTTCCGGGAACCTGCTCGTAATGCGAAAAGTGCATCGTAAAACTTCCGCGCCCTTGCGTCCGGCTGCGTATTTCCGTGGCGTAACCGAACATGGCCGCCAGCGGAACTTGCACATTGATAATTTCCGTGCCGCCGCGCGACTCTCGGCCCTGCATTTGTCCGCGGCGAGAGTTCAAGTCTGAAATCACCGGGCCCATGTAGTCTTCAGGGACCACAACTTCCACGCGCATGATCGGTTCCAGCAGCTTCGGATTCGCTTTCTTGCAGGCTTCTTTGAATGCCATGGAGCCCGCAATTTTGAACGCCATTTCCGAGCTGTCCACGTCGTGGTAGCTGCCGTCAGTGAGTACCACGGCGCAATCCACCATTTCGTAACCGGCCAAAACGCCCGTTTCCATCGCTTCTCGTACGCCATTTTCGATCGGTTGAATGAATTCGCGCGGAATCGAGCCACCGACAACCTTATCGATAAAAAGGAGCCGGTGTTCCTTATCAAAATGCCACTTGCCGCCCTTACCCGCAACGCTCTTCGCAAGCTCGTCGATCTCATCAGTGGACATTTCGTGCATATTCTCGTGTCCAGAACTCGGAAGCGGATGCACGGAAAGCACTGCATGGCCATACTGCCCACGGCCACCGGTCTGCTTGATGTACTTTCCTTCGCCTTCAGCAACTTTCAAAATCGTCTCGCGATACGCTACTTGCGGCCTGCCCACATTGGCCTGCACGCTGAACTCGCGCATCATGCGATCCACGATAATTTCCAGGTGCAACTCGCCCATGCCGGAGATTAATGTCTGGCCGGTATCGTGGTCGGTGTGAACGCGGAACGTGGGATCTTCCTGAGCAAGTTTGCCTAGCGCCATGCCCATTTTTTCCTGGTCCGCTTTTGTCTTCGGTTCAATGGCCACGGAAATAACCGGCGCAGGAAAATCGATGTTTTCGAGCACGATCGGTTTTTCTTCATCGCACAGCGTGTCGCCGGTCGTCACGTTCTTTAGGCCAACGCAGGCCGCGATGTCGCCGGCTTCGATAGATTCAATCTCTTCGCGCTTATTCGCGTGCATCCGCAATAAACGTCCAATGCGTTCGCGTGTTTTGCGAGTGGAGTTGTATACATTCGCGCCAGCCTTCAGCACGCCGGAATAAACTCGGATGTAAGTCACATGGCCGACGTAAGGGTCGGTCATAATTTTAAACGCGAGCGCGGCGAACGGTTGATCGTCAGCAGCGCGGCGCAAAATCGCTTCCTCGCCGTTCGGGTCCTCGCCTTCTACCGGAGGAACGTCCGCTGGCGACGGAAGAAAATCCACTACCGCATCAAGCAGCGGCTGAATGCCCTTGTTCTTAAAGGCTGAACCAGCCAACACCGGTACCAATTTCAGCGCAATCGTCGAGCGGCGAATCGAAGCACGCAACTCCGCCGGCTCAAGCTTATGCTGTTCGAGGTACTTGGTTAGCACGGCGTCGTCATGTTCCGCGATATATTCCACTACTTTCTCGCGGTGCTCTTTGTAAAATTCAGGTGTCAACGCCGAAGCTTTCACCGCAATTTCAAGTTCCGGGCGCGATTTCAGAAATTCGGCATCCCAGAGTTTTTCCAGCGGCAAAGTTTCGTATTCCGCGCCCAGCGTTTCGTCCTTCCAAATGATGGCGCGCTCTTCGATAAAATCGATGACGCCGATAAAATTGTCTTCCCGTCCAATCGGATATTGCAGCGGAACCGGGTGGGCCGACAGACGCTGCCGCATAGATCGGATCGAATGATCGAAATCCGCGCCGATGCGGTCCATCTTATTGATGAACGCAATGCGCGGAACGCGGTACTTATCCGCCTGGCGCCACACTGTCTCCGATTGCGGCTGCACGCCGGCCACTGCGTCGAAAATAGCAACTGCACCGTCAAGCACGCGTAGCGAGCGTTCCACTTCAACCGTGAAATCAACGTGTCCCGGAGTATCGATAATGTTAATGCGATACGTTTTGTCGAAGCGCTTCCAGGAAGCCGTAGTCGCCGCGGAGGTGATGGTGATGCCGCGCTCGCGCTCCTGCTCCATCCAATCCATTACTGTGGTGCCTTCGTGCACTTCGCCAATCTTGTAAGTCACACCCGTATAAAAGAGGATTCGCTCTGTTGACGTCGTCTTTCCGGCGTCAATGTGAGCCATGATCCCGATGTTGCGGGTGTGATCGATTTGGACTTGGCGAGGCATCTTAAAAATCGAGTCGTGCTACCAGCGATAATGAGCGAAAGCCTTGTTAGCCTCCGCCATGCGGTGCACATCCTCCTTCTTCTTCACTGCTCCGCCGCGGCCATTCGCAGCGTCTACAATTTCTCCGGCCAACTTGTCCGTCATGGTCTTACCGCCGCGTGTTCGCGAGTACAAAACCAGCCAGTGAATTGCCAGCGATTGCCGACGGAACGGATTCACTTCCACCGGCACCTGATAGTTCGCGCCGCCAACGCGCCTTGACTTCACTTCCAGAACCGGCTTGCAATTCTCGACAGCCTTCTTGAACAGCTTGAATGCGTCGTCGTTGGTTGTTTTCGCCACCTGATCCATGGCCTTATAGAAAATCGCCTGGGCAGTGGCGCGCTTCCCGTCGTACATCATGCTGGAAATAAACTTCTGCACCAGATCGCTGCCGAAAACCGGATCTCCCGGAATCTTTCGGCGAAGAACCCATCCTTTGCGTGGCATCTATCCGCTCTCCTACTTCTGTGCGGCTTTTGGCCGCTTCGCGCCATACTTCGAGCGCCCCTGCTTGCGATTCTCAACACCTGCTGCGTCCAAGGTTCCGCGAATCACGTGGTAGCGAACTCCCGGCAAATCCTTCACGCGGCCGCCGCGTACCAGCACGATCGAGTGCTCCTGCAGATTGTGGCCGATCCCGGGAATATAGGTCGTCACTTCGGCGCTATTGGTCAAGCGCGCGCGCGCAACTTTGCGCAATGCCGAGTTCGGCTTCTTCGGCGTTTGGGTATAAACGCGAACACAAACTCCGCGCTTTTCAGGACATCCCTCCAGCGCCGGAGATTTTGTTTTCGTCCGGATTTTTTCCCGGCCGTTCCGCACTAACTGTGAAAACGTCGGCACTCTTGCCCCCTCAAAATCCACAACACGGATGGTCTTTCGGCATAATTCCGCGCATAGCGAATCCGCCCGCGCAAAATTCTGCGGGTGAATGAACAGAAAAGGCGCCATAACCCGAAGGAATTACCAGGTACTCCGCGATGATGCTTCACCCCGAGGAGTGAACTCCATCTCTTGCAATTGCGGAGAGGCTCACACGGCTTTGCGGGGCTGGCGCCCCATTTCGGCCGTTCTTCTTGTCCCCGTTCCGTGCTTCTATGTTCCGGGGTCGGAAGACTTCCCTAATCACCACCGAGGCCAACGGCCTCAATGCAACCGGAGGAGTATAGGAGATATGGCCAGTGTTGTCAACTCGATTCCCCGCAAAAATAAATCCTAAAAAATTTTGGGTTATGGCAGCTCATCGCATTTGCATCCTTGAAATGGACTTGACTTCAGCCGCACTCGCCTGCAACGACGGGTTTCCAGTCCAACTTCAAAAATGACATAAACAATTGATTACAATAGGCTTGTTGATAAACTGCACAAACCGAAGCTCTCAGATACTCCCGCTATCCGACGCTGGGGCCGATGACGAACAGTAGTGTTTCGAAGTTACTCACCACACTTGTCTGACGTGCTTTACCGAGTTGGCGAAGCCTTCTAAACTAAACCGTCAAACTGCAATGGGAGTTCGAATGAAGCGTTTTTGTGTAGGTGTTGTTTTTCTCGCTCTAGTTGCCGTGGTGCGTACGACAGGCGCACAGCAGGCCGAAAGTCGAACTAAATCCGACCTCCCGGCGGAGAAAACTTTGCCGCAAAATGTCGCCGCCACAGATTTCTCGCAAGAACCGTTCGTGATCGAGCAATACCGCACTATCGCAAAATTTGAGAACGACGGCACAAGTCAGCGGGACCTCGTCGTACGAATTCGAGTGCAAAGTGATTCCGGAGTTCAGCAGTTGGGCGAACTCGTTTTCGGCTACAACTCGGGTAACGAGCAAATGGAAGTTCGCACCGTGCGCGTTCATAAGCCCGATGGAACTGTTGTCAATGCTCCTGCCGATTCCATAAAAGAAATGACCGCCAGCGTTGCGCGCGATGCCCCCATGTACACCGACTACAAAGAAAAACACATTACTGTGCCCTCCTTACACGCCGGCGACACGCTGGAATACGAGATCGTGACGCGGACACGGAGTTCGCTGGCGCCCGGCGAGTTCTGGTTCGCTTACAACTTTCTTGAAGATTCAATCGTCCTCGACGAGCGCCTGGAAATTGACGTCCCGCAAGGACGCAGGATCACGATACGCTCCCCTGAATTTTCTCTCACCAACGGTCACGAAGATTACCAACTGCGCGTTAAGCCTGGTTCCGGGAATGAGACTGAGCTGGACAAAACTCCATTCTCGAAATCAGACGAAAACGGACGCACTCTCTATATGTGGCAGCGGGCGAATCTGGTTCACCCGGCCCAAGACGAAGACCCCAAGAAAAAGGCCGCCCGCGCCGAGACGAAGCGACCCGACATCGAACTGACTACTTTTGAGAGTTGGGAACAAGTGGCGCAGTGGTACGCAAAGCTCGAAGCCGGCCGCGTCGATCCCACACCCGAAATTCGCGCAAAGACTCTCGAATTGATTCAAGGGCAGGAACACGAACTCGGCAAAATCGAAGCCCTCTATGAATACGTCTCCAAAAACATTCGCTATGTGAGTCTTTCGTTCGGGCTTGGACGCTACCAACCGCATTCTGCCGCCGAAATCTTCGCAAACCAGTATGGCGACTGCAAGGACAAGCACACCTTGCTCGCGGCCATGCTCGAAGCCGCAAACATTCGCTCCGACGCCGTCTTAATTCCGTTCTCGAGAAAGCTGGATACATCCACACCTTCGCCTTCGCAATTCGATCATGTAATTACGGCCGTTCCGGGAAAAGACGGCCTCATCTGGATGGATTCCACCGCAGAAGTCGCGCCCTTCCGTTTGCTCTCGCCGGCGTTACGTAATAAATCGGCGTTGCTCGTTGCCTCGAACGGGGACGGCAAGATTGTGGAAACTCCAACCGATCCACCGTTTCTTTCCACGCAGCGCGTGGAAATTGACGCCGAAGTCAGCGATCTCGGAAAGCTCTCGGCAAAACTGCGATATTTTCTTCGAGGCGATAACGAGCTGGCTCTACGCGCTGCCTTTCGTCGTACCCCACAAACACAATGGAAAGAGCTCGGCCAAACGATCGCCACTCTGGACGGCATTCATGGCGACGTGACCGCGGTAAAACCGAGCGATCCTTCTGACACAAAAAAGCCATTCGAGCTTGACCTCGAGTTTTCGCAAACGAATTTTCTCGATTGGTCCAGCAAGAAAAGCAAAGTTACCGTGCCACTGCTGATGATTGGCATGCCGGACGCCCCGAAAGACACCTCCGATCCGATTCGTCTCGGAAGCCCTCTCGACGTCACCATGACCCTGACGCTGAAGTTGCCAGACAGTTTCACAGCGCGGGCACCGGTGGCAGTTTCGATCGTTAGAGATTACGCGACTTTTAAATCAAGCTACCATCTCGAATCTCACACCCTCGTTGCTGAGCGTACCCTGAGCTTTAAGATGCGCGAATTGCCCGCTTCTCGAATCGGCGATTACCTCGCTTTTACTCACGCAGTGGAATCTGACGAGAGTCAAGTGTTGGTCGCGGAAAACTCTGCTACCAATGCGCCGGAAATCCCGGGGTCCGCAAAACCTGCTGAACTTCTTGAATCGGGCGTGGCCGCTCTCAACTCCGGAAACCTAAATGCCGCGATCCCCCTTCTGAAGCGCGCGCTTGAACTCGATCCAAAAAACAAAGTGGGTTGGAACGATTTGGGCCTCGCCTATATGCGGCTCGGCCAACTGGACGATGCAGGCGCGGCATTCCGAAAGCAGATCGAGTTGAACCCGTTTGACGAGCACGCCTATAACTACCTCGGGTTCACCCTGCAGCAACAACAGAATTACCGGGACGCTGCGAAAGCTTTCCAAAAACAGATCGAAATAAATCCAATCGATCCCGTGGCGCACGCAGCGCTAGGCGCCCTGTTTCTCGAAGAACACAAATACACTGATGCAGTTCCGGAGTTGGACAAAGCCACAATCCTTCTTCCGGAAAATGCCCCGCTGCAAGTCAGCCTGGGTCAGGCATATCTCAACACAGGCGAAAAAGAAAAAGCGCTCGCAGCTTTCGACAAAGCAGTCGAGCTATCCCAAACGCCCACAGTTTGGAATAACGTGGCCTACAATCTGGCGGAGCATCAAATCGAGCTCGACAAAGCCCAGCAGTATGCCGAATCCGCGGTTTCGGCAACTACAGCCAACCTTCGGAATATCGATCTATCGCACCTTTCCCTTGATGATCTGCAAGCGGTTTCGAATCTCGGTATTTATTGGGACACGCTCGGCTGGGTTCACTTCGAAAAGGGAGAATTAGACCAGGCCAAACGCTACGTCCAGGCAGCATGGCTTCTGAATCAGCATGGCGAAGTGGCCGATCACCTTGCGCAAATTGAGCAGAAGCTCGGGGAAAAAGATCAAGCGATCCACTTCTATTCCTTATCGATTGGCGCGGCTCATTCTGTTCCTGAAACTCGTGCGCGTCTTATCGCGTTGCTCGGACCTCACGCAAAAATCGAAGATCTGGTGAACCAAGCCAAGCCTGAACTTACCGCTCGCCGCACATTCTCCATCGGAAAAGGTCCGAGCGAAAATTCCCAAGCTGATTTTCTGCTTTTGTTATCACCGGGAACTCAAGATCCCAAAGTGGAAGCTGTGAAATTTGTCAGCGGAAACCAAACCTTGCGGCCACTCGCCGAGCGGCTGCGCGCCGTGGATTTCGGTCCCATGTTTCCGAATACTGAACCTGCCAAAATTATCAGGCGCGGCACGCTTGCCTGCTCGGCCGATACGGCGAACTGCACTTTCACCCTAATTCTTCCGGAAAACCTTCATACTCTGAATTGAAATTTCGAACGAGGTTGGATTGGGATACGCAGAATTGCTCTAACGAAATTGGCTTGATATTTGCCGATCGGACTATTTGATCTCCATTACTTCTTTCTCTTTCAAAGCCGAGAGATCTTCAATTTTCTTGGTCTCAGAGTGCGTAAGCTTTTCAAGCTCATCGAGGGTCCGCTTACGATCATCCTCGCTAATCTTCTTGTCCTTCTCAAGCTTCTCGACCGCCTCTTTGATATCGCGCCGGATGTTTCGCACCGCCGTACGGTGATTCTCCAAAACCTTGTGAATGTGTTTCACCAGGTCTTTGCGACGATCCTCGGTGAGTGGAGGAATCGGAACACGCACCACTTTCCCGTCATTGGTCGGATTCAGCCCCAGGTCCGTCGTGCGAATCGCTTTGTCGATCATGGGAACTGCGGTGGGGTCCCACGGAGAAATCATGATCATGGTGGCATCAGGCACGCTGAGAGTGCCGAGCTGGTTGATCGGCATGGAAGTCCCGTGATAGTCCACGCGCACATGATCCAACAGCGAAACATTCGCGCGTCCCGTGCGCACGCCAGCCAGCTCTTTGCGAAAGTCTTCCACCGCTTTTTCCATGCGGATTTTCGCTTGCGCTAGAGCGTCTTTGCTCGTTGCAATCGTGGTCATCTGAGAAATTGCCTCCGCAGCATTTTAAGCGGCTGTGACGACCGAGCCCACTCGCTCGCCCAGCACAACGCGCTTCAGATTTCCCGGCACGTTCATATTGAACACGATGATCGGCATCTTGTTGTCCATGCACAGTGAAATCGCCGTTGAATCCATTACCAGAAGTCCCTTTTTCAGCACGTCCAGGTAGGTGATGCTCTGAAACATTTTCGCATCCGCCACTTTTTCCGGGTCCGCATCGTAGATTCCATCCACGCGCGTGGCCTTCAGTATCACCTGGGCTTTAATCTCCATTGCGCGCAACGCCGCTGCCGTATCGGTTGAAAAATAAGGATTGCCTGTACCTGCGGCAAAGATTACGACGCGCCCCTTTTCCAGATGGCGTGTGGCACGGCGTCGAATAAAAGGCTCGGCCACTTGATGCATTTCGATCGCGCTCATCAGCCGCGTTTGGCAGCCGGATTTTTCAAGTGCATCCTGCAACGCGAGCCCATTGATCACCGTCGCGAGCATGCCCATATAGTCGCCCGTGGCTCGGTCGATCGCCAGCTGCTTCTGGCGCGTGCCTCGAAAAATATTTCCGCCGCCAACCATGATTGCCACGGAAACACCTAGCTCTTGGACTTCCTTCACTTCGCGTGCAATGCCTTGGATTGTTTCGGCGTGGATGCCGGAATCTTGAGGGCCGGACAGTGATTCGCCCGAAAGCTTTAACACCAGCCGGTCGTAGACGGGTGCGCCAGTGGATAATTTTGCTGAAGAAGGTTCGGGTGCTATGAGTTTTGTTTTGGCCATTCGGTGGCAAACTAACTTTTTGCCAGTGGCATTCTAGCAGAGAATCTTCGCAGGGTTAAACGCAGAGCGCGATTTCGGTCGCTAACTTACACGAGACGCGCCCACAGAGAACGGGAAGGTTGCAAATATGCGAGGAATCCTACGACGAAGGCGTGCTGGTCGCGTCCGCTTCCGTAGTAGTGCCCACGGCTGGCGTGGAGCCATCCATTTCGCCAACTTTGAAACGTGAAAACCGCCGAATAGCAATGTTTTCACCGAGTTTGGCGATGGCCTGATCGACCAGTTCCTTCACGGTCAAGCCTTCGTCCTTGATGAAATGCTGCTCGTAAAGGCAGTTTTCTTCGTAGAATTTCTCCATCTTGCCGCTGACGATCTTATCGATGACGTTTTCCGGCTTACCGGTCGCTTTCGCTTGTTCCTTGTAAATGTCGCGTTCGCGATCGAGCGTCGCTTGGGTTACTTCCTCACGGCGCAAAAATCGCGGATCGAGCGCGGCGATGTGCATGGCAACGTCGTGGCACAAACGCTGAAAATCGGCGGTCCGCGCGACGAAGTCGCTCTCGCAATTCATCTCCACCAGCACCCCAATTTTTCCGCCCGCGTGAATGTACGAACTAACCAGACCCTCGGAGGTAGCCCGCTGCGATTTCTTGGCCGCCGCAGCTTGCCCCTTCTTCCGGAGAATATTGATAGCCTGTTCCAGGTCGCCCTTGGATTCGAGCAAGGCTTCGCGGCATGCAGTGAATCCCGCGCCGGTACGGTCGCGCAACTCTTTGACAAGTTGCGCAGAGATGTTTGAATTTCCAGGTGTCGCCATTTCGATTCTTTTCCTCTTGAATAAATTTGGGCTAGTCCGCCTACGGTTCAACTCGGCAGCAGATAAAAAGCTGCTTCGGCTTACGAGCGGTATTTACTGCTTGTGCGGCGTTTCAGCTACAGAATCTTCTTCTCCCGCGGCGGCAGCGTTCGCTTCTACGGCTGGCTCGGCGTCGGGTTCCACGTAGTCGCCTTCCTGCTTTTCGTAAACTTCATAAGCGCTGGTATCAACATAATCCACAGTATCTTCGCCGGCGCCCTCGGAAGATTTCTGGTCAGCGATTTGTGTTTGCTCAAACGACTGATGCCCAACGAGAACCGCGTCGGAGATTTTTGAAGTGAACAGCCGGATCGCGCGTAGCGCGTCGTCGTTCCCCGGAATGACCCAGTCCACAACGTTCGGATCGCAATTCGTATCCACGATGGCCACTACCGGAATGCCCATCCGTCGGGCTTCCCGCACCGCGATCATTTCCGCATTGGGGTCGATCACGAACATGGCATCGGGCAGGGTTGTCATATTTTCAACGCCCGAAAAATTCTGTTGTAGATGCTTCAACTCGCGTTCCAGCCGCGCCGCTTCTTTCTTTGAAAATTGCGCCATGCGGCCGTCTTCCACCATGCCCTTCAGCAACTTTAGGCGTTTGATGGACTTCTGCAGCGTAGCCCAGTTCGTCAAAGTGCCGCCCAACCAGCGGTGGTTCACGTAGAACATACCGCACCGGTTAGCTTCTTCAGCGATAGCCTCTTGCGCCTGGCGTTTCGTTCCAAGGAAGAGGATTCGTTTGCCCTGTCCGGCGAGTTCGGAAACATAGCGGGCCGCATCGCGGAACATCTTTAAGGTTTTTTGCAGGTCAATGATGTGAATGCCGTTGCGTTCGCCGAAAATGTATTCCTTCATCTTCGGGTTCCAGCGCCGCGTCTGATGGCCGAAGTGAACACCGGCCTCCAGAAGCTCTTTCATCGTGATTTCGACTCCCAAAGTACCTCCTCCTGTAGAGGGATGCTTTTTTCTCCGCGACGGATCGGAGCAGCATCCTTTTTTGCCGGTCCTTCCCGGCCGTGAATTAGGCCGGGCCCGATCGCTCGAGCCCGGCCTCAAAAAGAACTAGCGCTTGCTGTACTGGAAGCGGCGACGCGCTCCCTTTTGACCGTACTTCTTGCGTTCCTTCATGCGCGAATCGCGCGTCAAAAATCCGTTCTTTCGCAGCGCCGGACGCAACTCAGGGTTGATCTTCGAAAGCGCGCGCGAAAGTCCCATGCGCACGGCTCCGGACTGACCGCCAACGCCGCCGCCCTTCACCACGCACTTCACCTCGATCTGATCCTGCATCTGGGTGAACTTCAGCGGCTCCACCGCAGCTGTGTGCCACGCGATATTGCGGAAATATTCATCCACCGGACGGCCATTCACGGTAAAACGCGCCGGCCCCATCTTGATGTAAACGCGCGCGATGGATTCACGGCGTCGGCCGGTGCCGTAGAACTGCTTTCCGGCATTGCTTGAAACTGGGCTAGAAGCTGAACTCAAAGTTCCTCCTCCTCAAATCGTCTGCAGGAAACGCCCCTCGCCACCACGTACGCGGAGAAAGACGCGTCACAAGCGCGCCCCCCGCGCAATTTTCCGCTGGGCGCAGAAATTTTGAAACTCTGTCTCGTGGTTACAGCGCGAGTTGCTGAGGCTTCTGTCCGGCGTGGCGGGCGAGCGCTTCACTTCCGGCATAAACACGCAGCTTCTTGGCCCGGCGCGCGCGTAGCTTGTTCTTGGGAAGCATTCCCAGCACTGCTTCGCGCACAACTTCTTCCGGACGGCGTTGCAACATCACCCGGATCGGAATTTCTTTCAGTCCGCCAGGAAAACCACTATGGTGACGATAAATCTTCTGATCGATCTTGTTTCCTGTTAGCTTCACACGCTCTGCGTTAATTACGACCACATGATCGCCGCAATCAAGGTGCGGCGTATAATTTGGCTTATCCTTACCAATCAACATGCGCGCGATTCGCGTGGCAAGCCGACCAAGCACCACTCCCTCGGCATCCACGACGAACCAACTCCTTCCAACTTGTAAGTCTTCAGCCTCGCGGCCCTTTGGTATATGAGTCTGCATCAGTCCAGTCACACCTTTCCATCTAAAGGCAAACCACGAGTTTAGATTACGAAGTGATTTCTGTCAACGAAAGTCGCGGACGGACGCCGAGACCGGCCAGCGACTCTCAATAACCACGGGGACGAAAAAGCGAACGGGCCGCAAAACGCAGCCCGCTGCAATACTGAACCATTCGATGTTTGCTGCGCGTGCCGTATCAGCACATCGCAGGTTGCGCTCTTCCTAGCTGACGGATGAAGATGTTGCCGCTGTGCTGCGAGCGTTCCGCGTGTACGAAGCTTTCGAATCGCTGTCGCCCGCGTCTCCCGTCTTGTCAATCTCGATCGAGCCCTTAAAGTAGGCTCCGTCCTCGATCATGATTCGCGCGGTGGTAAGGTCGCCCACTACCGACCCGTCCTTCTTAATCTCGATGCGATCGCGCGCTCGCAAATTCCCCTTTACGTTGCCGTAAACCACCACTTCCCGGGCGATGATATCCGCGGTCACCTTGGCGCTCGCTCCAACTGTCAATTTGCGGTCTTCCAGTTGCACGAGTCCTTCTACTGTGCCATCAATATGCAAATCCTCGTTGCCGGTGATTTCGCCCTTCACGTGAAGCGTTGCACCGAGCCTCGCCAGACCACTCGATGACGATGAAGATGTTGCAGGGTACGTTGAATCGATAGGTGCCATAGTCTTAGCCTCCCCAGGAAATGTTGCCGGCCTGTCGGCTGGCGCGGTTGATTTTGGCGACTGCTGCTGCGGTTGTTGCTGCGGGAGCGGACTCTTTGCCGGAGCGTCCGCTTTCTTGTCTCCCCACATTTACCCTCCTTGGCCCTTTTTTGCCGCTGGACTATCCATAATTCAATAATAAGGACTGGTTTCTCAATGTAGTCCCACTTAAATCGTAAGCCAAATCCAAAATGGTACAGTTGTGTCCCTAGAGGTAATGCGTGCTTGTAAGCTGGGGGGATGGATGTTAAGCCCGACAATCGCAAACTGCAAGCGCGATTTGAAATATGTTAGCCGCGGTTAACTTTGCAGGTAGCGCTTGCGAAGGATGGCCATATGGTGCGCGACCCGCTATGATGTATGCCAACGCATTCACTGTCACAGAATTCCCGCTGGCGATTCCACTCCGTCCCCACGCCTCGGCCGGCAGATTCCGAAATAGAGACAAACTCGCTTCCCGAATATTTCGGAACTCCTGGGAATAATTAGCCAACGGACGCTCGTCTGCTCGAGATGCCTTAGAGGAAACGTCCTGATCGAAGCTCGGCAACGGATCGCTAAAGCCGCGCGCAAACCACATCGCTCGAAATGCAAATACTCGCTCCGTATCGTTCACGTGATTCACTACCTGCCGAACGCTCCATTTATCGGGAGCATAGCGATAAAGAGATCGTTCCTCGGTGATATCCGCCAGAAATGCGGCGGTATCATCTAACTGCAATTTCATCGTTTCTAGAATATTGTGCCCGTGATTCGGGCGCTGCTTCCGTCCGTTGAGGGAGACTCATAGGAGGAGAATTTTAGCAGATCAATATTTACGAAGCACGCCCACAACGCGGCCCTGAATCTTCACGTCGGTGGCCTGAACGATGATTGGGGACATTTGAGAGTTGGCGGGCTGCAGTCGGATCTTGCCGCCAGGTTCCCGGTAAAATCGCTTCACCGTAGCTTGATCTTCCCCGACCAGCGCAACAACAATCTCGCCCGGGTTGGCCACTTGCGTCTGCTCCACCACAATGAAATCTCCATCCAGAATATGATCGTCGCGCATGGACTCGCCCTGCACCTGCAAGACAAACGTATTCTGACCGCGCGCGAAGTCTGCCAGCGAGATCGTCTCGTGTTCTTCCACCGCCTCTAGAGGCCGGCCGGCAGCGATGCGCCCGGCCAGCGGCAACTCAACTACGTGGCGTTCCAGAACTTGCTCGCGGATCGGCTTGGGGAGCTGCATCACCTCGATTGACCGGCTTTGGTTGTAGCCGCGGCGAATAAAGCCTTTCTTTTCGAGGGTGGAGAGATGTTTGTGCACTGTCGCCAGTGAGGTAAGTTTCAACGAGTTCGCGATTTCCTCAAAGCTCGGCGAATAGCCGTTCTTGTTGAGGAATCCGACCAGGTAATCCAGCACTTCTTTCTGCCTCTTCGT
>Ga0209007_1000501_pt1 | contig 14854 bp, 10 predicted proteins | sample JacPinW_OM1H0_O2_FD_187961 | JGI IMG/M metagenome (GOLD analysis project Ga0209007, IMG submission 187961) | Forest soil microbial communities from Algoma, Ontario, Canada - Jack Pine, Ontario site 1_JW_OM1H0_O2 (SPAdes) (version 2) | ecosystem: Environmental > Terrestrial > Soil > Boreal... | reverse complement strand
CAGCCAATATGGCGCGACCGCGCTGCGACAGTACGCGCATGCCCTGCCGCTCGAGGATACCGAGCGCGGCAGCGTGCATGCTCTCGACTTCCTCGTCGGAGAAGATCCGCACCGGCTCGAAGGGGTTGAGGAGCTGTCGATAGCGCGACGAGCGCGCGATCGCGGGGGCGGCGCCCGCTCCCTGAGAGTCTCGTCTGCGCGGTCTCAACTGCAGCGCCTCACACCTGCACCGATAGCGGGTGTTCGCAAACGCTCAGGTCAATTCGCGCTTGATGCGCTTGTCCCAAGAGCGCTGGAAAACCTGCTTGCCGCCATCCCACGCTGCAAGCGACTCCTTCACATGAAACTCCTCGGCCGTCGATCTGAGCTCGATGGTGGAGAGGGTCCTCACGTCCCAGGTGCCGCGCTGCATCCGCACTTCCCATTCGACGCTCCACAGGCCGCTGTTGGGATCGCCTTCCCTGATCGAGCGGATCCAGACACTGTTGCCGGACAGGGTCGTCCCTACGCCCGGAACCACGTACGGCGGCTGCGGCAAGTCCTTGCGGATGGAGACAAATCCGCTGGCATCCGGGCCGGATTGCGTGACCTTAGTCGTCTGGATCTGCTCATCGGTCGCATCGTTACGCTGCGCCACGCCGATCAGCATCGCCGGGCTCGGCATCGACTCATGAAGCCGCGGCGGTCGAACCGGCAGAAGCAGATGCGACTCAGCCGTTCGGAGCGTCAGGGTCACCGGCCGCGGCGACGGCCACACCATCGGCCACAACGACTCCGTCAGCGCGACCCGGATGCGACTGCCCTTCTTGAAGCGGTGAGTTGCGAAATAACACGAGACACGCACGTCGTACACCTGACCCGGGGTGAGCGGCCGCGGATGCTCATGTCCCACGCGGTGCGTCAGGTTCAGGACGCCGTAGGAGACATTCCAGGATTTGCCGTCCGCATAGACCTCATTGATCCGCACGGCAAGCTTGGCCACCGGCTGATCGCTGGCCAAACGCACGACGGCGACCGGGTTGCCCATGATTTCGAGATCCGCCTCGAGCGGCGCTGAGTCGAAGACCACCGAGCGACGGTCGTCCGGAGTCTGATCGGGCGGCAGATCAACACTCAGATCGTTCGGATACCACTCCCGTTTCGTGATGCCCACTGTCTCCTGCGATTTGCAGGTCAGGGTCTTCGATTCAGGGTCCCGCGTGAGCGACAGACCGCCCGCGTTCAGGTACCAGGGCTGCGACCGGATTCGCGGTGACGGCCAGGTCTCCTCGGACACCCAGTGTCCGGGTACGTCCTTGGGCCAGACCTCCGAGGCTGTCTGCGTTTCCATGTAGGCCCGGATCATCGGGCCACCCATGACGCCCGTGTCGATGCCTTTGAGCCAGTGCGTGAACCAGCGAGCCTCCTCATATGCCCAGTCGAGACCGGGCCCGGGGTCGCCTTCCTCCGGCTCGCGGTGCGCCCAGCTGCCGATCAGCCCCTTGCGCGGCACCTTGAGATTCGTCAGCACCCGCGAGAGGAAGTCGCGATAGGAATCCACCTGTCCGTCGACCGCGTACACCGGGCACTTGATGCTGGCGTAGTCGGTCGCGACCGAACCGTGCTGCCAGAAGGCATCGTAGGTCTGATGAGAGAGCCATTCGGCGGCGACCGGTGGCGTCGCCTCGAGGCGCTGCATCCACATCTGTCGCCATCGGTCCTCACCGACTATGGCCGGGTCGGGGGGCGCCACCATGACGTTCTTGAACTCTCCACCCCACTCGATGCCGTCGAAGGTCGGCGAGCCGCCGACGTAATGGGCATCGTCGGTATAGCGGTTGTCGGTGGCACATTCGGTCACGATCGCTTTCAGCGCCGGCGGCGCGCGCGCTGCGATCTGCAGGGCGTTGAAGCCACCCCAGGAGATGCCGCGCATACCGACCGACCCGTTGCACCAGGGCTGTCGAGCCAACCAGGCGATCGCCTCGACCGCATCGTCCTGCTCGCTCTGCAGGTACTCACCAACGAGCACGCCGTCCGATTCGCCGGAGCCGCGGATATCGACGCGCGCGTAAGCGAAGCCGTAGGGAGTGAACGCATCGCCCCAGGTCTGATCGTGCTTACGCATCATGTCGCGCTTGCGATAGGGGTAGTACTCCATTACCACGGGAACCCGATCCTGCTCGGCATCTTCCGGCAACCACAGGCGCATTGCGAGCCGTTGTCCGCTGCGCATCGGGATCCAGACGTTCTCGAGAACCTTGATCGGCCGCTTCTTGGGCGGCTGCCACCTGGCATTGGCCCCAATAGCCAGGCCGCCGTCGCCGAGCACCGCGAGCACACCGACGGTGCCGAGGAAATCACGCCGCGAGATCTTCACTGCGGGTCCTTCGGTGAATGTGTGGTTCGATCCGACAGCGATTTTCATGTTAGGCGAGGCGAAAAGCGGACGCAATGCAGTGCACGCGCCGCGGCACTGATCGAGTCCGTAGATCAACTCCATCGAAAGTATCGCTTTGATCCGCGGGCGACGTTCAATTAGCCTCGGGCGTACAATCGATACGGCCTGGGGGATCTGCAACAATCGCATTGCTGCGCCGATAGTTGCTTCGGGGGGGATCGACTCATGAGTCGAATGGCGTTTGCGGAGCGCGTCAGCCACGTGCTTCGCGCAGCGGGCATTGCCAGCGTCGCAGTGGGTCTGCTGACGCGGATAGCGGCCACGCCAGCGATGGCCGATGCCGCCCCTCCCCCCTCCGAATCCAGCGCCTCGTCCACTCAGCTCCAGCAGGTCATCGTCACCGCTACGCGCGCTGGCGCCGAGAACGTTCAGGACGTGCCGATGGCCATCACGGTCGTCAAACCGGAGGAAATCCTGCGCCTCGGTCTGACGGGCGTCGAAGATTATGCGCGCCTGGTACCCGGCCTCTCGCTACAGGAAAACGGGCCGCTGCAGACCAGCGTCGATATCCGCGGCATCGTGACCACGAGCGTCGATATCACCAATGTGCAGGACCGGTCGCTCGTTGCCATTTACTACGACGACACACCCATCACCCTCAATTCGGTCAATCCGGATCTGAAGGTTTTTGACCTGGAGCGCGTCGAGGTTCTCAAGGGTCCTCAGGGAACGCTGTACGGCGCCGGCTCCATGGCCGGCACTATCCGGCTCATAACCAAGAAACCAGATCCCAACAGCTTTTCCAGCACCATCGAAACGACGGTGTCGGACACCACCTCCGGCTATGGCGGGCTGAACGATACCTTGCGTGGCATGGTCAACCTGCCGCTGGTGCAGGGAAAGCTGGCGGTGCGCATCACCGGTTACCAGGAGTACGACACGGGCTTCATCAAGAATGCCTTTACCACACTGCCTGACGGCCAGGAGAGCGGCACCGGCGGAAGGAATGATTACAAGACACAGCAGGCCCGGATCGCCGTCGGCTATACGCCGCTCGAGAATCTACGGGTAGATGCGAGTGTGACCTACGCGCACCTCGAGGCCGGGGTCAATGACGCTTACGACGGATTGCCGGCGTACGAGTACACGACTCTGGAGCCCATCTACGATACTGACGACTTCCGTCTCTACAACGTCACCGTCGGATATGACACGGGCGGCGCGCACTTCTCGAACTCGACCTCGTATCTCGATCGGGACGTCAATCCCAAATTCACCAATGACCTCAACGGGCCGGAAATCGGCATTCCCATCGTAACCGCTGGGCTCAGCATCCAGCCCAATGAGATCCATGATCTCATCGACGAGCCGCGGGTGACCGGCACGAGTGGTCCGTTGAAGTGGACCGTCGGGGCTTTCTACGAGCACTTCATTCGCCACTTCCTGCAGGACTCGACCGCGAACGACCTGGACGCGGAGTATGCGGTGACGAACTTCTACGGTGTGCCCATACCCGGATACAACTCGGTATGGGACGGCGCATTCCATTCCAACGATGACTTCTCGGGGCTGCAGAACGTCGCTGAGCATCAGCTCGCCGAGTACGGCGAATTGACCTACACGCTCGGTCACTTCGACCTGACTGCCGGACTGCGGCATTTTTCCTGGCAGCAGGAGTTCAATCTCTATTACGGCGGCCTCTTCGGCTGCAACCCTTGTACCGGAGAGACCAACCCGGCAACCGGAATGATCTACACGCGCGGCACGCCTCTCACCCAAGCCGGCAATGCGAGCGCGAGCGGCAATACCCCGCGGTTCTCCGCCGCCTACCACGTGAATGACGATGCGATGGTGTATACGGAGGCCAGCAAGGGCTTCCGCTATGGCGGAGTCAATCAGCCGGTGCCCTTGAGCATCTGTTTGACCGGGGCCGGCAATCTGGAGTCTTACGGCCAGACTTCTGCGCCACTGACGTTCGGTCCGGACGAGCTCTGGCAGTATTCGTTGGGCGAGAAAAGCTCGCTTCTCGATCACCGCCTGACGCTCAACGTGGATACGTTCCTGATCCAATGGGAGAATGTGCAGACGACCCAGTATCTCGAGTGCTCGTACTACTACACGGTCAACAAAGGCAACATCACCAGCAAAGGCATCGAGCTCGAGACGACGGCACGCGCGACCGAGCGCTTGTCGCTCAGCCTGAGCGCGAGCTACACCAACGCCTTCGCCAACGGCGACATTTCTAACATCGGCGCCATCGACGGGGAACGGGCGCCTTTCTTTCCCCGTCAGCAGGCAAGCATCTCAGGCACCTATACCATCCCCCTGCCTGAAGAGCGCATGATTTCCCTCGACGGAAACTTCACCTACAAGGGCAGCGCCTACAGCACGTTCAACCCCACCGACCCCACCTACGCCGAGCTGCCCGCGTCTCGCCAGCTGAATGCATCAGTTAATTATGGAACCGGACGCTACGAGGTCGGCCTGTTCGGCACCAATCTGACCAATGGGAACGCGATCATCAACTACGCCAACATACCCTCGTTTGCGGTGGGCTTTCAGCCCGGTCGCGAGATCGTCTACGCACGGCCCCGTACCATCGGTGTGAGGTTTGCGGTCAATATGCAATAGCAGCGACCTATGAAGTCGCATGCCCGAGCGGTTGTCATTGGAGGCGGAGTCGTCGGCTGCAGCGTCCTTTATCACCTGACAAAGGCGGGCTGGAAGGACGTCGTGCTCGTTGAGCGCGACCAATTGACCTCCGGCTCGACGTGGCACGCGGCCGGAGGCTTTCACACGCTCAATGGCGACCCCAATGTCGCCAAACTCCAGGGCTACACGATCGGACTCTACGATGAGCTCGAGAGGATTTCCGGCCAGTCCTGCGGACTGCACCGTGTGGGCGGTCTTCTGCTCGCCGACACGCCGGAGCGCATGGAGTGGCTCAAGATGGCGCACGGCCGCGCCCGCTACCTGGGGCTCGAGACCACGCTCTTGTCCCCGAAGGAGGCGCGTGACCTCCTGCCCCTGATCGAAGACCGCTTCTTCGTTGGCGCCATGCTGGATGCGGCCGATGGCAATCTCGACCCTTATGGCACTACGCACGCGTATGCGAAGTGCAGCCGGATTGCGGGAGCCGAGATTTATCTGCAGACCCGGGTCACGGCACTTACACAGCGCGCAAACCGCACCTGGGACGTGGCGACTGACAGCGGCGTCATAAACGCCGAGCACGTCGTCAACGCCGGGGGCCTCTGGGCCCGCGAGGTTGGCCGGATGGTCGGGGTCGAGCTGCCGGTGCTGGCGATGGAGCACATGTACCTCGTCACCGATGAGATGCCCGAAGTGGTCGAGTTCAACAAGACGCGCGGACACGAGTTGCCGCATGCGATCGACTTTCGGGCCGAGATTTACCTGCGCCAGGAACGCATGGGCCTCGTGCTTGGCACTTACGAGAGAGCGTGCGTGCCGTGGCAACCGCGGCAGACGCCGTGGGAGTTTGGCGCCGAGCTCCTGCCGCCCGATCTGGAGCGGATCGCGCCCAATCTGGAGATCGGGTACCGGCACTTCCCGGCGATGGAACAAGCCGGCATCAAGCGCATCGTCAACGGTCCTTTCACGTTTGCGCCCGATGGCAATCCGCTCGTCGGCCCGGTGCAAGGGCGACCCGGCTTCTGGTGCGCTTGCGCGGTGATGGCCGGCTTCAGCCAGGGTGGCGGCGTCGGCCTTGCCCTTTCGCAATGGATGGTCAATGGCGACCCGGGCTTCGACGTCTGGGCGATGGACGTTGCACGCTATGGCGCCTGGGCGACCCGCGCTTACACAAACGCGAAGGTTCGCGAGAACTACTCGCGGCGATTCTCGATCCGCTTCCCAAACGAGGAGCTGCCGGCGGCACGCCCGCAACAGACGACGGCGCTCTACGACGTCCTGCTTGCGCAAGGGGCCGTGATGGGGGACAGCTGGGGCCTGGAAACACCGCTGTGGTTCGCCCCCAAAGGCGTCGAGCCCAAGGATGTCGTCTCGTTCCATCGCTCCAACGACTTCGAGCACGTGAAGGCCGAATGCCTTGGTGTGCGAAACGGCGTTGGCGTGACTGAGATCGCCAATTTCGCGAAATACGAGATCACGGGCGACGGCGCCGAAGCCTACCTGTCGCAGCTGATGACTAACCGGATGCCGCGCGAGGGGCGCCTGGTCCTGACGCCGATGCTGAACGCAAAGGGCAAGCTGATCGGCGACTTTACGCTAGCCAGCACCGCCCGCACGCGCTTCATGATGTGGGGCTCCTCCCAGGCGCAGATCTATCACATGCGCTGGTTCGAGCAGCATTTGCCGAACGATGCTTCGGTCCACATCCGACGGCTGGATATGGGACTCGTAGGGCTCTCGATCGCGGGCCCCCGCTCGCGCGACCTCCTGCAACGCTTGACCGACGAGGACGTCTCGAATGCCGCGTTCCGCTTCCTCGACCATCGCAGCATGGACGTCGCGGGCGTGCCCGCAATGGTCAACCGGGTCACCTACACCGGCGACCTCGGGTATGAGATTTGGGTGGCTCCCGAGTACCAGCACCACCTCTACGGCGCGATTCAAGAGGCCGGCCGCGAGCTCGCGCTCGTCAACTTCGGCATGCGCGCGTTGCTCAGCATGCGCCTCGAGAAGAACTTCCCGACCTGGTACCGCGAGCTGCGGCCGATCTACGGCCCCTTCGAGGCGGCGATGGAGCGATTCGTCGATCTGTCGAAAACCGCCTTCATCGGCCGCGAAGCGGCCATCCAGGAAAAGGAGACCGGCGGCACTCTCCGGCGGGTCAGCCTGGTCATCGAGGCCTCGGACGCCGACGCGCTCGGCGACGAGCCCATCTGGCACGAGGGCAAAGTGATCGGCTGGGTCACGTCCGGAGGGTATGGTCACTTCGTCGATCGTTCACTTGCGCAGGGCTATGTGCCGCGCATGCTGAGCAGCACAACAGCACCACGGGCCTTCGAGGTGGAGATTCTCGGCGAGCGCCGCGCCGCGACGATCATCAACGAGCCACCTTTCGATCCAGGCGGCTCGCGCATGCGAATGTAATGGCGGACCGGAAAACTTCCGCAAGTCAGCCCAGAATTCGCTTAGATTCCAGGGGATTCGAACCCCCGGAAGCGGCAGGTGCTACACGAGCCGCTTGCGACGATAGGCCCTTCCCATCAGGCCGAGTAAACCGGCGCCGAGGAGCAGCGCGCTCGACGGCTCCGGCACAGGCGCAGGCGCCGTCGTCGTTGGCGGCACCAGAGCGTCCTGCGCGAAGTCTGAGGGAGCGCCATCGGTGAACGAATTTTCAATCTGAATGGCGATTGGATCCAGGTCCGCGATGGTGTAGCCGCTCGACAGGGAGCCGCCGCCCAATAGAGTATCCAGTTGGCCAAGGAATTGGCTGACGGTCAGACCGTCGACGCCGGACAGTGCCGGGAACTGTGGGAACTGCGCCGGGATCCCCGCGATAACAAGATTGCCGAAAGCATAGGGTGCGGTGCCGTGCAGGAACCCTGCGCTGGAAAAGTTCACGTCCAATGTAAGTGCTACGACGTCTCCGCCGAAGGAGCCCGAGGCGCTGGTCGTCGGATCGAGCAAGCTCGCGTCCAATGGTCCAATGGCGCCGCTGGCGGGCAAGTAGCTCTCCACAGCGCCCGCGCTGTCAAAGCTTAGTGTGTACCCCCCACTCATCGGCCCCACTGTCACTTCGCCGGCGGTGGCAGCGTACACGGTGTTGAAATCGTTGGTGAGCAGTGTGCTCGCCGGTGTCCCCATGGGCCCCATGCCTTCGCCAGCCCATTCAGCTTGAAGATACGTGATCATCCGCCCGGTGCTCCAGGTATCCGCGTGGGCGGCGCCCGAATACGCCAGCGTCAACAACACCGCCACGAAAAGGACTCGCGACATACGGTGCGCATCCAAAAGTGCAAAGAGAGACATGCCGCCCTCCTACGCTACGGGTGTAGCCGCACGATCGATCGGACTGGTTTGACCGGAATTTGCGGTTTGGATCTTTGTTTGCCGGATCGTACGCTGTGTCCGCGCAGGACGACAATCGCGCGTGATGTCCTCGCCGGACGTCACAGCCCCCGAGTGAGTCATCGGCCCTGGCCTATTGGCGTCCCCAAGGGGATTCGAACCCCTGTTACCGCCGTGAAAGGGCGATGTCCTGGGCCTCTAGACGATGGGGACTCGAGCGCAGGTCGGCCGTTACTATGTCACGGAACACATTGATTTAACTGGTGGAGCCAGGCGGGATCGAACCGCCGACCTCTTGCATGCCATGCAAGCGCTCTCCCAGCTGAGCTATGGCCCCACGCGAAAGCCGCGGCAACCTACGCAGCCGCCCAGGCCTTGTCAAGCTTGGCCGGGCTGGGCCCCGGCGAGCGCAGCGTCCAACCGGGCGAGCGAGCGCTCACGCCCAAGGAGCGCGAGCGTCGCATCGATCGGCGGTGAGACCGCGCTTCCGGTCACCGCGACTCGCACCGGCTGCGCGACCTTGCCGAGGCCGACCTGCAGTTGCGCCGACAGCTGGTTCAGCAGGCCGTTGATAGAAGGAGCGTCCCACTGGGGAAGGCCCGCGAGCTGCCCGCGCACCTGTGCCAGCACGGTGCGCGCTTCCGCGGTCAGGTGCTTCGCCACCGCCTTCGGGTCCATCTCGATGCGATCGGAGAAAAAGAAACGACTGTTAGTCGCCATCTCCTTCATGGTCTTGGCCCGCTCGCGCTGCGCGAGAATCACGCCCTCGAGGAGCTGCCGATCGTCGCTGTCGCACCCTAAGCGGCGCAGCTGTGCGCGCAGATGCGGCACCAGCGCCACGGGCGCTGCGCGCATCATGTGCTGCTGATTGAGCCACAGGAGCTTTTCCGGGTTGAAGGCGGAGGCCGCCTTATTGACGTCGCGGATGTCGAAGGCGGCGATCATCTCCTCGCGCGTGAACACCTCCTGGTCGCCGTGCGACCAGCCGAGGCGCACCAGATAATTGAGCAGCGCGTCCGGCAGGTAGCCCTCCTCCTCGTACTGCAGGACGCTGACTGCGCCGTGGCGCTTGGAGAGCTTGGTGCCGTCGGCACCCAGGATCATGGGCACGTGCGCAAAGAGCGGCAGCGTCGCGCCCAGCGCCCGCAGCATGTTCATCTGCCGCGGCGTATTGTTGAGATGATCGTCGCCGCGAATGACGTGCGTCACTCCCATGTCCATGTCATCGACGACCACACTGAAGTTGTAGGTCGGCGTGCCGTCGGAGCGCAAAATGATCAGGTCATCGAGCTCGGCGTTCTGGAACGTCACCGGCCCGTGCACCAGATCCTCGACCACCACCGCGCCCTCGCGCGGGTTGCGGAAACGGACCGCGGGAGTCACCCCGGGGCGCGGGGCGGCGCGGTCGCGGCAGATGCCGGTGTAGCGCGGCTTCTCCTTGCGCGCGAGCTGCTGCTCGCGCAGCGCGTCGAGCTCCTCCTTGCTGCAGTAGCAGTGATACGCCGTGCCCGCCGCGAGCATGCCGCGAATGACCTCGCGATAGCGGTCGAAACGCTGCGTCTGGAAGTACGGGCCGGCGTCGGCATCGAGGCCCAGCCAAGCCATGCCGTCGAGGATCACGCGCACCGCCTCATCCGTCGAGCGCTCGCGGTCGGTGTCCTCGACGCGCAGGATGAATTTTCCGCCCGTGCGGCGCGCGTACAGCCAGCTGAAGAGCGCCGTGCGCACGCCGCCGACGTGCAGCATTCCGGTAGGACTCGGAGCAAAACGCGTGACGACAGTCATCGGAGCTAATCTGGGGCAGCGGCTCGCGGGGCGCGCATATTAGCAAGCAGCGCCGCTCTGCGCGCGAAACCGCCCCGACCTCATTTGCCTTGAATTCGAGGCGCCTATAGACTTGCCGTCCCTAAAAAATGGGCGGTTAGCTCAGCGGTAGAGCACTGCTTTCACACGGCAGGGGCCACTGGTTCGATCCCAGTACCGCCCACCATTCCAAATCTGGCACTTACGTCATTACTCGATACGGCGTCGAGTTCCGTATGGCAGCTGGTATGGCAGATGCAAAAATTCCCGCCGGCGGACAACGTTGGACACGTACGGCTCGAGGGGCAGCGCCCCGGGTCGTTCCTTCTAGCCGCCGTTAACACAGCCGCGTCGATCGCGGCCAGAGAGGTCGTGACCCTTGAGAGTCACGCTATGAATTTGGCCAAGCGTCTTCAGGTACAGCTCGATTAAGAAGGTCAGATTGACCACGAACGGGGAGATGGTGAACCCGCTGCTCGGCTTCCGATTGAGGTCCTCATAAAGCAAGGCCGCCACCCGGCAGAGCGAGGCATCCTGCCGGAACATCGCTTGCACCATCGTCACTTCGCGGTACAGCTCCTTGTCCTTCAGGAATTGCTAGGCTGCGGCAGCATCAGCGGCAGCATCGCCCGTGACCGGGACCTTCCCGACCAGGACTCAGATACAGGTCCTTCATCTCGACCATTTGTGACCCGTTATGGGCGGCGCATCACGGGGCTGAAACCGCGCTGGCGGCAGTTCATCACTAAGGGCGTGCACCCGGACCGACGTGCTCCTTGAGAAACGCGACCGCCGTTTGCCGCACGAACTCCCGCGTGATCTTGGTCATGTCCAACATCTCATTGCGATGACGCGGGAACACCACCCCAATACTTCTCCCCATTGGTGTAAAGCTCAGAGAGGTCTCGGCACGATAGCCCCAAGCCTCCAATCGCGCTTCAACGTCCGATGAATAGAACGCGATCCCACTGGTGTTCGGAATGACCCCACCCATGGTGTCATGCGCGGAAACCCTCCGCACTTGGGCCTGCATCCCCTTCCCCTGAAGCTTGGCGGCCATCTCCTGTAGCGTTGGCTCCACAATGGTAGCCATGTGCCCATTCCAGGCTTCATAGAATTTCTCATCGTTGTCTTTCTCTCTCGCCGCGTTTGCCTTCGCGTCTCTCTGTCTCGCGAGGCAGGAGTCGATGATTACATCTAACTCAGAGTCAAATTCATCGTCGCTCATACTTGCTCTCCCGATCCGGACCACGTTTTCAACCGCCGAATCTTACGCTCGTGCTTTGCGCGCCGCCTCGAACCTCTCCGCCAGCGCCGCGTACCGGCGCGCTGCTCTCAATCGGCCCGTAACGCGCGTACGTACCAAGAGATAGAATCTCGGCATGCGGACGCTGGGTCAAATTTCACTCCTCGCCATTGCCCTGGCGCTGTGGGGACTGCTGCAATGGTTCCTCGGGGGCCTCCTTTATTCGACCCTCTGGCATTGGCTGGATGAGAGATTCGGCTTCGGGGAAGCGCGCGCAGTGAAAGCTGTGCTGCGCTATGGCCCGTCTATGCTCCCTCCGGCGTTGCTCATAGCGCTGGCCGCTTGGCTGTATGGGTGGGGGAATCCTCCCGCTCAGCCAGAGCCTGCTAAGCAAGCGGCCGCTCCTACCGGTCAAGGGGGTAAAGGCGGTAATGCCACTGCGATTGGGAACAATAGCATTGCAGTTGGAGGCCCCGGTGGTGGCGCCGGTAGTGGAGGGAACGGGGGCGAGGGCGGCAGCGGTAATGCCGTTGGCGACAAAGCCAAGGTCTATGAGGGCGAAGGTGGGCAAGCAGGGCAACCTGACGGTAGCGGAGGTCGTGGCGGCCGGGCAGGCGGCGGCGTCGATATAGCGAAACTGTTGGCACAAGCACCGACAGAGAATCGCGATCCGGATAGCTTCTATCAGTTCGGCAAGGTCGTCGCGACAGTTTCAGGGGCCCAACCAGACATGCCGAACAGCAGAATCATATTCGCAAAAATACTGGAGTCCGAAAATGCGAATCCGTCGCGCGATTTTGAATATAGAGATTGGCTTCTGCGTTGCGTTGACGGGGGCCGGAACCTGCCTTCTCCGGAACCCCCTCCGGACGTAGTCGCGGGCCACATTCTCGGACCCGCGGCCTTTGGTTGGTCGTGCACTATAGTTGGTCCAAGGAAGTGACCTTTCTCGCGGCAGCACGTGCTCACGGTCAGCCACTTAGATCCGTCTCAAGTTGCACAAGGGTCTCAATAGCCGCCGCGCCCCTCAGTACACTTGCAACTCGTTCAAGCAGCTCAGCGCGTCGTGCGTCGCGTGCTGCTACCGAGGCCACGTTGACACTCACATTCCATTCCAATCTGCTTCCGCGCTCCAGGACGACGCGCATAGCCTTGATTGTTGCGTGAATGTCCGAGCCGTTATGCGCGAGTAGATAAAAAAATGCTGCGAGCTTGGCAGCATCGTCGAGCCCCAGCTCGATCGCCCGTGCGAGCATCGCCGCACCTTCCTCTTCCCTACCTTCCGCGAGTAGTAACTGCGCCATGTTGAGTCTAAGACCGGGGTTGCTTGGCGAAAGAGCGATTGCCGTGCGATATGCCAATATGCACTGTGATGTGGGCGCGCCGGAAATATGGAGCGCGAAGGCATAGCCAACCTCAACCGGCACTTGATCCATCCCTAGTTCGCGGGCCTTGCTGAATTGCTCAAGTGCTTCTGCGCCGCGCCGCTCATCCAGCTCGATTTCGCCAAGGAGGCAGTGCAGACGCCCGCTGTTCGGAAAGGCGCGAAGACCCTCATCGACGATCGCGCGAGTCTCGTGGAGATCACGACCGTTCTGAAGAAGAAAGTTTGCGTACTTAACGGAAGCGTTCTCATGCCTCGGGGCGTTATGTAGCGCCGTCCTATACAGTTCTTCCGCTTCGGCTATTTCGCCGCGGGCGGCGCGCAGGTCTGCCAAGTTTGTCAAAGCATTCGCATGGGTCGGATCTATCGCTAGCGCCTTCCTGTACGCACGCTCCGCGCCCTCGAGGTCTCCTTTTTTGTCTTGCAAATACGCTCCAAAATTTGAGTGCGTGTCGGCGCTACCACCTTTGTCAGCTAGCTGAATTGCGTGGAACTCGTCGGAAGCCCATACGCAGGCCATGGCGAACTGCCGCACTGCGCCGCCCTTTAGCTTTTGTGAAAGCAATCCCCCCGCATCACGGCGGCGAACCCCTGGTAGGGCCACTTGGTGCAGGCGCGCCGGGACGGTCATGTCGTGCGGTCTGCCGGCCGCTTCGCCAGTCCTGCTGATGCAACTTGTGAAACAACTTGGGCTTACTAAATCATTCTGCGATGCCACCTCCCGATTGACGCTCGCGAGCGCGACAGGCACGCGGTCCGGCTGAGTTTCTGCAAGCGAAGCCAAAAATCTTCGGCGAGGTCGTCGGACTTCGTTCGGCTGCCCAGAGACGAACGTTTGACTGCGGCTTGGCTCTAGACGATGGATTGAAAGCGCGCTTGCTGGCGTAGCGGCCGGCGGTCGGTCAAATCTCTCGTAGTTCGATACGAGCGCGATCACCGGTTGCCAACCAAGAAATGTACCGACTATGAACGAGTGTCGTCTGTGTTTTGCAGGGACACGAGACAGCCACTGATCTGCCGTCCGGAGTCGTTCAAGCAGTGAGTCGAAGGGGTCTTCGAACGTCACCGTGCTGCAGACATCGCTCAGCCATTCGCTCGTCTCCAGGCTGCCTGTCCGACCCACGCCGTTGAAGCATACGGTTGCCAGCCACATTTTCCCGACAGCAATCATGATCTTTTGATTTGCCGCATCGTCGTAGGGCCTGCCAGTCGCCGTGTCGGTGAGGCGGTAGTCCACGCACTGGTAGATGCGGCGCTCGGTGACCACTGTGATATTCAGCGTCATAAGACTGCGAATATGGAATTGCGGCGTGGCGATTTAAAGGGTCTTATTTCTGACTTTCCTCGCCGCGGCCCGCGGTAAGGACAAGAAGCTCCTCGCTCATTTCGTTGAACTGGTCGAAGAGCGAAAGAAGGAAGCCGAGACGCCTTGCGATGCCTCCCCGCTCTGGGAGGGCAAGCATCCCGCGTGCACCTTCCTCGGCGATGCTTTCTTCACGACCGGCTTCTTGTCCTCGGCCGATCCTGAAACACTCCGAGGTAAGCCGTGGGGCTCGCTTGTCTTTAGTCCCATGCAGTACCCCTACCACGAGGGTGTATGGCGCGGCCCTTTGGTGGTGGTCGTGGACGGGGGAACGGGTTCCGCCGCCGAGCATTTTGCCGCCGAGCTTCAGGACAACCATGCGGCCGTGATCATCGGATCACCGACCGTCGGCGCCGGCTGTGGTCACACGGATGAGCGTGCTCCGACTAAGCTCACGCACACGGGCGGGATCCTCGACCTCCCGGATTGCCTTCGAGTCAGACGCAACGGGATGAACCTATCTTTCGGCGTGCAGCCGGACATCCTCGTCGGGTTGCGCGGTAACGATCCTGCGAGGCGTCAAGCGCATCTCTTGGATCAAAAACTCGATGATGCGCTTCACGCTTGCCGGAATCTGCAGCACCTAGGTGTGGAGCTTCAAGAGATTGTTCCCCTTGAGACCGAGTTTAGTGAACGGAGGCATGGAGTTTAGCGCCGAGTGCGGGCGGTGCCAGTTGTAGT
>Ga0209007_1000500_pt1 | contig 14861 bp, 10 predicted proteins | sample JacPinW_OM1H0_O2_FD_187961 | JGI IMG/M metagenome (GOLD analysis project Ga0209007, IMG submission 187961) | Forest soil microbial communities from Algoma, Ontario, Canada - Jack Pine, Ontario site 1_JW_OM1H0_O2 (SPAdes) (version 2) | ecosystem: Environmental > Terrestrial > Soil > Boreal... | reverse complement strand
CGTTGCCCATCACGCCTTTGCGCCTCAGCGGTGCCTCTGGCCAGCGTGCCAGCCACGCAGCGGCCAAATCGCCGCCCCGCATTCCATCATCGCGCAATGCAACCGACATGGCGACCTGCATTTCCACCGCACAACGCAACTCCTCGATCTCGCGAGTGTCATGATGGGCTTGCGCCTCGAGATTCTTCAGCAGCAGCTGCAGGCGGTAGATCTGCGCTTCGTATTCCTGATATTGGGGGTAGAACGACAAGGCAAAGGCGTACTGGATACGGATGACCGGGTAGCGATCGACGTAGGCCTCAGGGAGGGCGTTCATCCAGCGCAGAATCATCCAGTGGTAACCGCGGCGAAAGACGAGTTCCTCCACGCTATCGGCGACCCAATGCGTGGCCTGCTCCCATTCTTGAGCCCGGATCATGTAATTGACCGCTTCTTCAACATGGGCGTTGGCGTGCAACCACTGCGCTCCCCGCACGAGGCACTCCCTGGCTTGCGCGGGTGCCTTGCGGCGATAAGTCGCGCGGAAAAATTCGCCGACCAGATGATGAAAGCGCACCCATTCCCAGGACCGATCCAGCGGAATCAGAAAGAGGTTGCGCGTCCGCAGGCCCAGCAACACCTCTGCGGCGTCATCGGCGTCGCTGATGGCTCGAGCGAGCGGCGCGCAGATCCGATCGAACATCGAGATGCGGAACACGATGTCGCGAGTTCGTTCGTCCATTTGTGACAGGACCATATCGCACAGATAGTCAACCACGCTGGTGTCGGTGCCCGCGAAGTGTTGGATGAACATGTTCGGTTCGCTTGATCCGGCGAGCACCAGCGCCGCGAGCTCGAGCGCCGCGGGCCAGCCTTCGGTTTTGGTCAGCAAGGTCTGCAGATCCAGCGCCGGCAGGTCTCGCCCGAGCCGGTTTCGGTAGAACTGAGCGGTTTCCGCGGCGTCAAATTGCAGTTGCTCTGCTCCCAGCTCGAGCAAGTGGCACCGCACCCGAAGACCGCTCAAGCGCAGGCCGGGATCCCGGCGAGTCCCGATGACGTATTGCAGGGTTCGAGGCGCATAGTTGATCAGCCAATCGAGAATTCCGCGAACTTCAGGCCCTTCGACAAGGTGCAGGTCATCCAGGAACAGCACGATGCGGTGTGGGATTTGTGCGAGGTCGCCTGCAATCGCCTCCAGTACGGACCTTGAACCACTTGCGAAGTCGGCGATGAGCTCTTCGGCGACGTCCTTGCCGATGTGCGCATTGGCCTTTTGTAATGTTGCAATCAAATGACGCAGGAAGCGAGCCGCGTCGTTGTCGTCTTCATCCAAGGACAGCCAGGCGCAAGCAACGTCACGCTCGAGCAACCGTGAATGCCACCGAGCCATGAGCGTGGACTTGCCGTATCCGGCAGGTGCGGCCACGACAACGACCGGAAAGACACCGTCCAGCACGTCACTGGACGAATCAAGCCGTGGCCGGGGCAACGGCTTCCGCGTGCCGGTCGCCGGAAACAGCTTGCCCTGAATTATTGCGCGCTCGTGTCGTTTGTCGGTCATACGCGTCGTGGTGATTGGAACCTATCTAACCCCTAACTTTGGATAGGTGCAACACGAACCGCCGAAGGGCAAGGTTGACCCACATTGACCCGCTTTGACAAAACAGATGGCCGAAAGTGACCGCATTATCCCAAATCCGCTGGCGCCGACGGCAGATCGTCAGCGCGACCCCGCCGTCCATCCCGTGAGCTTGCCGTGAGCCGCCGCGACCTACTCTTGTTCCGAAACAACGACGTGGGAATGTCTCGCAGCTGCCTGGACGAGCGATCCATGTTCATGTCTTTGGGAGGTTCAATTAAAGCCGTGCGTCAATCATCTCTCGCAGTTGTCCAGCAGTACGATTCCTCTGCCCTGAACCGGGACTCTCACCTGCGGCGTACCGTGTTTCATGGTCCACCGAACGCGCCGGCAGCACGCAGCGCCCGGCTCTCCCCAAACGCACTGCTCGTGCGCGCTTGGCGCAGCCTCATCGAGCTGCGTATCGACGAGGCCCTGGCGACCGTCGCGCAGTTTGACGATGAGATCAGGCGTGCCGATGACCCGGTTGCGCCCCGATCGCGGGAGTTTGCCGAGGTCATCAGAGCCGTGCTGCTGGTGCTGAAAAGCCAGGACCCCGCCACGGTGCACGCGGCGCTTGCCGTACTCGAAAGCCGTTACTGGTCAAGTGGGAAGAGTCCCGCGCTGGCGGCAGCGCTGCGTGTCGGCTACTGGAAGGTGCGTGACTTTGATCGATACTACGCGGTGCCTCGTCTCAAACACGCGGTGCCGAGTCATCGCGGCACGCACGGACTTGCCACGATCATCGGACCGACTTTCGAAGCGGTCGTGGAGGCCGAACAGCTGCGACTGGGCGTCGCGACCAGACTCGCAAGGAGCGCACACGATCGCGCCGTGAGTCGTTTCGGAAAGCGATCGCCCGCGACAGCCCGAGCGGCCGTCGTGCTCGCAGAATTGCTCTACGAGGAAGGGCACGTCGCCGGCTTGGACGCTACGGTGATGGAGAGCCTGACGGCGGTCCGAACGTCGGGGGACAACGAAAGCGCCTCGCGCGGATATCGGCTTCTGGCTCGTCTCGCCGCCCGTCGAGGAGACACGGAGTTTGCGCTGCTCATCCTGAAGGAGGCGGAAGTCCTGGCGGCGTCGCGCGATTGGACCGCAATGATGGCGGAGAGCTTGATGCTGCGCACTCAGCTGCTCCTCAACGAGGGTCGCACGCGAGACGCGGCGATCTGTGCTGAGCGCATCGAGAAACTCGCGCGCGAGTCCACCGCGGATGGCGCGTCGCAGGACAGCCATGCCTTGGCACGTGCTCAGGTACTCATCGCGAGCGGGGACGCGCGCGGAGGAGCGAGGATTCTCCGAGAACTTCAGGCGGCGAGTTCCGGAAAGCGAAACAACTACTGGGCGCTTCGATTGTCGCTTCATCTGGCCGACGCTCTGCTCGGCTGCGGAGATCAAGCCGAAGGCCGTGCGATGCTCGTTCAGGCGCTTCAGGTTGGCGCGCGCGCGGGGGTGTATCAGACCTTCGTGGATGTCGGAGCGCATGCGGCGGAACTGCTGTTGTCCCTTCACGATGCCACCCCGCAGGACAGCCGCCTTCCCCCGGAGCTCAGGCCCTACATCGGCAGCATTCTCGCGGACCGTGCGCAGCAGCGTGCACGCCTGCCAACTCGTGCACCGCGGGTCACGGAGTCCTTAAGTCCTCGCGAACACAGCGTCCTGCGCTCGATGAGCTGTGGACTTTCCAACAAACGCATCGCTCAAGAGCTGCAGATTGCCCCCGAGACGGTGAAGTCCCACGTCAAAGGCATCTTCATCAAGCTCGCCGTGCAGACGCGCGCTCACGCAGTATCGACGGCCGGCGCTCTGGGACTGCTCTGAGCCGCGGTGCCGGCCGTTTCAGGTCGGCATTGTTGGAGGGGTCCGTGAATAATGGGCGGCTACGCGCTTAGACTGGCGCCGTGAATCAAAGACTCCTCGTTCGCCGACAAAAATGGTGGCTCGCAATTGCTCCGCTGCTCTGGTGCGGCTGCGCCGCCGCGCTCAGTCCTGATCTGACCCTCAAGGAGCTGCACCATACCGCTTGGGGCCCGAGCCAGGGCGCGCCCTTAGGTGGCGCCGTCGCTCTCGCCCAGACGAACGACGGGTATCTATGGATGGCAGGCCCGAGCGGGTTGTTTCGGTTCGACGGGATTGCGTTTGAACGCATCGAACTGCCCCACGACCCCAAGCTCTCGTCGTTGAGCCTGAACTCGGCTTTTGCTCCGCGCGACGGGGGATTGTGGGTCGGGTTCACGTTTGGAGGCGTGGCGCTTCTCAAGGAAGGGCATTGGCAGGTATTCAGCCGCGTTGACGGACTCCCGACGGGAACACCGTGGCAGTTTGCGGAGACTCCGAATGGCACGCTATGGGTTGCGACCGACAGTGATGTCGCCCACTTCGACGGGGCTCGTTGGAAGGCGGTCGGCTCCCAAATGGGTCTTCCCACGAGCAGCGGCCTCATCCTGTTCGTCGATAGTCAAGGCACGATCTGGGCCGGCGGGGGCGAGAACTCATTGTTGTATTTCCTGCGGCCGGGCGAGCATCAGTTTCGCAACCTGCCTGTCGCCGCGCCAACGCCGTGGGTGGGCGACAGCATGGCGGAATCCAGCACCGGGACCGTTTGGCTGGATGTGGGCTATACCACAGTACCTGTCGCCCAGAACCCACCGTCGGGAAAGTCTGTTCATTCGTCCCGTGGGGAGCTCGTTTTCGATCACGACGGTACGCTGTGGTACCAGGCGGATGGTCTGCGCCGTATCGCCCATCCCGAACACCCGAAGATAGGGACCGCCCTTCGCCTTGAGGATATCGCGGATGCCTACAGTGACGCGGACGGACTGACCGCGCGAACGGTGTTTTCCATGCTCGCCGATCGCGAAGGCAACGTCTGGGTTGGGACGAGTCACGGTCTCGATCGGTTCTCCGAACCAAGCCTGAAGGCCCCGCTGCAGTCGGCTGGGAACCTGAGAGTTGTCCCCCGAATTATCGTTGCTGGTATAGCTCCTGCCGATGATGTGGGCGGCTTGTGGGTCACCAACAGCCTCGATGCGGTCGTGCGCTACCAGGACGGGAGAATGAGCCTGCCCATCATCAGGCAGAAAGTTGAGAGTCTGTTCCGTGCCGCGGACGGCACGGTCTGGTTCGGTGGCCGCAAGGCCTTGTGGCGGGAGCGGCAAGGGCACCTGGAGTCGGTCGCGCCGCCGGGACCGGACCAAAACACGCAGGCGTTGGCTGAAGACAAGTCCGGTGGCCTCTGGGCGTCGATCCTGGGTGGGGTCTTTAGGCTCAAGGACGGGGTGTGGACGCCGTACGGTGGCATCGCCGCACTGGCGCCGCGCGCTGCGATCACCATCGTGCGCGACCGGCGCGATCGCTTATGGTTCTCCTATTCCGATGGTAGCGTCGCGGTGCTCGATGGTGAGCGGGTGCGCACCTACGGCGTCGCGGAGGGACTACAAATCGGCAATGTGATGGCGAATTATCCGGGCCGGATCAATCATTGGTTCGGCGGGGAGTTCGGGCTGGCGAGGCTGGAAGGGGAGCGCTTCTATAGCGTCCAGTCGGTGCCAGAGCTGCCTCTGGACGGCATTACGGGCATCATCGAGGCGACCGACGGCGACCTGTGGCTCAACGGCCGGCCCGGCATTGTTCACATCGCGGCGACCGAGCTTCAACACAGTCGCGTTGACCCGGCTTATCGCGTGCGCGGCGAGACGCTCGGCGCTTTCGACGGCGTCGTCGGCAGTGCTGCGACGCTGCGACCGCTGCCGACCGCGATCGAGGCCGCGGACGGAAAGCTGTGGTTCGCCACAAGCGGAGGCATTTATGGCGTCGATCCCGCGCGACGAGTGCGCAATCGCGTGCCGCCACCGGTACTGATTCGCGCGCTCACGGTTGCCGACCATGCCATCGAGCCGATCCCCGGGTTGAGACTGCCGACATACACAACCGCGGTGCGCTTCGATTACGTGGGCATTAGCCTCACGGCGCCCGAGAAGGTGCGCTATCGCTACCGGCTGGACGGCGTCGACACCGACTGGCGCGAGCTGACCGCGGCACGCCTGGCGCTCTATGCGAACCTACGACCAAATCACTATATCTTCCGCGTGATTGCCGCCAACAATGATGGCGTGTGGAACGAGTCGGGCGCCTCGCTTGCTTTCGTGATCCCACCGGCGTTCGTTCAGACCGGATGGTTCATCGCTCTGTGCGTGGCTGGTGGTGCGACCGCCGTGTTGGTTCTGGTCCGCCTGCGAGTCCGCCGGGTACGCCGGCGACTCGAGGAGCGCATGGAAGTCCGTCTCAACGAGCGGACCAGGATCGCCCGGGACCTGCACGACTCTTTATTGCAGGGTTTCCAGGGCTTGATGTTCCGACTGCAGGCGGTTCGGCAGCTGCTCCCCGAACGTCCTGGCGATGCCACCAAGTTTTTGGACTCTGCGATGCAGGTAGGAGACGAAGCGATCGGCGAGGGACGCGACGCTGTGCAGAACCTGCGCTCCTCGTCTTTCGACGACCGTGATATCGCGAGTTCGTTGAGCGCACTCGGCACGGAGCTTGCCGCGGGGATTGATCCCCCGTCAAAGCCAGAGTACCGCGTAGTCGTGGAGGGCAGGCCCCGCGAGTTGACTGCCGTCGTTCGTGACGAGGCTTATCGCATTGCGCGCGAAGCGGTCAGCAACGCCTACCAACATGCAAAGGCCCGCCATATCGAAGTCGAAGTCACTATTGGCGATGCCGATCTCACCATCCGCGTGCGCGATGATGGAATGGGTGTGGATCCTCGGATCCTCGTACCGGGTCGACGGCCCGGCCACTGGGGACTTCCTGGAATGCGCGAGCGCAGCGAGAGCTTCGGGGGTCATCTCCATATTTGGAGTGAGGAAAACGCGGGTACCGAGGTTGAACTTCGTATACCAGCCGACATCGCCTATTCAGAGCCTCGTCGATCCTCATTCGCCGGTCTCAAAAATCTGCTCCGCTCCTCGCGGTGACCGCCGCCGCCTACGCTGCGCCAGGATAGGCAAGTTCGGTGATTCGCTCCTCAATAGCGCCATGTCGCGTCTGTCGCCAGGAAGAGGGCGAATCGCCTACGATGCGCCGGAACGAACGAGTGAAATGCGACTGATCGCTCATGCCGCAGCTCAAGGCAATCTCACTGAGTGAGGCCTCCGTCGTGAGCATGAGACCTTGAGCGAACTCGATGCGCCGGTGTCTGATCCAGATGCGAGCCGGCATGCCGAAGGTGCGTTTGAACGCGCGACAGAAGTGGCCGACGCTCAAGTCGAGTAACGCCGCAAGATCTTTGATGACGATTTTGCCGGCGAGGTTGGCATCGACATGCGCCGCGAGCCGTCGCGACTGCCACGTCGCGAAACCGCCGCGCCGGATCTGTCTTGGGCTTTCGTTGCTGGTTTGTTCAGGTGTCCCCGTTCCCGGATGTGCATCCAGCAGCGCTACGGCACGGGCGATATGTGCTCTGGTGCCGCGGCTGTCACCGTCTCTTGCGCGACACGCGGCCTCGATGAGCTGAGCGGTCACCACCGATAGATCGCGAGAGTTCTGTTCCAGCATCATGCGGCTTCGCTATCGAACCTAGTTCACGCCCGCAGTGTGTGCGATTGCACTACATCGTGGAGTCCCCCTTCCGGGGGGTGGGCGCCGAGAGCACTCGCAACGAGCGTAGCCCCCCATTGGGGGGATTGGGAAGCGCCTGGGCTTTCCACAGAATTCTCAGCCATGTCTAACCTCGCCAGTGGATACCGATGGAGCCCGTGATGCACGCCGCCAATCCCGATCGGATGTCCGCGAAGGAAACCAGAACACGTGGCGCATCCGCAATGTGGCTGCGAGCGATTTCGATCACGAGTGCCGCGATGCTGATGGCCTCCTGTAACGAGGGCGTGCTCGACCCGCACGGTCCCGTGGGCAAGGCGGAGCGAGTCATACTCTTCGATTCGACCGCGATCATGCTGGCCGTCGTCATTCCGGTGATCGTGCTCACGCTGGTATTCGCATGGTGGTTTCGCGCGAAAAATAAACAGGCACGCTATCGGCCAGATTGGGAATATTCCGGCCGGATCGAGATGATCATCTGGTCCATTCCAGCCCTGATTGTCCTGTTTCTCGGCGGTATCGCGTGGACCGGATCACATGACCTCGATCCCCCGGTGCCGCTGCAATCATCTACGGCACCCCTCGACATCGAAGTCATCTCCCTCGACTGGCGCTGGCTTTTTATCTATCCGCATGAGGGGATCGCGAGCTTAAACCGTTTGGTTGTCCCGGCGGGCGTGCCGCTGCGATTTCGCTTGACCTCGACGACCGTCATGAACAGCTTTTTCGTGCCGCAGTTGGGCAGCCAGATCTATGCCATGCCGAACATGGTCACTCGCCTCAATTTGCAGGCCGATGAGCCCGGCACTTTCGAGGGTCTCTCGGCGATGTTCAGCGGCGATGGCTTCTCCGACATGCGCTTCGATGTCGTGTCGACTGACAAAGAGGCCTTCAAGGATTGGGTCAACACCACCAAGACGCAGGGTGGCGTCCTGGATGCGAACACATTTGAGGAGCTGTCGAAGCCCGCCAAGGCCGATGGGGCGCACACCTACGCGCAAGTAAGCGAGGGTCTGTTCGACAGAATTTCGTTAAGGTCTAGCGCGGCAGCATCGCCGCAACGAGGGCAGTAAAATGTTCGGCAGGCTCACCTGGGCGGCAATTCCATTCGATGTACCGGTTGTGATGATCGCCGCCGGGAGTGTGGGCTTTATCATCTTTTGCGTCTTGGCGTTGGTCACGGTCAAAGGCTGGTGGCCCTACTTGTGGCGCGAATGGATTACCAGTGTGGATCACAAGCGCCTCGGCGTGATGTACATAGGCTTGGCGCTTCTCATGCTGGTGCGCGGTTTCTCCGACGCCATGTTGATGCGCAGCCAACTGGCCATGGCCGCCGGTCACGCACAGGGGTATCTGCCGCCCGAACACTACGATCAGATCTTCTCGGCGCATGGCACGATCATGATCTTTTTCGTGGCCATGCCGTTTGTCATCGGGCTCATGAACTTCGTGCTGCCGTTGCAGCTTGGCGTGCGCGATGTGGCCTTTCCCGTCCTCAACTCCATCGGCTTCTGGTTGACTGCGGCGGGAGTGCTTCTGGTCAACGTGTCACTCGTGGTCGGGGAGTTTGCCCGCACCGGCTGGCTCGCCTATCCGCCGTTGAGCGAGGTCGCGTATTCCCCGGGAGTCGGCGTCGACTACTACCTGTGGTCCTTGCAGATTTCGGGATTGGGAACGTTGTTATCAGGCATCAATCTCACGACCACCATCTTGAAATTGCGGGCGCCCGGTGTCGGTTACCGCCAAATGCCGATCTTTTGCTGGACCGCGCTCGCCTCGAATCTGCTCATCGTCGCGGCTTTTCCGATCTTGACCGCGACGTTTGCCATGCTGCTGCTCGATCGCTACTGCGGTTTCCATTTCTTTACCAACGAGCTCGGCGGCAATCCGATGATGTACATCAATCTCATCTGGAGCTGGGGCCACCCGGAGGTGTACATCTTGATACTGCCCGCGTTCGGCGTGTTCTCGGAAGTGGTCGCGACATTCTCGGGTAAGCCGTTGTTCGGCCGCCGCTCGATGGTGATGGCGACGATGGTGATCTGCGTGCTGTCCTTCTTGGTGTGGCTGCATCATTTTTTCACCATGGGCGCCGGCGCGGACGTGAACGCCTTCTTCGGGGTCATGACGATGCTCATCGCGGTGCCGACGGGTGTGAAGGTCTTCAATTGGCTGTTCACTCTTTACGGCGGCCGCATCCGTTTCACCACGCCCGTTTATTGGGCGTTGGGGTTCATGGTGACCTTCGTCATCGGGGGTATGACCGGGGTCCTCATGGCGATCCCGCCGGCCGACTTTGTTCTACACAATAGTCTGTTTCTGATCGCGCACTTTCACAATGTGATCATTGGTGGCGTGGTCTTCGGCGTCATGGCGGGCATCACGTATTGGTTTCCGAAGGCGTTTGGTTTCACGCTGAATGAGCGGCTCGGTAAGGCGGTGTTTTGGTGCTGGTTTTTCGGATTTTATCTGGCCTTCATGCCGCTCTACGTCTTGGGACTCATGGGCGCGACCCGCCGCATGCAGCACTATTCAAATGTGCATTGGCAGCCGCTCATGCTGGTCGCCTTGGCGGGCGCGTTGCTGATTCTCTTGGGTATCGCACTGACCGGCGTGCAGCTCGCCGTGAGTATTCGGCAGCGCGAACGCAATCGAGATCTGACGGGGGATCCCTGGAACGGCCGTACACTCGAGTGGTCGACTCCGTCCCCGCCGCCGGCGTGGAACTTCTCGCAGCTGCCGCAAGTGGACCGCGCGGACGCGTTCTGGGCCATGAAGCAGCAGCGCGGAACTGCGCAGGATCCGAATCTCAAGCGGACCTATCAAACGATCCACGTCCCGCGGAACAATCCAACGGGCTTCTTTCTGGCGTTCTGCGCGGTAGTGCTGGGGTTTTCCCTCATCTGGCACATCTGGTGGAGCGCCGGACTAGGACTTCTGGGGGCGATAGCGGTTTGTCTCAGGCAGGCGTGGCGCACCGATGGCGAGATCGAGATACCCGCGGAGAAGATCGCCGCGTTTGAGCGGCTCCATGGGCTAAAGGAGAGCACGGTATGAGCGCGGCGGAGCAAGCCCTCGTGGACGGTGATGCGGTGCCGCTGTCGCTTCGGGGCCCTGCGCCAACGCGGGTGGTCGCGGGCTATGGCTTTTGGCTGTTCCTGCTCTCCGACATCATTATTTTCGCCGCGCTTTTCGCCGCGTACGCCGTGCTTTCGGGCGAGACGGCCGGCGGCCCGACGGCCGCCGATCTTTTCGATAAGAAGCACGTGCTGATCGAAACCGCTTGCCTGCTGGCCTCGAGCGTCACCTGCGGCTTTGGCTCGCTCGCGGTGCAGAGTGGAGACAGAAGCTCCACCTATTTTTGGATGGCGATCACCTTCATTTTAGGTGTCACGTTTCTGAGCCTCGAAGTGAGCGAGTTCAGTCACATGCTCAGCATCGGCGCCGGGCCATCCCGCAGTGCCTTTCTTTCGGCGTTCTTTACCTTGGTGGGTACCCATGGACTGCATGTGACCCTCGGCCTGTGCTGGCTGGTCGTCATGCTATTACAGGTGGCGACGCTGGGATTCCAGCCGATGGTCAGCCGCCGCTTCTTCTGCTTTGGCCTGTTCTGGCACGCGCTCGACATCGTTTGGATCGGCGTATTTACCATCGTGTACTTGGGAGCCCATTTATGAGTACCGAAATCGAAGCTCAAGGCGTGGCTCCGGGTGTCAACGTACACACCCACGGCACGCGCCGAAGTTACCTGATCGGGTTGGGGTATGCGGTCATTCTGACGCTGGCCTCCTTTTGGGCTTCATCGACTGATCTGATCTATTCACCGGGCGTCCCGATTTTGTTAGGGGTTCTCGCGATCGCGCAGATGGGGGTTCACTTGGTGTTCTTTCTGCACATCTCGAGCGCGCCGGATCAAACCAACAATATTCTGGCGCTCGCCTTTGGCATTTTTGTCGTGGGCCTCCTGGTGTTCGGGTCGATGATCATCATGGCTAATTTGAATCACAACATGATGCCCATGGATCGACTGATGCAGCTGCAGATGCAACGGTAGCGTTGCAGCCGAAGCCAGTTACTCACGCTCATGGCGATCGCCCCCGATGATTCGCTGATTACCGCGCTGTCCCGGCCAGCGTGGCGCGAATATCTTGCGCTCACGAAACCCAAAGTGAGCTTGTTGATCGTGTTCACGGCGATCGTCGGGATGGTTCTGGCCTCGCCTGGGATGGTGCCGCTGCCGGCATTGGTGTTCGGCACTCTGGGCATCGCCATGGCGTCCGCCTCCGCGGCGACCCTCAATCACATCCTCGATCGGCGCATCGATCAACGGATGGCGCGTACTCGGCGGCGGCCGCTGGCGACCGGAAATCTGCGGACCAGTCAGGCGCTGGTTTTCGCCAGCATCTTGTGCGTACTCTCGATGACGGTGTTATGGCTCGCGGCCGGAGTTCTTTGCGCGCTATTGACCTTCGGCTCGCTCATTGGCTATGCGGTCATCTATACCGCATGGCTCAAACATGCGACGCCGCAAAACATCGTGATCGGCGGTGCCGCGGGCGCCGCGCCGCCGCTGCTCGGGTGGGTGGCGGTGACCCACTCCATCGATGCACAGGCACTGGTGTTGTTCCTAATCATCTTTACCTGGACCCCACCGCATTTCTGGTCGCTCGCGATCGCGCGTCGGGAGGAATACGCGAAAGTGGGCATACCCATGCTGCCGGTGACCCACGGCATCCCGCACACGCGCCGCCAGATCCTGCGCTACACGGTCTTGCTCATCGCGTTCACGCTAATCCCGGTGGTCATTGGCATGAGCGGATTGCTCTATCTGGCGGCCGCGCTGGTGCTCAATGGGCGATTTCTCTACCTGGCCTTGGCCCTGCAGCCGGGCGCGCGGCTCGACCTTCCGATTCGAACTTTCCGCTACTCGATCACTTACCTGATGGCGCTGTTCGCCGCATTCATCGCCGATCACTATTGCAGGCTGCTCCTGTAGCGATAGCCCCGCCGTTATCACCCATTGGGGGGATGGGACTGCTTCATACCCTGCCTCAACCTCTCCATTGCGGGCGAGCCAATTCCCCTTTTGCCAAAGTCGGAGAGCACAATGAGTAAGAAAGTAGCGCAAGTCGTCGTCGAGACTTTGCAATCAGCCGGTGTCAAGCATTGCTACGGCATCGTGGGGGACACGCTGAACCAGTTTGCCAGCAGCCTGAGTCGCAGCGACATTGAGTTCGTTCACATGCGCCATGAGGAGGCGGGTGCCTATGCGGCACAGGCCGAAGCGCTGTTGATGGACCGCTTGACGGCCGTGGCCGGCAGCTGTGGACCGGGCAGTTTGCATTTCATCAACGGCCTGTATGAGGCGAACCGTAATCGCGCGCCGGTGATTCTGATCGCGAGCCAAGTGGTGCGGCGCGAGCTCGGATTCAATTTCATTCAAGAAGTGAAATTCGAAGACGTTTATCAGGGCTGCAGCGTATTTTGCGAAATGATCTTGACGCCGGAGCAAGCGCTGCGAAAGACAGTCATGGCCTGTCAGGCGGCGATCTCCAAGCGGGGGGTGGCAGTTCTCATTCTCCCCGTCGACGTTGCGGATTCAGATGCGGTTAGCGAGCCGCCGTTTCGCGTCCATGTCAACAAGCCGGTCATACGGCCGAGTGATGAGGACTTGGATCGGATCGCCGACATGCTGGCGGAAGGCACGAACATCACGATTTACGCCGGCTCCGGTTGCGTTGACGCCCACGACGAGGTGGTCGAGCTGGCGCAGCGCCTCAAAGCGCCGGTCGCGCATACCTCGCGCGGCAAGGACCAGATCGAATACGACAATCCGAATAATGTGGGCATGACGGGCGTGATTGGGACCGAGTCCGGCTATCACGCCATCTTGAATTGCGACACCTTGCTGCTTCTCGGTACCGATTTTGCGTGGCGCCAATTCTACCCCGACCACGCCAATATCATCCAAGTCGATATCGATTCAACCCACGTCGGTCGCCGCCATCCGGTCGACCTCGGCGTAGTCGGAAATATCAAGGACACGCTGCAGGCGCTGCTGCCGCGTATTGCGCAGCGCAAGGATGCGACATTCCTCAATACCTACGTCGAGCGCCACAAGAAGGCGCTCAAAGCGCAGGCGGGCAGGGCCGTACCCGGTCCCCGCGGCAAGATTCCCGGCCAATATTTGACCTCGATAATCAATCGACTCGCCAACCAAGATGCCTTGTTTGCAGCCGATGATGGGACACCGCTGGTGTGGATGTTGCGATTGGTGGAGGCGAACGGTAAACGGCGCATGTTCGGCAGCCTGCTGCATGGAACCATGGCGACCTCGATCGGAAATTGCATCGGATTGCAGAAGGCTCAGCCGGGCCGCCAAGTCATCGCCTTGGCTGGCGACGGCGGCTTCACGATGTTGCTCGGCGATGTGATCACCCTCGTACAAGAGAATGTGCCGATCAAAATAGCGGTCTACGACAACGGCAAGTTGGGATTCGTGGAGCTCGAGCAGAAGGGCGAAGGATTGTTACCGGTTTTTACGGATCTCAAGAATCCGGATTTCGGCAAGGTCGCAGAAGCCATGGGCCTCTGGGGCCGAACGGTCAGCAAGGCAGAGGAACTCGAAGGCGCCGTGGCCGAGTGGCTCGGGCAGCCCGGGCCAGCGTTGCTCAATGTCAAGGTCGAGCCGATGGAACTGGTGATGCCGCCGCACACGGCACCTGAGAACGTTTATGGGATGGCCATGTATTCAATCAAGGCCGTTATGCATGGAAAGGCGGGTGAAGTTTTCGAAATGATCAGCGAGAATATTTAAGCGAAAGGTCAATCGGCGCGCGGCGCTCACATTATCCAGAAGGTGACGTCCGCTCCCGCCTGGAGGGTCGGGCGATGCGTGTTGGGAGTCCTGATTTGTGGGCCGAGCGGCACCAGTGAGCCCGATACTCATCTGTCGCGATTGCGACACCGTGTATCGTGCCATTCCCTTACGCCGGGGCGATGTGGCCCTCTGCCGGCGCTGTGATGCGGTCCTGGCGCGCCATTTTGGCGCGAATGTGGAGAGTGGATTGGCGCTCGTCTGCGCCGCGGCGATCTTTTTCGCCATCGCCAATCTCACGCCCATCTTAAGCATCGAGATCGCTGGGATGGAGACCCAGGCCAATATCTGGTTTGCCGTGCGCTCATTGCAACAGGGCTGGATTTCAGTCGCCGCCGTCGGGCTTGCGTTCACGACCTTTCTCGTCCCGGCGGTGCAAATAGTGCTCCTTTTCTGGGTGCTGCTGTTCGCACGCGTGGGACGCCGGCCGCCCGGCTTTGGACCGATCATGGGGCTGCTCCACCGGATGCGTCCCTGGAGCATGACCGAGGTCTTCTTGCTCGGCGCTTTGGTCGCAATCGTGAAACTCGCGAATTGGGTCCCCATTACCGCGGGTGCCGGCCTCTGGGCGATCGCGGCTTTAACAATTGTGCTAGCCCTGCTCGGGCGCTGTGATCCGGCGTCTTGGTGGTCGATTGCCCCCGCGGTCAAGACATGACGCCGTTGAAGCAATCACTCGAACTCGGGCTGGTCCTTTGCAGAACCTGCGGCCTTGCCGTGTCCCTCGCGTCTCTCGGGATAGAGCGGCGCTGTCCGCGCTGCCGAAGCCGAATCGAGCAGCGCACG
>Ga0209007_1000499_pt1 | contig 14898 bp, 13 predicted proteins | sample JacPinW_OM1H0_O2_FD_187961 | JGI IMG/M metagenome (GOLD analysis project Ga0209007, IMG submission 187961) | Forest soil microbial communities from Algoma, Ontario, Canada - Jack Pine, Ontario site 1_JW_OM1H0_O2 (SPAdes) (version 2) | ecosystem: Environmental > Terrestrial > Soil > Boreal... | reverse complement strand
TGCTTCAAGTCGATGGTTTCAATATCGCCGCCGATACTGCCTTCGGTAAAGGACAAGGCCATCCAGGGCTCAAAATGCCGAATGACCTTCGGATGTACGGCCGAATGGGTCGACAGGAAGTAGTTCAGTCCGTCCGACCAGGCATCCATCAGCGACTTAAGCCAGACAGGTGCCGCGCGATATTGTTGCTGCAGCCGGCCGACATCGATGAACAGGCGTGCGCGCAGGTCGCTATAGAGAGCGGATTCACCCTCCGCCTGCGCCAACCAGCCAAGGCTTACGAGGTAGTTGTGTTCGATTCGATTGAAATCGTCTTCCGCCTGCGCATAGATCATGCCGAACACGGCGTCTGCGTCGGATTTGCCGTAGACATGCGCAATGCCCCAATTGTCGCGAATAATATGGACACGCTGTGCGTGTTGTCGCCAGGCGTTTTCACTCGCAGCGTTACTTGCGCCCGCGGCGCAGACCACAGCGGGAATGCACATCAGCGCGGCAAAAAACAATTTCATGGTTTATACGCCTCCGGGGCCGTAGCATCGCGCAATGCGAACCTCTTTGCGCGTGGTTTTATATCTGGCCGTAATTTTTGGCGGCCCTTCCGAAGCGGCAACGACCTTCCAGATCCCGGACGCAGCGCTTCCCGATCCGTTGATTTTAGTTGCCTACGGAGACATGCGGTTCACCGAAAGCAGCGAAACCGCGGCCAGCTCGCCGACCGCACGTCGAGCGTTGGTCGCGAAGATTGCGGCAGAGAATCCGGCCGCCATCTTCATCAACGGCGACCTGCCGTTTCATGGCATCGCCGCCGACTACGAGGTGTATCGCGCGGAGACCCAGGTCTGGCGCGACAAGCATTTACGGGTCTATCCGGCGCTCGGAAATCATGAACTGTCGGCCTGCTTCCTATCGAGTTGCCTCGACCGGTGGTGGAAGGCCTTTCCTGAACTGAACGGGCTGCGCTGGTACTCGGTTGCCGTCGGCAGCAGGTTGGTCGGCATTGCATTGGACAGCGATGCCCCGCTGTTGCCGGGCAGTGCGCAACGGACGTGGCTGGAAAGCCAGATCACCGCGCTCGAGCCGGCGGTTCGCGTGGTGCTGATCGTCATGCATCATCCGCCTGTTGCGGATGTGCAAACGGTCAAACTCGTGGACCACAATCCCCGCGCGAATGAACAGGCGTTGGCGGCGTATCTCAAGACCGCTGCGGCCCACAGCGCCGTCCGTTTCGTGGTCAGCGCGGGCCATATTCACAACTACGAGCGGCTCTCGCAGGACGGGGTCACTTACCTGGTTTCCGGCGGCGGCGGCGCGACGCCTTACGAAGTGGATCGCACGGCTGCGGATCTATATCAAGATGCGGACTTTCCGAACTATCACTACGTGCGCTTCGAATTGCGGGACAAGACCTTCAGCGGCGAAATGATCCGCCTGCAGGATTACACCGCCCGCAGCCCGTCGCATTGGCAAACTCGGGATCGCTTCGAGATCAGCCTGCAGCCTTGACGGCTTGGATCAGCTGACTCACCGCCGCCTGCGCATCGCCATACAGCATGCGGGTTTGATCAAGCCCGAACAACGCGTTGTCGATACCCGAAAATCCCTGGCCTTGTCCGCGCTTGATCACGATGACATTTTTCGCCTTGTCGGCGTTCAAGATCGGCATGCCGTAAATCGGGCTATTCTTGTTGGTGCGCGCATCAGGATTTACCACATCATTGGCGCCGATGATGAGCGCCACGTCCGCGGTTTCGAACTCCGCGTTGATCTCGTCCAAATCCGAAATCAAATCGTAGGGCACTCCGGCTTCGGCGAGCAGCACATTCATGTGGCCCGGCATGCGGCCTGCGACCGGATGAATGGCGAAGCGCACCTTGACGCCGTGGTCCATGAGCAATTGCGTCAGTTCCCAGACTTTGTGCTGCGCCTGCGCCACCGCAAGACCATATCCCGGCACGATGATGATCTTTTGCGAATACGCCATCATGACGCCGGCATCGGAAGCCTCGATGGGTTTTTGCGTACCGGCGGCGCCGCCGCCGGCCACTGACGTCTCGCCGAAATTCGAGAAAAGCACATTGCCGAGCGAGCGGTTCATGGCCTTCGCCATGAGCTGCGTGAGCAGCGTACCGGCAGAGCCGACGACGGTGCCGGCGATGATCATCGCGGCGTTATCGAGCACGAAGCCTTCGAAGCCCACCGCAAGACCGGTGAGGGCGTTGTACAAGGAGATCACCACCGGCATGTCGGCGCCGCCGATGGGCAGCGTCATCGCGACGCCCAGGATCAGCGCGAACACGAAGAGCAGCGACACGACAGGAAGCCCGGATTCCGCGCCCACGCCGCTCACGACCATGAAGCCGAAGCCGACGGTAATCAGCAATATTGCCAAATTGACGAATTTTTGGCCGGAAAAGCGCACCGATTTGGTGATCAAGCCCTGCAACTTGGCGAACGCAATCAGGCTGCCGCTGAAGGAGACGGCGCCGATGAATCCGCCGACGGCGGCCATGGTCAGATGCACCGGGTTGTGCTCATTGCCGCTGTACAGCTCCACCGCGGCAATCGCCGCCGCGGCGCCGCCGCCCATGCCGTTGTAGAGCGCGATCATCTGCGGCATGTCGGTCATGGCCACGCGCTTGCCGCTGACCCACGCAATGACGGTGCCGATCGCAATTGCAATGATCACCAGCATCAAATTGAGCGAGGAAGCGCCCATGAACGCCAGCGTGACGATGGTGGCCAGCAGCATGCCGACGCCCGCCCAGCGAACGCCGCTGACGGCGGTGACGGGCGAACTCATGCGCTTCAGGCCCAGAATGAACAGCGCAGCCGCAATGAGGTATGAAAGCTGGGTCAGGGTTTGAATGGTCGAAGCGGAAGGCATCCTTTAAGGTCCTTTCTTTTTGCCGGCGAGCACGAACATTTTCAGCATGCGCTCGGTAACAACATAGCCGCCGACGGCGTTTCCGGCGGCCAGCAGCACGCCAACGAAGCCGATGACCCGCACCAAAGTCGTATCGGCCGTCGCCAGAGCGACCATCGCACCCACCAAGACGATGCCGTGCACGAAGTTCGATCCCGACATGAGCGGCGTGTGCAGGATCACCGGTACGCGCGAAATGACCTCGTAGCCGGTGAAGGCCGCCAGCATGAAAATATAAAGTGCTATTACGCCGTCAATCATGTCTTCTGCCCCTCCACTGCCGCGCGTGTGGCTTCATGCTTGATTTGTCCGTCATGCGTGAGCACCGCGCCGGCAAATACTTCGTCGCTCCAATCGATCGCCAGCTCGCCTTTGGGCAGCGCCGGCTTTAGAAAATTGAACAGATTGCGCGAATACATTTCGCTGGCGTGGTACGGCAAGGAGGCGGGCAGATTCAACGGGCCGACGATTTTGACTCCGCCTTGCAATACGGTCTCGCCGGCCTTGGTCAATTCGCAGTTGCCGCCTTGCTCGGCGGCAATATCGACGATGACCGACCCCGCCTTCATGCGCGCCACAGCCGCTTGAGAAATGATGCGCGGGGCGGCGCGTCCGGGGACCGACGCCGTGCTGATCACCGCATCGCTCGCGGCGATGCGCGCATCCAGGACTTCCTGCTGCTTGGCCTTTTCTTCCGCCGTGAGTTCGCGCGCATAGCCGCCGGCTCCTTCCGCGGAAACGCCGGTCTCGACGAATTTCGCGCCGAGCGACTTGATTTGATCCTTTGTCGCACTACGAACGTCATACGCCTCGACCACGGCCCCTAAGCGTTTTGCGGTCGCGATAGCCTGGAGCCCGGCGACGCCGGCGCCAATCACCAAGACTGTGGCCGGCCGAATCGTGCCCGCAGCGGTGGTCAGCATGGGCAGAAATCTTTCCAGCGTATTGGCCGCGATCAAGGCGGCTTTATAGCCGGCAACGGAGGCCTGCGAGGACAGTGCATCCATCGACTGCGCGCGCGAAATACGCGGAACCAACTCCATTGCAAAGGCGGTAATGCCACGCTCTTTGAGCGCCAGGACCAGATCCGGGCGCGCATAGGCCTGCATGAAGCCAACTATTACCGCGCCTTTTTTGAGCGCTGCGACTTCCGTCAAGGAGGGCGGCTGGACTTTCAAGATAACGTCGGCAGTGGCAAGAATCGTGGAGGCATCGCTGAATTCGGCATCCGCATACAGGGCATCGGGAAAATGCGCTGCTGCCCCCGCGCCGCGTTCGATCAGCACACGGACGCCGAGGGACTTGAGTTTGGTGGCGATCTCCGGAACCAGGGCAACTCGGGTTTCTTTGGCAGCGGTTTCCTTGAGGACACCGACGACGACAGGCATGCAAAACTCTCCCAAGCCGTAAGTTACGCGCGAAACATTGAATTATGGCATAAGACTCGACTATCTTTGGTGCGTTATGAACCTGAGCGAGCAACACAAGTATCAATTGCTGGATTGGCGGGATGACCTTACGGTGGTCTCGCATGCTCATCCTTTGTCCCAACAAATCCTGCGCACCGATGTCTCCGGTATGCCGCTCGAATGGGTCGACTACCGTGAGGCGGCGCGCCTGTACCACACCGAACAAGTGGCTTACACCTGCGGATCGCTGCTGTACCGGCTGTACGGCGGAACCTGCGCGCGGACCGGACTGCGAACCATCGTGGATGTCAATTCGATCATCGCCACGCTGGGCGTGACCGGCAATCCGGGCAACTTGCGCGGCGCGGGGTACACGCCGCCGCTCAACAATCAGACTCTGTTCCGCCGCGACGCGTATCTGTGTCTGTATTGCGGTGCGCGCTTTACCTATAGCCTCCTGTCGCGGGACCACGTGACGCCTTTCAGCCGCGGCGGCCAAGACACGTGGAGCAATGTGGTGTCGGCTTGCCGTCGCTGCAACAATGCCAAAGCGTCCCGCACGCCGGAGCAAGCCGGCATGCAGCTTTTGGCCGTGCCTTTCACGCCCACCTATGCCGAGTACATTTTCCTGAAAGGCCGGCGGGTGCTCGCGGATCAGATGGACTACCTGGTGGCGCATTTTCCGCGTTCCAGCCCGCTGCACGAGCGCATGCAACGCTGGCCGATGTGAACGCAATCGCGGGGATCCCCGTTCCGCGGTCGGGCGTGGTGTACTACATCGACGCCAGCTACTTTATCTTTCGCGCCTACCATTCCATGCCGCCCGATATGGTGGATGCCGACGGCAATGCGACGCATGCCTTGTACGGGTTCGCACGTTTTCTATCGGATCTTCTCGAGAGGGTGCGGCCGGAAAGAATCGGCGTCGCATTCGATCTGAGCTTGCGCAGCGTGACATCGTTTCGCAATGGTATTTATCCGGCATACAAAGCCAATCGTGAAGCGCCGCCCGCCGATTTGGAGCGGCAATTCGCGTTATGCCGCGAGTTTTGCCGGCATATGGGATTGGCCGAGTTCGCGAGCGCTGAATACGAGGCGGACGATATCATCGGGACCTTGGCGGCGCGCTCGCGCGCCGCGGGTCTGCGCAACGTTTTGGTCACACGCGACAAGGACCTATCGCAGTTGATCCGGGACGGCGACGTATTCTGGGATTACAGCGGCAACACACGCTATCACTATCACGACATTGGCCCGCGCTTCGGAGTCGCGCCCGAGCTCATCGCCGACTTCTTGGCGCTGACCGGAGATACCGTCGACAACATCCCCGGTGTGCCGGGCGTCGGCAAGAAGACCGCCGCGGAACTGTTCGGCGTGTTCGGTTCCCTCGATGAATTGTATGCAAATCTTCATCGAATTCCGTTCTTGAAGCTGCGCGGCGCCGCCGCCGTCGCTGCTAAACTACTGGCTCACAAGGATGCCGCCTACCTTGCCCGGCGTTTGACCGGTATCGTATGCGACATCCCGATTGAGGCGACGCTCGATGACTTGAAACCGAGACCGCAGGATCGCTGCGGGCTCGACTCTTTTTTTGACGCCCATGGATTCGGGAATATTTTGCGACAGCAGGTGCGCCGCATCGCCACCGCTGCTTAAAGACGGGGGTAGACCATGGCGCAGAAAGATATTCAATCGGTCCTACAAGAGGACCGCGTATTTCCGCCTTCCAATACCTTTGTGAAGCAGGCCTCGCTCAAAGCCGCCGAATTGCAGAGCATGTACGAGAAGGCGGCGAGCGACTACGTGGGCTTCTGGGCGGATTTAGCCAACGCTGAAATTGACTGGAAACAGCCATTTACGGTGCCGCTGGATGACTCGCGCGCGCCCAATTTCCGTTGGTTTACCGACGGCCAACTGAATGTGTCGCACAATTGCCTGGATGTGCATTTGGCACGCCGCGGCGACAAGCTCGCCGTTATTTTCGAAGGCGAGCCCGGCGACGTACGCAAGCTGACCTACGCGCAACTGCATCAACAAGTATGCCAGTTCGCCAACGCGCTCAAAGAACAAGGGATCGGTCGTGGCGATCGCGTGATTATCTACATGCCATTGATCCCCGAGGCCATTATTTCGATGCAAGCCTGCGCGCGCATCGGCGCCGTGCATTCGGTCGTATTCGGTGGATTTTCCGCGAACGCCGTCAAGGATCGGATCGAAGATGCCGGCGCGAAGCTCGTCATTACCGCCGATGCCGGATGGCGCGGAGGAAACGCCGTCGAACTTAAAGCTGCGGTCGACAAGGCGCTGTCTGAGGGTTGCGAATCCGTGCAACGCGTTATCGTCTATCGACGCACCGGCACGCCTTGCGAGATGCATGCAGGCCGCGATGTGTGGTGGCACGACGCTATATCGGGAAAGCCCATGAGTTGCGATCCCGAATGGGTCGATGCTGAGCATCCCTTGTTCCTGCTGTATACCTCCGGGTCCACCGGCAAGCCCAAAGGGATTCAGCATTGCAGCGCCGGTTATTTGCTCAATGCCAAGCTGACGACCAAGTGGGTCTTCGATCTCAAGGATGACGATGTTTACTGGTGTACAGCCGACGTCGGTTGGGTTACCGGGCACACCTATGTGGTTTACGGGCCGCTGGCGGCGGGCGCCACGCTGTTCATGTACGAAGGTGCGCCGACATTTCCTGACGGCGGCCGCTTTTGGAAGATGTGTCAGACGCATGGCGTCAGCATTTTCTATACGGCGCCCACCGCGATTCGCGCGCTCATGAAGTTGGGCGACGCGGTGCCAGGCAAGTACGATTTACGAAAACTGCGGGTGCTCGGCAGCGTCGGTGAGCCCATCAATCCCGAGGCGTGGATGTGGTATCACCGCGTGATCGGCGGCGAGCGCTGCCCCATCGTCGATACTTGGTGGCAAACCGAAACCGGCGCCGCCATGATGGCGCCCATTCCCGGCGTGACCGCCACGAAGCCCGGGTCCTGCACCAAGCCGCTTCCGGGAATCTTCGCGGATATCGTCGATGAGGACGGGCGCCCCGTAAAGACACCGGATGCGGGTGGATACCTCGTGATCAAGCGGCCATGGCCTTCCATGCTGCGCACGATTTGGGGCGACAACGACCGGTACATCAAGACCTACTGGGAGAAATTCAGGAATCGCTACTATGTCGCCGGCGATTCGGCGCGCCGCGATAAAGACGGCTATTACTGGATCATGGGACGCATCGACGATGTCCTCAACATCGCCGGCCATCGATTGGGCACGATGGAAATCGAGTCGGCGCTGGCCGCGCATTCTAAGGTGGCCGAGGCCGCGGTGGTCAGCAAGCCGCACGACATCAAGGGTGAGTCGGCGTTTGCCTATGTGGTCCTGAATGTGCCGAAGCCGCAGGGCGCCGCCGCGAAAGTCTTGATTGATGAGCTTCGCGGCTGGGTCGGTGATCAGCTGAGCCCCATCGCCAAGCCGGATGAAATTCGCCTGACCGACAATCTGCCAAAAACGCGCTCCGGCAAAATCATGCGCCGCTTGCTGCGGGCCGTGGCCCGCGGCGAGGAAATCACCCAGGACATGTCGACGCTGGAAAATCCTGCAATTCTCGATCAGTTGCGCGGCGTGGATTCGGACGGCCCCGCAAAGGCCGCCGCAGCTCCGAAGAAGACGGTGAAGCAAGCGGCAAAGAAGTCGGCTAAGAAAGTAGCAAAGAAAACCGCAAAGAAAACCGCGAAGAAAGCGGCCAAGAAGATCCCTGTAAAAGCGGTAAAAAAAGCCGCGAAACGCGCGGCCAAAAAGGCCACGAAACGCCCGGCTAAAACAGCCGCGCGTGCGGCAAAGCCCGCCCGGGCCGCTCAACGCAAGGCCGTAACACGCAAGTCGGCACCCAAGACCAAGCTCGCGCCGAAGCGCGCCAAGCCTTCCAGGCCGAAGGGTTCAGCGCGACGTAAGAAGTAGCCGCGCCGTTTACTTCGGCGTCTTTACCAATACATAGGTGATGGAGCCCTTGGGCGATACCAGCACCTTGTGCGGCGCGCCCGCGGGAATGAACAGCACGTCACCCGGCGCCAATGAGTAGTCCGTACCGCCGGAGATGTCGCCGCCGAGCCATTCGGTCGGCAGCGTTTCGCGATTACCCGTCACCTGGCCGCCGACAGTGATTTTTGCGTGACCGCTCTCGACGACGTAAATGTCGTTAAACGCCATGTGAACCTCGGCTTCCCCGGTTTTATCGCGGCGAAGGATGTACACGATGGAACCAGGCCCGTTTAAGAATTGGTTACCCGCAATTCCCTTCACCGGGTGCGCGACTTGCCCCTTGAGCTGCGCCGCGGAAAAGAACTGAACCTTCGGCGTTGCATCATCCGCGCGGCCCAATCGTGCGCCGCAGACACTGAGCAAAAATCCAGCCAATCCAATCGAGACTAAAGACACATCCCGTTTCATCGTCGCCCCCTTAAGTGGTAGTGATTTGAGCGTCGCTTTGACAAGAGTAGCCAAAATTGCACGCCGGAGCCCGGTTTGCCTGATAATCGGTGCCATGAATCTGAACCAAGTGACGCTACCGGCCACCGATGTGGAGCGCTCAGCCCATTTCTATCGGCGCTTAGGGTTTACGCAAATCGTCAGCGCTCTGCCGCGGTACGCCCGATTCGAATGCCAGAACGGCGCGACCTTTTCGCTGCACGCGTTCGACACGGTGCTGCCGTCGCAAACCGTGGTCTATTTCGAATGCGACGATTTGGATGCCACCTACGAGCGGCTGTGCAAGCTTGGAATCGAATTCAACCAGGCGCCGAGGGACCAGATCTGGCTGTGGCGCGAGGCTTATTTGCAAGATCCGGACGGCAATATCATTTGCCTGTATCACGCAGGGCATACCCGCCGATTTCCGCCCTGGCGCTTGTCCGACGATTCGCCCAGACTTTGAGCTAAAAGCTAAGGACTTGGGCGCCTAATTCGGCTAAAATGCCGCCGGCCGGAAAGGGCGAATATTGACGCCTCGCGAGCCTCACGCAGCGACCCGGCCTCCATCTAGACGAGTTTTTTAGGCAATTGTGGCCGCGGCGGCCGCTTATCTGATTGGACAATATGCTTTCCACATCCAATGTCGCCGTGCAATTCGGCGCCAAACCGCTCTTCGAGCAGGTGACGGTCAAGTTCTCAGACGGTAATCGTTACGGCCTGATCGGTGCGAACGGTTCGGGCAAATCCACGCTCATGAAAGTGCTGGGCGGCGATCTCGATGCCAGCGCCGGCGATGTGATGCTGCAGGTAGGGATGCGCCTCGGCAAGTTGAATCAGAACCAATTCGGCTACGAGGATGAGCGTGTGCTCGACGTGGTGATGCGCGGCCACACCGAGCTGTGGACTGCAATGCAGGAGCGAGATCGGATCTACGCCGATCCTAAGGCCACCGACGAGGACTACATGAAGGCGGCGGAGCTCGAGGGGGTGTTCGCGGAATACGGCGGGTATGACGCCGAAGCACGGGCCGGCAGCATCCTCACCGATGCCGGCATTCATGAGTCGCGGCACAACGGTCCCATGCGTGAAGTTCCCCCGGGCCTGAAGCTGCGCGTGCTGCTCGCGCAGGCCTTGTTCTCCAATCCGGACGTGCTGCTGCTGGATGAGCCGACCAACAACCTGGACATCAATTCCATTCGGTGGCTCGAGGGCGCACTCAACAATTACAACGCCACGATGGTGATCATCAGCCACGATCGGCACTTCTTGAATCAAGTGTGCACGCACATTGCAGACCTGGATTTTCAGCAGCTGAAGATTTATCCGGGCAACTATGATGATTTCATGCTCGCATCGGTGCAGGCGCGCGCTCGAGTCGAGGCTGCCAATGCCAAGGCGAAGGACCGCATATCGGACCTGCAGGAGTTCGTGCGGCGTTTTTCGGCGAATGCATCCAAGGCGCGCCAGGCCACGTCCCGCAAACGGCAGCTGGAAAAAATCAAGATCGAGGAGATCAAGCCCTCATCGCGGCAAAATCCCTACATCCGTTTCGAGCAAGGCAAGAAGCTGTACCGCTCAGCAGTGACGGTGGAGAAATTGAGCTTCGCCTACCCGGGATCGACCGAAAAGGTGCTCGACGACCTGAGCTTCAACGTCGAAGCCGGCGAACGTATCGCCATCGTTGGACCCAACGGCATCGGTAAAACGACGCTCATGCGCTGCCTCGCCGGGGAATTGCGGCCCAACAGCGGACGTATCGTCTGGGTTGAAAACGCCCAGCCCGGCTACATGCCGCAGGATCCGCAGGCTGAATTCGAGGACAAGATCGACTTGTTCGGCTGGATGTCCCAGTACACCGGCAAGGCGGACGACGACCAAATCGTTCGAGCCACCTTGGGGCGGTTGTTGTTTTCCGGCGAAGAGACCAAAAAGTCCGTGAAGGTGCTGTCGGGCGGCGAGAAGGGGCGGATGATTTACGGCAAATTGATCCTCACGAAACCTAATGTGCTGCTGATGGACGAGCCGACCAACCACATGGACATGGAAACGATCGAGTCCCTGCAAATCGGGCTGGAACATTTCGCCGGGACCCTGATCTTCGTCTCGCATGATCGTGAATTCGTCGGCGGCCTCGCGACCCGCATCATCGAAATGCGCCCGGGGGGCAAGATTGTCGATTTCCGGGGCACTTACGATGAGTATTTGAAATCGCAGGGCGTGGAAATCTAGGAACTCGCAGACAGGTCGCTCGACGCGCTCCTAGCGCTCGACGCGCTCAACTGGCATATTCGTGCGATGCATCTGATCGCCGACCGCCTGCACAAGAAATTTGGCGCGATCACAGCCGTTGCGGACGTATCCTTCACCGCGGAGCCCGGCAAAATCCTCGGGTTGCTGGGACCCAACGGCGCCGGCAAATCGACCACGATCAGCATGCTCGCCGGCCTCACCACGCCGCATTCGGGAAAGGTGCAAATCGACTCGGCAACATTAGGAACCGGCGCACACCCGACCAAGCGCAAATTGGGATTGGTCACGCAGGAGATTGCGCTGCTCGAAGAGTTGCCGGCGCGCATGAATTTGGAATTCTTCGGCGGCTTGTATGGCCTGACGGGAGCGGCCCTTCGCGCAAGAATTGCGGCGGTGCTGGAATTGACCAGCCTCTCGGATCGCGCCCGCGACCCGCCGAACACGTTTAGCGGCGGCATGCGGCGACGCCTGAATATCGCCTGCGCACTGCTGCACGAGCCGCAAATTTTGCTGCTGGATGAACCGACGGTGGGAGTCGATCCGCAAAGCCGCAATGCTATTTTCGAGACGATCGAGGTTCTGGCCGGCCAGGGCCGAACCGTGGTCTATACGACTCACTACATGGAAGAGGTCGAGCGGCTGTGCGACCGCATCGTCATCGTGGATCACGGGCGCGTTCTCGCCAATGACTCGCTGAGCGGCCTCTTGGCGTCGGCGCCGGTGGGAAACAAGCTGACATTGAAATATGACGTGGCGCCGGACGCTGCGGCGCTGGCGGAAATCAGGAATCTGCCCGGGGTCGTCCAGGTCGATCTTAGCGGCACTGAGGTTTCGGTTTCCGCGAATGATCTTGGCACGGCGGCGCCGCGCGTACTCGAGCGTCTGGCCGCGCGTGGCTTCAGTTGTCAGGAATTGACCAGCCGGCGCGCCAATCTCGAGGATGTGTTTCTGGCGTTGACCGGACGCACGCTGCGCGACACATGAGCGCAACTTTCACCGCATTTCGCGCCCTGGTCCGCAAGGACATCCAGCTGTTTTTGCGCGACCGCCGCGCCATGGTTATCAGCGTGCTGACGCCGATCGTGGTCGCGGCGTTCTTCGGCTTTTTATTCGCCCCGACCGGCTCGGGCGGCAACCCCGTATCGCGCATGAAAGTCGGCATCACCGACTTGGATCACAGCGCGCTGACCAAGGCGGTGCTGGAAAGCTTGAACCAGGACGCTGCCCTCGATATCCAGGAGCTCCCGGAAGATCAAGCATTGCAGCTGGTACGCAGCGGCAAGCTGCGGGCAGCCATCGTATTTCCAGCCGATTTCGAGGCGGCCGCGACCGGCGCGCTGGTCGGCACCGGCGGCCCCATGCCGGACGTCAAGCTGCTCTACGATCCCTCGCAATCCATGATCCGCCCGATGGTCGCCGGATTGCTGTCGCAGCACGTCATGCAGCGGCTGTCGCGGCCGGCCTTCATCGGCACTGCCAAGCCGATTCCTTTCAACGTCGACAATGTCGCAGTCACCAGCGGACCTCGATACAACTCGTACGCGCATTCTTTCGCGGGCATGAGCATTCAGTTCATTCTGTTCATGGGCATCGATGCCGGCATTGCGCTGCTGCTGATGCGCCAAGAAGGCATGTGGCGCCGCTTGCGTGCCGCGCCTTTGTCCGGCGCCGTACTGCTCGGCAGCCGCGTGGCGGGCACCACGCTGATCGCGGTCATGATTCTTGCCGTCGTATACCTGGTGGCGCGCGTGGCGTTTGACGTGCGCATCGCCGGCAGCGTGCCGGGCTTCGCGATGGTCGCCTGCGCTTTCGCGCTGCTTGCCGCCACGACCGGGCTCATGATCGCCTCGCTCGGCCGCTCCGTGGGCGCGACGCGCGGCGTGGCCATGTTTTCCGTGCTGATCCTGGTGATGCTCGGCGGCGCCTGGGTGCCCTCGTTCCTCTTCCCTGAATGGCTGCAGCACGTGACCGAGTTCACGCCGACCCGCTGGGCTGTGGATGGACTCGATGCCATGACCTGGCGGGGTCTGCCGCTGCAATCAGCGTATGCACCCACCGCGATACTGGTGGGCTGGTCGGCCCTATTTGCGCTGATTGCTGTCTGGCGCTTCAATTGGGAAGATAATTGACGGGTCGAAAAAATTTGCGAGGGGAGTTCATGTCAATAAAGCTTGCTGTGTCGTGTGCGTGCATGATTCTGAGTGCCTCAACGATGGCCGCCGCCACGGCGCCACCCAAGGCGGCCGTCACGGCCGAATCCATCACGATCAATCGGATCTCCGATGTCGGATTCAACCATAGCGAGGTCGTCGATACCGCGGCCTATTTGGCCGATGAGATAGGCGGCCGTATGACCAACTCTCCCGCCATGCGCAAGGCGGAGCGATGGACTCAAGAGAAATTCAAGAGCTGGGGTTTGAAGGACGTCAGATCCGAGGGCTTTGATTTTGGGCGAGGTTGGTGGATCGAGTCCTCGCATGTTCGGATGATCGCGCCTCGGCCAATGGAACTGCGCGCCATTCCGCTGGCGTGGACGCCCGCGACAAACGGCGTGTTGAGCGCGCCCATCATCGTTGCGCCCATGGCCAATGAGAGCGATTTTGCGGATTGGAAGGGAAAATTGGCCGGCAAGATCGTGCTGGTCACGTGGCCCGCGCCGCCCAAGGACGACGGCGACGCGCCCTTCCAGCGCCTCACCGACGCCGAGATCGCCAAGCTGGACAAATACCAGCAGCCGACATTTGACCCGGAACAGCGCAAAAAGCGCATCGAGCGCTTTCGCTTCAGACCGAACCTGGATGCGTTTCTGGCGCAGGAAGGCGCCGTGGCACTGGTGCAAATGTCGCGCACCGAAGGTCGGCTGGTGCATGGCGAAGGCTACGGCTATCGCGTCGGCAAGACTCCTAAGCTTCCGGGTCTCGAACTCGCGGCGGAGGATTATCGCAAGCTGACGCGCCTCGCGAAACGCGGCGAAGTACGGCTGGAAATCGATAGCCGGGTTCATTTCGAGGACGCGGATCACAATGCCTACAACACCCTCGCGGACATCCCCGGCGAAGATCCGCATGCAGGCTACGTCATGGCCGGTGCGCACTTGGACAGCTGGGTTGCCGGCGACGGCGCCGCCGATAACGGCGCCGGCAGCGCGGTGATCATGGAAGCGGCGCGCATTCTCGCCAGCATCGGCGTTCATCCGAAACGCACCATTCGCTTTGTGTTGTGGGCCGGCGAGGAAGAAGGACTGCTCGGGTCGGAGGCGTATGTCGAGAAGCATATCGCTCATCGCCCGCAGCCGACCGATCCTGCCGAGGCCGATTTGCCGCCGTATTTTCTGGGCGATCTGTACCCGGTGCAGACCCTGCCGGGCTTTGCCGACTTGGCGGCATATTTCAACCTCGACAATGGTTCGGGAAAGATTCGCGGCATTTTCGCGGAAGGCAATTTCGCGGTGGTGCCGATGCTTCGCGAATGGCTATCGCCGTTTTCCAGCCTCGGCGCGAGCGCAGTCGTGGCCGAGCCTACTGGAGCGACAGACCACGTTTTCTTCAGCCGTCTCGGATTGCCCGCGTTCCAATTCATCCAGGATCCACTGGATTACGAGTCCCGGGTTCATCACACTGATCTGGATACCTTCGATCATCTGCGGCCGCTCGATTTGCGGCAGGCCTCGGTCGTGCTCGCGACGGTTCTCATGGCTGCGGCGAATGCCGACAAGCCTCTGCCGCGCAAGACGCTGCCCACGCAGCCGGCGGCGACGGATCCATTCGCGTATCCGGATCCGAGCAAAAAGTAGTATCGGGGCGCGGTGATTTTGATCGGGTGGTGGTAGCCCTCGTCGGG
>Ga0209007_1000496_pt1 | contig 14929 bp, 14 predicted proteins | sample JacPinW_OM1H0_O2_FD_187961 | JGI IMG/M metagenome (GOLD analysis project Ga0209007, IMG submission 187961) | Forest soil microbial communities from Algoma, Ontario, Canada - Jack Pine, Ontario site 1_JW_OM1H0_O2 (SPAdes) (version 2) | ecosystem: Environmental > Terrestrial > Soil > Boreal... | reverse complement strand
TTGTGCTTCCCCACCTTCCCGGGCTTTGCCGGCGGCACGTTCTACGCCGCAAAGGACAAGGAACTCGCCGCCGCCTGTGTGTCGGCATACAACGACTGGATGATCGATGACTGGTGCGGCGCGGCACCAGGACGCCAGATCCCCATGGTGCTGGTGCCCTTCTGGGACGTCGAGAAGAGCGCCCAGGAGGTCCAGCGCGTCGCAGCCAAGGGGGCGAAGGCCATCACCTTCCCCGAGGCACCCCACAACATCGGGTTGCCGTCGTTCCACACCACCCACTGGGATCCGCTGTTCGCCGCCGCCCAGGATGCCGACCTCCCCCTGTGCATGCATTTCGGCAGTGGCGGAACCCCGAATGTCGCCCCCGACGGCCCGTTCACGGCAGCCATCGCGCTGTTCGGCCTCAACTCCCAGCAGTGCACGGTCGAGCTCGTGAACTCCCGGGTCTTCGAGCGTTTCCCGCGCCTCAAGGTGGCGCTGTCCGAGGGTGGGATCGGGTGGATTCCCTACATCCTCGAGCGATGCGACTACACCTGGGAGCGGCACCGCTGGTACACGGGGATGGAAACCGCCAAGCGGCCGTCTGAGATCTTCCGTGAGCACATCTACGGATGCTTCATCGCCGACGACGCCGGCCTGCGCAACATCGACCTCATCGGAGAGGACAACATCACGTTCGAGTGCGATTACCCGCACTCCGACAGCAACTGGCCGCACACCCGCAAGATGCTGGCCGAGGCGATGGTCAATGTCCCCGACGATCAGGTCCGCAAGATCGTCGAGACCAACGCTAGGAAGCTCTTCAACTTCCCGAGGCGCTAACGACCCGGGTTTCGTGGGAGGACCGCCGGCTCGAACGGCGGGCGCATCGCTGGTCCGACCCGCGCCTCAATCAGTGTCGGGGCGCAGGAAGTCGCTCCAGTTGACGATGAGCTCACCGAACGAGAGCGACCAGCGGTAGCAGGTCATCCCGAGTCGGAGCGGCACGTTGGGCCCAACGGGGACGATGCCGTCCCCGGTCTCGGCCACCGGTCGCACGCGCACCTGCCCGAAGCCCGGCGTCGGCCGCTGTATCTCGAATGACATCGCCGTCTTGGGGTTTGGCTTGACGAACCCCTGGTTCGGGGCGCCCACGCTGGTGTCGAGGAAATAACCCTGGACGATCTCGCCGGGCTCGTGTGCTGCGACGAACCGCTGGACCACCGCGTCGAACCGCTCGCCGGCGCGGTCAGGCCAGTACCAGACCTGGTCCCAGGGCTCCTTGGTCAGCAACCACAGCGTGTCTGCCGTGAGGTCGAGCGGGCGCGCACCGCTACCCGAGAACGGTTGCGGGGCAACGGTCACCAGGCGTCGCTCGTAGTCGAGCGCCGCGACCCGGAACGCGGTGCCGACCGAGGCCAGGCACCAGACCGGGTCGTCGACGGCGAGGTCGTCGAACGACGCCAAGGTCACCCGCCGAACAGGTCACGGGCCACGGCGAGCACCTCGCTCGGCAGCATGACCCGGTGGCTCCCGCCGGCGTCACTCAGACGCCAGAGCCACCGCACGATCCCCTCGGCGTCGACGATGGCCCACGCCTGCCGGGGGGCCAGGAGCACATGGCTGGTGCCGTAGGCGCGGAACAGGTCCCACGTCGGGTCCGAGTGCAGAGGGTAGGTGAGCCCCTGGGTCTCGGGAATATGGGCCGTGACCTCGGGATCGGTGCTGAACACGACGGCCAGCTGCAGCCCGCTGGCCTCGAAGTCGCCGTAGATCTCGTTCAACTCCAAGAGGCCGGGCGTGCACAGCGGGCAGACCAGCAGCTCGGACACGGCTCTGGACAGGCGCAGGACCAGCGGCTTGCCGGCGAAGTCGTCGAGAGTCCTGGTGACCCCATCGAGACCGACGATGGCGAAGTCAGGCGCGCGTTCGCCGACCGCGACCGGCGCCGGAGCGAGCCTGCCGGCCAGGGTGCTCGCATGCAACATGTTCTCCAGGGGAAAGGCGTGCGTGCAGGAGTGCAACGGCCCCTGAATCATGATCTCGGTGAGGACCCTTCCATCCGCCGGGGGCCACTCCGGCCGTGCCTCTTTGACCTGCTGCTCCACGATCGTCCTCCGTATCTTGGGGCCACCTTCAACGGCCGGCGACATCTCCGTAGACCAGTGTCGCGCATGCCACGGCAGCCGTCGATCAGGCCACTCGGCCCGGGGCGAGGTACCGAAGGAGCAGCGGACGAGTCTTCTGGTCCAGGGTCGAGGCAGGACAGTCAGATGGCCCCGACGCCGCGCTGGCCTCCACAACATGGCGGCTTGACCATCGGTCGACCCGGACCGCGCTGAACTGGGGGCGGCGCCCACACCACATCAGCGGTTCGGGACACGGTCGCTCGGGCGAAACAACCGGAAGTGGATCCACGTTCCTGATTCCGGTGGTGTTGATTTCAGCCGGGTGAGGGGGATCGAGTGCATAGTCCGGGATCCGCGCACGGAACGTCTCGAGCGCGACGCGGAGCTCTATCCGGGCCAGCATGGACCCCAAGCAACGATGGAAATCGCTTGACTGAACGACGGCCGCCTGTTAGCGCGTTGGAAGCTAGAGCGCATTGGGCACCCGCATCGACGATGTTCAGAGGGCGACGATGTTCAGAGTGGAGGTCAACATGGCCATCGGGGCAGACGATGTGGCGCGCAAGATCAGGCAGGCGCACGATGAGAGTTTGGAAGCGGGCCTAGCTGCCCCTGGCGAATTCGTGGCGACGACGGTGGAACTGGTACACGAGCCCGCACATCCATTCGATGGAATCAAGGACGGCGCCGAGATGGCAGCCCTCTGGTCCCAAGAGGGAGCGATGATCAAGACCGCCATGGCCGACGCCTCCCTGGCGGACCTTGTTGTCTCAGCCACCGGCGACCAGGTGGTGCTCACGGCGTCAATGAAAGGAACGGCACCCGACGGCAGCGCGCTGAACCACGCATTTCACGTCGAGTACACAATCTGCGACGGACAGATCGTGCGTGCCTTCGCAGCGTATGACCCCGAACCTGTGGCCTCGCTCAACGCGGCCGCCTTCGGTACGTCTCCTGAAGCAGCGCCGGGGCAGGGTGACCCGAAGTCGAGGATGAGCGGATAGCCCCTCAGACGGGACTCGATCGGTTCCGCTGGTCGATGAGCTTGATCGTGATGATCAAGCTGACGGCGAGTGCCAGCAGGGTGGGCGGAGAACCCGCCCTCGCCAATCCGCCGAGTCCGAGGTGCTCCCGACGCAGATCTTCCTCGGCGCTGATCGACTACCTCTACGGCTCGAGCGGCGGGGAGCGGACCGGCGACATAAGCAGCGTCGGCATCCTCACGCTCCCGAGCAGGCGGCCCCTGACGATTAGACCCGGCGATAGACGCCAACAGCGGTGGCGATGACCCTGTCGCGGTTCCCCTCGTCGTGGAGTGTGAGCTGGACCGGCAGCCGCTCGGAGCGCCCGCTCATGACCTCGCCGGTAGCGCGAAATGGCCCGATCGTTCCAGGCCGAACCATCATGACGGTCCAGCTCTCGGCTTGCAGCGCGTCGGTGCCCGTGTGCTCGGCCAGGCGGTCCATCGCAGCGCGCTCGAGGACAATGTTGATCGGGCCGAGGTGGAGTGCCGCGTGGGGTGCCGACATCTCGGGTTCCAATGGGGGCAGTCGCCAAAGGCCGTCGGCGCCCTGCGTAGCGCCGAAGACCTCGTGGAGCGGTGGTAGCGATGGTGAGTCCTCGACGGAAAGCGGCGGGTTCTCCACCTTCTCGTAACCGTCAGGTACAGCACCGAGACTTACCCCGGTGCCGCTCGACACCGCGATGAGGCGGTCCTGGTCGTCGGCATCGACGATTCGAGAACGGCTGAAGCCCATCGTCCGGCCGAGGTGGATCACGTCACGAAACACGACGACCTGGCGGACGTCGCGCGCCGGATCGAGGATCTCATATGACATCACCACGGGCGCGGGAACGCACTCGTCGTCGTTCCACCAGGGTTCTGGGCAGGCGATACACAGCGGGGCCGCCATGATGCCGCCTGTGCTGTTGCGCATGTCGTGGCGCAGTGGCATCGTCTCGTGCTCGACGCCAGCATCGAGGCCGGGATTCAACTTACCGAGGTAGCGGTAGGTCAAGAGCGTCGTCCACGCCTTCTCGAACTGAACCCAGTGCTCCTCGGGTGCGACGTTGCGAATGTCTTCGAGCAACTTGTCGTCCTGTCCTCGTCGGTCAAAGGCGACCACGCGATGACGAGCGCTAAAGCCTGGTCTACGCCTGGCCGCGCCGTACTTTACTGCGTGCAGTCAGCTCAAGCGACCTCGATGATGGTCGCACCGACGAGGCAATCGACTGGCAGTCGCTGGTTCAGCCCGGGGCGAAAACAACCGGAAGGGGATCCACGTTCCTGATTCCGGTGTTGTTGATTCCAGCCGGGTGAGCGGGATCGAGTGCATAGTCCGGGATCCGCGTATGGAGCGTCTCGAGCGCGACGCGGAGCTCCATCCGGGCCAGCGTGGACCCCAAGCAACGGTGGAAACCGCTCGCAAATGCGATGTGCCGGTTGCCGGCCCGGGTGAAGTCGATATCCACCGGATGCTCGAACGCGGTTCCGTCAAGATTGGCCGCCGCCCAGTGCACCTGGAGCATTTCGCCGGCCTGGATTTTCTCGTCGCCGAGTGTGAAGTCAGCTGTCGCAAATCGAGCCCCTGCGACCACCGGTGTCTGAATTCGGAGCAGCTCCTCGATCGCCGCCGGCCAACCAGACGGGTCGTCGATGAGCTGCTGGCGCTCGGAAGGGTGCCGAGCAAGCCATTCGAGCATGCACGAGAGCGACGCCGCGACTGTATCGAGTCCGGCCATGACAAGCAGAAAGACGATGTCGACAACATCTTCCCGGCTGAGTCGCTGGCCGTCGATTTCTGCCCTCATGAATCCGCCGAACAAATCGTCGCCCGGATCCTCGAGAACGGCACGCCGGTCGAACTCGTCATAGATGTACGACACCATCTTGGGGCTTACTGCGCTGCGATGCTCCTCGTCGGTCGGACGAATGATTCCATCCTTGAACCACTGCAGAAACTTGAGATCCTCGAGCGGCAGGCCCAGCAGGGTCAGAAAGATCTGACTAGGCAACGGGTCACAGAACTGCTCGTAGAGATCTGCGTGGCCCTGATCGACGAATTCGTTGATCAGTTCGTCACATAGGGCCTTGGTCCGTTTCTCGATCTTCGCGACCTCCTTGGGCGCGAAGAGTGGATCGAGCAGCCTGCGATATTTGGTGTGCTCCGGACCGTCGAGCATGAGGGGGATCAGCGGCCTTCCGGTACCGATGAGACCGCTCATCAAGACCGTCAGATCTGGGTCACTCGAGTGCACGTCACGCCGCTTGGTGACGTGCAATACCTCGTCATATCCGAAAACGGTCACACCAGCTTCGTTGCGAACGACAGCGGGACCGTCATGGATCCGCGCAATGTCCTGAAAGACGTCGACCACACCGTCTCGGTAGGTATCACTCCGGGTCGCTCCGTACTGTGGTTCGGCCATTTCTTGTCGTTCCTTGGGGCGGTAATCCGAAGGGTAAGGCCTATTCGTCGAACCGGTCCGGTCGGGCACGCAGAGGGTTACTCCGCGTGGCCGCCGGCGCTGCAACTAAGAGGGGGCAGTCAGCGAGAAGAGCGAGCCGCAGACCGGCTTGCCGGAGTACTCGACCCACTTGGTGCCCTGCAGCTTCTCGAAGTAGACGCAAATGGACTTCGGGTAGATCTTGGTGCTCCCGGCGTGGGCGAAGCTGAACGACGTCGGCAGCAGGCCCCCGTCGTTGTAGCTCGTCACCTTGTGCAGGGCCTTGATGACGCCGGCCGACGTCGGGTTGGATCCGGCGAGCTTCAGCCCGTAGATGGCCAGTTGGGCGGAGACGGCCGAGCCGAGCAGCCCGAAGTCCGGCACCCCGCCGCTGTAGGACGGGTCGTACTTCTTGAGCGTCTTGAGGAGGGCCGATGCGGCGGCGTTGGGCGGGTTGAAGTTGACCGCCGCCTGCACGTAGTCGCCGTTGAACTCCGGCGCCGCATTGGGCGCCTGGGCAGCCGCGTCGTACCCGGTGAAGAAGAGCCCCTTGACCGACGACAGGCCGGCCTGCTTCAAGGCGTTGGCCAGCGCCAGGTCCGAGTCCGCCACGAAGGAGCCGGCGACCGCACCGCAATTCGACGACTTGATGCTCAGCGCGTCGGCGGTGAAGTCGGTGCTGCCGAAGGGCACCGTGTTGTCCGTGTAGCAGGTCTTGACGCCGAACCTGGCCGCCGACGCCTCGGCCTCAAAGATCGAGTTGGTCGACGACGGCGAGATCCCGTAGCCCAAGCCGCCGAAGCTCGTCACCCCGAGGTCCTTCAGGAATTGCCCGTAGATGCCGTAGGCGTAGTCGGTCCCGTTGACTTCTGAGGTCGGCTCCTGCCAGGTGAACATGTTGGTGTAGGGCGCCTCGATCCATTCGGGGCCGTCGAAGCCGCTGCCGACCACCGGGATGCCCGCCTTCTCCAGGTAGGGGGCGCCGCTGAACCCGAAGGCCGAGTAGTCAATGACGACCATGGCGCCGTCGCTCACCAGCTCCTGGGCGTCGGTGGCGTCGGTGGTCAGACTCGACGTGTCGTCCTTTACGATCAGCTTCAACTGGCGCCCGTCGATGCCGCCGGCCTTGTTCTGCTGGTCGATGATGGCCTGGGCGCCGCCGGCCCCGTCGGTGAACGTCGACGAGGCGACGCCCGTCAGATTCGAGATGTACCCGATGATGATCGGGGCCTTCTTGCTGGCGGCACTGCTGGGCGTGGCGGTGGCCGCGATCAGCGACAGCGACAGCGCCCCCGCCAACAACAGAGTGGTTCGGCCGCTCCTGAAAAGTCTGTGCACGCGACTCATCTCCCCCTAGTGTCTGAAAATCCGCTTGATCTTGCCAAGCTTCGCAGATCTTACGTCGTGCCGTGACATTACTCTCACGTGGCGACAATGGACGAGTCGAGGAGCCGAAAGGGGGCAGGACTTCGTGGCAGCCGCTTCTCGAGCACGAAGCTCGCCTCCGTAAAGCCGCGGGAGATTAGGGGCGGCGGGAGGATGGGCGGTTCGTTGTGGCCCTGGGAAGCGGATGGACCGCTGGGACCATGGCGTGAGCCATGCCTTGTTCCAAAACGTCGAGAGCCGCCTCGACCAACACCTCGAGATCGAGGTTCCGGCTGTTCAGACCGATGAGCCAAGCGACCATGATGGCAGCGTGCACCGAATGGACAAGGACCCGCGGGCGGACATCGGTATCGGGGTCGAGTGACATCCGCAGAGCAACGGGCTCGACCAGCGACTCCATCATCAGCTGACGCTCGCCCATCATCAGGGCGATGAGGTCAGGCTGTCCAGCAGCGATCTGGTCGTACACCTTTGAGGCCTCTTCTCGACCGTAGCGACTGTCGGGGTCCTGGATCTCTCGGAACGTGTCCCGGAGCGCTTCGCGCATGGCCGTGAGAGCAGGTTCCTGTGGTGGTCGCCGCCTCAGTGCCCGTTCGAGGACGTCGACGTGACGTCGCGTCTCGAGGAGCATGACTCCTTGCTTTCCACTCGGGAAGTGGCGGAAAAAGGTCCGGACGGAGACTCCCGCGGCTCTGGCGATGTCCTCAGCCGTCGTGTTGACGTACCCGCGCTCGACAAAGAGGGCCAGGGCGGCCTGTTCAATCGCGTACGCGGCGGCCAAGCCCCGCTGAACTCGGCCATCGATCCGCTCTGGTGCACTGCCCCCCTCGTCGAGGACGCTGCTCATGGTGACCAGTAGCTCATGCGTCCCATGTTGAGGGTCGCCAACGATCGGCGGCGGCCAGCAACCTTTCGCATGACCTCGCCAGTCGCGCCAACGCGCGGGCTACCGAGGTTGAGGTCCCGTCGTTTTGACACGTATCAATGCTACTTCACCCCCCCGGCAATGGCATAGCACGCCTTGACTTCTGTCTCGTTATGGCGATAGTTTTGGGAGGTCGGTGTGGTGGGTGCGTCGATCGCACCGCTCGAGGTTGAGTTCGGCGCGATGGACGGGCGGAGACAATATGGCGTACCCTGCCAGAAGTTACACCGAAGGAGCCTTACGACTCGCCAAGTCCATTTCGGCCTTCGTCTCGGGCGCGCCCGATCCCGAAAAGGTCTGGACTACGTTCCCACTCGAACGCCGATCGGACCCCAGCGCACACAGCGGCAAGCGGAGAACGCTTGGCGCGTGGAGGACCCAGGGGTTGTCGTCTTCAGCAGTGGTTGGTTCACGAGACATCGTGCGTGGAGGCACCATGAACAGCCCGATCGGCTCGTGGCTCTAACAAGGGAGGACCGGTATGTCTGACAAGGTCGAGTACACGCCCGAGCCACGGATGCTCATCGACGGCCGCCTTGTCGAGGCGGACTCGGGCCGGCGGTTCGACAACATCAACCCTGCCACCGAAGAGGTTCTGGGTCAGGTTGCCGACGCCTCGGCGGCCGACATGCAGCGCGCGATCGCCGCGGCGCGGCGGGCGTTCGACGAGACCGACTGGTCCACCAACCACGCATTCAGAAAGCACTGTCTCGAACAGCTCCAAGACGCGATCGAGTCCGAGCAGGAGCAGCTGCGCGAGGAGCTCATCGACGAGGTCGGTTGTCCTCGAATGCTCACCTACAGCGCCCAGCTGGATACCCCCCTGGGCGATGCCCTTCGCTACCCAGCCAAGTTGATCGAAGAGTTCGGCTGGGATCGTGATCTCGCCGACAGCGACCTCTTCGGTTCGCATAACCGCAGGGCGGTTTGGAAAGAGCCGATGGGGGTGGTCGGCTCGATCGTGCCCTGGAACTACCCCTTCGAGGTGACGATCAACAAGGTGGCCCAGGTATTGGCGACGGGCAACACCACGGTCGTGAAGCCGGCCCCGGACACCCCGTGGAACGCCACGCGTCTCGGGCGCCTCGTCGCCGAGCGGACCGACATCCCGGCCGGCGTGTTCAACGTCGTCACCGCGGCGGACCACTTGGTCGGCGAGGAGCTCACCCTGTCGCCCCTGGTCGACATGATCTCGTTCACCGGCTCCACCGCGACGGGGAAACGCATCATGGAGAAGGGGGCTGCGTCCCTCAAGCGGGTCTTCCTCGAGTTGGGCGGCAAGTCGGCCATGATCGTCCTCGACGATGCCGACTTTCCGACCGTCGTCCCGGGCGGAATGGGAGTCTGCGCACACGCCGGCCAGGGCTGCGCGATGCAGACGCGGATGCTCCTTCCACGCTCGCGATACGACGAGGGGGTCGAGCTCATCACTCAGGCCATGTCCATGGTGCCCTACGGCGACCCACAGAGCGCTGAGGTGATGATGGGGCCGCTGGTCAGCGCCAAGCAACGAGAGCGAGTGCTCGGCTACATCCGACAGGGAGTAGAAGAGGGCGCCAAGCTGGTACTCGGTGGTGGCCCACCGGCGCATCTGCCGAAGGGCTGGTACGTCGAGCCAACGCTGTTTGTCGATGTCGACAACTCGATGACGATCGCCCAGGAGGAGATCTTCGGTCCCGTGCTCGCGGTGCTCGCCTACGAAGACGACGATGACGCCGTGCGAATCGCCAACGACAGCGGCTACGGGCTCTCGGGGGGCGTCTTCTCCGCCTCGACAGAGCGGGCCACCGCCATCGCCCGTCGGATCCGGACCGGTTCCATCGGCATCAACGGCGGCGTCTGGTACGGGGCCGACTCCCCTTATGGCGGCTACAAGACGAGCGGCATCGGTCGCCAGAACGGAATCGAGGGATTCGAGCAGTACCTCGAGACCAAGGCCGTCGCCTGGGCGCAGCCCTAGGCCCACTCGATAGCGAAGCGCAACACGGAACCTGCACACAACATCAGGAGGAAACATGGCTGGTCGGTTGGAGGGAAAGGTCGCATTCATCACCGGAGCGGCTCGGGGCCAGGGGCGTAGCCACGCTGTTCGGCTCGCCGAGGAGGGTGCCGACATCATCGCCGTGGACATCTGCCGGCAGATCGAGTCGAACCCCTATCCCCTGTCCACTCCCGAGGACCTGGCCGAGACGGTTTTGCTCGTCGAGAAGCTCGACCGCCGGATCGTCACGTTCCAGGCCGACGTGAGAGAGCGCGACCAGCTGCGCGACGCCGTGAAGGCCGGCGTGGCCGAGCTGGGCCGACTCGACACGGTGGTGGCCAACGCCGGGATCCTGCCCATGGCCATGGGCCAGCCGGATCCGATGGACTTCGTCGACGCCGTCGACGTCGACCTCATCGGGGTCATGAACGCAGTGGCCGTCTCCTTGCCGCACCTGCCTGACGGCGCGTCGATCATCGTCACCGGGTCGACCGCGGGGATGATGCCCAACACCACCGACAACCCCCAGATGGGTCCGGGCAGCGCCGGATACGGGTGGTCCAAGCGGATCCTCATCGGTTATGTCGAGCAGATGGGTCTGCACCTGGCCCCGAGGTTCATCCGGGTCAACGCGATCCACCCGACCAACTGCAACACGCATCTCTTGCACAACGAGGGTCTCTACGCGATGTTCCGCCCCGACATCGAGAACCCGACCCGCGAGGACGTGGAGCCCGCCTTCACCATGTTCCAGGCGATGCCCATCCCCTACGTCGAGCCGGTCGACATCTCGAACCTGGTGCTGTTCTTGGCCTCCGACGAGTCGCGTTACATCACCGGCCAGCAGATCCGAGTCGACGCCGGTTCGCTGCTCAAGTACCCCAACGGCCCGGCATAGGAGCACCACCATGGGTGATTCGACCGTCGAGACGAGCTCATTCAGGCTGCAGGACGCCCCCATGACGAGGGACCGCACCGCAGGTTGGGCCTATGTCCGTGGCTATGGCGAGGTGTTCGAGGGTGACGGTGCCTGGTACCTCACCAGCGCGGACGCAGTGCAATACGCCCAGCAGCACCCCGAGCTCTTCTCCTCGGCCCGGGCGTTCGACTCGTTGGGCAGTCCCCTGCCGCTCATACCCATTGCCATGGATCCCCCGGATCACGTGGGCTATCGCCGGGTGCTCGACCCGATGCTGGCACCGCGCGTCATCAACGCAATGGAGGGGGAGCTCCGCCGCCAGTTGGGCGTGCTCATCGACGCCTTCGTGGAACGGGGATCCTGCGATGTGGTGGCTGACTTCGCCCGCCTCTATCCGACGCAGGTCTTCCTCACCCTCTTCGGACTGCCGCTCGAGGACCGTGACCAGTTCATCGAGTGGGCGGAGTTCATCATCGAACACGCCGGTGTGGCCGCCACTGAACCCAATGAGCAGGTGGCCGCCGTGTCGGGCCAGCTCTTCGGGTACCTCCAACAGTGCGTGGAGGCCAAGCGACGCTCGCCGGGGCCGGACATGCTGAGTCGGATACTGGCCCTCCGCGGGGAGAGCGCCTGGAGCAATGAGGAGATCCTCGGTCTGTGCTTTCTCCTCACCCTGGCTGGGCTCGACACCGTCACCGCCGAAATCGGGTTCCTGCTGTTCCACCTCGCCAAGGATGTCGACCTGCGTCGCCGCGTCGTTGGAGACCCGGCACTCGTGTCACCGCTCATCGAAGAGGTGGTCAGACTTGAACCACCCGCCCCGATCCAACCCCGAGTGACCACCACCGACGTCGACGTCGCCGGCATCGAAATCCCCTCAGGCCAGCTCGTGAATCTTGTCGTCGCCGCCGCCAACCGGGACCCCGCCCGCTTTTCGAGCCCGAACACGATCGACCTCGATGCCTCGGATCGTGGTCATTTCGGATTCGGTGGCGGGATCCACCGCTGCCTCGGGTCGCATCTGGCCCGCCGAGAGCTGCGGCTGGCGGTTGAGGAGTTCCACAGGCGAATCCCCGACTACGAACTGGCGGAGCACGCCGACCCCGAGGTGGTGTGGCCGTCGGGGACGTTGCATCTGAAGGAGCTCCCGCTCGTCTTCACCGCGCGGCCCAAGCCTTGAAGGTCACCATCGCCGCAGAGCGCTGTACGGGCCACGGGCGGTGCTACAACATCGCGCCGGTCCTGTTCAGCGACGACGAGCGCGGCTTTGGCGACATCACCGGCGCCGGTGATGTCGCCGGTGAGCACGAGGAGGTGGCCCGCGCAGCCGTGGCGGGCTGTCCCGAGCACGCCGTCGTCCTCAACAGCTGAGCGTTGGGTGACAGCGCAGCAAAACTCGAATTACGAGCAGTCGATCTCCAGCTTGTAGCGAAGTTGGGCCACTTCGCGTGACGTTCGCCACACGGTCAACCTAGATCAGCGCGGTCGCGGCGATCTCCTGACCCTTCAGCCAGGTATCGATGTCGCCACGGCTCGGCGACACGTGGAGGGCGCCGATGCCCGCCTCTCGGTAGACGTTGGCTTGCTCGGCCATGGCTCCGATTTCGATCGTCGTGAGGTCCCAGGACACTCGCATCGAGACGACGAAATCCTCGTCTGGACGCTTCTCGCGCAGGCGCTCGACGAGCGCCTTGGTGTCCTCCGGCTTGACGTCCATCGCGTAGTAGCCGTCGTTACGCAGCGCCCGCTCGATAGCGGCCGGCGCCGCGCCGCCGATCCAGATCGGGATCCGGTGGGCCGGTGGCGGTAGCACTCGGATCTGCTCGAAGCTTGGGTAGTACTTCCCCTCGAAGTCCGCGGTGTCGTTCTCCCACACGGTGCGGAACAGGCGGATCATCTCGTCCAGCCGTGGCCCGCGCTGGTCGAAGTGACCACCGAGGGCGTCGTACTCACGCTGTGACCACCCGATGCCGATGCCGACGGTCAGGCGCCCGCCACTCATGAAATCGAGGCTGGCGAGCGTGTTGGCCAACCCGAGCGGGCTCGCGTACTGGGGGCCGACGAGCACGCTGGTACCGATGCCGATGCGTTCGGTCGCCGCGGCCGCGAAGGCCAGGGTCTGCAACGGATCAAGGATGTAGGGCGCCGGGTAGGGCTGTTCCTTCGGGTTGACCAGGTGATCGCTCACCCAGAGATGGGCGAAGCCAAGCTGCTCGGCCTCGCGAGCCGCCCGCTCCACCCCTCCGCGGACGAGCGCTCGACCGAACTGAGGAAGGTGGATCCCGATCTGCATCTCGACCTCCGTCGCAGCCCCGAACGCGAACGGCCACCATACGCGCGAAGCCGTCCGACAAGGGTAGGCAGGAGGGCCCATGCAGGCCGCGGCCTACTGCGCGAGGGCCTCGATGGCGTCGTGGTCGAGCTCGAGGTCGGCCGCAGCCAGGTTCTCCTCGAGGTGATCGAGTGAAGACGTGCCCGGGATGAGCAGCACCGTGGGCGCCAGGTGCAACAACCAGGCCAGGGCGATCTGGGCCGGAGTGACCTCGAGACGGCGAGCCGTCTCGGTGACCGCCGGTGCCCCGAGCACCGGGTTGCTGGGGTTGAAGGCCGAGCCCAAGGGAAAGAACGGCACGTAGGGCACCGCGTCTGCCCGACAGGCGTCGAACACGCCCTGATCCGAGCGATCGGCCAAGTTGTAGGCGTTCTGCACACAGGCCACCTCTGTCTGCGAACCGGCGAGGCGGTACTCGGCCAGAGTCACATTGCTCAGCCCGATACCCCCGATGAGGCCCTCGTCGCGCAGGGTCGTCATGGCTTCGAGCTGCTCGGTGAACGGGACGTCGGAGTCGGGATGGCGTCGCAAGTTCACCACCGGAACCTGATCCAGTCCGAGCGACGCGAGATTGGCCTCGACGCCGGCTCGGAGATCCTCCGGTCGTTGGGCGCCCAGCCAGTGTCCCTGCTCATTGCGAGCCGCCCCGACCTTTGACACGAGGACGAGGTCCTCTGGATAGGGATGCAGCGCCTCGCGGAGGAGCTCGTTCGCCACGTCAGGTCCGTAGAACTGGGCCGTGTCGATGTGATTGACCCCGGCGTCGACGGCACGACGGATGACCGCCAGGGCCTGGGCGCGATCCTTGGGTGGACCGAATACCCCCGGCCCCGGAAGCTGCATCGCGCCGAAACCCATGCGGCGGACAGGACGACTGGCGAGCAGGACGGTTTCGCTGGTCACGGAGCCATACTGCCTTACCCGACGACGGCGCTGCGTCGTCGTGCGCCCGGTCAACCCGAGACGTTCGACCGACCTCCCGGCCCGGCGGCGACCAGCGGATCGATCGGCGTCCCGCCGACGTCGGACTCACCTCGGTGGCAGGATCTGCCGGTGCGGTATGCCGACGGCCCAACCGTCGATGTAGAGGTTCTCATCGATGCGCCGATCGAGCGCGTCTGGGCCCTGGTCTCCGACATTCGCCTGCCCGCCCAATTCTCCTCCGAGCTGCAGGAGGCGCACTGGCTGGACGCGAACGCCCGGGCAACGCCCGGGGCGCGCTTCGTCGGGCGGAACCGACACCCGGCCGCCGGCGAGTGGGAGACGACCTGCGTGGTGACGATCTCCGAACCAGATCGGTCCTTCGCCTGGGCGGTCGGTGATCCTGACCACCCGTCCGCCAGTTGGGGCTTCGAACTGCAAGAAGAAGGCGGTGGCGTTCGGCTGCGCCAGTGGGCACGGCTCGGCCCGGGGCCTTCCGGGCTCACGCCGGCGATCGTGGCCATGCCGGACAAGGAGGAGCGGATCGTCGCCCGCCGCCTGGAAGAACACCGGACGAACATGCAGCTCACCGTGGAGGGGATCAAGGCACTGGCGGAGAGTGCCGGTCGGTGACGCTCAGGGTGGGGATCAACGCACCCGCGCACACGGAGGCGGGAGTCCAGCTCGTCGTGGAAGCCGAGCGCCTCGGTGTCGACTCGGTGTGGGTCCCGGAGTTCTGGGGCTACGACGCCCTCACTCCCCTCGCCTATCTCGCCGCCCGCACGACCCAGATCCGGCTGGCGACCGGCATTGTGCAGCTCGGCGCCCGCACGCCGGCCCTGCTAGCCATGTCGGCGATGTCGCTGCAGGCCTTATCCGGCGGCCGCTTCGTGCTCGGTATCGGAGTCAG
>Ga0209007_1000495_pt1 | contig 15050 bp, 12 predicted proteins | sample JacPinW_OM1H0_O2_FD_187961 | JGI IMG/M metagenome (GOLD analysis project Ga0209007, IMG submission 187961) | Forest soil microbial communities from Algoma, Ontario, Canada - Jack Pine, Ontario site 1_JW_OM1H0_O2 (SPAdes) (version 2) | ecosystem: Environmental > Terrestrial > Soil > Boreal... | reverse complement strand
CAAGTACGTGGCCGGCCGCACCGCGGCCGGCCTGCCTCCGCACGTCGAGGAGGCCGACCTGGTCTCCTATGGGCTCGTGGGGCTGATCTCGGCGATCGAGCGCTTCGACATCTCGCGGGAGATCAAGTTCGAGACGTACGCGATCACACGCATCAAGGGCGCGATCATCGACGAGCTGCGCTCGATCGACTGGGTGCCCCGCAGCGTGCGTGCTCGCGCTCGCGAGATCGAGCGCGCCAACACCAAGCTTGAGCACCGCCTGCAGCGCAGCCCAACCGACGAAGAGATGGCCGCCGAGCTGAGCCTCACCGTCCCGGAGTTCCACGAGTCGCTGCTTGCGATCTCCCACTCCTCGGTGGCCGCGCTGGACGAGCTGTGGACCGTGTCTGACTCGAGCGGCGACCAGGTTTCGCTGATGGACACGATCGAGGACCCCAACGCGCCCGACCCCTCGCGCGCGCTCGACGTCGGCGACCTGAAGGATCGCATCGCCGATTCGATCGCCGCGCTGCCCGAGCGCGAGAAGCTCGTGATCGCGCTCTACTACTACGAGAACCTCACGCTACGGGAGATCGGCGAGGTGCTCGGCGTGACCGAGTCGCGGATCTCCCAGCTGCACACGAAGGCCGTGCTGCGCCTGCGCGGCAAGATGCAAGACGGCTCGTTTGACTAGCAACTTCGAGGGTCCTCCTCGGTGCCACAGTCGCCCCTTGGTGTCGTCGTAGCGGCGTTTCGCTGGCTTGGTGCAGAGCCCATCGCGGCCGGGATCGGAGCAACGGGCGAGCGCTCGCTTGCCCGTCCGGCTAACCTGATGGGTCGATGGCCGCCCGCGCGATAGTCACCTCGCACCCCGTCGTCGCCTGCGACGTGTGTGGGCGAAGCCTCCTGCGAGGCGAGAGCCCAGATGTGTTTCTGGCTGGCGGGCAGCGTCGCACCGTGTGCGAGCTGTGCGTTCCGCGCGCGGCCGCCGAGGGCTGGCTGCGCGAGGCAGACAACCACGCCGCGAGCGCGCGTCCAGCGCGCGGAAGGCGTGCCGGCTCGCTGTTTGGACGCTTGCGTCAACTGCGCGAGCCGGCCGAGAGCCCTGCTCGGGGTGAGACTTATCCCGCGCCGGGTGTCGCGGCTGGCACGACGAGCGCGAACCCTCCCCAGGAGGGGCTGTACGAGTTTCTGGAGGGCGGCTCGATCGAGCGCGCGGAGCCCTATGAGCAGGATCTCTACATCGACTCAGCACCGGCGGGCGAGTCGGTCGGCGGCGTGTGGAGCGAGGAACCCACCGGTTTTGGCGAGTCAAGGCATGCTGTTGGCGGGGAGCAGCCCGAGTCCGGCCATGAGGAGCTAGTCGAGTCCTGGTCGTCCGCGGCGGGCGATTCGGATCATACGGCTGTGACCAGTGGGGATCTGAAGGTCGCCCGGGCGCTCGAGGTCTTCAACGCGGGAGAGGCTCCGCGGCGCGTCGCGGGTGTCGCCCGTTCGCTCGGCGCTCCCTCGGTCACGGCGCGTGCCGTGGCGGAGTCCGGCAGCACCGTCGCCATCGTCGTGGCGTGGGAGTTGTGCTGGTATCGCTACGAGGTCGACCTGGGCGACGAGGCCATGGGATCGAGGCTTGTCGCGCAGGGCATGGAGCTTGATGAGCTGCCCGAGGAGGATCGGCTCGGCAACGCCTCCGCGGATGAGCGCGGCGAGCTTGCGCCACTGGTCGGGATCGGCTGAGCGTTTGCGGCGCAGTACGATCTACGCACGATGATCTATTGCGTGGTCCCCAAGCCGCTGGCCGACGAGCTGTACCCAAAGCTCGTCAAGCACTACGAGAACGACGACAACGTGACGGTCATCATCGACCGCCGCGAGTCCGATCGTCGTGCGCGCGGTTCGCGTGCTTCGGAGGCGGACAAGCAGCGTCGCGTGATTCGCGACCGCCGCCGTGCGCGCGTGCCGGGCGACCTGCCGCCGCTCGCCGACGGCTCATAGTTTGGCCATGAAGGTCGTGGTGCACGTCGATGGCGGATCGCGCGGCAACCCCGGACCGGCCGCGGCAGCGAGCGTCGTCTCGTCACCCTCGGGAGAGGTTCTGGACGAGGCGTCTGAGCTGCTTGGCATCGTCACCAACAATGTGGCCGAGTATCGAGCCCTGCTGCTCGGCCTGGCTCGCGCCGGAGCGCTTGGAGCAACCGATGTGGAGGTCGTCAACGACTCCGAGCTGATCGCCAAGCAGATCCAGGGTCTCTACAAGGTCAAGCACGCCGCGATGCGCCCGCTCTACGCCGAGGCGATGGCGGCCTTGCGCGGCTTCGGCGAGTGGAAGATACGCTCGGTTCCGCGAGCCCAGAACGCGCACGCCGATGAGCTGGTAAACGCCGCGCTCGACGGCGCGACCGCCCCCGCCGCCGGCTGACACTCCGCGCCGCGCGTCTCGCTACGCTCGGCTTGTGCTGGGGCCCCGCAACCGCGAGCTACTTGGTCTGATTCCCGCCGCGCTGCTCGTCACCGCCGGCTTCACCGCGATCTTCATCCAGCAGCAGAGCAACTCGACGACGGCGTCCACGAATGTGACGCTCAACCACGCATCGAGCCTGTCGCTCACATACGGCGCGGTGTTCCTTGGGCTGTGCTTCGCGGCGCACCTCACGATCCGCTTCGCGCTGCCCGACGCCGACCCCTACCTGTTCCCGCTCGCGGCCGTGCTCGCGAGCGTGGGCATCGTGATGATCTACCGGATCAACCCGTCTCTGGCGCGCCAGCAGGCATTGTGGATGGTGGTTGGGCTGCTCCTGTTCGCGCTGACGATCGTGTGGCTGCGAAAGCGGGGGGTGGGCGTGCTGGAGCGCTACCGCTACACGATCGCCGCGGTCGGCATCGCGATGGCGGTCTTGCCGCGCTTTCCCGTGATCGGCGAGCAGGTCAACGGCGCCTACCTGGACATCCATTTCGGCTCGCTCTCCTTCCAGCCGGCCGAGCTTGCGAAGGTCGCGATCGTGATCTTCCTCGCCAGCTATCTGCGCGACAACCGCCAGATCCTCGTCACCGCCGGTCGGCGCGTGCTCGGCCTGACGTTGCCGCCGATGAAGCAGTTCGGTCCGATGCTGCTCGTCTGGGGCGCGGCGATGGCGACGCTGCTGCTGACGCGCGAGCTTGGCACCTCGCTGATGTTCTACGGCGCTTTCCTCGCGCTGTTGTATGTCGCCACGGGGCGCTTTTCCTTCCCGTTGATCGGCCTCGTTCTGTTCGGGCTCGGGGCGTGGTTCGTTGCCACCCATGTCGGCCATGTGCACAGCCGCGTGCTCGCCTGGGAACACCCCTTCGACCCGGCGCTCTACAACGCGAAGGTCGGCGGCAGCTACCAGCTCGCGCAGTCGCTGTTCGCGCAGGCCGACGGCGGCTTGCTCGGCACTGGGTTCGACCAGTCGCTGCTGGTGCTGCCCCACACCCGTCAGCCGATTCTGCCCGTGCCCGAAAGCGACATGATCTACGCGGTCATCGTCAACGAGCTTGGCCTCGTGGGTGCGGCGGCGCTGCTGCTCACCTACCTGCTGTTCGTCGCGCGTGGCCTGAAGACGGCGATGCTCGCGCGCGACTCGTTCTCGAAGCTGCTTGCCGTCGGACTGTCGGTCGTGGTGGCGATGCAGGTGTTTGTGATCGTCGGCGGCGTCACGCGCGTGATCCCGCTGACCGGCGTAACGCTCCCGTTCGTCGCCTATGGCGGTTCGTCGGTCGTCATGAACTTCGTGCTGCTCGCGCTCCTGCTCGTCATCTCCGACCGCGCTCGCCGGCCCTATTCGTCCTCGCGCTAAGCGCACAGGGCGATGTGCGCGCCGGCTCCGCGAGTGGCCGATACGAGCCAAAATGCCTCCTTTTGAGCATAAATGTGGCGGTTTGGGTGGTTTTTGGCAGGTTCGCTGCGGGTTTTGGTCGAAAACCTCCAAATAGCCGGGTATCCCCGTCGTTAGGGATGTCCATCGACGAATATTCGCCTCGATGCCAACTTCCACAACAGACACCACGACGGACACCGCATCGAACATCATTGTGCGTGCACACGATATGCGCACAGGTGAGCGTCGCGTCGCCGATGCTCGTTCCGTCAAGGCCGGCTCGACCGAGGACCGCCGCCGGCGCTACTCCACTCCCTGCGACAGCAGCTTCTCTTCGGCCGCCGGCTTGCACCACCGCCCGTGGCTCGGTCGTTTGCGCCGTGCCCTGCGCGAGGACCTGTTTGTGTTGCACTACCAGCCGATCGTCTCGCTGCGCGAGGGAACCGTGTCGCACTATGAGGCTCTGATTCGCCTCGCCGACGATCCCGATGGCCCGCTGGTGGCACCGTGCGATTTCCTGCCCGCGGCCGAGCGCTACGGGCTGATCCAGGAGATCGACAGGATGGTGATCGGCAAGGTCGTAGCCCTGATCGGCGAGGAGCTGGCCGACCGGGACGCTCGTGTGGCCGTCAACCTGTCAGCCCTCTCGATCACAGATCGCGGAATGCTCGCTCACATCGAGCAGGAGCTGACCCGCCACCGTGTCGATCCCGAGCGTTTGGTTGTTGAGGTCACGGAGACAGCGGCGATCAGTGACATGAGCCGCGCGCAGACCTTCTGCGAAGGCGTCCACACGCTTGGCAGCTCGGTCGCGCTCGATGACTTTGGGGCTGGCTTCGGCTCCTTCCAATACCTCAAGCACCTGCCGTTTCGCTACCTGAAGATCGACGGCGATTTCATCCGTACGCTGCCCAGCTCGCACAAGGATCAGCTGGTGGTGCAGGCGCTCGTCGGCGTGGCTCGGGGGATGGGCAAGCAGACGATCGCCGAGTATGTCGGCGACGAGCCCACGATGCGCTTACTGCGCGACTACGGCGTCGATTATGCGCAAGGATTCGAGGTCGGCCGTCCCTGCGCACAAGTCGAGGCGTTCGCCATCGCCTGAGGCAGTCGTCCCCTCCTGTGCCACTAGGGCGTCGGTGAGCAAGCGAGACAAGGACGCAGCGAGTGAAGTGTACCGAAGCCGGGAAGACACTCGCTCCGCTCGCATCCCCGTTTCGGCCAGCACACGAACGAGTGAGGACGCAGACCGATCGATGATCCAGATGCGTTCACCGATCGGCCAGCGCCGCTCAGCGGCGTCCTAGCGTGGCTCGGGCATCTGCGTACGCAACATCGCGTCCCAGAGCCGGTCCGGCAACAGCTTGCGCTGCATCACGGTCAGTCGCGCCGAGGGCGTCAGCAGCATTCGCGAGGGCGCTTTGCGGCGAGAGATTGCCTTCTCGATCGCCTTGGCCACAACATCGGGGCCGCCGCCGAGATGACGCATCGGACCCTCGTACACGTCGGCCGTCATCGCCGCTAGCTTCGTGTTGAAACGCTTATAAGGATCGGCGGTCGTATCCGTGTTTGTGGCGGTGTCGGCGTTGGTGTCGGGGCTCGAATTAGTGCCATCCGCACGGCTTGCAGTGCTCCAACTTGTTCCCGCTTCGCCCACGGTCGCCGCTGCGGTCTTGCCGAACTCGGTCACGATCAATCCGGGCTCCACAAGCGTCACGTCCACGCCGAAGCCGCGCACCTCGAAGCGCAGCGCGTCGCTGATCGCCTCCAGCGCATGCTTGGTGGCGTGGTAGAAGCCGCCACCGGGGAGCGTCAGCTTGCCACCCATCGAGCCGACGTTGACGATCTTGCCCCAGTGCTGGGCGCGCATCGCTCCCAGCACCAGCTGCGTCAGCTCGACGAGCCCGAACACGTTCGTCTCGAACTGGCGACGCACGGCCTCCATCGGCACCTGCTCGATCGGGCCGCCCTGGGAGTAGCCGGCGTTGTTGACGAGCACACCCACGGCGCCGTGCTCGCGCTCCACCGTCTCCACGGCGGCGCGCATCGACCGCTCGTCGCACACGTCCACTTGCAACAGCTCACAGCCCGCGTCGGCGAGGTGCTCGATCGACTCGAGTCGTCGCGCGCTTGCATACACCTTCCAACCGTGTCCGGCCAGGCGTCGCGCCGTGGCCTCGCCGATCCCCGACGAGCAGCCGGTGATGAGAACTGCCTTGGACACGCCGTCGGGCATTCGCCCAGCATACGGAATGCAGCGCCCGATGCGGTGGTGGGGATGATGCCGGGGGACGTGTCGTCGAGCTGTCGCGCTCGCGCGAGCGCCCGGCTCATCCTCTAGGCTGCCGTCTCGATGCGTGCCGTCACTTTCCAAGCGCCCGGCGAGGTGCGCGTAGTGGACGTCCCCGAGCCCGAGATCTCCGATCCCGGCGATGCGATCGTGCGGATCGAGGCGACCGGGGTGTGCGGCTCGGACCTGCACATCTACCACGGCCGCGTACGTATCGAGCCGGGGTTCACGATCGGCCACGAGTATGTCGGCACCGTGGAGGCGGTCGGTGAGAACGTGCACGGCGTCAGGGTCGGCGACCGCGTGCTCGGCTGCTTTCAAACGGCGTGCGGTCATTGCTACTTCTGCCGGCGCGGCTGGTTTCACAAGTGCGACTCCTCGCGCACCTTTGGCCATGGCGCGGCGCTCGGCTCGTTGCAGGGCACCCAGGCCGAGCGTGCCCTCGTCCCGTGCGCCGATCTGGTGTTGCGCAAGATCCCGGCGGGCATGAGCGACGACACGGCGCTGTTCGCGGGCGACGTGATGGGCACCGGTTTCCACGCCGTCGTGGACAGCGGGCTGCGCCCCGGCGACGTCGCCGCCGTGCTCGGCCTCGGCCCGGTGGGCTTGTGCGCGGTCCAGGCGGCCAGAGCGTGCGGCGCCGCGCGCGTCGTCGCGATCGACACTGTGCCCGAGCGCCTGGCGATGGCCGAGAGCTTCGGCGCGCAGGCCGTGCACCTAACCGAGGGCGATCCCCGCACTGCCGTCAGCGAGGCCAGCGAAGGGCGCGGTGTGGACGTGTGCATCGACGCGGTCGGTGACCCGCGCGCGCTCGACATGGCGCTGAAGTTGACGCGCAAGTGCGGCACCGTGCAGGCGGTCGGCGTGTATGCCGAGCGCGCCGAGGTGCACATGGGCCTGTTGTGGATCAAGTCGCTGCACGTGTGTGCCGGGCACGCCAACGTGATCGGCCACGTCGACCGGGTGCTGGCGCTGATGTCCGCCGGGCTGCTTGACCCGAGCCCGCTTGTGACCCACCACATGAAGCTCGACGACGCTCCGGAGGCGTACGCTTTGTATGACCGCCGCGAGGCGCTGAAGATCGTCCTGACGCCCTGAGCCGCGCTCCAAAGGAGCCTTCCATGAGCACCATCGCACAGCCAACCCTTCCCAACGCGCTCGGAGACGCCGCGCGGGACTTCATCGCCCAAGAGCACAAGCTGCTGATCGGCGCCGAGCGTGTGCCGGCCGCCGACGGGCGCACGTTTGCCACGCTCGACCCGGCCAGCGGCCGCGAGATCGCGACCGTCGCCCACGCCGGTGCGGAGGACGTTGCGCGCGCTGTGGCCGCGGCCTGCGCGGCGTTCGCAGGCGGCCCGTGGGCGAGCATGGCGCCGTCGGAGCGCAGCCGGCTGATGAACGCGCTCGCCGACGCGATCGAGGCAAACCAGGAGGAGCTGGCGCAGATCGAGTCGCTTGATAACGGCAAGCCCGTTAAGCTCGCCCAGTACGTGGACGTGCGCGGCACGATCGCGCACCTGCGCTACTACGCGGGCTGGCCCACGAAGATAGAGGGCAGCGTGCTGCCCGTGACGGCGCCGAACATGCTCTGCTACACGCGCCGCGAAGCGGTCGGGGTGTGCGGGCAGATCGTGCCGTGGAACTTCCCGCTGATGATGGCCGCGTGGAAGATCGCCCCGGCGCTGGCCGCTGGCTGCACGATTGTGCTCAAGCCGGCTGAGCAAACCCCGCTGAGCGCGCTGCGCCTAGGCGAGCTGGCGCTGGAGGTCGGGTTCCCGCCGGGCGTGCTGAACGTGCTCACCGGCGACGGCGAGACCGGCGCGGCGCTGGTGGACGATCCCGGCGTGGACAAGATCGCGTTCACGGGCTCCACCGCGGTTGGGCGTGAGATCGGCGCCAAGGCCGGGCGCGCGCTGAAGCGCGTGACGCTCGAGCTGGGTGGCAAGTCGCCCAACATCATCCTCGACGACGCCGACATCGAGGCGGCCGTCGCGGGTTCCTTCCAGGCGATCTACTTCAACTCCGGCCAGGCGTGCAACGCGGGCTCGCGACTGTTCGTGCCGGCCGCGCGCTTCGACGAGGTCGTGGGGGCGCTCGCCGACAGCGCAAAGGCAACCCGGCTCGGAGCGGGGCTCGATCCGCAAACCCAGCTCGGGCCGCTTGTGTCCGCCGAGCAGCGCGACCGCGTGATGTCCTACATCGACGCCGGTCGCGAGCAGGGCGCGGAGCTGCTCGCGGGCGGTGGGGTGGCGCTCACCGACAGTGGCGGTTGGTTCGTGCAGCCGACGCTTTTCAGCACGACCTCCGACGAGCTGAGCATCGCGCGTGAGGAGATCTTCGGCCCGGTGCTGGTGGCATCGCCATACGACACGCTGGAGGAGGTGGCGCGACGCGCCAACGCCACCGAGTATGGGCTCGCGGCGGGCGTGTGGACGCGCGACGTCGGCAAGGCGCACCGTCTCGCGACGATGCTGCGCGCCGGCTCGGTATACATAAACCAGTGGGGGCTGGTCGATCCTTCGGCCCCCTTCGGCGGGTTCAAGTCCTCGGGCGTCGGTCGCGAGCACGGACACGACGGGCTCAGCGCCTACCTGGAGACGAAGACCGTTTGGACGGCCCTCGGCTGAAACCCCTGGCGACGTGAGCGGAGCGCTCGCCACGAGCGTCGAGCGCCGCGAGGGGACGCTCGCAACGAGCGCGGAGCGCCGCTGGGTGGCGCTCGCGGGCGCGCTCACCGTCGTGCTGCTCGCCGCGACCCTGGAGATCGTGCTCGACGCGGCGGTCGGCCACTCACCGCTGATCCCCAAGTCGCCGAGCATCGCGAAATGGATGAGCGGCGTCGGCGAGCGCCTGGGCTACCGCGTGTTCCTGATCGCGCTGCTCGCCTACACGGGCGCGTTCGCGGGCATCCTGTTGCTTGCGCGGCGCTTGTCGGTGCGCTGGGCGATCGCGCTCGTCGCCGCGTTGCAGCTGATCGTGTTCGTCGGTCCGATCCTGATCTCGACCGACGTGTTCAGCTACATCGCCTACGCGCGCATGGGCGTCGAGCACGGAGTCAACCCCTATCTGCACGGCCCGATCGCGATCTCAGCAGACCCCGTCTATCGCTATGTCGGCAAGGACTGGATCAAGGTCGCGACCGCCTACGGGCCGCTCTACACGCTGCTGTCCTACCCACTCGCCCCACTGGGCGTGGCGGGGGCACTGTGGGGAATGAAGCTGGAGGCGCTGCTCGCAAGCGCCGGCACGCTCGCGCTGACCTGGCGCTGTGCGCGGATGCGCGGCCTGGACCCCAAGCTTGCGCTGCTGGTGGTCGGCGTCAACCCGTTGTGGGTGATCTACGGGCTCGGCGGCGCCCACAACGACCTGATCATGACGCTGTTGCTGATGGGTGCCGTGGCACTCACACTCAGCGCAGAGCGCGGGTCGCGCAACGAAATCTATGCCGGCGCGGCGGTGCTCGGCGCGACGCTCGTGAAGGCCACGGGGATCGTGCTGCTGCCGTTCATACTGCTCAGCCGCCGCCGCATCGCGCCCCTGATCGGCGTGGCCGTGGCCGGGGTGGCATTCGCGCTGATCGCCTACGCGGTGTTTGGCATCCACGGGGTTGACATCGTCTCGGCACTCAATCGCGACTCCGCGTTTGTCTCAAGCGATGCCTTCCCGACAGAGATCGCCCACCTCTTCGGCAAGCCCGGGGTATTCCCGATCGACCACGACCTGCTGGAGGCGATGCTCCTGCTGATCGTCCTGCACCTGCTGTGGCGCACATGGCGCGGCTATGACTGGGTCGCGGCCTCCGGCTGGACGCTGCTCGCGGTCGTGGTCGCAAGCACGTGGCTGCTCGCCTGGTACACGCTGTGGGCGCTGCCGCTCGCCGCGATCAGCCGTGACCGTCGCCTGCTGTATGCGACATTCGCCGTGCAGGGTCTGTTCATCGTCCACCAGCTCGCGCCGCTACTGGCGCCGGTGTCGTGAGCCCAGCTCCGGCTCTACGCTCGCGCGCGCACCGGGAGAGGCCCGCGTGAGCGATCCGGCAGCCACACCTGCGCAGGGCATCTGGGGGCGCCTGCCCGAATGGGCCCGCCCGCTCAATGAGGAGCGCCAGGGCCTCGGTAGCCGACGGCTGGCCGAGACCACGATCCTGATCCTGATCGGCGTGTTCCTGGCTGTCGCGACCGTCAACGACGTCGTGTTGCAAACGCACGTCAACCACCGTCTCAGCGCCGATCTGCTCACGTGGCGCACGTTGACCGGCCACGACTACATCAATCTCGACACCGAGCAGGACATAAAGACTCACACCACGCGCGACACGGTGTGTGGCAACGTCTCGCCCGGCGCTCCCGGGGCACGCGCGCAGCTGTGCCTGGCAATGACGGGGCCGGTGGTGTCGGGGATGAGGACCGTCAGCGGCGGCTACTACCTGTCGCCCTACCATCCCGATCTCTACGCCAACCGCTATGGCTGCTTCGGCCTGCCCGCACAGGAGGGCCTGTGCGGACGCACGTCGGCTCCCTCGGGCTCCCCACTGGACCCGCCGCTGCCCACGGGTCGCCCGTGAGCGGATTGCTCGCCAACCCGGCGGGTCGTTCGTGAACTGCTCCCTCACCAACCCGCCTGCTCGCCCATGAGCAACACCTCCAGTTCCACGGCGGCGCTCGGAGGGCGACCCCGGCAGAGCATGACGCGCGCCAGCGCCGCGAGCGCGCTGCCGCCGTGGTGGCCGCTTGCCGCGATAACGCTGCTCGCCGCCGCGCTGCGCCTGAGCACGCTCGGCCAACAGAGCCTCTGGTACGACGAGGCGTTCACGCCCGTTCATGTGCTGCGCGCGAGCCTGATCGCGACCCTGCACAACGTTGTGCACACCGAGAACACGCCGCCACTGTGGTACGTGCTGGAGTGGGCGTTCACTCGCGTGCTCGGCACGGGCGCGGTCGCGCTGCGCCTGCTGTCCGCGCTCGCGGGCATCGCGACCGTGCCCGTGGCGTGGATGGTCGGCCGCGAGCTTGCCGGCCGCAGGGCCGCGATCGCCACCGCCGCGTTCGTGGCCGTCAACCCGCTGCTGGTGTGGTACTCCCAGGAGGCTCGTGCCTACGGCCTGTTCGTACTCACGGCCTCGCTCGCGCTGCTGTGCTTCCTGCGCGCGCTGCGCGACCCCAGCACGCGCCGTCTCGCCGAGTTCGCGCTCGCCGCCTCGCTCGCGCTGTTGAGTCACTACTTCGCCGTGTTTCTGCTGATTCCGATGGTTTTGTGGCTGTTGGCGGGCGCGGCGCCAGCGGGCTCACAACGCGACGGGCAGCCCCGGGAACGACCCTCAAATCCAAAAACTCTCAAGCGCACACTGGTCGCGGTCGCGATCCCGGCAATAGTCGGGCTGGCGCTGCTCCCACTGATTCTCGCCCAGGGTGGGCACGGCACGCAGTGGATCGGCGAATGGGCGCTCGGCGCTCGCCTGGAAGCGATTCCGCAGTACTACCTGACCGGCTACACCGGCGCCGCGCTCGGGCACGGCATCGAGCTGCTCGTCGCGCTCGTGCTGCTCGCGGGGTTCGGCTACGGGCTGTGGTGCACGCTCACCCCGCGCGAGGAGCGTGGCGCGCTGATCGCGCTCACGGTGCTGACGGGTGGCGTGCTGATCCCGGTCGTGCTCGCATTCGTCGGCGTCGATTACCTCGCTCCGCGCAACCTGGTCGCGGCGATGGTGCCGCTGAGCGCGCTGCTCGCGATCGTGATCGTGGCGCAGCGCACGGGCAGGGTGGGCGCCGCGCTCGCCGCGCTTGCCGCGCTCGCGTTCCTCGTGCTCACGATCGACATCGACTTGAGCCCGCGCTTGCAGCGCGGCGACTGGTCGGGCGTGGCGAGCGTGCTCCGCTCCGCCGCCCCCGAGCACGCGATCGTGACGGCGCAACTGGGATCGGCGCCGCTCCAGTATTACCTGCCCGCCCTGCGCGAGCTTGCGCCCGGCACACGCACACCGGTTGGCGAGATCGACGAGGTCGGCTACGCGCCGTTGCGTAAGGGCGCGCAGCTACCGCCCGCGCCCGGTTTCAAGCTCGCAGAACGTCGCGACATCCACGGCTTGATTGTGTATCGGTTCACATCCAGCTCGCCCGTCGGGGTTTCCACTGAAGCGCTGCTGAGGAGCGCGATCACTGAAGAATCCCGTGCAGAGGCGCTCCTCCCGATGGCATCGTCGCTGAAAACGCACTAGCCTCCACCGCCATGTCATCGCAGATCGTGCACACCGTCAGCGAGGCGCAGGTGACACTGGAGCGAGCGCGCGAGTGCCTGCTCGCATTGCAGGACGGTGCGGGCTGGTGGAAGGGCGAGCTGCAAACGAACGTGACGATGGACGCCGAGGACATGCTCCTGCGCGAGTTCCTCGGAATCCGACAGGCGGATGAGACCGAGCGCTCGGCCGCGTGGATTCGCTCGCAGCAGCGCGCCGACGGAACATGGGCAAATTCTCATGGCGGGCCGGGCGAGCTATCCACCACGATCGAGGCCTACTGGGCATTGCGTCTGGCCGGCGACGAGTCGAGTGCCGAGCACATGCGCTCGGCGGCCGAGTTCGTGCGCGAGCAGGGTGGCATCGAGCGCGCACGCGTGTTCACCCATGTGTGGCTCGCCCTGTTCGGACTGTGGTCGTGGGAGCAGGTGCCGGCGCTGCCACCGGAGATCGTGCTGCTGCCGCGCTGGGTGGCGCTGAACATCTATGACTTCGCCTGCTGGGCACGCCAGACGATCGTGGCGCTGTCGCTGGTGATGGCTCACCGCCCCCGCCACGAGCTGCCGTTCGACCTGCACGAGCTGCACGGCGACGAGCCGTGGCGCCCCGCTGTGGGGAGCAGCGCGCGCGGACGCTGGCTGGCGCGCTTGGATCGCGCTCTGCACGCCTATGAGCGCCACCCGCCGCGCCTCCTGCGCCGCCTGGCGATGGGCCGTGCCGAGCGCTGGATCGTGCGTCGCCAGGAGGCCGACGGCTCGTGGGGCGGCATCCAGCCGCCGTGGGTGTATTCGCTGATGGCGCTGCACCTCAGTGGCTACCCGCTCGATCATCCCGCGATGGCGCGCGGCGTCGCCGGCATCGACGGGTTCATGGTCGAGGAGCGCGACGACCCCCTTGGCGTCGGCGCGCCACCCGGTCGGAGCCGTCGCCTGGAGGCATGCCAGTCGCCCGTGTGGGACACGGCGCTCAGCGTGGTGGCGCTCAGCGATGCGGGCTTGCCTGCGGATCATCCCGCGCTCGTGTGTGCGGCGCGGTGGTTGCTCGGGGAGGAGGTGACCGTGCCCGGCGATTGGCGTGCGGCACGGCCGAGCCTGAAGCCGGGCGGGTGGGCGTTCGAGTTCGCCAACGTCAACTACCCCGACGTGGACGACACCGCTGAGGTGGTGCTGGCCTTGAGTCGCGTGCGACTCCCGGGCACCGAGGAGCGCAGGCGCATGAGCGGCGCGGTCGAGCGGGCCACGAGCTGGACTGTCGATATGCGCGGCTCCGGTGGGGCGTGGGGCGCGTTCGATGCCGATAACACCCGCTCGCTGGTGCGTGAGCTGCCGTTCCTCGACTTCGGCGAGACGATCGACGAGCCCAGCGCGGACGTCACCGCGCACGCGCTTGAGATGCTGGCCGCGCTGGGTCGCGCCGACGAGCCGCCAGCACGCGAGGCGGTGCGCTGGCTGATCGCCCAGCAGGAGCCGGGCGGCTCCTGGTTCGGGCGCTGGGGGGTCAACCACGTGTACGGCACCAGCGCGGTCGTGCCCGCGCTGATCGCGGCGCGTGTGGCACCCTCGGAGCAGTGCGTTCGTCTCGCGGTGCGCTGGTTGTGCGAGCACCAGAACGAGGACGGCGGCTGGGGCGAGGACACGCGCTCCTACGACAGCGCGGAGTGGGTTGGGCGCGGCGCCAGCACCGCTTCGCAAACCGCGTGGGCGCTGCTTGCCCTGCACGCTGCAGGCGAGCATCGCGGCGAGGCCGCCGCCCGTGGCATCGCCTGGCTCGCGCGCACCCAGCGCGAGGACGGTGGCTGGGACGAGCCGCAATACACAGGCACCGGGTTTCCCTCCGACTACTACATCAACTATCACCTCTACCGGCTCGTGTTTCCCGTGATGGCGCTTGGTCGCTGCCTGGCCGACCCGGCCGCGCCGCGCCGATGATGCGAGCCGTGCCACTCGAGCTGGCCCCGCCGGCGCTGCCGAGCGCTCGGGCGGCGATGGCGCGGGCGAGCGCTGAGAATTTTCCCGTGGCGATGCGCGTGCTCGCGCGCCGCGACCGCCGCCGGCTGCTCGCGCTGTACGGGTTTGCGCGGCTGGCCGACGAGCTCGGCGACGACTATGCCGGCACGCCGGCCGAGCGGCTCGCCGCACTCGACTGGTTGGAGGCAGAACTGGACCGCGCCTTCGCGGGCCGGTCTCGCCATCCACTGCTCGTGCGCTTGCAGGCGGTGCTCGCCGAATGCGCTCTGCCGCGCGATCCGCTGGTGCGCCTGATCGAGGCGAACCGCACCGACCAGCGCGTCGCGCACTACGACACCTGGGAGCAGCTGCGCGGCTACTGCGAGCTGTCGGCCAATCCCGTCGGTGAGCTGGTGCTGCACGCTTTCGGCCTCGCCAGCCCGGCGCGCATCGCCCTCTCCAACGACGTGTGCACCGCGCTGCAACTGGCCGAGCACCTGCAGGACATCGGCGAGGACCTGCAGCGCGGTCGCGTGTATCTGCCGGCGGCCGAGCTGGCTCAATTCGCAAGCTCGCGCGAGCATCTCGCGATGCTTGGCGCGCGCGCCGGTTTGGGTTTGGATTTGGGGGGCGTTCCCGCGGCTTCGAACACTCGGGGTGAGGATTTCGAGCGCTCTGCAAAGCATCTTCGCGAAGCGCTTTCGTTCGAGGTCGCTCGCGCGCGCGACCTGTTGGCCTCGGGCCTGCCGCTCGTGGCGGGTGTGGGCGGG
>Ga0209007_1000494_pt1 | contig 15087 bp, 15 predicted proteins | sample JacPinW_OM1H0_O2_FD_187961 | JGI IMG/M metagenome (GOLD analysis project Ga0209007, IMG submission 187961) | Forest soil microbial communities from Algoma, Ontario, Canada - Jack Pine, Ontario site 1_JW_OM1H0_O2 (SPAdes) (version 2) | ecosystem: Environmental > Terrestrial > Soil > Boreal... | reverse complement strand
GGTGGCCGCCCCCGACGGGGCGCGCACCTGGTCGGCCGGCAAACCGGCGACCGTTGCCGGGCTGGTGCTGGAAATCCGGCGCCGGCCGAATCGGGTGACCTTGATTCTGGATGATCGCAGCGCGCGTCTCGAGGTCAGTTTGTACGAGGAAGTCTTTCAGCAGCATCGCGACATCATCGTCAAAGACGCCATCTTGATCATCGATGGCACGCTGCGCTTCGATGACTTTATCGAAGCCTGGCGACTGCAAGGCAAGTCCTTGATGGATATCGACCGGGCGCGCGAACGCTTCGCGCGTCGCCTGTGGTTGCGCTGGCCCACGGAATTCGACGAACCCTCAGGCATGAACCGATTCGAGCAGTTGCTGAAACCCTACCTCAGGGGGCCTTGCGGCGTGAGTGTGGCGATCAACCGGCCAGGATACAGTGGCAAGGTCAATCTACCCGACAGCTGGTGCGTGCGCCCGACGCGTGAGCTTTTGGACCGGCTCTCAACGCTTGTTGGGCGCGATGGGTGGTATTTAGTGTATGGTCCGCGAAATGACGTCCGCGGCGAGGAAACCAGTTCATGGCGATGAATTTTCTGGAATTTGAACAGCCGATCGCGGAGCTCGAGGCCAAGATCGAGGAACTCAAATTCATCGGCAGCGATGCCAGCGTTAATATCACGGAAGAGATCAAACGCCTGCAATCCAAGAGCAGAGCGCTCACCACCAGCATATTCGCCAACTTGACGCCCTGGCAGATCACCGAACTTGCGAGACATCCGCAGCGTCCCTATACGCTCGATTATGTGTCCATGATTTTCAGCGACTGGCACGAACTGCACGGCGATCGCATGTATAGCGATGACCTGGCGATTGTCGGCGGTCTGGCGCGGATTGAAGGCATCCCGGTCATGCTGATCGGCCATCAGAAGGGGCGCGACACCAAGGAGCGCGTGCGGCGCAATTACGGCATGCCGAAGCCAGAGGGCTATCGCAAGGCGCTGCGCCTGATGAAGCTGGCGGAGCGATTCCGCATCCCCGTCATCACGTTGATTGATACGCCGGGAGCTTATCCTGGCATCGGATCCGAGGAGCGCGGCCAGAGTGAAGCCATCGCGCGCAACTTATTTGAAATGTCGCACCTGGCCGCGCCGGTGTTGAGCATTGTCATCGGTGAGGGCGGATCCGGCGGCGCGCTGGCCATCGGCGTCTGCGACTATTTGATCATGCTGCAGTTCAGCGTGTATTCGGTCATTTCGCCGGAGGCCTGCGCGTCGATTCTGTGGAAGAGCACCGAAAAGAAAGAGATTGCAGCCGAGGCGATGGGCGGCACGGCGGAACGGCTTTACAAGCTCAAGCTGGTCGATGAAGTCCTCAAGGAACCTCACGGTGGGGCACATCGCGATCCGCAGCTGATGGCCGAAACGATGAAGCAAAGCATCATCAAGAACCTGACCGAGCTGCGCAATAAACCAATCACACAGCTGCTTGACACGCGCCAAGCGCGGTTGCGCGGATTCGGCGCGTTCCGCGAGGGTTAGGAGCCAAGTCTGAGTATTCCCGCGGCCTTGCACGCGGCGCTCGACGCTTCCGTTCCGGCTGAAGCCAGCGGCCTTGTTGTGGCTTTGAGCGGCGGCCCGGATTCCGCCGCGCTGCTGCATGCAATGGTATCCCTCGGTAAGGATTTTCGCGCGCTGCCGCTGCGAGCAATACACATCGATCACGGCTTGCAAGCCGCAGCCGCCGATTTTCGCGCAGCTTGCGTGACCTTGTGCGATCGGCTCCGCATTCCACTTCGCATCGTTGCCGTCGAGGTGGCGCGCGAAGCCGGCGTGTCGATCGAAGCGGCGGCGCGCGACGCGCGCTACGCGGCGCTCAGCAAAGAAATGCAGCCGCGGGAATGCCTGCTCACCGCGCATCATCGCCAGGATCAAGCGGAGACATTGCTGCTGCAGGCGCTGCGCGGCGCCGGCGTCAAGGGCATGGCGGCGATGCCGGCGTGCCGCCCATTGGGCCCGGGCTGGCATGTGCGGCCATTGCTCGACGTGGCGCACAGCGACCTGAAGCAGTTCGGCGACCTTAAGCAGTTCGGCGAGCTCGAGCGGTCCGTATCCATCGATCCATCAATCGATCCGATGAATCATGACTTGCGGTTTGATCGCGTTTATCTACGCACCGCGGTTTGGCCGCTAATCGAGAAGCGCTGGCCCGGCGCGGCAACCGCGCTGACGCGCGCTGCCCGCCACATGGCGGAGGCGCAGCGGCTGCTGGAGTTGGCGGCGGGCGCCGACGTTGCGCGCCTTCGCGACGGCGACGCACTGTCGATTCCGGGCTTAAGAGCGTTGCCTGCGTTGAAGCGCGTGAACGCGGTCCGGCTGTGGGTGAGCCAAGAAGGCCTGGAGGTGCCGTCCACCGCGCGGCTTATCGAGGCGCTGCGCCAGGTGTTCGACGCGGAGGCCGACCATCAGCCGGCAATCGTCTGGGGCGGACACGCGTTGCGGCGCTATCGCCAGCGATTATTCGTAACCCGCGCCGATCCGCCGCGAGTGCCGGATGCGCGGTCTTGGAGTCCCGCTGCAGGGTCCTCGCTCGAGCTCGGCCCGGCCCTGGGAAATTTGACCTGGATCGCTCAGCGGGGCGGCATCGCCGCGGAACGGTTGCCAGTCAGCGTCATCGTGCGGCGGCGCGACGGAGGGGAAACGCTCAGGCCGGCACCCTCGGCCAGAACGCAAACAGTGCAGCATCTATGTCAGGCGCTCGGCGTCCTTCCCTGGATGCGGGACGCGTTGCCGCTGGTGTTTGCGGGCGATGAATTAATCGCGGTCGCCGATTTGTGGCTGGATGCGCGCTGGTGCGCAGCCGCTGATGCGCCGGGTCTTGGGATCGCGTGGAACAATGCCCCCCTGATAACGTAATTGGATTGTCGAGTCCGCGGCGATCTGCTAATCTGAACTCCCGTCGAATTCCCATTGTTCCTTTTGGCTCCGTTTGGCTCATCCGCTTAAAATGCGGGCGCAAACGTTTAATCGGCGGTGACTCACTATGAATCGATTCGTTTTCGTCACCGGCGGCGTGGTTTCCTCGCTGGGCAAAGGCATTGCCTCAGCTTCGCTGGGCGCCATTCTCGAGGCCCGCGGCCTCAAAATCAGCATGGTTAAGTTGGATCCCTACATCAATGTCGATCCCGGCACCATGAGCCCGTTTCAACATGGCGAGGTTTTCGTCACCGCGGACGGCACCGAGACCGACCTGGATCTCGGCCATTACGAGCGCTTCGTGCGCACCACGACCGGGCGCAACAGCAATTTTACGACGGGCAGAATTTACGAGCGCGTGATTGCGAAAGAGCGGCGCGGCGATTACTTGGGCGCAACGGTTCAAGTCATTCCGCACATCACGGATGAAATCAAGCACCGCATCCGCATGGGGGCGGGAGATTCCGACGTTTGCATGGTGGAGATCGGCGGCACGGTCGGCGACATCGAATCGCTGCCGTTTCTCGAGGCCATTCGCCAAATGGGCGTCGAACTCGGGCGCGACAAGGTGCTGTATATGCATTTGACCCTGGTGCCGATCTTAGGCGGTGCCGGGGAAATCAAGACCAAGCCCACGCAGCATTCAGTCAAGGAGCTGCGCGGCATCGGTATTCAGCCGGATATTTTATTGTGCCGCTGTTCGCAAAGTCTTCCCGACGAGCAGCGCCGCAAGATCGCCCTTTTTACCAACGTTGAAGAGCGGGCCGTGATTTCGGCGGTGGATTCCGACGATATTTACAAGATTCCGCTGCTGCTGCACGAACAGGACCTCGACGACATCGTTGTCGACAAGCTGCGCTTGAATGTCCCGACGACCGATCTTGCCGAGTGGCGCGCCGTGGTCTCCGCCAAGCAAAATCCCGAGGCGGTGGTGGACATCGGCATGGTCGGCAAGTACGTGCAGATCCGCGACTCGTACATCTCCTTGAACGAATCGCTGATGCATGGCGGAATTAAAACCCGCACGCGCGTGAATATTCATTATTTCGAATCGCAGGATATCGAGCGGTCGGGTGCCTCGGCGCTGCAGAAAATGGATGCGATCCTGGTGCCGGGCGGCTTCGGCGACCGCGGCATCGAGGGGAAAATCCAGGCAATTCGCTATGCGCGCGAAAACGGCATTCCGTATCTCGGTATTTGCCTGGGGATGCAGCTCGCCATCATCGAGTACGCGCGCAATGTGCTGGCGCTCAAAGGTGCCAACAGCACCGAGTTCGACCGCGCCACCAATCATCCGGTGATTGCGTTGATCACCGAATGGCAGGATCTGGAGCGCGGCCAACAGGTGCGCGACGAGAAGTCCGACCTGGGCGGCAGCATGCGGCTCGGCGCCCAGGAGGCCAAGCTCATACCCGGTTCGCTGGCCCGGGCCTTGTACGGTAAGGAGTCGATTTTCGAACGCCATCGCCATCGCTATGAGTTCAACAATCATTATCTGGACGAGTTGGCGGAGGCGGGCTTAAGGTTCTCGGGCTTCTCGGCCGACGGGTTGGTGGAATTCATCGAGCTGCCCAGCCATCCTTGGTTTGTGGCCAGTCAATTTCATCCGGAATTCACTTCCACCCCTCGCGATGGTCATCCCCTGTTCACCGGCTTTGTAAGAGCGGCGCGCGAATATCGCGCCTCGTTGCAGCCGGGCCGCGCGACCGCATGAGCGCATGAAGCTGACGTCCTTCGAGGTCGGGCAAGACCGCCCGTTCTTCTTGATTGCCGGTCCCTGCGTCATCGAGAGCGAGGCCTTGGTGATCGAGGTTGCCGGCCGTCTCAAGGAGATGACCAGCGCGCTCAAGATTCCGTTCATCTTCAAAGCCTCGTTTGACAAGGCGAATCGCTCCTCGCGCTCGAGTTTCCGGGGCCCGGGACTCGAGGGCGGCCTAAAAGCCCTTGCGAAGGTCCGCGATCAGATTGGCGTACCGGTGTTGACGGATGTGCACGAAGATACGCCGCTCGATGAAGTCGCCGCGGTGGTCGACGTCCTGCAGACGCCGGCCTTCCTCTGCCGACAGACAAACTTCATCGTCGCCGCCTGCTCGCAAGGCAAGCCGGTGAACATCAAAAAGGGCCAGTTTCTATCGCCTTGGGAAATGCAAAACGTGGTCGACAAGGCGCGCTCCACCGGCAATACGCACATCATGGTATGCGAGCGCGGATTCTCCTTCGGCTACAACAATCTGGTGTCGGACATGCGCTCCCTGGCGGTCATGCGCAGCACCGGATGCCCGGTGGTCTTCGACGCGACGCACTCGGTTCAGCTCCCCGGCGGCCAGGGCGACTCCTCCGGCGGCCAGCGGGAATTTGTGCCCGTACTGGCGCGCGCTGCCATCGCCGCGGGCATCGCGGGAATATTCATGGAAACGCATCCCGATCCCGCCAAGGCGCTCTCAGACGGCCCGAATGCCTGGCCTCTGGATCGCATGGGACCGCTTCTTGGCACGCTGAAGGAGTTGGACAGTGCGGTAAAGAGACAACCCTTCGAGGAATCATTGCTATGAGCCGGATTGTTGATATTCGCGGACGTCAGATTATCGATTCGCGCGGGAATCCTACCGTCGAGGCGGATGTGGTGCTGGATTCCGGCACCATCGGCCGGGCCGCGGTCCCCTCGGGCGCGTCGACCGGTTCGCGGGAGGCGGTTGAGTTGCGCGACGGCGATATGAAGCGCTTCGGCGGCAAAGGGGTGCTCAAGGCCGTGGCTGCGGTCAATGGGCCGATCCGTGCCGCGGTCATGGGCGCGAACGCCCAAGATCAAGCTGCGCTCGATGCCAAGATGATCCAATTGGACGGCACAGAGAGCAAATCGAATCTCGGCGCGAATGCGATTTTATCGGTGTCCCTGGCAGCCGCTCACGCGGCGGCGACCGACCAGGGCTTGCCTTTGTACCGGCATCTGGCCCAGAGCGGCGATCTCACGCTGCCGGTGCCCATGATGAACATCATCAATGGCGGCGCACACGCCGACAACAGCGTCGACATTCAGGAATTCATGATCCTTCCGTTGGGCGCGCCGTCCTTCTCCGAGGCGGTGCGTTACGGCGCCGAAATCTTTCACACGCTCAAGAAAGTCTTGCACGCCAAGGGATTGAACACCGCTGTCGGGGATGAGGGCGGCTTCGCGCCGGATCTGCCTTCCAATGAAGCAGCGATCACGACGATTTTGGAAGCCATCGATAAAGCCGGCTACCGCGCGGGCAAGGACATTTTTCTGGGGCTGGATGTCGCCAGCACGGAGTTCTTCAAGGATGGCGTGTACGACCTCGAGAGTGAGGGCCGCAAGTTCAATTCATCCGAATTCGCCGACTATCTGGCCGGGCTGGTCGCAAAGTATCCCATCGTCACCGTCGAGGACGGGATGAGCGAGGGGGATTGGGACGGCTGGGCCATTCTCACCCGCAAATTGGGCAGCAAGGTGCAACTGGTGGGCGATGACCTGTTTGTGACGAACACCAAGATATTTGCGGAGGGCATTGCCAAGAAGATCGCCAATGCCATTCTCATCAAACCGAATCAAATCGGCACCCTGACGGAAACCTTGGCCGCCATCGACATGGCGTTCAAAGCGAAGTACGCGGCGGTCGTCTCGCACCGCTCCGGAGAAACAGAGGATGCCACCATCGCGGATATCGCGGCCGCAACCACCGCGACGCAAATTAAAACCGGGTCGATGTCGCGCTCGGATCGAATCGCCAAATACAATCAGCTGTTGCGCATAGAAGCCGAGTTAGGCGCGAAAGCATCCTATGCGGGAATGCGCGCTTTATCGGTTCCAATTTCTTAAGAGTTCATGCTAAGCTCCTGTCCCCATGAGGATTTTCGCGGCTGTACTGGCCATCACGCTGATCTTGCTCCAAGGCCGACTCTGGTTCTCGGACAAAGGCTTGCGCGAGGTTTCGGGACTGAAGGCCTCCGTCGAGACGCAGCGCGCGGCCAACCTCGAGCAGGCTGAGCGCAATCGGCAATTGAGCGCCGAAGTGGCGAACCTCAAGACCGGCCTTACGGCGCTCGAAGAGCGGGCCCGCAGCGAATTGGGGATGGTCTCCGCGAGCGAAACTTTCTACCAAGTCGTGAGAGCCAATACGCCGGCTCCCGCCGCGCCCCCGGCACCCGTCACCGCCCGCGCGCAATGAGCGCGCGGACAGCGCGCCGCCTCTGGGCCATCGTTCCCGCGGCAGGCCGCGGCGAACGCTTCGCCTCCAGCGCGAGCCCCAGCATTCCAAAACAATACACTCCGCTGTTAGGGCGCAGCGTGCTCGAGTGGTCGCTGCGCGCGCTGCTGGCCGAGCCTCGAATACAGGGCATCGTGGTGGTGCTGGCCGCCGGCGATGCGCACTGGGCTGAAATTGCGCGAAGCCTTGATTCGCCCAAGTTGCTGACCACGATCGGCGGGGCACATCGGCAGGATTCGGTGATGAACGGCTTGGAGTATCTGGCCCCCACAGCCCAAGCGGACGATTGGATCTTGGTGCATGACGCGGCGCGGCCATGCCTGCGCGCGGGCGACTTGAGCGCTCTCTGCGATGCGCTCGAGAACAATCCGCGCAGCGCTGCTGCGGACATCGGCGGCGTGGTATTGGCGGCGCCGATTGTCGATACGATAAAGCGTGAGCTGCCACACGGGCTCGAGACAGTAGATCGCACCGGACTATGGCGCGCGCTGACCCCGCAGGTATTTGCCTACGCGGCGCTGCGCAAGGCGCTCAACGACGCGGCCGCCGACAAGCTGGCAGTCACCGACGAGGCACAGGCGATGGAGCGCATGGGCATTCGCGCGGCCCTGGTACCCGGCTCGCCGTTCAATATCAAGGTGACGCGCGCCGAGGATTTAGAGGTGGCAGCCGCGATACTCAAGATGGGGGAGAGCAGCCAAATGCGAATCGGACAGGGAGTGGACGTACACGCCTTCGGCGCGGGCGATCACGTCGTGCTCGGCGGCGTGCGCATCGCCCATGCACAGGGCATCGTCGCGCACTCGGACGGCGATGTCGTCATTCACGCCTTATGCGACGCGCTGCTGGGCGCCATGGGAGATGGCGACATCGGCCAGCATTTTCCCGACAGCGACCCGCGCTACCGCGGCGCCGACAGCCGAGTGTTTCTGCGCGTCGTCGCGCAGCGCATGAAGTCGGCAGGACTGCGCTTGGTCAACGCGGATATCACGGTGCTCGCGGAGGCTCCGCGCATCGGGGCGCATCGCAGCGCGATGGCCGCGAATCTGGCGCAAGACCTGCAAGTTGCGGCGACGGCAATCAACATCAAAGCGACCACGACGGAGCGCCTGGGATTTATCGGGCGCAAAGAGGGACTGGCCGCGATGGCGTCAGTGTTGCTGTCTGGCTGAGGGTTGCTGCTCTTGACTGCGCTTATTCAAGATCGCTTCGATTGCTTCGAGCGATACGAGCAGATCTTTGTGAACGGTCTGGGCGTGCTGGGTTGGATTCACGCCGGTACTGCTGCGCGTAAATAGCGGATCGGCAAACAGAGTCCGCAGCTGCTTGAGTGCGTGGCTGACGGCGGGCTGCGAAATCATGAGTATTTTCGAGGCACGGGTAACCGATCTTTCGCGCATCAGCACGGCGAAGATCACCAGCAGATTCAAGTTCACATTGTCGAAGTTCTTTGGATTCAAGTCATCGCGCCCGTCGGTTCGAGGCCTGCCGATCCTTGAAACTTCGCGGCATCTTGCCTAAATGCTGTCCGATTTCGCCGCGCACCACCTCGCCGATCAAAGAAATCGCCTTGCGCATGAACGCACTCTTCGGACGTCTTATCGAGGTCACGATCGATAGCGGGAAAGTCAGCGTTGGATTCAAAATGGGCTTGATGAGAACATGCGCGGCCCAGGGCGAGGATTTGATCGCATTCAGCGACAGCACCCCGAAGCCGTGCCCTTGGCGCACCAGATCGACGATCGCAGGGATGCATTCGACTTCATGCGCGATCTGAATTTTCTTGCCGATATTCGACAGGGCGTGTTCCACAGTCATGCGGTTCGCATGCGGACGGCCGGGAATGACCAGCGGATAGTCGGCGAGTTCGCTCAAGGATATGGATGCGGGATATTTTTTAGTTTGGGATGCCGATGCGATCAGAAATAATTGATCGTCGAGCAAGGGTGTTACATCGAAGTCTTCGGAGGCAGTGGCATTGTAGGCCAGGGCGCAATCGATGCGCCCGACGCTCAAACGCTCCAGAATATAGGCGGACAAGCCTTCCGAGAACGCCAGCCGGGATTTCGGCAACATCTTGCCGAAAGCCTTGACCAGCGGAACGGTCACGATGTTGCCGAGACTGGCGGGCAGCCCGAGGGTGATGTGGCCGGCATCGCCGCTGCGCGTGGTTTCCAATTCTTGTCGAGCACGCCCGACCTGCATGAGGATGCCGCGCGTGTGTTCGAGGAGCTGGCTGCCTGCCTGTGTCAGCACCACGCCGCGGCCATTGCGGTCAAATAGATCCTGCCCAAATTCCAATTCGAGGTCCGCGATCTGACGGCTCAGGGTGGGTTGCCCAACCGAGAGGAAAGCGGCGGCATTGGTGAAACTGCCGAGCTCAGCAACGTGGCGAAAATATTCGAGCTGTTTGAGATCCAATTGTCGACCCGATAGCAGATATCTGATATTCACATATCAACGCAAATTCATGCCGATTCAGTATAACCGCGGTGTCGGCGCGGAAGCTAGTCGCGGCGAATTTGCGCAGGCGTACGCTAATATGGTTGTCATGATCTCGACGATCGTCATCGTAGGGGGCGGACAGGCAGGCGCACAGGCCGTCGATACTCTGCGCCGCGAAGGATTCACGCAGCGTCTCGTCCTGATCAGCGACGAGAGCATGTTGCCGTATCAAAGGCCGCCGCTGTCGAAGAAATTCTTGTCCGGCGAGATGGCGGCGGAACGTCTGCTGTTCCGGCACCGCGGCTTCTACGACGAACATGCCGTCGAGCTCAAGCTCGGCGCCCGCGCAACCCGAATCGAAGCGGCCGCGCGCCGCGTGCTGCTGTCGAATGGCGAGGAATTCGCATACGACCGTCTTCTGCTGTGTACCGGCGCTTTGCCTCGGCGCATGACCTGCCCCGGTTCCGATCTGGCCGGGGTGAACTATTTGCGCAACGTTGATGATGCCGCGGCCATCAGTGCGGGCCTGAAACCGGGAGCGCGCTTGATCATCGTCGGCGGCGGCTACATCGGCCTGGAAATCGCGGCAACGGCGCGAGGGATGGGTTGCGCCGTCTCGGTTCTGGAGATGGCGGATCGAGTCATGAATCGTGTCGTGGCGTCGAGCGTCTCGGAGTATTTTGAGCACGAACACCGCACTCAGGGCGTCAAAATCATCTGCAACACCCGGGTGGTGCGTTTTGAGGGAAGCGGCCGCGTTGAAAGGGTGGTTTGCGCCGATGGCAGCATGCACCCGGCGGATCTGTTGGTGGTGGGCATCGGCGCGATCGCCAATACTCAATTGGCCGCGGACGCGGGGCTTGAGTGCGACAACGGCATCGTTGTCGATGAAACCTGCCGAACCAGCGATCCTGCAATTTTCGCGGCCGGCGATTGCACCAGTTATTTTTCGCCGCGCTATCACTCCCGAGTACGGCTCGAATCGGTCGACAATGCCTTCGAGCAAAGCAAGGTGGCGGCTCTTAACATGTTGGACCGGCCCATGGCTTACGAGCGGGTACCGTGGTTTTGGTCCGATCAATACGACAACAAGCTGCTGATCGCCGGATTATCTTCCGGCCACGATCAGCAATTGACGCGCGGCGATCCGGCTACGCGCAGTTTCAGTGTCTGCTATCTCAAGGGCGGAGAACTGCTGGCCGTCGAAGCGATCAATCATTCAAAGGACTACATGGCGGCGCGCAAGCTCATTGCCGAACGCTTCCGGCCCGATCTCGACAAGCTTGCGAACCTTCAGATCGCACTCAAGGACTGCGGCATTCAGGCCCGCAGCAATACGTAGACCGCTCCGGTGCCGCCGTCGATGGCCTTGGCGGAGGTGAATGCCATGACGTCCAGATGCCGGCGCAGCCAGAGGTTTACCGCAGTCTTGAGAATCGGTCCGCGCGCGCCGGAGCGATAGCCCTTGCCATGCACCACTCGCACGCAGCGGCGCCCGGCATTGCGGCTGTGCGCGATGAAGTCCGCGAGCTGATCGCGCGCCTCCGTCTGAGTGAGTCCGTGAAGATCAAGCTCATCCTCGCTCGGGATCAAGCCGCGGCGCAGGCGGCGCATCATCTGATCGCGGATGCCGGCGCGTCGAAACGACAGGGATGCGGCGGCGTCCTCGCCGGCGGCCGTGGCGATCAATGGCATGGCCGCATCGAGATCCTCGGCGGCGGCCTGCGGCGGTCGAATACGCGTGCGGCGCGTCGGTCTCGGTCCGACCGGGCGAGTCGGCTGAACGGCCAACGGCTTGACATCGTGCATCGCCGCGCGGAATGCCGCTGTGTCCCTCGAATCACCTTCGGCGTCCGGCTGGAGTGTGCGCTTTCTGCCCATTATCCAGTATAGTCCGTGATTACCCGCCAGTGCCGCGCAGACTGTTAAGTAGTGAAGATCCTTCTTTCCAATGACGACGGCTACCGCGCCGAGGGCCTGGCAGCGCTTGGAGAAGCGATCAAGCCGCTCGGCGCCGTTACGATCGTGGCTCCTGATCGAAATCGCAGCGGCGCGAGCAATTCGCTGACACTGGATGTGCCGGTGCGAGCCGTGCGTTACGATACCGATGCCTACTACGTCAATGGCACGCCGACCGACTGCGTGCACTTGGCGATTTCAGGGTTGTTCGATTTCGAGCACGACATCGTGGTCAGCGGCGTCAACGACGGCGCGAATCTGGGTGATGACACGCTCTACTCCGGTACCGTCGCTGCCGCCGTCGAAGGCCGATTTCTGGGCCTGCCTGCCGTCGCGGTTTCACTCTGCCTGACGTCGGACAGCCCGCGTAATTTCGCGAGTGCGGCGCGGGTGGCTGCGCAACTCGTGCAGCGTGTCGCGCAACATCCTTTGCATGGTTCGGAGGAGGGCCCGGTCATCCTGAATGTCAATGTCCCAGACCTGCCGGACGGGCAACTACGCGGCATCAAGGTGACGCGCCTCGGGAACCGGCACCGCGCGAAACCCATCGTCAGGGCGCAGGACCCGCGGGGCCGCGAAGTGTATTGGGTGGGAAACGCCGGCGCGGGCCAGGACGCAGGTCCGGGCACGGATTTTCACGCCGTGGCGGAGGGGTACGCTTCCGTCACGCCGCTGCAAATTGATCTGACGCGGCATTCGGCACTCATCGATCTCAAACGATGGCTCGAGATTGAGTAATTTTACGGAAGGCCCGCGTCTCAGCGGTATCGGCATGACTTCGGCGCGGACACGCGAGCGCCTGGTGCAGCGATTGCAGGAGCAGGGTATTGCGGACCAACGAGTCCTTGATCGGGTCCGCAGCGTGCCCCGGCATCTATTCATGGATGAGGCATTGGCGAGCCGCGCCTATGAGGACACGGCGCTGCCGATCGGTTTCGGCCAGACCATCTCACAGCCTTTCGTCGTGGCAAAAATGACGGAGGCGCTGCTGGCGGCGGGAGAGGCGCCGCGGGTGCTGGAAATCGGTACCGGATGCGGCTACCAGACGGCTGTGCTTTCGCCGTTGGTGACCGAGATTTACAGCATCGAAAGAATTGCTCCCTTGCTGGGGAGGGCGCGGCGTACGTTGCGTGAGCTGCGAATTCGCAATGTCAACTTTCGCCATGACGACGGAAGCGTCGGCTGGGCGGCTCGTGCGCCATTTGACGGCATCTTGCTGACAGCCGCACCGCACACCGTGCCGCCGGCACTCTTCGAGCAGCTGAAGACGGGTGGTCGGCTGATCGCGCCGGTAGGGCCTGAGGGAAAACAGGAGCTGTTCCGCTACACGAAGGGCGAAACCCGCATCGACCGCCAGTCGCTGGGCGCGGTGAGCTTTGTTCCGCTGGTCTCAGGATTGCAGCGTTAGGAGCTTGATTTGCGCTCTGGGGCTCTGCGGCCTGTTGCTGCAGGGCTGCGCGGATACGGCGGGCACTCAGGAAATGTATGTGGTAAGGCCACAGGACACCGTCTACAGCATTGCCTGGCGGTATGGTCTCGATTTTCGCGACCTGGCGCGCTGGAACAATATAGGAAGCGACTTTCGTATTAGGGTGGGGCAGACGCTGGTCTTGACACCTCGGCGCTCTGCAGTAGCCACCAGGCCCGCGCGCGTGCTGCCGCCGTCGAACGCGCCAACCCGCCTCGCGCCAAGTGTGGCAGCCCCCGGTGTGGCGGCGCCAGGATGGAACTGGCCCACGGACCGATCCGGCGTGCCGCAGACAGTGCCGAGCGGCGGAATACTCCTGTACGGACAGTTGGGTCAGGATATTCGTGCGGCCTCCGCGGGGCGGGTCGTCTACACCGGCAGCGGCATTCGAGGTTACGGAAATCTCATCATCATCAAGCATGGCGAGAACTTGCTTTCCGCTTATGCGCACAATCGCGAATCGTTGGTGCGTGACGGGCAGGAGGTTGCCGAAGGCGAGGTGATCGGACACATGGGCGAGGGGGCGCCAGGGAAGCCCGTGTTGTATTTTGAAATTCGACGCAACGGCAAACCGATCGATCCGCTCGGTTTTCTTGCGCGTGTAAAGTAAGATCTAGATTATGTACGTAACTATTTGAATATGTTAAATATTCAATATTAATTTAAATTGTCGGGGACTTGCGACAGTTAATTTCGTATGTTTTACTGCGACGCGTCGGGAAGATCCATTGCGGGGCGCTAGGCTTACACGTTTAATCAAAAAACAACAACAAGATCAATTAGAAGAAGAATATTTCTCGATAATAGTTTGATTGTGTATTTCGCTTATCGCCCTGCTATTTTTTCTTACTCTTTCATACCAACAGCATGGCCGCGACGCGGCGCTGCTCGCCCACCAAAACGTTGAACGTGCGGCACGCGGCACTGGTATCCATGACCTCAAAGCCAATGCCGGCACGCAAAAACTGAGCGCCAAAAGAGGCGGCTGGAAAGATCTGGCGCGCCCCGGTGCCGAGCAGCACCAGTTCCGGTTCGAGCGCCAGCGTGCGCGAGACTCCCAACGCGATCAGGTCCTCGAGATTGTGGATGTTCGCATCGGCGATCACCGTTGCCGCACTCAGGATGACCGCGCCACGATAAACGTTCTCATTGACGCGAAGCTCGCCATTTCCATAGGCGCGGATGACATTGATGCCTGAAGTTGAGTCGTCCTGGGCGAATCGCATGCGCTTAAGATACTCAAATTGCCGCCGGAGCGTTTGTGTCCAGCCAGTATTTTCGATTTGTTGTGCGCGACAGCGCGCGCCTCCGCGTTCCGCTCCTGGAGCAGCTGCTTGCGCGCGCGGATGACTGGTCGCCGGTATCGGACTGGCGCGCCGAGGCGTTTCGCGTGATCGCGCCGCAAGCAGCCTGCATGCCCGCTGTCGCCGCCGCGGCCCTGTGCGCGGATCGTGCCGCCGTGAATGCAGCCTGGGTTTGCGTGGCAACCCCCGTCCACTATGTGGCGGAAATGAGCAGCGTGCGCTTAAGTCAGGATGGCATGCTATCGCTGACGCGGGCGGGGGCCGACAGCCTGGCGGCGGATTTCAATCGGGTTTGGAAAGGCTCGGGAATTCATATGACGGCGGGGCGGTCGGCGCAGCTTTTTTGTTCGTTCGACCGCGAGATGCAGGTCGTGACACGCGATCCAGAGGACGTATTGGGGCGGCACATCGAGGAATTTCTTCCCGCCGGCGCGGACTCAGGAAGGCTGCGGCAATTGATCAGCGAGACCGAAATGTGGTTGTTCGAACATGACGCTAACCGCGCTCGCACGAGACTGGGTGCGCCGGTTGTTAACGGGCTGTGGTTTTGGGGCGGCGGCGCGCCAATCGCGTCTCTGCCGAACGTACAGGGGTGGGCCGCGGGAGATGATTTATTTTTCAATGCATTCAGCGGCCGGCCGGGCGCCGAACGCGTTCCCCGGGACGAGAAATTCCCCAGCGGCGTTGTCGCCGCAGCATGCGCCCCCGGCAGTGAGTCATGGCAGGC
>Ga0209007_1000493_pt1 | contig 15093 bp, 14 predicted proteins | sample JacPinW_OM1H0_O2_FD_187961 | JGI IMG/M metagenome (GOLD analysis project Ga0209007, IMG submission 187961) | Forest soil microbial communities from Algoma, Ontario, Canada - Jack Pine, Ontario site 1_JW_OM1H0_O2 (SPAdes) (version 2) | ecosystem: Environmental > Terrestrial > Soil > Boreal... | reverse complement strand
GCGATCTCGAAATCCTGAAGCCGCGCGCCCTACTCGCCCTGGGCGGCATCGCCCTGCGCAGCTACCTGGGCCTGCTCCGCCAGCGCGGTATCATCAAGTCCGCCGCCGGGTATCGCTTCGCCCACGGCGTCAGCTACACGCTCCCCGGCGATCTGCCGCGCCTGTTCGCCTCCTACCATCCCAGCCAGCAAAACACGTTCACCGGCAGGCTGACACAAGATATGCTGGCACGCGTTCTGACCGACATCCGCGAGTACCTCGGAATGAAACCCTCCACGCGAGCCACAAAATGACCAACCCATCCGCCGCCGCACCCGACGCCATTATCGAGTTTCGCGACGCGGGCTATCGCTTACCGGGCGGCCAGGAGCTTCTCCGAGGCCTCAACCTCACCGTGCGCCGCAGCGAGACGCTCGTCCTGCTCGGCCGCAGCGGCGCGGGAAAAACCACGGCGATGAAACTGATCAATCGCCTGCTCGAGCCCACCGCCGGGCAGGTCCTGATTGAAGGCCGCTCCACGCTCGATTGGGACCCGATTGCGCTCCGCCGCCACATCGGCTACGTGATCCAGGAAACGGGCCTGTTCCCGCATTACACCGTCGAGCAAAACATATCGCTCGTGCCGCGCCTGGAAAACTGGCCACCCGAGCGCATCCGCGCTCGCGCGCAGGAGCTGCTCGCGCTCGTTGGGCTCGACGCCACGCGATTTCTGCCGCGCTACCCCCACGAACTTTCCGGCGGTCAGCGCCAGCGCGTCGGCGTGGCCCGCGCTTTGGCCGCCGATCCGCCCATCCTCTTGATGGACGAGCCATTCGGCGCCCTCGACCCGCTGACCCGCGTCGAAATTCGCCGCGAATTTCTCGCGCTCCAGCAGCGCCTGCAAAAAACCATCGTCATCGTCACGCACGACACCAGCGAAGCGCTCCTGCTCGGCACACGCATCGGCCTGATGGAATCCGGCGAGCTCAAGGGACTCTACGCGCCGAAGGAGTTTCTGCGGTCCAACGAACCGGTCGCCATCGCCTACGCACAGCAAATCCGCGACCTTGAACAATTTGAGAGGGGCCAATGAACACGCTCTCGTTCTTCTCGCAGCATTCCGGCGAAATCCTGCAAGGCACGCTCGAACACATCTGGCTCGTCGCCGCCACCATGGCTCTGGCCATCGCCATCGGCGTGCCGCTGGGAATCCTCGTCGCGCGCCGCTCCTGGCTTTCGAAACCCATTCTCGGCGCCGCAAACATCGCCGAAACGATCCCGAGCCTTGCGCTTCTCGGCTTTCTGCTTCCCACACCCTGGCTCGGCGACCGCGCCGATCGCGTTGCCATCACCGCGCTCACGCTCTACGCCCTGCTGCCGATCATCCGCAATACCGCTTCGGGAATCGCTGGCGTCGACCCAGCCGTCCGCGAAGCCGCGCGCGGCATGGGCATGACTCCCCGCCAGATCCTGTTTCAAGTCGAGCTGCCGCTTTCGCTTTCCACCGTCCTCGCTGGAATCCGCATCGCCACCGTGCTCACCATCGGCGTCGCCACGATCGCCGCCGCCGTCGGCGCAGGAGGGCTCGGCGAATTCATCTTCCGCGGCCTCGCCATGGTGAATAATCGCCTGATTCTCGCGGGCGCAATTCCCGCCGCAGCGCTTGCCTTGCTCGCCGATTTCGTTCTCAGCGTCCTGGAGCGCCGCCTGCGGTCGGCACGGTGAAAACCAGATGAAATCCTCGCGCGGCAGCCCGCTACATCGCATGGGCGTCGCCGTGTGCGCCGCGCTGCTGGTCTCGCTGGCCGGGTGCGCCGAACATCGGACCGATACCGTCGTCATCGGCTCGAAGAATTTTCCCGAGCAGGCCCTTCTCGGCGAAATCCTCGCCCAGCAAATCGAAGCTCACACGCATCTCCGCGTCGAGCGCCGCTTCTACCTGGCCGGCAGCTACATCTGTCAGCAGGCTATGCTCGCCGGACGCATCGACGCCTATGTCGAATACACCGGTACGGCCCTCACCGCGATCCTGAAGGACCCGATCGAGAGCGATCCCGCCGGCGTCTTCGCCAAAGTGCAGTCGGAATACAAACAGCGCTTTCATTTCGAGGTGTTGCCGTCACTTGGCTTTAACAATACGTTCGCCATCGTGATTCGCGGCGAAGACGCGCGCAACCTGCACATCAGCAAGCTCAGTGAGGCCGCGCCCTACGCGCGCAAATGGAGCGCCGGATTCGGATACGAATTCATGGAGCGGCCCGACGGCTATCCGGGCCTCGCGCGCGTTTACGGGCTTCAGTTCGCCTCGACGCCGCGCATTCTCGATCTCGGGCTTCTCTATCGCGCGCTGCTCGAAAAACAGGTGGACCTGGTGGCGGGAAATTCCACCGATGGGCTCATCGCCGCGCGCGACTTGGTCATCCTCGCCGACGACAAGCACTATTTCCCGCCCTACGAAGCCGTGCCCATCGTGCGCGAAGACACTTTCGCGCGGCATCCCGAGCTGCGCGCGGCCATCGCCGAACTCGCCGGTAAGATCTCCGACGCGGAAATGCAGAAGATGAACTACGCGGTGGCGGGCGAAGACCGGGACACAGCCGACGTCGCGCGCGAATTTCTGCACGCGCGAGGACTCGAGTAGCTGACCTCCGGAGTGAGCGAACAATGCACTCAGCGCTGGATGATCTTGGGTCTTTCGAGCATTTCGGCGAGTTCGTCTTGCGTGACAGTTCCCTTGCGCAAAGCAGTCGAACCAGCGCCTCGAGCGCCTCCCAGTCGGTGTCAAATCAAGCGGGCTATCCAGCTCCGGAGATGGGATGATTTCAAGGCAGCAACGATTTTTAACCTGGGCGGCGATTGAGCGCCCGGGTGGAAAACGAGCTATTCGGATTCCTGCTGCGCCTTGAAGTGAGCTTCGAGCGCTTCGCAATATTTGTGCTCGGCTTCGAGTTCCGCCTGCAATTTCTTGATGAGCATCTGCTGGCGGCGCACTTCGTTGCGCAATTTCTGCACTTCCGCCGGCGCAGCAGCCGGAGCAGCCGTGACAACGGGAACCACAGGACGCGGGGGCGCCGTAGCGGGCGGGGCGGCGGCCGGTCTTGGCGCGGGCGGCGCGACGGGTGGGAACACGGAGCGTGGAGCGGGTGGTGCAAAGCTCAATGCCGGGTTCAGCGCGGGCACTGGACTCGGAGCGAAGAGCCCGGAGAGCGCTTGCGGCGCCGGTTTGGGCGCCTCGGTCGATTCATCTACGGAGGTTTCGATCGGGTTTGCGCGCTGGGGCTTCGGATTCAGCAAATTCTTCACTCGCGCAATCAGGTCCTGCGGCTGAAACGGTTTCCGGATCAGCTCGTCGGCGCGAACGGCCATGGCTTTTTCCGCAACGGCGCGATTCACCACGCCGGACATCAGGATCACCGGTGTAGCGCTCAACCGCTCGTGTTGCTTGATGAACTGGCAAACCTCGTAGCCGTCTTTGTCCGGCATGATTACGTCGGTGATCACAGCATTGGGAGCGGTGCGGTCGAACTGCGCGATCGCCGTGGCAGCATCGGGACACGTGACCACGTGAATGTTTTCCTTCCGGAAGGCGATCTTGATCACCTCGCGCATCGTGGCGCTATCGTCGATGAAATAGACCGTGGGAACGCCTGCGGCCGTGAGGGTTGAGGATTCGTTCATGACGACTCCTTCTCTGCATGATCGTTTTCGTGCGGCGCGCCGGATTCTTCGGCGCTGAGCTTCTCCTCGTCCCATTCGCGCATGGCGTCGAGAAGAAGATCGGTAGCCGAGCGCAGCACGGTGCGCTGCGCGGCCGTGGCGCCGTAAATGAATTTGTAGACGCCCGCGGTGCAGCTCTGGCAGGTCTTCACGATTTCGGTGACGGCTTCGTCGCCGAACAGCGAATCGCATTCGGCGTGAACGATCTGGCCGCCCTCGAAAAAAATGATCCCGTCGGTATCGTGGGCGTTGATATGCAGCGCGCCGGTTTGCTGCGCCTGGCCGAGCATCTGCATCACGCCGGCGAGATCGAGATGCGACAGGCTGCCACTGAGCGCGGTTTCGGCCGTCGAAAGCATCTGCGTGGGTTGAAATCCGTCCTGGCGGCTCACCAGAAAACTGCGGATGTGCGCTGCAATATCCCCGGGCGGCAGGCGACGATCGACGTAATCGTCGCAGCCCGCGCGGTACGCTTCCATCAACGCCTGATCTCCTCCAGTACCAACGGCGATCAGCGGAATCGATTGCGTCTTCGGGTCAGCGCGCAGAATGGGGGCCATTTCGTAGGCACTCATCTCGCGCAGATTCGTGGCGCAGACAATGGCGGCGGGCATGTTCCATTCGAGCATGGTGAGCGCGTAAGCGGCTTGCCCGCTTTGCACGACCTCAAATCCGACGTGTTGGAGCGCATCGGTGAGGCGCTTGACGAAATAGACGTTGCTATCGATCAGCAGAATGCGCGGAAGATTCCCAGGTGCATTCACAGGCGCGCCTCCGGCGAGTTCGCCGCCGAGAATGCGTCGAGATTGAGCACGTCGAGCGATTCGTCGCCGACCGCCAGTGTTCCTGCGACGTAGGCAGGCCGATCCATTGCCGGCGGCTGCATTTCGCCGCTGGCCAGTTCGCATTCGCCGTTCACGGTAATCGCGCCGAGTTCGGTCGTTTGGCCGATCCGGCGGTGCGCGATCAGATAAAACCTGTGCGAAAGTGGCGACTTGCCGCCGAGCACGGGCTCAGTATCGATTACCGGAATTACGCGGCCGCGGCGGACGATCGCTCCTGCGAGCATCGGCGTCGTGTGCGGAAACGTATGCAGTCGCACGGGCGGTGCGAGCTCCGCAACCAATGCGGCTGGCAATGCTACGCGGCGGTGGCCGATCTTGAGCAGCACGAAGGAATTCTCCGTCGCGTTTTCGGCAATGTGGGCGATCGAGCTCATGCCTCTACCGCCGATGCAGCTTCGCGCTCGAGCGCCAGTTTGTGCGCGCGATCGAGCTGTTGAAATTCCTGCGGGGCCAGAAAACCGGTCGGTTCGACCACGGGAATCAGGGAATCGTCGAGGTACGCCAGGCCGCGATACCAGCGCCGCTCCTCACCCGTGAACGCGAGCGGCAGCGGATAGACTCCGGGAATTTCGGCCATGCGATCGATGCGATCGACCAGCACGGCGGCGCGAAATTGGCGCAGGATCAGCACGAGCGCAGGCCGCGTGACCGGCAGGCCGAAATGCTGTGCCGCGTTCACCACGTAGTAGGTGCGACCGCTGCGGTTGATCGTGTGACGCACTTTTGGCAGCTCGGGATTTTCGATTTCGTTCGCGGCACCCGCGAGGCTATCGGTGCTCCGGATTTCGTGCACGGAATCAGCGGCAATGGCGAACATCTGGTTGGCCACGTAAAAGAGCACCACGGTTTCAGGATGGCGTCCGGGTCGCGGCTTCTCGCCGGGCGCGGCCGCGGATTTCGCCTTGTTCGCTGTCGTTTGCGTCATCGTAGGCGTCATCGCGTGGCCACCGGAACGAGTTTGCACAGTTTCGCCACGCGCTTTTCGATGGCGCCGCTGATGTTGTCAAGCGGCAGGATTTCTTCGACGGCGCCCGTGGCGATCGCTTCGGCGGGCATGCCGAAAATCATGGAGGTCGCTTCGTCCTGCGCCATCACGTAGCCGCCTGCGGCCTTGATCATGCGCACGCCCTTTGCCGCATCGTTGCCCATGCCGGTGAGGACGACGCCGACGGTCATGGCGCGCGCGTACGCGGCGATCGTGTCGAACGCCAGATCCGCGCACGGACGGTAGCCTTCGATGCGCTCTCCGCCGTCGAGCAAGATTTTTCCGCCGAAGGAAAGCTTCAGATGGTGCGAGCCTGGGCAAAGGTAAATCGTGCCGGGCTGCGGGGTTTCGTTGTTCTCCGCTTCTTTCACGGGCAGCGCGGACACATCCGAAAGCTGCATTACGAACTGTTTGGTAAATGCCCCCGGCATGTGCAGAACCAGGAAAACCGCGGCGGGCAGGTCTTTCGGCAGGCCTGCGACCACGCGCGTCACTGCAGCGGGACCGCCAGTCGACGCCGCGATCGCCACCATGGGGATTTTTCCGCCGTTTTGCCCGACCGACGGCGTCATTGCGGAAAATTCCGTGGCGCCCGCCACGGGCGCGGTCGCCGGGCTGATCTTCGAGCGCGTCGCGGTACGCACCACGCGGACTTTCGAGGCAAGTTTTAACTTGCGCGTCAGCTCCTCGCGCACGGTTTTCATGTCGAGATCGATGCCGCTGGAGGGTTTCGGCACGAAATCGATCGCGCCGAGCTCCAAGGCCTTCAAGGTGCTTGCAGCGCCCTCCCGCGATTCCGAGCTGACGATCACGATCGGCCGCGGATGCTGCGTCATGATCAGCTCAGTGGCTTGCAGGCCGTCCACGTGCGGCATGTTGATGTCCATGGTGATCACGTCGGGTCGCAGCGATTCCGCCAGCGCGACGCCGTCGCGGCCGTCGCGCCCCTGGCCCACCACTTCCATCTGAGGATCGGAGTTGATGATCTCCTGCAGCACCTTGCACATGAAGGCGGAGTCATCCACTACGAGCACGCGGATTTTTTTGTCGGCCGTCTTCATCATTTCAATCCTGCCGTACCGGCACGCGCGCGGCGGGCCGTCCCTTTTCACTGTCGCCTCCGATGAGGCTTTCGACCGTCGCGATCAACTGGTCTTCCTGCACGGGTTTGGTGAGGAAGCCGGATGCGCCTTCCTTCATGGCGCGATCACGATGCTTGGCTCCGGCGCGCGACGTGACTACAAGCACGGGAATTTTTCTGGTCGCGGGATTCTGCCGGAGATGCGCCATCAGCTCATAGCCGTTCATCCGCGGCATTTCGAGGTCGGTGACCACCAGGTGGCAGCCGACCTGCGCGACCACTTCGGAGGCTTCGAGGCCGTCGGAAGCCAGCTTGACGCGATAGCCAGCCTTTTCGAGCATGCGGCCTACGAATTTGCGGACGCTGATCGAATCGTCGGCGACAACGACCACACGATCGTTCTCAATCGCGTCGACCGCCTCCGACGGAATGCTGCCTGCGGCGACGGCCGCTGCTCCGGGAGCAAAAACGCGCGCGGCCGGAGATGATGCCGGCAATGCATGGCGTTCGGCCGTATCGGCATTGACGAGGCGGTTCAGGTCGATCAGCAGGATCAGGCTGCCGTCGGACGCGATGGTGGTGCCCGGGAACAGCTTCACGCGGCGGAGATAGTCGCCGAGATTCTTGATGACGATTTCGTCCTTGCCGAGGACTTCTTCGACCACCACTCCGACATGGCGTCCCGCGACTTTCACGATGACCATGTGGAAATAGCCGTTCAAAGGCTCGAGCGGCTGGAGCGCCAGCTGCAAATCGAGACGAACGACTTCCGTGACCTCGCCGCGCACGCGGGTGAGCAGCTTTCCGCCGACGTCTTCGATCTCTTCGGGCTTGAGCCGGCGAATCTCCTCGACCACGGCCAGCGGGAACGCGAAGACCGACGTGCCGCAGCGTATGAACAGCGCCTGCGAAATGATCAGCGTGAGCGGCAGTTTGACCGTGAAGCACGCGCCCCGGCCGGTTTCGGAACGCACTTCGATTTCACCGTTGAGCGCGTGGACATTCGAGCGGACCACATCGAGACCCACGCCGCGCCCGGCCAATTCAGACGTGGACGAAGCCGTGGAGAATCCTGGACGGAACAGAACTTCGCGCAGCTCGCGCTCGCTTAGCTCCGAGGCCGCCACCGAGTTCATCGTGCCGGAATCGACGATACTCTGCCGCACGCTCTCGTAGTCGATTCCGCGGCCGTCGTCTTCCACCTCGATGAAAATGTGATTGCCGCGATGGTAGGCACGTACCGCGACCCGGCCTTTTTCGGGCTTGCCGGCCCGACGCCGCGCATCCGGGTCCTCAATCCCGTGCGCCACGGCATTACGCACCAAATGAATCAGCGGATCGGAAATGTGCTGGACGATATTGTTGTCGAGTTCGGTTTCGGCGCCTTCGAGCACCAGCTCGACCGGTTTTCCGGCGCCCTTCACCGCGTCGCGCACGGTCCGCGAAACGCGCGTATAGAGGTTCCCGATCGGCACCATGCGCGCGGCCGTGATTTCATCCTGCAAGTGGTGCGCGAGCTTGGTGAATTCGTCGATATCGGAATCGACGCGGCCCATGAAGCCTTCCAGCTGCGCCAGTACTTCACTGACGTCCGCGGAAATTTCCGTCAGCGAGCGTGACAATATATTGAAGTCGTCGTAGCGATCCATTTCGAGATCGCTGAACTCCAGCAGGTCGCTGGTGCTGATCGGCGAAAGTGGACCGGCCGAGGGCCGCAGCGTGTCCGTCGGCAGCGGTTGCCGGCCGCCGGGCGCGAGCGTGCTCGAGATGCGGCTGAATTCGTGCTTCTCCTGGAAGTCCGAAACTTTGCCGGCGAGCCGGGACTTGGAAAATTGCAGCACTTCGACGAGCTTCGCGAGCTCCGTGAGGCGGCCGAGCATGCGCGTGCGGTTGATCACCAGCTCGCCGACCGCGTTCATCATGCGATCGAGCCATTCCAGAGAAATGCGCACGGACTTGGCTTGCGGCAAGCCTTGCGACTGCGCCTGGGCTTGCCCCGCGGCCGCAGGACGCACAGACGTCGCATGCGCCGCAGCGGGGGCTGACGCAACCGACTCCACGCTCGACACAGCCGCTTCCGAGGATGCCATCTCTTCTGCCACTTCTTCCGGCGCCAGCTCCGCCATTCGCGCCAGTAGCGGATCGACTGCCGCCGCCATCTCCGCTTCGCTGGCCCACTGCCGATGCAGAAATTGCTTCAGCACATCGACGGATTCGAGCAACACATCGACAATTTCCGCGCTCGGCTGCAATTCATTGTCGCGCAAGCGCCCGATCAAATCCTCCACGCGATGCGCCACCGCCGAAAGCCGGTGCAGGCCGACTTGCGCGGCGGAGCCCTTCACCGTGTGCATCGAGCGGAAAAGGCGGTTGATGTCATCCGCGTTCGGATTCCCCTCGAGCGCCAGCAGGCATTCGGTGACGGCCTGCAAATGCTCCTCGGCCTCGGGAACGAAGAATTCGAGAACTTCGTCCGGCACCTCGCCATCCTGCGGCAGGCCCGCGACGTAGGAAACGGCCGGGAAAACTTCGGGAATCGGTTCGCCGGCCCCCATCGATCCTGGAACCGCAGACGCTTCGGGGTCAGCCTCGGTTTCGGCAGGCGGCGCGGAAGGGAACGCAAACGCGTAGCGCTGCTTGAATGCGGCGATGTCCTCGGAAGTTTCTACGCCGGTGGAGCTGATTTGCAGCAAATCGAACTCAAGCACGGAAATCGCGTCCGACAGAAATTCCGTGAGCGGTCCGTGCATATCCGGCGTGAGCACGGCATTCATGGCGTAATGAAAAATATGCGCCATCTTCGCGGCCACTTCGGAAAATTCCGGAAAACCGTAGCTCGCGGAGGTGCCCGCCAGCGTATGCGCGGCGATGTAGAGTTTTTCGAGATCCTCAGGCTTCGTCGAAGATTCCTGCAAAAGGCCGGAGTACTCCCGCAAATACTGGAGGTTCTCGGAAGCCTCCTGAAGGAACAGCTCGATTGATTCCTGGTTCGGCCCGTTCACAGGGCTCCCTCCGCCATCGCGGGCGCGCGGCGGGATTCCACCGCGCCCGGCTTGCGATAAATCCGGCAATCGCCCAGCACCACCGGCTCGAATTTTACCGGTGCGTTCGTCAGCGTTTCCGCGTGACCCAGCAGGAAATATCCGCCGGGCTCGAGCGCATCGTAGAAGCGGCGCAGAATGGCCAGTCGCCGCTCCTCGGAAAAATACATCAGCACGTTCATGCAGAAGATGACATCAATCTTGCCGACGTACACCGATTCGGCCAGATTCATCTGCGCGAACGAAATCATGCGGCGGATGCGCGGCTTCACCTGATAGCCGTGTTTCGTGGCCTCGAAATAATTCTCCGCGCGCGCCGGCGACGCTTCCTGCAGGCTGCGTCGCGAATACGCGCCGCGCTCGGCGTGCCGCAGAGCCCGCCGGCTGATGTCCGTCGCCAGAATCTCGATGTCCCAGGCTTCCGCGAATTTCAGCGCCTCGCAGAGCGTGATGGCGATGGAATACGGCTCCTCGCCGGTCGAGCAACCCGCGCTCCAGATGCGCAGCGTCCGCGGGTTCTGCCAGAATTTGCGCTCCTGCACTTCGGGCAGGATTTTCGTTTCGAGCGCCTCGTACACCGCCGGATAGCGGAAGAACGACGTCTCCTGCGTCAGCAGATTCTCGAGCAGCGCTTCGTACTCAATGCTTGAGCCGCGAACCAGGCCCAGCAGATCGTGGCCGCTCGCGAGGCTCTTTTCGGTCAGATACTCGCGCACGTGCGTCGAAAAAAAACGTTCGCGCGAGGAATCGAACAAAATCGCCGATCGGTTCTCGATCAGCGTGCGAATCTGATCGAGCTCGCTCTCGGTGAGCCGCGCGGCCGTTGCTGGATGATGTTTCATAATCGGCGTTCAGCGCCGGCGGCGGTTTCAAGCTGCCGCAGCGGCGCGGAGATTGCCGTTAGCGATGCGCTCCTACGGGTTCTGTGGGCCGCGAGCCTTCGTTGATCGGCGTGGGCTCGTTCGAACGGCCCGAACGGAACTGCGCCAGCGCTTCGTTAAGCTGCTCGGAGAGCTTCACCATGTTGCCGACGGTTCCGGCTGTCTGTTTCGCGCCCTGCGTGGTCTGCCGGGTGATGCCGGAAATGATCTGCATCGCGTTGGCGACGCCCTCCGTACCGCGCACCTGCTGCTTGGAGGCGAGTGAAATTTCCTGCACCAGCTCCGCGGATTGGCGGACGACGCTGGAAATCGCTTCGAGCGCTTTCCCGGCTTGATCCGCGAGGCCCGCACCTACTTCCACTTCGCGCGTGCCGTCTTCCATCACGACCACCGCTTCGTTCGTCTCCGCCTGAATGGCCTTGATGAGGGCGGCGATGTCTTTCGTGGCGCTGCGGCTGTGTTCGGCGAGCTTTCTCACTTCGTCGGCGACCACGGCGAATCCGCGGCCAGCTTCTCCGGCGCGCGCGGCTTCGATCGCGGCGTTGAGCGCCAGAAGGTTGGTCTGTTCCGTGATGTCGTTGATTACGTTGATGATTTCCGAAATTTCCAGCGACCGGTCGCCGAGCGATTTGATCTTTTTCGCCGTGGCCTGCACGGAAGCGCGAATGCGCTGCATGCCCTGGAGCGTATCGCTCACGGCGCGGTTGCCCTGTTCGGCGGCATCGAGCGCGCGGCGCGCGGCTTCGGCGCTGGCTTCCGCGTTGTTCGACACCTGTTTCATCGAAACCGTCAGCTCCTCGACGGCGCTCGACGTGTTGGTGATTTCCTGGTCCTGCTGCATGGCGCCGGCGCTCATGTCGTCGGCCGATTCGCGTATCTGATTCGCGCCGGTGCTCACGTCGATGGCGGCCTTGCGGACGCGCTCGAGAACCTTGGTGAAGTTGTCGAGCATGAAGTTCACCGAATCGACCACGTTGCCCAGCGCGTCGTTGGTCACTTTTCCGCGAATTGTCAGATCGCCGCGCGCCACCTGGTTGATCGTGTTGAGCAGGTCCGTGATGCTGCGCTGCAGGGAATCCTGGGCCTGCTGGTTCGTCACCGCGTGCGCCACCTTCGCGGCGCTGCGGTTCAGATTTTCCGCGATCAGCCCGAATTCGTCGCCGCTGTCGAATTCTGCGCGCGCGCGGGCGTCACCCGCCACCAGCCGCTCGGAAAATTTCGCCAGCTCGCCCACGGGTTTCAGCACGCGCTTGCCGAGCACGAGCATCAGCAGCAGAGCGGCCGCAATCGCCAGGCCGAACGCGGCGAACAGCGGTCCGCTCGCGCTCGAGGGCAGCGACAGCGCATCGGCCAAGGCGATGCCGCCTGATTCCTTGCCCGCGTGGTACGCGAGCCCGAGCACCGCGAATAACGCCACGGTGGTCCCGGCCACCAGCATCCAGATCGTCGAACTCAACCGAGATTTCATGACTTCCTCCCAAGAACGTGTGCGCTCTTCTGCCTGCAAAGCCAATCCCGAACATCGCGGACCTGAAACTCCCAAACGCGAAATCAAATCACCGGTTCTGGAAACACTTCCGCCACGCGCCGCAGGTCGATCACCAGCGCCAGTCGATCCTCATGTCGCAGCATTCCGCGGCAGTGCGGCACCTCCGCCGGCGCCTGATCGAGCAAAGCGTCTTCGGCCGCGGAAAACGTTCCGATCACCTCGTCCGCCGCGATGCCCACGCGCAAATCGTCGCGCTGCGCGTCGCCCTTGATCGCCGCCACCACCACGTGCTTCGGCAGCAGCCCCGGACGGCGGCCTTCGGTGAATGCGATATCCATCAGCGGGACAATGGTGCCGCGCAAATTGAAGACGCCCATCAGATACGCGGGCGCCAGCGGAACCCGCGTCACGATTGGCCAGTCGACCACTTCCTCCACTTCCAGGACATTGAGGCAAAAACGCTCGCGGCCCGCGCGGAACACGCAGTACTGCCGCTCCGGGCGCCGCTCCTCGGGCGAGATTTCGGCTTCGAGGAACTCGCCGGTATCCAAACCGAGCGCCAGCGCTCCGTTTTCCTGCTCGATCGCCATCAGGCAAACCTCTTCACGGCGCTGATCAGCTCCTCGGGAGTAAACGGTTTCGCGATGTAGCCGTTGGCGCCCTGCTGCTCGCCCCAATAACGATCGCTGGGCGCCGTCTTCGAGGTAACCAGGATCACCGGAATCTTGGCGTAGGATTCCTGATTCTTCAGATCGCGGCACACCTGGAACCCGTTGCGCTGCGGCATCACCACGTCGAGCAGGATCACGTTGGGACGCTCCTCCTCGATCTTTTCCTCGACCCGCGTCGGGTCGTTGATCGCCACCGAATGAAAACCGGCTTGCTGCAAAACAGATTGAAGCAGGCGGGTTTCCGCCTGCGAGTCGTCGACTACGAGAACCTTCATCACCACGTCCACACCTCCGCGCGTAAATCCCCGCAGAGATAATTGCAACTCGTGCGCCACCTGTCCGAGCGAGATGGGAAAGGGAGTTCTATTTGCAAGCGTCTTGTTTCGTGTGGGTTACGTGGTGTGCGCGGGGGTTCTCTAGCGTGTCGCCAAGGTGTAGGGGGCCGCCTGCGTCTCAGCTTGAGATTCTTTCTCACCGGCCCGCAATTCGGCCGCCAGCGATGAGAATCGCTGCATGATTTCATTGAGCCGCAGCGCCATCGTATGGATCGTCTGTATTTGTTCGCGGCTCTCGGCGGAGGCTTGCCCCGGCTCGAGCAGCAGCAAATCCGCATTGCCCATCACGGAGGTAAGGGCATTGTTCACGTTGGGCCGCATTTCGAGCATGTAGCGCCCGAGCGCGGCGTGGCCTTGGGACGCGAGCGCCATGCCTTCGGCGCGTTGCGCCCGGCGAACGGCTTCGACGCGCCGCAGGGCTTCCGTTGCCACGAGCACGATCGTGCCCGCCCAGCCGTCCATTCGCGGGACGATCAGCAGAAGCGGATAATCCGACTGCAGCTGGGGGATATTCTTCGTCTCTCGGGCGAAATAGATTGTGGCGGCGCGCGAGGAAAGATTCGCCGCGCGAAGAATCGTTGCGGAATCCCAATCGCGCAAGGGTCCGATGACCACGAGATCGTGGTCTGCCACGCTGGCAGGACGCCAGACGCCGCCGGTCACAAGAGTGATCTCCGGGACGTGGCGCTCCGCTTGCCAGCGCGCCGTCAGGGTGCGCGCGAATTCAGGATCGTCCGAAACGATCAGGACGTTTGCGGGAAGCAACGCTTTACGGCTCCTTTGCGGGCCTTACGACTGAAGTGTTTCCGCTCCTTCGATGCAGGAAAGCAGGCGCTTCGTGCTGATGCCGAGATTCACGGCAGCTTCCGTGTTCTTCGCTTTCTTCGCTTGCTCCACGCGCCCCTGGAAGTAGGAAACTTCCGTGCGTGCAAGCGCGAGAGCGGATGCGAGCGCGCTCTCCTCACCGCTGCGCTTGCGCTTGTCGCTGGCCAGAGCCAGCAGCGCACGGGCCACCACTGCGCGGCGCAGGTCTTCCGATTCCTGGCTACCCTTTTCGACGAACGCCGCGACTTCCCACGACGAGAGCAGCACCTTGGTATCCTGCAAGACGACGGTGGACATCGAGCGTCCGCGCGACGGCGGCACGGCAATTAACTGTTCCCAGATCTGCTCCATGCACTTTTCCGCTTCCGCGGCTGCCGTGGGCGCGGCCGGCACGTCCGCTGCCGGCTTCGCCAGCTGGGTCGCTGCGGCTTGCGCGGCCGTTGCTTGTTCCTGCTCGAGTGCGCGTGCGTCCGCTTCGGCTTCAATGGCTGCGTCACGCGCGGCCTTTTCTTTTTTCGTGATCACCGGTTCCAGTTCGAGAGGATCGCTCAGATCCGCTGGCGTGGAGCTCATCATGGCCAGCATGTCGTCCTCGTGATGCGCGCCCAGACCTCCCACGGTCGGTGATTTAAGGTCGGAGGTCGGTTTCTTGGGGGCTTCCTTGCGCCCCAGCGCTTCTTCCAGATCCGCGCGCATGTTCAGCAGCTGCTCGAACGAATGGCGCACGGAATTTTCGGTGTAGTCCTTCTGGAACGGCTGGCGCCAGTTCTCGCAGAAATAGCGCAGCTGCAGCGTCGTTTCCGCCGCCGAAAATCCCGCGCGCCGGCAGTCGACCGTCTTCATGCCCTGCACGTCCAGAGAATCCAGGGCGTCACGTACGGCGCTCAGGTCCGCGTGCAGCATGCGAATAAAAGCCCGGCGCAGCAGGAAATTGAACCGCGTGAATGCCACCAGCGCCGCGGGATCGTAAAACATCGGGCCCGCTTCTTCCTTCAGCAGGCGCCCTTGCTCCAGCAGGCCGTCCTCCATCATGTCGCGCAGGCTTTGGCACTGCCTGGTTTTGTCGAGGATTTTGTCTAGCGGTTCGCACCATTCCAGTGGCGTTGCGTCAGCTTCGGGCAGCACGGGTTGCAGAATCCGCACGACGTCTTCGAGGGAGATTTCCTTGTGCACCAGATCTTCGGACGCGCACATCGCGAAATACTGCACCAGCAGTAGGTCGATCTTGTCGCGGTCGGCGGTGG
>Ga0209007_1000492_pt1 | contig 15114 bp, 11 predicted proteins | sample JacPinW_OM1H0_O2_FD_187961 | JGI IMG/M metagenome (GOLD analysis project Ga0209007, IMG submission 187961) | Forest soil microbial communities from Algoma, Ontario, Canada - Jack Pine, Ontario site 1_JW_OM1H0_O2 (SPAdes) (version 2) | ecosystem: Environmental > Terrestrial > Soil > Boreal... | reverse complement strand
GCCGATTCTCTCGTTTGCCATCGTCTTCGGATTGAGCATGGACTATGAGGTCTTCCTGGTCGCCCGAGTCCTCGAAGAACGGCGGCGCGGTCTATCCGAAAGATCCGCGGTGATCGAGGGCCTGGCGCGGACGGCTGGGCTAATCACGAGCGCCGCGGCAGTTATGATTGCCGTCTTCACCGCATTCACCTTGGGAGACTTCCTGGTCGTCCAAATGCTGGGATTTACGCTCGCCGTGGCGGTGTTCATTGATGCGACGATGGTGCGGATGGTTGTCGGCCCGGCACTATTGCAACTGGCTGGCGACTGGAATTGGTGGCCCTTTGGCCTGCGTGGGGCTCCGGCAACATCTGAAAAGGGTCTTACGCCATGACCCGAACACCGTGGACGCTCCCGTGAAAGCACAGAGCCTTGCAACAGCCTAATTAGGCAATTCGATTTATTTCGCCTCTCCGGGAGCGCTAAACTGGCTGATATCAAAGTCCTTGCTCCCAAGATTTGCTTTTGCCGAGCCCCCTTCGATTAGAAGAATCGAGGAGCCGGGCTTGCCCGCCAGCTTTGCCTCCACCTGCGTCGCAGACCAAGCGCCGCCTTCCTGCCGCAGCCCGTAGTAAATGAATTCCTTCTGCTGTCCCGTCCCGCGAAGCGTCTTCACCACATGCACAGGGAACAAAATGCCGTGGTCAATCCACGATGTTACCGAGTCATAGTAAGTCCGATCCTGAGGGTCGGACTTGCTCTTAAGAACAAAGCAATCCCGTGTGCCGTATTTCTCCGGTGCCAGCAGTTCCTGATTCTTCCAGAAGAACTGGTTCTCGACCATGTCTTCAAAGGAGAAGTCTGTACCCATTAACGGGTCGTTCCAACGTTCGAATGGCAACACGCTCGCGGCCTTCTCGCCAGGAAGTACCGCCTCGATGGTCACGTGTCCACTCACGGTCATATGCAAAAGAACGCTCGTCTTCTCCGAGCCAGGCCCCGAGATCTCGCATAGCACCCGCAGGCCATCGGGAAACCAGCGAGCCTTGCCGACAAACTTGTAGCTCGTGCGCTTGCCATTGCCTTCCAACCGTGTGATTCGTCCGGTCGAGCGGTAGTCCAATTTCTCAATACGCTGGCGCGAAGTAGTTAGCACAGTCTCCAAGTCAGGATTCGCCGCGAAGGCCCGCCATGGATGCCCGAGCGACAACAGCACGAGCAAAGCGATCGACGCTTGAATCGTTCCAAAGGCGCAATTCGCCCATCTGGCATCCAGATACCTGCCAAACTTGAGGCGGCGAGAGAGCATTACGACGTGGCGCAGGAAGGTCATGTCTATGTATATGTATACAGCCAAAGTCCGTATAACACCATCAAGGGCGACGGGTACTGATTCTCAACGATTCGAACCGGTCAGCAGAGGCGCCGCTGAATTAACGGTAAAGAAAGCGGCAGTAAGGTTGGTGTGGATCACGTTCTCAAAAATGGCCTCGTCGGTCGAGCCGGCAGGAGTCCGGCCGGTGATGCCTGCATTGGCGAAGACAATGTCGAGCTTCCCGAAATCTTTGGCCAGGGCTGCGAAGAGCCGCTTGCGATCTTCCGCAATGGTGACGTCAATGCGGTAGCCACGCGCGCTCGATCCAAGTTCGGCGATCGCTTCATCGAGCGTCTTCTGGTCGCGACCAGTAATGGCGACCTGCGCGCCCTCCGCAATGAAAAGTCGGGCTGTGGCAAGACCGATGCCACTGTTGCCGCCTGTGAGCTTCATAATACCTCCTTCTTGTACGACTGGCATTAAGTGCGATGACCATCATAGATGGAAGGATGCAAAAAATATGCGCTATCCCGTCGAGGAGCCCGCCGCAAAACATGAACGGATTGTCGCCGCTTCGCAGGCATCCAATCTCGGAGCCTTCCTACTCCAGAATTTAACAAGGGTTTGACAAACGGCAGGCGAGCGCAGCGCGTCAAAATCTGTAGCGGTCGTCAACACCTTTCCGCTACCATGCGTGGACCGTGAAACGCTGGAATCTGGTTCTTCTCCTGCTGGTGCTGGCCGCCGGCCTGGCGATTGCCGCGGGCGTTTCGATGCTGCACAACGGCCTCAGCGCTCGTGCCACGCCGACCGCTGTGGAAGCGATGCTGGCGCGAAACGCCCACCGCTTGGCGATACCGGCGAATACCCGCAACGAGCACAATCCCCTCGTGCCCTCCGATCAGACTCTGCAAGAAGCAATGGCGCACTTCGCGGATCATTGCGCGACGTGTCACGCCAACGATGGCAGCGGCGATACCCTGTTCGGCAAAGGTTTGTACCCAAAGCCGCCGGATTTGCGCCTGCCGGAAACGCAGAAGCTTTCCGACGGCCAACTGTTCTGGATCATCCAAAACGGGGTCCGGTTCACCGGCATGCCGGCGTTTGGCGACAGCCACCGAGCGCAGGACAGCTGGAAACTGGTACTTTTCATTCGGCATTTGCCGCAGCTGACCACGGAAGAACGCGTGGAGATGGAGCGCTACAACCGGAAAGGGCCATGGAAGCCCCCATGGTAGCCCGATCTTCCTGTGCCCGACGGCGCGGCTGGCCGTTAGTTGAATAACCGACGGATTCTAGTACTTAGGTGCAGGTCTTTTCCTTCAGGGAAGAGCGGATATTCGATTTGTGGACGAGGGATCCAAATCGAGGATTCTAGCCAAGTCAGGATACGACGCCGCATTTGCACGATAACTCCCCGTCTTGTCGTCTTGTGTCCAACCATAGTAAAAAGGGACCAATTCCGGAGGTCAAGGTAGGTAATGACGCCGAACGAAGCAGCGATAGCAGCTTTCAGGGCCAGCCTGCGCGGAGAGTTGATAGAGCCGAGCGATCCGAGTTACGACGCGGCTCGCCAAGTGTACAACACGATGATCGACCGGCGCCCACGACTGATTGCGCGCTGCGCCGACGTGGCCGACGTAATTGCGGCGGTAAAGTTTGGCCGCGAGCAAGGCTTGCTTGTGGCGATTCGTGGTGGCGGGCACAACGCGGGCGGCTTGGGAGTGTGCAACGACGGATTGGTGATCGATCTTTCGTCGATGAGTTACGTTCATGTGGACCCAAGGAGGAAGACCGTGCTCGTCGGCGCAGGCGCGCTGTGGCGCCATGTGGATCATGCCACGCATGCGTTCGGTCTAGCGGTCCCCTCGGGCATCATTTCGACGACCGGCGTTGCTGGATTGACATTGGGCGGCGGCATCGGTTACTTGACGCGACGGTACGGCCTGACAATCGACAATCTGCTGGGCGTCGAAATGGTGCTGGCTAACGGGCGGTTCGTCACGGCTAACGCTAAGGAAAATGCTGACCTGTTCTGGGCGGTGCGCGGAGGCGGCGGCAACTTCGGTGTCGTGACGTCGTTTCTGTTCAAGGCGCATCCCGTGCACACCGTCTACGGCGGACCGATGCTGTGGCCTATGGAAAACGCGGCGGAGATGATGCGCTGGTACCGAAACTTCATTGCCAAGGCGCCGATAGACCTTTACGGGTTCTTTGCTTTCCACACAGTTCCGCCATGGCCGCCGTTCCCCGACCATCTGCACAATAAAAAAATGTGCGGCATCGTATGGTGTTACACGGGACCGACGAAGAACGCGGAGAAGGTGTTTAAGCCGATCCGCAGCTTCAAAACTCCAGCACTCGATATGGTCGGCCCGATTCCGCACCCGGCACTGCAAAGCCTTTTCGATCGCCTCTATCCGCCGGGGATGCAATGGTATTGGAAGGCCGATTTCGTAGGCGCACTTTCCGACGAAGCCATCGCGCAGCACATAAGACACGTTGAGAAATTGCCGACGCTGCAATCGACGATGCACCTCTACCCGATCAATGGCGCGGTGAAACGCGTCAAGAAGGACGCAACGCCGTGGTGGCACCGCGACGCGATGTGGTCTGAGGTGATCGTTGGAGTCGATCCGGACCCCACTAACATGGAAAGTGTCTCCACGTGGGCGAAAGAGTATTGGAGCGCGCTCCATCCATACTCCGCGGGCGGCGCGTACATCAACTTCATGATGGAAGAGGGAGAAGATCGCATCCGCGCGACATACGGCAAGAATTATGATCGTCTCGCGAAGATCAAGAAACGCCATGACCCGGCGAACTTTTTTCGTGTAAATCAGAACATCACGCCTAAGTGAAAGACCTCGCCGTCCGTCAAGTCCTGGTTAGCAGATTGAGTCCTCTCACAGGCCCGAAGCGGGTTAGGAAAAAGTCTTTGTCGCGCTATCGGTCTCGTCCACAACGCGCCCGTCGAGTAAGTGAATCGTGCGGTCGGCTATGTCGGCATAGCGTGGGTCGTGCGTGACCATGCAAATCGTCGCGCCATTGGCGTGCAAATCGCGGAGGAGATTCATCACCGCTTCGCTGTTGGTCGAATCGAGATTCCCGGTCGGCTCGTCTGCTAGCAGAATCGACGGCTGCCCCACCAGCGCACGCGCGACCGCCACGCGCTGCTGTTGTCCCCCCGATAGCTGCGCCGGATAGTGTTTCGATCGGTGCTCCATCCCGACGCGTTCGAGCACTTCCTTAACTCTGCGCTTCCGCTCGCCCGATCCCATGCTCCGGTAGGTGAGCGGCAACTCGACGTTTTCGAAAACGGTCAGGTCGCCGATCAGGTTGAACGCCTGAAACACGAACCCGATCTCGCGGTTGCGAATGCGCGTCCGGTCCGAAAGCGACAGATTTTCGACCGCGTCGGTGTGAATCCAGTAATTGCCCTCGCTCGGCGAATCGAGCAGGCCGAGAATCGACAGCAGAGTCGATTTCCCGCATCCGGAGGGTCCGGCGACGGAAACGAATTCGCCATTCTTGATTTCCAGGTGTACGTTGCTTAACGCGTGTGTCTCGACTTCGTCTGCGTGAAACACTTTGGTTATGCCTTCGAGGCGAATCAATGTCTGGGCCGTTGAGTTCATGCGCTCTCCTTAAACAAGGGTGAAGCAGCTCCACCGCTACTGTAGTCTCACGCGGTCGTAGCTGTCGGATGCCGACATATCCGACAAAATCACCTCGTCGCCGATCTCCAATCCTTTTCGGATTTCAACCGTGTTCACCGATGCGCGTCCGAGCATCACCTGAACGCGTACGGCTTCTTTGCCGCCGTCCACCAGCTTAAATATTCCAATCGTGCTGTCCGCATCACCGTGGACCGGCCGTCCGACGTACAGAACATCTTTAAGGTGCTCGATTTCGATTGTGCCTTCGACGCTCAACTGCGGTACCGCGCCCGGAGGCAGTGTGCCGTCCAACTTGACATCCACCGTACGCGTCCCGTTCAGTACCGCTGGATCAATGCGGATCACGTGCCCTGCAATCAGTCCGTTATGCGTGTCAATCGACGCAGCCTGCCCGACCTGTATGTCCTTGGCTTGCGTCTCAGCAATCTGAAGGGCGGCTTTCAGTTGGGTAGGCTGGGCCACCTTCAATAGCACGGTCCCTTGCGTCACTTGCTGCCCCACATCGACATCCAGTTCTTGCAGGACTCCGTCGATGCCTGGCCTCACGTGAAGTTCGCCGAGCTGGGACTTCTTCAGTTCATAGAGCGCTCGCTTCTGATCTACCGTCGCCTCCTGCACGGCAAGTTGGGCATTGATCGAGTTCGCGAACGTTTCCACTTCCTTCTGCGCCAAATCGTTCTGTTTCTCCAATTCCTCGGCTTGCACTTCGGCGGTTTTCACATCCAGCGTCGCAGCCAATCCATTTTTCAGCAGCTGCTCTTTCGCGTCCTTTTGCATCTCCGCGGTGCGGTATTGCGACGAAACGGACGCTGCCTGCGTGCGCTTGTCCATCAACTGATTCTGCAGTTGCGCCTTGGTTTGTTCGAGCGAAGCCTGCGCGCCCTTCAACTGGTACTCGGCGTCCAGCGTCTCCTGTTCCAATTGCGGGTTGGTCAAATCCAGAATCACCGTGCCGGCCTTCACCGGAGTTCCGGGGAGCAGGTATCGTTTGGCCACTCGGCCCTCCGTCGCCGCGGGTACGGTCCACGTCGTTTCCGGCACGAGCGTTCCGAGGCCGCGCACTTGGAGTAGCATCGGTCCGCGCTTCACCGTGTCCGTCCACACCGTAGTGCGGTCTACGCTCGGCGCCGCGGGCTTCAGTCGCGCCAGCGCGGTTGTAATCACCGCTGCGAGCAGGAGTCCCGCCCCGGCATAGATCAGCCGCCGTGTTCGCTTCCGACGCTTATCTTCTGGCCGGGCTATGTCCATTTGAAATTCACGCTACTCATAGCGCAGCGCCACCATCGGGTCCACTCGTGAGGCCCGGCGTGCGGGAACGTAGCACGCAAGCAGCGCCACCCCGCTCAGCACCACCGCGGTAACCGCGAACGTGATCGGATCCCACGGCTTCACGCCATAGAGCAGGCTACCCATCAATCGCGTAAGCGCCAGGCCTCCTGCGACTCCGAGCACGACGCCGATCAGAGCCAGCAGCATGCCCTGCGCTACGATCATTCTTTGCACAACTTCTGGTTCTGCTCCCAGCGTCATACGGATGCCGATCTCCTGCGTCCGCTGCTCGACCGAGTACGCCATGATGCCGTAGATTCCCACTGCCGCAAGCAGCAGCGCAATCGCCGCGAAAATCGTCAACAGCTTCATATTGAAATTGTCGCGCGCCGTCGATTCTTCGGCCACTTGGTCCATCGTCCGGATATTTCCGACAGCCAGGCCGCCGCTGGCGTCGCGCAGCTCTTTCTGAATCTCGGTGATCAGTGAATGGGGTTCAACGCGGGTGCGAACCAGCCAGACCATCGGCTCAATGCTGTTGTCGAGCCCCGTGAGGCTATCGCTTACTTGGGAAGTCGGCACGTACATCTCGGGGAAAGGCTTGTTGTTGAGCCCCCCATCCCGTACATCGGCGACGATTCCGATCACTTCGCGGGGTGGCTCCACGAATTGTGGCCCCATACCCTTCCCGATCGTAATGCGCGACCCCAGTGCGTCGCCTTTCGTCCAGAACTGTTTGGCCATGCTCTCGTCAATCACGACCACGGGTTCGGCCGCAGCGGTGTCGCGCTCCGTGAATGTGCGTCCGGCCACCAGCGGAATCCGATACACTTCAAAGTAGCCCGGAGCCACGCTGCGCCACCCGCCTCCGCCCGTATAAGGGCCATTCGTCGGCGGACGCCCTTCAATATTGAACGGAAGTCCGTATCCGCCTTCCAGAGGAAGGCAGCAGCTCGCCGCCGCCGCTTCAACTCCCGGCAGGCTCGCGAGCCGCTGCTGTCCGTCTCGCGCCAGCTGCGCCACCGCAGCCGTCTTCTCGAAGCGCGCCCCGCCGAGCGACATATCCATCGTCAGAATGTTGTGAGTTTCAAATCCCGGATTGACGGTGCGCAAATCCACGAAGGTACGAATCAACAACGCCGCGCCAACCAGCAAAATCATCGCCAGCGCCATTTCGATCGCCACGAGCACGGACCGTGTTTTGTTCTGCCGAATCCCGGCGCCCGACCGCGAGCCGCTTTCGTTGAGCGTGGTTGCCAGATCTGTGTGGGACGCCTTCAGCGCAGGGATCACTCCCGACAGCACTCCCGTCAGAACCGAAATCGCTATCGCGAATGTCAGCACGCGCCAATCGAGCGAAATGCCAGCTCCATGCGCACCGATTCGCGGGATATTCCCCGGCCTGGCCATGTCGCCCGCGTTCAGCGCGAGCAGGGCGCGCACCCCGAAGTAGCCGAGGTACAATCCCAGAGCCCCGCCCGCCAGAGACAGCAGCATGCTTTCCGTCAGCACTTGCCTCACGATTCGGCCCCGCCCAGCGCCCAACGCCACGCGGATCGAAATCTCACGCTTTCTCAGACTCGCTCTCGCGAGCAGCAGGTTCGCCACATTCGCACACGCGATCAACAGCACAAACCCCACCGCTCCCAGCAGGATCAGCAGCGACTCGCGCACCCCGGAAACCATCACGTTGCGCGTCGTCTCAACCGCGAAGCTCTGTTTCGGATCCATCATGTTCGGGAATTTCCGGCGATATTCTTCCGCCGTAATTTTCATCGCGGCGTTAGCCGTCGCGATCGTCACGCCGGGCTTAAGCCGCGCCCCCGCAAGCAAATAATTGCCCTGATTCCCGGTGTTGGGGTCAAGCTGTATTGGCAGATACAAATCGACGTCCGAGAAATCGGGCGAAGGAGTGGGCGTCATTACGCCGATCACCGTGTACGGCTCGTTGTCGAGATCGATGCTCCTGCCAACCATGTTCGGGTCCGCCCCGAACCGGCGCCGCCACAGTCCGTTGCCGATCACCGCCAGATGCGGCCCGTTCGGCACATCTTCATCGGCCGTAAACGTCCGGCCGGCCACGAGCTGAATCCCGATCAGTCGGAAAAAGTCTGCTGAGACGTGCATGCCCCGCAGCTGTTCCGGCACGTCGCCTCCCGTCAGGCTCACGCGCAGGTTGCCGATGTCGTGAACACAAAACTCCTCGAGGACGCGTGTCTGCTCCTTCATCACCTCGTATTTCGGGATGGAAATAATCGGACTGCTGCCCTGCGGAAAGGTCTGCATCATGAAAACGATGCGGTCGGGATCGGGGAACCCCAGCGGCTGCAGAAGCACCCGGTCCACGACGGTGAAGATCGCCGTGGTCGCACCAATCCCCAGTGCCAGTGTCAGTACGGCGACCAGAGTAAATCCGGGGGACTTGCGCAGCATCCGAAAGCCGAAGCGAACGTCCTGCACCAGCGCCTCAACCCACTGAGTGCCGTGGCGTTCCTGATCGACTTCCTGCGCGAGCTCGCCGCCGAGGCTCGCGTCCCTCTGACTCATGAAGGCCCCTTATCGCCTATGGCCCGGTGAGTGTGCGTCGTCCCTGTTGGCGTGCAGGCCAGTAATCTAGCCCAAAACGTACCGCTGCGTAAACCGTATCTCGCCTCAATCGCGCCACGCTCACACCGCGCCAATCGCCTTGTCCTCCTCACTTCACTCGTATCTCAGAGCCGCCATTGGATCCACGCGCATCGCTCTCCGAGCGGGTACATAACAGGCCGATAGCGCAGCGAAAAGAAGAATCAGGCCCACCTCCCATAGCACCGAGAAATCGATGGCGGGGACTCCGAACAGGACACTTTGCATCGTGCGCCCCACAAAATAGGCCCCCGAGAATCCGACGCCCAGACCAATGCAAGCCAACACGAGGCCCTCTTTCATTATCAGGCCAAGCAGGTGAGCCCGGCTGGCTCCCAGCGCCATACGCACGGCAATTTCGTGGGAACGCTGCGCTACCGAGAAAGCTGTCAGGCCGTGAACGCCCACGGCGGCAAGCAGTAGTGCGGCCATTGCAAAGCTACTCAGAAGCACCAGCGTAAAGCGGTCGTTGGCCAACACTTCGCTCTCGATGTGCTCCAGTGTGCGTGGCTTATAGAGAGCCGCCTGCGAGTCGACGGCGTTGACCGCTTCGGCGATGGTCTTCATCATGGCCGCGGGATCTTCCGCCGTTCGGACACCAATACCCGCAATAGGAAAAGATTCCTGCCAGAACGGTGTGTCGATCTCCGGATTGTCCTCACGCGATCCCCGGCTCTTCACCGTGTGAAATACCCCCACGATTCGCCATTCGACCGCTGGCCCGTTCTGCGGCTCATCGGGAAGCAACTGTTCCATCCGTACGCGCTGTTTGAGAGGATCGAGGCCCGCCAAATATCGACTTACGAAGACCTCGTTGACCAAGGCGACCTTTTCACTCGATCCGTTATCTGCGTCCGTAAACGGCCGTCCTTTCGTGATTCGAATTCCGAAAGTTTGGAAATAGTCCGGTGTAACCTGCTGGAGGTCTGCGTGGAGGCGCAGCGCAGGCTCCGCCTGTGCCGATCCGCCAACAAGAGTGAAGGGCATTTCAGCGTGCAAGCCATCCAGGGGCAAATAAGTCATCGCGGAAACGTGAGTGACGCCAGGGACTGCTTTAATACCGGCTAGGATGCGGCGATAGTACGGATCGATGCCGTTTGGATCCTTCAAGAGACGAACGGGCTCGAGGTAGAAACCAAATACGTGATCGGTCCGAATACCCAGATCGATGTGCGTAAGATTCCAATAGCTGCGAACCTCCAATCCAGCTCCGGCAAGCACCGGCAACGCCAACGCAAACTCGGCGATCACCAGGACTCTGCGAAGCTGGTGGCGGCCCAGGCCATTTCCCGAACGCCCGTACCCTTTGAGAATTTCCGACGGTTCCGCGTGCGATGCAAACCACGCAGGGGCGCAACCAAAGACTGCTCCAGCTACCGTCGTGGCGGCCAATAAGATGAGCAGGATAGGCACGTTCAGCTGCAAATCGGCTTCCGCAGGCAAGGTATTGAGAGGTATCACGGCTGCCAAGTCCCGGAGCAAGGCGTACCCTGTGGCGACGCCGAGCAAGCCACCCAAAATCGCCAACACCAGGCTCTCTGTTATGAATTGCGCGAATATGGCGGCTGGCTTCGCTCCCAACGCAACACGAATCGCCACTTCGCCTTGCCGTTTGATGCCGTTGGATAGCAGCAGATTTGCGATATTCATACATGCAATCAGGAGCAGGAATCCTACTGCACCGAGCAGCAGCCAAAGTGTCAGCCTTCGATCGCTGGCGAGAAAGTCGTTCCTGAACGGCTCGATCACATTGCCCCAGCCGTGATTGCTCTTGGGATAGTCTTTGGCCTCTTGTATTGCGACAGAATCCATCTCGGTTTGTGCCTGCTGAACGGTGACGCCGGGTTTTAGCCTGCCCGTGACCGTCAAATACCGAGAATCGTGATCGAACTGCTGCGTCGGAGTGAAAACCAGGGGCACGATCATTTCCCAGTCCCAACGATCGGCAACGCCTGGCGCAAACACACCCACCACCGTATAGGGCGCGCCGTTAATTTGTATCGTCCGGCCTATGACTTGAGCGTTCGCCGCCAGATGCCTCCAGAGCCGATATGTCAGGATCACCACGTGATCCTTACCGGGTTCGCCTTCCTCAGCTAGAAAATCGCGACCCACAAGAAACCTATTCCCCAAACTTCGGTAATATCCCGGCGTGGCGTATAGGCCCTCGATGAATTCCGGTGCCCCTTGCGTCGCAACATTAAAATCGCCAGTGGAGACGGCACTCAAGTCGCTAAATGCGCCGTTCTTTCGCTTCCAATCCGAGAAATCGGCAGCTGAAACCCAATTGCGATGGCCTTGAAATTTCGACCAGACGTTCACGAGTTGCTCGGGATGGGGATAAGGCAATGGCGCGAGCAGAGTCGCATAGGCCATGGTAAAAATCGCCGTGTTCATGCCGACGCCCAGCGCGAGTGTCAACAGCGCGACGGCCGTGGAACCGGGATTCTTGCGCAACATCCGTAATCCGAAGCGAACGTCCCGAATCAGGGAATCGAGCCAAAGAACGCCGCGTTGCTCGCGATAGTTCTCTTTCGTCTGCTCGACTCCGCCTAGATCGAGGACCGCCCGGCGCCGCGCTTCGGGCGGCTCCATCCCCGCGCGAATGTTGTCCTCCATGTGCATTTCCAGATGGCTCGCCAACTCCGCTTCAAGCTCCCGGTCCCGCCGCTCTTTTCCAAACAGTCCGCCAAGCCTCGCAAACCACGGCCGCACTCGGCTCATTTCCGCCTCCGGCACTCGCCTTCCCTCCTGCGCAGCTCACTCATACCGCAGCGCCACCATCGGATCGACACGCGTGGCACGTCGTGCTGGAATCCAGCATGCGATCAACGCGACAAGCGATAACGTCGCGGTCGCGACGGCGTATATCAGCGGGTCGGTTGCACTGACCCCTGCAAGGACGTGGCTGATCGTACGGCTGAGAACCCAGGAGACCACCAACCCGACTGACACGCCCGCCACGATCAGACCGGCTCCCTGCCGCAAGACCAGAACCAGAATTTCCGTTGAATTCGCTCCTAGCGCCATGCGAACGCCGATCTCATGAGTTCGCCTGCTGACCGTGAACGACACGACTCCATACACTCCGACTACAGCGATCATCAAACCAACAAGCCCCATCTGTACCGCGAGGAACGCTCCGAGCCGAAAAGCGAAATAGCCAGTGCCCCCCTCCAATGACTGTTTCATGGTCCGCAAATCAACGATCGTGACATTCGGAGCAATACCATGTATCTCGCGTTGTATCTGGGCGGCCAGCATCTCGGGGGGAACACCAGAGCGAACCTCCAGCACGCGCCGCGAAGCATAGCTTTGCGCGAGAGGGACGTAAAAATAAGGTTGAAAGTCTTCGGCTACCGTCTGATATTTTCCGTCCTGCGCGATGCCTACGACCTCGACGACACGACCCGCGGCGCTTCTCATTCGAAAGCTCTTACCTATTGGATCCTCGCCGGGCCACAATTTCCTAGCCATGGTTTCGTTCACGATGGCGACCAACGGCGCCGTTTCGCCATCCGCATCGGTAAAATCGCGGCCCCGAAGAAGCGATACGCGCATTGTTTCCAGGTACCCGGGATCAATCATGTTGTACAGGATCGATGGAGGTTGCTGATTCGGGTCCGCGGGCTGAAAATCCCCGAAGACGGATGTCCTCGAGGGGAACGATCCCATCGGCACGCTTGCGGCAGAGCTGGCTGACTGAACGCCGGGCAACGCGCGAATGTGTTCGTAGAGTTCGCGATAGAATTCCGTCGTGCGGGCACGGTCGTAGCCGTCTTGAGAAGGATCCACAACGACGTTCAGGACGCGTTCAGGATCGAAGCCCAGGTAAGTCCCCTCGATGTGCTGCAGGCTACGGACAAAGAGACCGGCTGTAACTAATAAGGTCAACGAACACGCGATTTGGGCGACGACCAAGTCGCTGTGAAGGCGATGCTTCTCTCCCACGCCACGACTTAGTCCGTCATCTCGCAATACAGAGTTCACATCGGCACGAGAAGCACGCAGGGCCGGCGGCAGACCGGAGACGATCCCGGCGAAGACCACGGTTGTCAAGGCATAGGTATAGACGCGCCAATCAAAAGCGAAGTCCAGCCGAAGCGGAAACCCCGGGAAGTGGACGGAGGGAGCCAAACGGTTCGCCACTTCTGCTAGAACGAGTCCACTCGCGCCGCCAAAGACGGCCAGCAGAAGAGTTTCGGTAAGCATTTGAGAAATCAGACGGCTCCGCTCAGCCCCCAGCGCAGCTCGCACGGCCATCTCGCGCTGCCGAACCAGCGCCCGGGCAAGAACCACGTTAGCAACGTTGATGCATGCGAGCAGCAAGACCAATCCTGCGAAAACCAGGAACAGGGCGCCGATTACGATGAAAACGTCGTTGGCGTACGGCTGCGGTCGAGCCAGTTTTTCTGGAATTGCGCGCACGCGGATTCCGGCGTCCGTTGCGGGATATTGCCGCGCGAGCCGCAACGCAATTACATCGAGCGAGTTTTGTGCTTCTGGAAGGCTCATGCCGGGCTTCAATCGCCCGAACACCAGAACTCTCCCCTGCCCACGAGACAAAGTGAACTGGCTCAGCCCTTCTTCCGCAAGGACTGCGCCCATCGGCAAATATGCGTCGATCTCAAACGGAGAGAACATGCCGCGGAATTCTTTGGACGCTACTCCTACAATCGTGGCCTCTCGTCCGTTGATGCGAACCCGCTCGCCGACGATGTCGGCGTCGCCACCGAATCTCTTCTGCCAGAAGGCATATCCAAGAACGACAAGCCTCGATTGGCCGAATCCCTCGCCGTCACTCGGCTGGATCAGCCGGCCGACAGTAGGCCTCAAACCCAGCGCAGAAAAGAAATTCGCCGACACGTAACAAATGGGCAGTTGATCGGTCCTGTCGTTCGTGCTGAGCGCCACCGTGCTCAAGACATTGCCGAATATTTCGGAGAAGGCGTCCGCCTGGTTGCGGAAGTCGATAAACTCCGAATATGAAAATCCGGACACCCCCAAGGGAACGTCCTTCTGCTGTATTGCAAGTGCGGCAATTTGTTCTGGATGGAGGACGGGGAGGGGGCGAAGGAGAAAGCCATTGACCAGACTGAATATAATGGCGTTTGCTCCAATTCCTAGCGCCAGGGTGCTGACAACGACGGCGGTGAACCCCGGATTCTTGCGCAGCATGCGCAATCCGAAACGGATGTCTTGCAGCCGAGCCTCAAGCCACGGGATGCCGCGACGGTCGCGATATCGTTCTTTGGTTTGGTCGATGCCGCCGAGCTTGAGCAGCGCCTGGCGACGTGCCTCTTCCGGCGCCACACCGGAGCGGATATTGTCCTCGATGTGCATCTGGACGTGGCTTTCAAGTTCCTCACTCAGCTCGCGGTCGCGCCGCTCCTTGTCGAAAAGACCCCCCAGTCTCACGAGCCACGACCTCACCACGCTCATCGTTCCGCTTCTCCCGGTGTGAGGAATCGCGCCACAATGGCCGCGGCCTGTTCCCATTCCCGCGCTTCTTTTTCAACCTGCTTTTTCCCCGTGCGCGTGAGTTTGTAAAATTTCGCCTTGCGATTGTTGTCTGAGACGCCCCATTCCGATGCAATAAAACCTTCCTGTTCGAGCTTCAGGAGAGCGGGATAGAGCGTCCCGTAGTTCACCGACAGCAAATCGCCACTGGTCTGCTCAATCCGGCGCGCGATACCGTACCCATGCAGCGGACCAATCGTTTCGAGAGTCTTCAACACCATCAGCGCCAGCGTGCCTTGCCAGACATCGTTCTTGTCAGTCATAACCCTCCTATTGGAAACCCATAAAAGAATACTCGTTTCCTATGGGAATGCAATAGGGCAGAAAAGTCTTTTGGGGATTCGGCCCAAAATGCTGTCGTTTTCGGCTGGCGTCGGCAGGTGGATCTCGCGGGACGCAACAATTCAGAGTTCAACTCGGGGCAATCGCTGGGACTGGCGTCTCTTGGCGCTTTATTACTTTCGCGGGCTTTGTAAACATGCAATTGCAAGATGCCGAAGACGATCAAGACGCCGCTGCCGCCCCGCCTGCCGCTAAGCCCATTTAGCCTTACCTGCCCCTACTGCAAGGCCAAGCGCGGGCAGGAGTGCGCGGACAACTCTAACGGCCAGCCAAGCACGCACGCGGAGCGCATCCAGATGGCCGCCCTCGCGGACAAAATGGGTAACCTGCGCACGCGAGCGGAAAAACGCGCCCGGCGCGCTGATGGCAACGGCAACGGCGCTC
>Ga0209007_1000491_pt1 | contig 15127 bp, 12 predicted proteins | sample JacPinW_OM1H0_O2_FD_187961 | JGI IMG/M metagenome (GOLD analysis project Ga0209007, IMG submission 187961) | Forest soil microbial communities from Algoma, Ontario, Canada - Jack Pine, Ontario site 1_JW_OM1H0_O2 (SPAdes) (version 2) | ecosystem: Environmental > Terrestrial > Soil > Boreal... | reverse complement strand
CGCAAACGCAGGTCCTCATCGCATGCCAGCGTGTTGTTCAGATGCGCGCGCCCACTGACAATTTCATCGATGGTCAGCCATCTTCCGGAATCGGCATCGACCACCCGTGTCTCGCCAACGACACATTCAGGAAAGCCATATTCGCCAAACCCCAGAATCTGCTTGAAGATTTGCTGCGCAAAACTATCCTCGTAGCCGCGCTCGCGCATGCCGTCGATCAGTTGCTTTTGGAAAGGCTCCAATCCGCCCTTGCGCTTCCAAGCGGCCATGGCGCGGCGCAGCCTATCGGCCTCGCCCGGTGAGAAACCGGCCGCGACAATCGCGAGCTGCATGACTTGCTCTTGAAAAATCGGTACGCCCAAGGTGCGCTTGAGCACCGCCTCGACCTCTTTGCTGGGATAGCTCACCGGCTCTTCCCCGCTGCGGCGGCGCAAATACGGGTGCACCATCTCGCCTTGAATGGGCCCGGGACGCACGATGGCCACTTCAATCACCAGATCGTAGAAATTTCGCGGCCTCAGGCGAGGCAACATGGACATTTGCGCCCGCGATTCGATTTGAAACACGCCGGTGGTGTCGGCGCGGCAAATCATGTCGTATACCGCGCTATCCTCGCTCGGCACGCTTGCCACTTCGAGTTTGCTTGGCGCAGCGGATGAGCCGCCAAACTCATTGACCAGGTCAAACGCGCGCCGTATCGCGGTCAGCATCCCCAGGGCCAGCACATCCACCTTCAAGAGGCCCAACGCATCGAGATCGTCCTTGTCCCACTGGATCACGGTGCGATCAGGCATCGTCGCATTTTCGATGGGCACGAGTTCATCGAGTCGACCGCGGGCGATGACGAAGCCGCCCACGTGCTGCGACAGATGGCGGGGGAAGCCTAAAATTTCCGCCGCGAGCGCAATGAGCCGCGCAATCACCGGATCTTCAGGATCGAATCCCGATGCACGAATGCGTTCCGGATCGATGCGCTGGCCATCCCACCATTGCATGCCGCGGGCAAGCCGGTCGACTTGCGCCAGATCTAAACCTAAGGCTTTGCCGACGTCGCGCAACGCGCTGCGCGGCCGATAGCAAATCACCGTGGCGGCCAGTGCCGCCCGTTCGCGTCCATATTTTCCGTAAATGTACTGGATGACTTCTTCGCGCCGCTCGTGCTCGAAATCCACGTCGATATCGGGCGGTTCGTTGCGCTCTTTGGAGATGAAACGTTCGAACAACATGGACATGCGCGAAGGGTCCACTTCCGTGATGCGCAGGCAGTAGCAGACCGTCGAGTTGGCCGCGGAACCGCGTCCCTGGCAGAGAATGTTTTGCGAGCGTGCGTATTCGACCACGTCATGCACGGTCAGAAAAAACGGTTCGAATTGAAGCTCGGCGATCAAGCGCAACTCATGCTCAATGCTCTCGCGCACGGCCGCAGGCGGCCCTGCCGGCCACCGATAGGCGCAGCCCCGTAGGGTCAGCGCGCGCAAATGACTCGCGGGTGTTTCTCCCGGAGGCACGATCTCTTCCGGATATTCGTAACGCAGCTCATCGAGTTTGAAAGCGCAGCGCTCTGCGATCGCCAACGTTTGCGCCAACAACGGTGCGGGGTACAGTTCGCGCAGACGCTGCAGGGGGCGCAAGCAGCGCTCGCCATTGGGATACAAGGCGTAGCCTGCGGCATGCAAGGGCACTCTTAAGCGAATCGCCGTCAGCACATCCTGCAAGGCGCGGCGGCTGCGCCGGTGCATATGCACATCGCCCGCCGCCACGCAGGGCAGTTGCAGCGTTTGGCCCAGGGTTTGCAGCGATTCCAAACGCCGCGCATCGTGGCCGCCGGTGGTGAGTTCCACGCCGATCCATAAGTTGCCGGCGAAGCGTTCGCGCAGCCAGCGGCCATCTTGTTCTTGACGCAGCAGTCCCGCTTTGTCCACGCGCGGCAACCAGATGATCAAACATCCAGGAAGTGCGTTCTCGAGATCAGTGCGCGTCAGCGAGTAGCAGCCTTTGCGAGTGGCACGGCGGGCTTTGCTGATCAAGCGGCTCAACGCACCGTAGCTCGCCCGATTGGTGGCCAGTGCGATGACCTTGAGTTGATCGAGACAGTTGAGCTCGCTGCCAATGATCAGGGGCAGTCCATGCTCTTTCGCAGCGACGTGGGCGCGCACCACACCTGCCAGCGAGCATTCGTCGGTCAGCGCCAAGCCCGCGTAATTCAAGGTCTCGGCCTGCGCCACCAATTCTTCAGGCTGCGAGGCGCCGCGCAAAAAGGAAAAATTACTCAAAGCATGCAGTTCGACGTACACATTTAGCCTTTAAGCGAATACACCGTGGACATACCAGCGTTTGGACTGGCGTTCCTGAAAAACCCACAGCCGAACGCCATCGGAATGGCGTGCAATGTAGTAATCGCGCGCCACGCCTTTGCCATCCCACCAACCGCTTTCGATACGTTCAGGGCCTTGCAGTAGTTCCGGCTTCCGCAACGATAACGGTTCGTTCAACAACCACACCGGACGCGGCAACTTCTGATCGATGACTTCCTCTTCAACCCTGGCCGCGGCGGTCAAGCGCAATTCATGGACTCGCCGCCATGCCGCTTCCGGCCTATGTTCGGGAATGAGGCAAACGCCATACACCGCGTCCTCGCCCAACCGCGCGCGCAAGCGTTCCACCAATTGCGGCGCGCTGTCGCGGCTGCCCGCGCCCGTGAATCCGGCAAAGACATCGAGAGAACTTGCCGACAGAGCGCGCAAGGAACCGGAAATGAGCTCCATGCCTCGAACCGGCGCGCGCAGATCCAGCCGCGCCAGTTTTTGGCAAAGCACATCGCTCAAGCGGCGCCGTTCGCTGGTGATGCTGGCCAAGCCCAATTGCACACACGTTGCCGGCCCTTCCCGATGCCTCAGTTTCAGCTGCAATGCCTGGATGCCGGCCTGGCGCTGGCGCAAGAATCGCGCGCAGCGCTCGACCAAGGGCTCGAGCGCTTTTTCCAAGTAGGCCACATGCTCGATCTCCGTTTCGAAATCACAGCGCTCCCGAAAGCGCTCACGCCGCACGAATGCCCGGCGAGGCGCCGGCTGCCGCGCCAACGCAATGTCTAGATCCCTCACCAGGGCGGGACTCAATCTGCGTGCGAGACCCGCGCGCGGCAACCGCATCAGTTCGCCCAAGTGCGTGACACCCATGGCGCGCAATGTTTGCAGCCGCTCGACATCCCAAGCCGTGCAAGCAATGGGCAGCTTCGCCAGATGAGTCGGCAGCAGCTCGACATCTTCGATTTGCGCCGGGCGGCCCGCGCGCGCCAGCCATAACGCTGCCAGCGTCGAGGGCGCGGTGGCGCTGTGAGCCTGCAGTGCCAGCCGGCGCCAACAATCGTCCAGTCCCTCGAGCAGCTGTGGCAATGAGCCGAATAATTTCACACTGCCTTTGATCTCCAGCAATAACGCATTGGGCGGCTCGATGCTGACGAAAGAAGTGAAAGCGTGCGCGTGCAGGCAGAGCTTCTGTAGCGGAGCGGCGAAGGATTCCAGTTGCGCCATGGCCGGAAATACGGCGGCATACCACAGCTGTTTTGGGCGTAGTCGATTAAGAGAGGGCTGCGCGAGCGCCTGCGGCGCCAAGGATACCGGCGCCGAAACATTCGGGCGGCGCGTAGGGGTGGCGGCAAATAAGTCTGCCGTTCGCGATTTCGCTGCGCGCAATTTCACGGGCCACCAAGATCTACCGGGCCCGGGCGGCCACCCTGCACTTTGAGCAAATCGACGCGCGTGTACGGCGAACCCTGGCTCATGATAATGCGCAAGTTGGCGGGTGAGGATTCGAAACGATGTCTCTCGGGACGAAACAACACGCCGAGCGAACCACCGGCTTCGGCCGCGAGCTTCAAACGCCGCAGCCAGCGATCGTCGGTGCCCTTGAGCCAAAGCAAAACGGCAGCGCAAACACCTGAGCTCAATGCCTGCTCAGCCGCCCACAAAGCCTCCGTGGCCGTAGTCGGACGAACCACCAGCAAACGCCCTAGATCGATGCCCTGCTGCGCCAAGGCAGGCGCGTAAGGTTCATGAGGAGGGGCAATCCATACCAGCCAGGGCGCATCACCGCTGCCTGAGGTGGCGCTGCGTTGGCAAGCCACCAGCGCCGGCAAAAAGAGTTGGACTTCGCCGAGGCCGGTATCGTCCAGCAACACTTCGATGAGCGACGCCGTCGGCCACCCTCCCCCTGGCAAGCGGGCATCCAGCGAGCTTTTACCGGTGGACCAGACCGGACGAGCGGGGGCAGCCGAGGCGTCTTTTAACTTCCAGACTCGCGCATCAGCCAAGATTTCCGCGATTGACGATGTATCACGCGGCATCCACGTCTTTACCACGACGCAGCACACCGACGACCACCCCTTCAATAATCATGGGTTGTTCTTTGAGATCGACGCGAATCGGTTCGAAATCAGCGTTTTCAGGCATCAGCCAAACAATCGCGCCCTCTTGCCGGTAGCGTTTGACCGTGACCTCGTTTTCCAAGCGCGCGACCACGATTTGACGGTTGCGAACTTCGGGCGTGCGATGCACGGCAACTAAATCGCCATCGAGAATGCCGGCATTTTTCATGCTCATGCCCTGCACTTTCAGAAGATAATGCGGCTGCGGTTGGAATAGCTGCGGATCGATTTGATAACGCTTTTCGATGTGCTCTTCAGCCAAAATCGGCCGACCGGCAGCGACGCGGCCGATGAGCGGCAGACCCAATTGTTCGCGTAAAATATCCTTGAGTTGAATGCCGCGAGAGGCACCGGGAATCAGGTCGATCACCCCTTTGCGCTGCAAGGCGCGCAAGTGTTCCTCGGCCGCATTCGGCGACTTAAAGCCGAGCGTGCGGGCTATTTCCGCACGGGTGGGTGGCATGCCGCTTTCTGAAATAGCGTTTTGAATCAGCCGAAGGATTTGGGTCTGACGGGGTGTAAGGTCCGACATGCGTCACCTGTATATGTAGACAGTGACTGGTATTATATACAGTCTTAAAGACTTGGCAAGTCGCGACCGAAAAAAGCCTGATCGCCTCAGTACGGACGGCCTTATCCGCCGTCGCGATTATCCGGAGGCACACACCCTCCCCCGCCACATTCACATCTCGTGCCTGAATATGACTTCGGCAGTCTTCAACCTTGCATCGAAATGGAAACTCGCGAAGAGCATTTCCGCACTCAAAATTTTGCGAACAGCTTAAGACCTCACGCAAGAATTTTTTTTGAGCGCGCCAACAAATAAAAACCGCGCCTATCGCATCAGCTTTGAAAATCTTCTCCGGTCAATCGAGCCGGTAAAAATTGCATTTAGATGGCGCATTCTTAATGATATGACGCTTGTCAGAAATGAACTACGCATAAAAGCGTCTTGGTATACCGACATTTCGATATTTTCAGTTGCAATCGAGGCGCGAATTTGGCTTTATGTAGGACTGTGCTGCGACGCGGGCCGCCTCGATAGCGTGACTGTGCCTGCTGTGGCATCACATCGGAGTTTTCCGACACGAATGAATTAACCCTAGGGGAATATTTTTATGAATTTGACAACCACACTAAAGGTCTCTCTCGCCGCGGCTTGCGTCATCGCATTCGCGGGGTGCACTGACCTGAAGCCGATCCAGGCGCAGATCGATGACCTGAAGTCACAGGTCAGCAAGCTGCAAGGTGACACGGCGCGGGCCTCGAGCGATGCGGCTGCTGCGCATGCGGCGGCTAATAGCGCCCAATCGGCGGCTTCAGGCGCGCAGAGCACGGCAAACCAAGCTCTGTCGACGGCTCAGGCAAATTCGACCGCTATCGAAGCGATCAACGAGAAGATCGATCGCATGTTCAAGAAGTCTGTCTCGAAGTAAACGAGCAGCTTTTTTTGACTTCAAGCGCCGCGGTAACCCCGCGGCGTTTTTCTTTTCACGCCGATGCATGCCTAAGCGTAGAGCGCATTCTCCCAATGGGTTGGTGCCCTCCCTCGCGCATCAATAACGAATTAGCGCCGATCCCCAAGTAAATCCGCCGCCGAATGCTTCGAGCAGCAGCAGCTGGCCGCGCTGCACCCGGCCATCGCGAATTCCGGTATCGAGCGCCAACGGCACGGACGCCGCCGAGGTATTTCCCTGCGTATCAATCGTCACAATGACGCGCTCCATGGGCAGATCGAGTCGTTTTGCGATCGCCTCGATGATTCGGATATTGGCCTGGTGCGGGATCAGCCAGTCAAGTTGCGTTTTGGAGATATTGTTCGCGCTCAAAGTCTCGGTGACCAGAGCTCCCAGGGTATTGACGGCGACCTTGTAGACCTCGTTGCCCTTCATCTGCACGCTGGCTTTGCCTTCACGAACCAACTTGAAGCCTTTGGATACGCCGTCTGGATAGGCGAGCAGATCCTTATACTTGCCGTCGGAATGCAGCCGCGTGCTCAAGATCCCCGGTTCGCTCGAGGGTTGCAAAACCACCGCGCCCGCACCATCGGCGAACAGCACGCAGGTGCCGCGATCGTTCCAGTCAATGATGCGGGTGAGCGTTTCCGCACCCACCACCAGCGCGCATTTTGCTTCGCCCAGACGCACGAACTTGTCCGCCACACTCAAGGCGTACACGAATCCGGTACAAGCAGCCTCCATGCTGAACGCAGGACAGCCGTGGATCCCTAACCGATCCTGAAGCAGCGTGCCCACATTGGGAAACACCAAATCCGGCGTCGTCGTGCCGACGCAGATCAGATCGATATCCGATGGCAGAACTCCCGCCGCATCCATGGCTCGGCGCGCCGCATGCTCGGCGAGATCCGTGGTGGTCTCACCTTCCGCCGCTACATGGCGCTGCGAGATGCCCGTGCGCGTGCGGATCCATTCGTCGCTGGTGTCGACCAGTTTCTCGAGATCGTGGTTGGTGAGAATTTTTTTCGGCAGATAACTACCGGTGCCTGCGATTCTTGAGTACATCAAAGTCCTTCAAGCCCGGTGTGAAACGCCCAACCGCTGCGCGATGCGCGCCGGCACGCCGTTGCGCGCTTCCAAGACTGCGACTTCGATCGCGCGTTGAAAGCCGAACAGGTCGGTGCCGCCGTGACTCTTGATGACGATGCCGTTCAAGCCGACCATGGCCGCGCCATTGTAGCGGCGCGGGTCGATCCTCGCGCGCAGCGCATTCAAGGTAGGACGCGCGGCCAAATAACCCAGCTTGCGCAGCGCCGAGCGCTCGAACTCTTCACGCATGGCCCCGGTGATCAAGCGCGACGCGCCCTCCATGACCTTTAACGCGATATTGCCGGTGAATCCGTCCGTCACGACGACGTCAACCTTGTCGGAAAAAATATCATGACCTTCGACGAAGCCCACGTAATTGATATCGGCGACGGCCATCAAATTATGCGCGGCCTGGACGACATCGTTGCCCTTGACCTCTTCCTCGCCGATGTTGAGCAGGCCCACCCGCGGCCGTTCGTGCGACCCCGGAAGATCCGCCGCCAGCACCGAACCCATCACCGCAAACTGTACCAGTTGCACGGGAGTGCAAGAGGCGTTGGCGCCAAGATCCAGCATGTAGGTATGGCCGCCGCGCGAGGGGATGATGGAGACGATGGCGGGCCGCTCGACTCCGGGCAGCATCTTCAAAACGAAGTGCGCCGTGGCCATCAGCGCACCGGTATTGCCCGCGCTGACACAGGCATGCGCGTCGCCGGCCTTGACCAGGTCGATGGCGCGGCGCATCGATGAATCCTTCTTGCGGCGCAGCGCTTCGCGCGGATGATCGGTCATTTCCACCACTTCCGTGGCGAATAGACAGGCGACATTGGGCGGCGTGGCGCCGCCCGAGAGTTCGCGCTGCAGATCGGCCTGCCTGCCGGTCAAGGTAAATCGCACATCACCGAAGTCGCGCGCCGCCGCCAGCGCCGCGGGAACGGAAACAGACGGTCCTCGATCGCCGCTCATGGCGTCGATGGCAATATGGAGCGGCGCCGACATGGTGCGCAATTCGCCGACGGCTAAGTTGACGGCTTATTCTTCGGCTGCTGCCGCATCCGCCTTGGTCTGCAATACTTTCTTGCCGCGATAAAAGCCATCGCGCGAAATGCGATGTCGCGAATGGGTTTCGCCGCTCTTCGGCTCAATCGACACCGCGGGTGCCGCGAGCGCCGAATGGGAGCGATGCATGCCGCGCTTCGACGGAGTCTTTCTACTTTTTTGAACTGCCATGGGTTGTCTGTCCTATCAAGTTTTCTTCAATAAATCCTGCAATACCGCAAACGGCCTTTGCCGCACGTCCGGCGTTGGCGCTCGACCGCAGGTCTCCGGCGCGCTGCAGGAGGCTATGACGGGCAAGGCCAACAACAATTCTTCCTCGGCCAATTCGCGCAACGACACGAAGCCTTCATTCATGAGATAAATCTCTCGAGGCGACTCCGCAGGCGCCTCCGCTTCGCTACTCGCAAACTCAATCTCGCTGTCGCCGCTCACCGGCAATTCGAATCCTTGCAGACAACGCTGGCAAACTAGCCGCGGAGTCGCCTGCACGGCGACGGTCGCGCCGACACGACCGGCCTCTAACTTCGAAAAAGCGAATCGCGCCTTTAACGACCCGCGCGCATCCGCCAAAAAATCCTTTACCCTGGACAACTCGCTCAAGGGATAGACGCGCTCTAACACAGCCGCATCAGCCGCCAGGCGCGCGCAATCTACTCGGTCGGACGGGCCCGATGCCATGGGCCGCGTATAATAGGGCGCAGGTACCCCCCTGTCAAAACGAATCCGGTGCAAGTCTTTGTTTTTGAAGTCTCCACCCTCGCTTATTTTGGCCTCGACATCCCGCTACCGGAAAGAACTGCTAGGCAGACTGGGATTGAGCTTTTCTTGCATCGCGCCGGGAGTCGACGAAGCCGCGCATCCCGGCGAGGCGCACCGGGACCTGGTGGCGCGACTGGCGAGGGCAAAAGCTTCTGCCGTGTCGGTTCAGCAGCCCAACGCCTGGGTGATAGGATCCGATCAAATCGCGGCTCTCGACGAGGGCCGGGCCCGGCTCGGCAAGCCAGGCACGGCGGTGCGCTGCCAAGAGCAGCTACGCAGCTGCTCCGGCCGTACCGTCGAATTCTTGACCGCGGTGGCCCTGATGCGCGCGGACAACGGTGCACTGATTGAATTTACCGACACGACGCGGGTGCTTTTTCGCGTTCTGGATCAGGCCACCATTGAGCGATACGTAGCCAAGGAGCAACCCTTGGACTGCGCCGGCGGATTCAAAAGCGAAGGCCTTGGCATCAGCTTGTGCGAGTCGATCGATAGCGCAGATCCAAGCGCACTGATTGGACTGCCCTTGATACGGTTGAGCGCGGCGTTGCGCACCGCCGGTTTCGAAGTCCCCTAGCGTTTCGCGGGCTTGCCACGGCGCGCACCCTTCGCGCCGGAACGCTTCACGGGTGTGATGGCATCGAGCACCGCGGCCAATTCCTTAGGGAGCGGCGCTGAGACGTGGAACGGAACGCCGGAGCCGGGCCAGTCGAACGCCACCGATTGTGCATGCAAGAATGTGCGCTTCAATCCGTGGGATTTTAAATCCGCATTGCGGACGCGATCGCCGTACTTGTCATCGCCCAGCAGCGGATGACCTGCGAATGAGGCATGTACCCGAATTTGATGCGTGCGCCCGGTTGGAATGTCCACTTCCATCAGTGTGGCCAGCGAACCGAAAAACTGCACCGGTTTGAAGACACTCACTGAATCCTTGCCTGCTTCGGCCACTCTGACATGACGTTCACCGTGCTGTCGGTTGTCCGTCGCGAGCGGCGCGTCGATCCGCTTGGTGCCCAATTGCCAGCTGCCGGCGACCAGCGCCAGGTAGGTCTTGTGCATGCCGCCATTGCGGATCAAGGCATGCAGGGCGGTGAGCGTGCTGCGATCCCGCGCGACGAGCAGACAGCCGCTGGTATCGCGATCCAGACGATGCACCAACTCCAGCGTTTCGCGCGGCCTCGAGGCGCGCAATGTCTCGATGACGCCGAAGCTCATGCCGCTGCCGCCGTGCACCGCGACCCCTGCCGGCTTGTCGATGACCAACAGATGGCGGTCTTGGAAAATGACCGCCCCCTCAATCAATTCGAGCAGGCTGCTCGAGGGTCGGCCGGGCTGCGTGTCGGCCTCAATCCGCACCGGCGGCAGGCGTACCTCGTCGCCGGCCTGGATCCGGTACTCCGCATCGACGCGCTTGCGATTGACGCGCACTTCGCCCTTGCGCAGCAGGCGATAAACGCGGCTGCGCGGCACGGTCTTGAAGTGGCGCATCAGGAAGTTGTCAATGCGCTGGCCGGACTCATCGGCAGTCACGGTGCGCATCGTTAGCGGACTTTTCGGCGCGCGCGCAGGCGGCAAATCGGTAGCGGGGCTGTTCATGGTGTACTTGGATTATACCGGCGCTGTCTAAGGTATTGATTACATTGACCCTGGCGGCGTGTCGTGATAATGTCTTAAAACCGTGTCAGGCGCGACATCCTTATGAAGGGCAACGCCTAATCTAGGTGACGCATATAGACACCGGTTTCCAGTGGTCCCCCATCCGTTGGGGAGCCGCATATTAGTTGGTTCTGGAACTCCAGACCATCGCTCGGCCGATGAGACAGACGCGCGACAGCTCAAATCTTGAGCTAAGGCGGCTGATAAGCGGTTAACCGAGAACAAGGCCCCGGGCTTGCCGTATACGTTTTGGTTTAAAGTGATGGAGTTGATACCGGCCGCGTGTTTCGCGTTCGGCACATCGCTATTCTTTGCCGCATTCCTGCGTACGACCCCGGCTTTTATTCTCAAGCTCTCCTCGGCCCCTACCACATCAGTTGGGGCACATGAAAAGAATGCTCGTCAACGCAGTTCAAGAAGAAGAACTGCGAGTTGCACTAGTCGACGGTCAAAAATTATACGACTTATCGATTGAGATCCCGTCTCGGGAACAGAAAAAATCCAATATCTATAAAGGCCGAATTACCCGCGTAGAGCCCAGTCTCGAAGCGGCGTTCGTCGAATATGGCGCGCAGCGCCATGGCTTCCTGCCGCTGAAGGAAGTCTCCAAAGAATACTTCCGGACGCAGCCGGCCAACGGCGGCCGCCTCAATATCAAGGACCTTCTGCAGGAAGGCCAAGAATTGATCGTCCAGGTCGAAAAGGAGGAACGCGGCAACAAAGGCGCGGCTCTCACGACCTTCATCAGTTTGGCCGGCCGGTTCTTGGTGCTGATGCCGAACAATCCTCGCGCGGGCGGCGTATCGCGGCGCATTGAAGGCGAGGATCGCGAGCAGATGCGCGACGCCATGAACGGCCTGGTGATCCCCGACGGCATGGGGGCCATCGTGCGCACGGCCGGTGTCGGACGCACGACGGAAGAATTGCAATGGGATCTGAACAATCTCAAAACTGCGTGGGACGCCATTGTCCTCGCGAATGACGGCAGGCCCGCGCCTTTCCTGATTTTCCAGGAAAGCGATGCGGTGACCCGCGGCCTGCGCGATTACTTCTCCGATGATGTCGGCGAGTGTCTGATTGACCAGCCTGAGGCCTTCCAGAAAGCGCAAGAATACATGCAGCGCTTCATGCCTCCAGATGCGCAGCGCAAGCTCAAGCTCTACACCGATCCTGTGCCTTTGTTCACGCGCTATCAGATCGAAAGCCAGATTGAATCGGCGTACGCGCACAAGGTCACCCTGCCCTCGGGCGGCAGTTTGGTCATCGATCACACCGAGGCGTTGGTCTCGATCGACATCAACTCCGCCCGCAGCACCCGCGGCGGCGACATCGAAGCCACGGCGCGCAATACCAACCTGGAGGCCGCCGAGGAAATCGCGCGGCAACTACGGCTGCGCGACATCGGCGGCCTGATCGTCATCGATTTCATCGACATGGAATCCACCGCCAATCAACGCGCCGTGGAAGACATGCTGCGCGATTCGGTCAAAATGGACCGCGCGCGCATCCAGCTTGGCCGACTTTCGCGCTTCGGTTTGCTCGAATTGTCGCGCCAGCGCTTACGACCTGCCTTGAGCGAGACGACGCATATCAATTGTCCGCGCTGCGGCGGCATGGGCACCATACGCGGCGTGGAATCGATGTCACTGGCCTTGTTGCGTCTGATCGGTGAAGAGGCGCGCAAGGAGCGGACCGGCCGCGTGGTTACGCAGGTGCCGGTCGATGTTGCGACCTATCTCATGAACGAGAAGCGCGAACAGCTCAATCAGATCGAATCGCGCGACAAGGTTTCCTTGGTGATCGTGCCGAACCCTCATATGCAAACGCCGGCGTATACCTTGCGCCGGGTTCGCGACGACGAAAAGGAACTGCCGGAGAACAGCACCGTCAGCTATCAATTGGCGGATCAACCCAGCGTCGATGATTCCAATATCGGCAATCGCGATAAGAAACCGCCGGGAGATATCCCGCTGGTTCCCAGCATCCTGCCCGCCTCCACCGCACCCATTGTGCCGATGCCGGTTCCGGCGGCCAAAGCGCCGCCTGAGGCTGCGCCGCAGGTTGGCGCGCTGATCAGATTCTGGCGCTGGCTATTTGGCGATCCTGCCGCGCGCGCTGCCGCCAAGGCGGCCGCTGCGCCGGCACAACCGCAACGCGATCGGCCGCAGCATCGCGACGCCCGCCACGATCGCTATCGCAGCGGCGGTGGCGGTGGCGGTGGCGATCGAAACCGCGATCGTGGCGACCGCAATCGCGACGTTCGGCGCGACGGTCCGCGGGATCCGCGCCGCGACGGCCGTCCACGCGGCGAAAATCCTCGAGACAATCGCGGTGAATCCAATCCGCGCCGGCCCGAGAATCCGGGCCAATCGGAGCGTAACGCCGGCGGCGGCCAGCGCAGCGAGCTGCCTCGCCAGGACCAGGCGGCCCGGCAAGACCAGCCGCCTCGGCAAGACCAGGCGCCCCGGCAAGACCAGGCGCCCCGGCAAGACCAGCCGCCCCGCCAAGACCAAGCACCTCGCTCCGGCAATGAAGCTGAGCGATCACCCAATGAGCGGGGCGAACGCAGCGAGCGGGGCGGCCGAAGCCGGCGCCGACGCGGCCGTGGCCGACGTGACGGTGGGGAAAGCACGGGCAATGGCGCAGGCCCGAATCAGTCCTCGACCCCAGGTGCAGCCAACAACTTTGCCAGCCCACACGAGCCCAGGCCGGGAGAGGGCCCGCCGCCGTCAGCGACGCCGGCTTACGAGCGCCCAGAGCGTCCGCCGGTTGAAGCGGCCGCTCGTGAGCAGCCTGCCATGAACTCGGCGCCTGAGCCGGCTCCGGCGCGCGATTCGATTCCCACGGCAACACCGGCGCCCGCGCGCGTGGTTGAGCCGGCGCCAGCCAGCACAGGAACAGATAACAAGTATGTTGTCTGGTCCTCAGCCCCGACCGACGTTCAAAGATCGGAGCCGGACGAGCGGTGATGGAGCGCGCGCAGCCTTAGGTCGAGCGCCAAACTGACGAAGAGCAGCGCGGCCGCGAGGCCGCGCAAGCTGGCCACCGCCATCCCGGAGACTCGCATGATCATCGAGTGGGTGGGCGGCTGGCCCAGCTTCGCCCAAATATAAAACGCGGCGGTGAAGATCCCTGCCGCCAGCGCGTAGATCAACGACCACACGCTGCGCTCGCGGCTCGGGATCAGGCGGTTCGGCACCGCCGCTTCAGCTCCACGGCGCAGGCCGTAGCACAGCATCGCCAGCACGGCAGCCAGTCCGATGAGCGAGCCGAGATCCTGCAACACGTAAATGCTTGGAATATGCCGGCTGCCAATGTCGATGATCGAATCATCGAGCACCGGAAACATGCGCACGCCCCTGCCGCCGTCATGCGTAAATCCGTCCCAAAACAGATGCGTCACCGCGCCAGCCAGCACGCCGCCGGCGGCCAGCAGCCATTGGCGCAGTGATCGAATATTCGCTTCGGCCGCAAACGGACGCCAGCGGGCATAGGGGCCTTCCGGCAGCACCTCGAGGATCGGCGACTTGATCAAGCGTTGAAACAGCCAGTACGTGATCAATCCGACCGGCAGACAGAATGTGAACAACGCCGTGAAGCTGTGCGTTTCCACGCGCGGCATGCCGGGGAAAAATACTCGAAAATCCGGGACCATGGACCCGATAGTTGCGGCTGATAATAGTTGCCAGCGCGCGAGCCAGCGCGAAAAAGGCAGCACCACGGCGGTGTGGGAAATGGTAAATGGCACGGCGCGACTCTAGGCTGTCATCCAATTGTCACAAACCGAATCTATATAATGGCGACTGCGCCTCATAAAACAGCTGGATTACTAATGGCCAATACCGCCCCGCTCGACCAAACCTTAGCGATTGACAAACCAGCCTCGAAACTGGTCACGCATAAGCCCAATCCTTGGTTCAATCTTCTCGCCTTGGTGGTGGTCATCACCGGAATCATATACGCCGGCGTTCATCTCGCCGACGACTTATCAGTGGTGCACGACACCCGAGCCTATCCCTACATTCTGCTCGGCATCGCCTTGGTGATTGCGCTGGGGTTCGAATTCGTCAATGGATTTCACGACACGGCCAATGCGGTGGCCACGGTCATTTACACGAATTCCATGTCGCCCAACCTCGCCGTCATTTGGTCCGGGGGATTCAATTTTCTGGGCGTGCTCGTCTCGACGGGCGCCGTCGCCTTCAGCATCGTTTCGCTGCTGCCGGTCGAATTGATATTGCAGGTGAGCAGCGGCGCGGGCTTTGCCATGGTGTTTGCGTTGCTCATCGCCGCGATTCTGTGGAATTTGGGCACCTGGTATTTTGGTCTGCCTTCATCGAGTTCGCACACCCTCATCGGCTCCATCATCGGCGTGGGCCTGATGAATCAGCTCATGGCGGCGAGCGGCTCTGGCACCAGCGGCGTCGATTGGGGTCAGGCGACGAAGATCGGCGAAACCTTGTTGGTTTCCCCGCTGATCGGCTTCAGCGCCGCCTGGCTGCTGCTGACCATCCTCAAGTCATCGATTAAGATCCCGGCGCTCTACAAGGAGCCCGTGGGCAACACGCCGCCGCCCTTCTGGATCCGCGGCCTGCTGATTCTGACCTGCACCGGTGTGAGCTTCTTTCACGGCGGCAATGACGGCCAGAAAGGCATGGGCCTCATCATGCTGATCCTCATC
>Ga0209007_1000489_pt1 | contig 15182 bp, 11 predicted proteins | sample JacPinW_OM1H0_O2_FD_187961 | JGI IMG/M metagenome (GOLD analysis project Ga0209007, IMG submission 187961) | Forest soil microbial communities from Algoma, Ontario, Canada - Jack Pine, Ontario site 1_JW_OM1H0_O2 (SPAdes) (version 2) | ecosystem: Environmental > Terrestrial > Soil > Boreal... | reverse complement strand
CCAACGGTTTGCCCCTCTGAAGAGGAGCTCAACGAACTCGCGAAGCTCCTGAATGGGTCGAAAAAGGTCACCATTTTTGGTGGCGCCGGTTGTGCAGGAGCTCACGCGGAATTGATCGAGTTCGCCGGCAAGCTCCGGGCGCCCATCCTGCACGCCTATCGCGGAAAAGAATTCATCGAGTATGACAATCCATTCGACGTCGGCATGACCGGACTGCTCGGATTTTCTTCCGGCTACCTGGCAATGATGGCTTGCGATGTATTGGTGATGCTCGGCACCGATTTCCCCTATCAGGCGTTCTACCCCAAGGATGCGACCATAGTTCAGATCGATCTTCGCGGAGAACAGATCGGCCGCCGCACCAAAGTCGACCTCGGCCTGATTGGAGATATAAAGAGCACGCTCCAGGCCTTGCTGCCAAAGCTGCAGCAAAATTCATACGAGACGCATTTGAAGGAATGCGTTGCGCATTATCGCAAGACGCGTAAAAGCCTGGACGATCTGGCCACCGGAGGTACCGGTCAAAAGCCCATTCACCCGCAATATCTCACGCGCGTGCTCGATCAACACGCGGCCGACGATGCCATTTTCATGTGTGATGTAGGCACTCCAGTGATTTGGGCCGCGCGCTATCTCACCATGAACGGACGCCGCAGATTGTTCGGATCGTTCAACCATGGTTCGATGGCGAATGCGCTTCCCCAGGCCATCGGTGCGCAGGCTACCTATCCAGGCCGTCAGGTAATCACCTTGTCGGGGGATGGCGGCCTGGCAATGATGATGGGCGATCTGCTGACCCTGAAGCAACACAACTTACCGGCAAAGCTGATCGTATACAAGAACGACGCGCTGGCCTTTGTCGAGCTGGAAATGAAGTCTGCCGGCGTTCTGAACTTCGGCACCGAGTTGCGCAATCCAGACTTCGCAAAAATAGCGGAGGGGGCGGGACTTCTGGGACTGAAAGCCGAAACTGCGGATCAGGTGGAACCGGCAATCGCGCAAGCACTGGCACACGATGGCCCGGCGTTGGTGGAAGTCTCCGTAGCTCGACAGGAACTCGCCATGCCGCCGACGATTACCTATGAGCAGGCAAAGGGTTTCAGTCTCTTCATGCTGAGAGCCATCCTTGACGGACGCGGAAACGAAATTCTCGATCTCGCCAAGGAGAATCTGCTTCGGTAATCGAGCTTCGCGCTCTCTATGCAAGCGATGCTTCTGGAGAGTGAGCGGAACAATGATGCGCGGTGCAGGGTGAGCCTGTCGGCAACGTAAATGCTGGGGAGTGAATTGCGCGGTAGCGATATCAGGTCCACAACGAAGTCAGAAAGGGCTCTTATGTCGAAAAATGTTGCAGACGTCTTGTGGGAGATGCTGGCGAAGGCTGGGGTTAAACGCTGTTATGGAATCGTCGGAGACGCTCTGAATCCGGTGGTAGACGCGCTACGCCGGAATGGCGCAATTGAGTTTGTTCTAGTTCGTCATGAGGAATATGGAGTATTCGCAGCGGTCGCCGAGGCGTATTTCACGGGTAATCCAGTGGCAGTGTGCGGAACTGCGGGGCCCGGAGTTGTGCATTTGTTCAATGGATTGATGGACGCACGGAAAGAAGGAGCTCCCATTATCGCCATCGCGGGGGATGTGGAGTCGAGCATTATTGACACATCTGCGCTCGAGGAACTTAACCCGTACAAGTTTTTCGAGGCGGCTTCTCTCTATACCGCACGGCTGGTTAATGCGGAGCAGGCCCGCGCGGTCATCACCACCGCCATCGTCACGGCTGTTGTGGAGAAAGGCCCCACCGTTCTCGCCATACCTGGCGATATCGCGGCAGCCGATGCGCCGGATCAGCCTACCGACTTCATCATTGCAGGCCCAGCTATCCTGAGACCTTCCGATACAGACTTCGAAAAATTGGTGGGGATGATCGATGAAGCGAAAACGGTGGCAATCTTTGGCGGGGACGGCTGCCGAGAAGGCCGCGACGAAGTGGTTGAACTGGCGCGCAAGCTGAAGGCGCCCGTCGGCTATGCCTTCCGCGGGAAGCAATGGCTGGAGCATGACAATCCTAACGCCGTTGGCATGACCGGGCTATTGGGTTATGGGGGAGCCTACAACGCAATCAATGAAGCCGACCTCTTGCTCATGCTGGGCACGGATTTTCCGTTCTCAGAATTTCTTCCCGGCGCGAGTGTGAAAAAAGTTCAGATTGATAAGAACCCGAAGCACATCGGCCGCCGTACAGCGCTGGATCTCGGTCTTGTCGGCGATATTAAGTCGACGATCAGTGCATTGCTTCCAGCCGTGCGTGAAAAGACGGATGGAGAATTTCTGGCGAAGCAGATTGCGCACACCGAATCCTTCCACAAAATGCTGCAGCACTATGTCGAAAAGGGACCGGGGATAAAACCGATACGTCCGGAATTCCTCGCCGCGACGCTCAGTGAACTCGCTGCGGATGACGCAATGTTTTTTGCGGACACGGGTACGGCCTGTATCTGGCTTGCGAGACATATCTACGGCGGAAAAAACCGCAGGCTCTTTGGCTCATTCTCGTGGGCGTCGATGGCGAACGCTGCACCGAACGCATTCGGGTGTGCTCTGGCATATCCTGGCAGGCAGTGCATCGCATTATCCGGCGATGGAGGCTTCACGATGATGGGGATGGGCGATCTACTGACGCAGGTTGAACGGCGAACTCCCGTGGTGCAAATCATTCTCAACAACGAGAAGTTTGACTTCGTCCATATCGAACAACAGGAGGCCGGCTTCATTCCGTTTGGTGTAGAGTTCAAGAATCCGAATTTTGCCAAGGTTGCCGAGGCGATGGGGGCGAAAGGTATTCGTATCGAAGAGCCCGTGGACGTTCGAGAGGGTCTGGCTGAAGCTCTCGCCTACAAAGATGGCCCCGTTGTTGTCGACGCAGTTGTAGACCCCCTCGCGCTTGCCATGCCGTCCCATTCACCATTCCACACCGTCAAGGGGTTCACTCTTAGTGTTGCCAAGCAAGTGTTGAGTGGAAGGCTGGATACGGTGATCAAGGAGATCGAGCGAAACGTAAGAATCGTCTGATCTGTAAGCGGCAGGTTGAGCCCCGCTCAGAAACGCAGCCAAGCAGCCTTGCATCGCTCTCGGCGCATAGAATCGGCGCATAGATATAGATAAGGATAAGTTGGCATGACCAAACCCATTCTGGTGGTAACCAGCCGTTATCCGAAGGAAGTTGAGGACCGTATCGACTGCGATTACGAGGCTCGGCGAACTCCGAATCAGCTTCCCTTCAACCAGCAGCAGTTGCTGTCTGTGGCCGAAGGAGCCGACGCCCTGTTTATCACGCCGGCAGACCGGCTGGACTCCGGATTTTTCCAGAAAGTTTCACCCACCGTAAAAGCCATCGCCACGTTCTCGGTGGGCTTTGAGCATATCGATGTGGAAGCCGCCGCTCGCAGGAAAATTCCGGTCGCCTACACTCCTGGTGTCAACAATGAAGCAACGGCCGACATCGCCATGCTGCTTTTGCTGGGTGCTTCGCGTCGCGCTTATGAGGCGCAGGAGCTGGTTCGAACGGGAGCGTGGAAGCCATTGAGTCCCGACATGCTCCTGGGATGGCAAGTCGGTGGCAAAGTCCTCGGCATTTTTGGGATGGGGCGCGTGGGACAATCTGTCGCGCGTCGAGCGCGAGGATTCGGAATGAAGATTCACTATTGCAACGGATCGAAGTTACCTGCCGAGATCGTAGGCGATGCCGTCTACCACGAGGATCCGTCGGATCTACTTCGCGTAAGCCAGTTCTTGAGCCTGCACGCCCCGGAGACTCCTCAGACCCGCCATTTCTTAAACGCCAAAGCCATAAGCCTTCTACCTCCCGGGGCGATCGTCGTGAACACGGCTCGCGGCGGATTGGTGGTTGATGATGACCTCATCGCTGCTCTCAAGAGCGGGCGGATCGCCGCTGCCGGACTCGACGTATTTGAAGGCGAGCCAAAGCTTAACCCGGAATATGTTTCACTGAAAAATACATTTCTATTGCCGCATATCGGCAGCGCCACGATCGAAACCCGTACAGCCATGGGCATGCTGGCGCTGGACAATATGGAGGCGGTGCTGACCGGCAGGCCGGCGCCGACCCTCATCAAGACCTAGCCGCAGCCGGGACTCGTCTGAGCCACATCAAGGACGAAAGCAATGAGCGAACGCAGGAAGGTAGTCATCATCGGTGGCGGGTTTGGTGGGCTTTCAGAGCCAGATTAATTACCGGCACTGCTCGCACCGACTTCAGTTTCTCTACGCCGGAAGCACCCGCTGCGCGAGAGTTCAAGCCTGAACCGGTAAGTGTGCAGCGTTGATCTTCGACATCATCCGATACAATCTATGGCGACCTGGCCCGCCGAGCCGGCAGAAGATTGTGTCTTGGTGTTTTCAATTTATTTCTGACAGGGGCACGGGGAATGAGTGCGCAAGACGTACCGACCGTATTCATCGTCGACGATGATGCTGATGTGCGTGAGTCACTTCAGGAACTGCTGGAATCGGTCGGCCTGCACTCGCAGTCTTTTGGAACTGCAAAAGAGTTCTTGGCAGTTGGGCGCAGTGACGCTCCCAGTTGCCTAGTCTTGGATGTGAGACTTCCGGGCATCAGCGGTTTGGATCTTCAGCACGAGCTGAAAAGAGGAAAAGTAAGTATTCCCATTATTTTTCTCACGGCTCACGCTGACGTTCCGATGTCGGTCAAGGCCATGAAGTCTGGAGCGGTTGAATTTCTTACCAAGCCATTCCGGCATCAGGATCTCCTCGATGCGGTCCAGCGGTCGCTCACTCGAGCTCGCACGCTGCGCGAGAAAGAGCGAGAGTTAACTGAACTGCGGCATCGTTGTGAAAAACTCAGTGTTCGGGAGCGCGAGGTCATGAACCTGGTCGTCTCTGGGATGCTTAACAAGCAAGTTGCAGCGCAACTTGGAGCCAGCGAAGCGACCATCAAAATGTATCGCGGCCAGGTCATGAAAAAGATGCAGGCTAAATCCTTGCCTGAGCTCGTCAGGATGGCGGACAAGCTCAGGGCCTGATCACCGTTGAGTTGCAACTATCGGTATCAAATCGCCCTTCGAAAGTAGCGGTCTTGCCTACTAAGGTCCAGTTTTGTCCACCCAAAGTTTGATTGCTCCCGCTGTGCCACCACGCTACCCTCAGGGAATGGCATTGGACCAAAAGTCCAAATTGATCGCGATCATCGATGACGATGAGGCCATGCAAGATTCTGTGCGCGACCTTCTGGAGGCGGCGGGACTTGCGGCACGGTGCTTCGGATCTGCGGAAGACTTCCTCAAATCCGATTTACATCGTAAGGCCGCGTGCCTGATCGTTGACATTCGCATGCCGAAGATGTCTGGTCTGGAGTTGCAAGCCACGCTGAAAGAAGAGGAATGCAACGTTCCTATCATCTTCATTACCGCTCATGGAGATGCCAGGATGCGAATTCAAGCCATGAGACGCGGTGCAGTCGAGTTTCTTGCCAAACCGTTCGACCATCAATTGTTGCTCAAAAGAGTTCGTACCGCTCTGAATATGTGAAAAGCTTGCGTTACCGCCGGCGCGTGGCGAGAAGTGTAGAGGTTTCTGTGGGAGACTGTGTAACCATCACGGACCCAATGACGGATCAGGCCGAGCGTACGTTTGAGCGGATCATCGGCAATAGCGCTGCGCTCGAATCGGTCTTGGCTCAGGTGGAGCAAGTTGCTCCTACCGATTCGACGGTCCTCATTGAAGGTGAAACCGGCACAGGAAAGGAACTCATTGCCCATGCCGTTCACAATGCAAGTCAGCGCTGCGGGCGCTCATTTATCAAGTTGAATTGCGCGGCTATCCCGCTCGATCTTCTGGAAAGCGAGTTGTTCGGCCACGAGAAGGGCGCCTTCACCGGAGCGATCGCACAGAAGACCGGGCGCTTTGAAATGGCTGACAAGGGCACGCTATTCCTGGACGAAGTAGGTGATATTCCTCCTGCTCTGCAGCCGAAGCTGCTGCGTGTGCTGCAGGAGCAGGAATTCGAGCGACTAGGAAGCGGTAGAACCCACAAGGTTGACGTTCGTCTCGTCGCTGCAACCAATCGAAATCTGGACAAGATGGTAGCGCGCGGTCAGTTCCGTAGTGATCTCTACTATCGTCTAAACGTCTTTCCCCTCCTGCTGCCTGCGTTGCGCGAGCGCCGAGAAGACATTCCCGCGCTCGTTACACACTTCGTGAAGGTCTTAAGTCGCCGCATGGGGAAACACATCGATAGCATTCCTGCAGAAATGATGGCCGCCTTTCAGTGGCATTCCTGGCCTGGAAATATACGGGAATTGCAGAACCTGGTTGAACGCTCGGTCATCCTTTCGCGTGACGGCGTGCTCACGAACCCTCTGCAGCAGAGGCAAACGAGGGCCATTATTCTCAGTTCCAGCTCTCAGTTTTCATCATCGTCGATGACCTGGGAAGATTCAGATCGCGCTCTGGTCATGGAGACGCTTGAGCAGACCGGCTGGATCGTGGGTGGACCACGCGGTGCAGCGGCCAAACTGGGACTAAAGCGGACTACACTGCTCGCCAAAATGAGGAGATTGGGGATCTCGCGGCCTATCGCTCAGGACGGAACTGAGGCGCTCGGCATCGCCCGAGAAGATGGCTTATTTTGAAAATCGGACTGCCCAGCGAAAGACAGCGACCGAGCGCAGCCGAGCTAATACAACAGAGAACGGACGATCGACGCGGACACTGTGTCCATAGTGGCGGAGGTTATGAAAATCGACGCTTTCGTTCAAAGTGCGCACACCTTAATCAGCAGCAGGATCAAGGATGAACCCTTTACCTCTCGCCGCGAGTGACTCCGCCCGTCAATCCACGGGCCCGCATTGGAGGCGTCTCCAGCGTTACTCGTTTGCGGTTCTTCCCGTTGCGGGGGCATTGGTGGCGGCGCTGGTGCTCGATCGCTTCGGGTTCCGCGATGCGACGGTTCCACTTTTCATCTGCGCAAGCGCAATCAGTTCCTGGTATGGAGGGGAAGGCCCTGCTGTGCTGGCGGTTGTCTTGTGCACCCTAGCATTCGACTATTTCTTCGTGCCCCCACTCTATACCCTCTACATTGCACCCTCGGAGATTCCTTATTTCGTCATTTTTGCCTTATTCAGTTTGCTCGTGTCGTGGTTCGCCAGGATTCGTCGCCGCATCGAAGAGGATTTGCGTAACACTCGCGACAAACTTGAGTCTCTTAATCACGAACTCGCAAAACGCTCGACAGCCCTGGAAGCCAGCAACAAGGAGCTTGAAGCTTTTGCCTATTCGATATCGCACGACCTGCGCGCGCCCCTGCGCCACGTGGCGGGATTTGGGGAGCTATTGCGGAGCAACGCAGCCTCATCTCTCGATGAAAAAAGCAGGCGATATCTCACGCTCGTCCTGGAAGCGGCCAATCGTATGGGCAGCCTGATCGATGACCTGCTCGGGTTTTCTCGAATAAGCCGAGCGGAAGCTCATTATTCCACCATCAGCTTGCAGCAAATCGTACAGGAGGCCGTAGCCGAAGCCCGCCAGGATGCCGACGGGCGCAACATTGTCTGGAGGGTCGATCCCTTGCCCGAATGGTACGGAGATCGATCGATGCTGCGCATGGTTGTGATCAACTTGATTTCCAATGCCGTGAAATTCACCCGCACACGATCCGAGTCCGAAATCGAAATCGGATGCAGTGAACGTAAAAACGATCAGGTGGTGCTATTCGTGCGCGACAACGGCGTCGGATTCGACATGAAATATTCCAACAAGCTCTTCGGTGTTTTCCAGCGGCTTCACCCGCAAGAGGCTTTCGAGGGGATGGGGATCGGCTTAGCTACGGTTCAGCGCATCGTCCACCGCCATGGTGGCCGCGTTTGGGCGGAAGGTAAAGTGGAAGGCGGCGCTACCTTCTATTTCTCACTTTCTAAAATCACTGGAGCAAACTGACATGGACATGCTGGGACGAATCTTACTGATTGAAGACGACCCCAAAGATGTTGAGCTTACACTGACCGCTTTGGATGAATATAACCTCGCCAACGAGGTGGTAGTCGCCACCGATGGTGAACAAGCCCTGGATTATCTGTACTACCGTGGCAAATTCATGCGGCGCGCCACCGTGAACCCGGCGGTCCTTCTTCTTGATCTAAAACTGCCGAAGATCGACGGGCTCGAGATTCTGCGGCAGATTAAGAGCGACGAGAACCTGAGGATGATTCCGGTGGTTGTGCTCACATCATCCCGCGAAGAAAAAGATATGGTGGCCAGCTACAAATTGGGCGTCAATGCCTATGTGGTTAAGCCGGTGGATTTCCATGAATTTGTGAACGCAATCAAGGAACTCGGGGTTTTTTGGGCAGTCATCAATGAGCCGCCGGCCGGGAGCGTCAGGAAGCACTGAAAAGGCCATGAACCCTCATCTTCTCTATCTGGAAGACAACGTCGCCGATCTGGAGTTGTTGCGGGACGCGCTCCATGCAGACGGTCTCGCCTGCGATATTACCCGCGTGGACACGGAATGCGGCCTCCTCGCTGCGCTGCAACAGGACGGTTTTGACCTGATCCTGGCGGATTACACTCTACCCTCCTTCGATGGCCTCTCGGCGTTGCGAATGGCACGGCAGCAAAAGCCGGACCTGCCGTTTATCTTCGTCTCCGGAACCATGGGTGAAGAGACTGCGATCGAGGCGCTTAAGACCGGCGCGACCGACTACGTCCTGAAAACGCGGCTGTCACGCCTTGCGCCCGCGGTGCGGCGTGCGTTGCGCGAGGCCAGGGAAAGACGGGAACTCCACAGCGCTGAAGAAGAGCTGCGCACTACCGCCGACGAATTGCAGCGAGTGATGGCCTCAGTTCCGGATTGCCTCTTTAGCGCCGAGATCGACGAACAAAGAAATTGGAGCTACCGGTACTACTCGCCTATGGTTGAAAAAGTTTTGGGCCGGCCGGCTTCCTTCTACATCGAGAGCCCCACGCGTTGGTTGGAGACAATTCACGAGCAAGACCGCCCGCGGTTGATGGAAGCTTTTTTGCGAGTGGCAAGCGGGCAATCCGAGTACGAGGAAGAGGAATACCGTATCTTGCGCCCCAATGGGGAAATCCGCTGGATCCACGACCGTTCGGTAGTGACGCGATCCGGGCAGCGCCTGCGGATTTATGGTGTGATGAGTGACGTCACAGACCGGAAAGTTGCCGAAGAAGAACGCGAGCGTCTTCGTGAATTAGAAGCGGAACTCGCGCACATTAATCGTGTGAGCACGTTGGGAGAAATGGCCGCGTCCTTGGCACACGAAATTAAGCAGCCAATCGCGGCCGCTATTAATAGCGCCAACAGTTGCATTGCGTGGCTCGGGCACGAACCGCCAAATCTTCAAAAGGCCTGTGCGGCAGCAACCAAAGTCGATGAGTACGGGAACCGTGCGGCGGAAATCATCGATCGGATACGTTCGTTCTACAGGAAGTCTCCACCGCAACGTGAGTTAATTGATGTGAACGGAATTGTCCACGAAATGCTGACATTACTGCGAGGGGAAGCTTCCCGGTACTCCATTCTTCTGCGCTCCGAACTTCCTGCCAAACTGCCAACAATTAATGCAGACCGCGTGCAACTACAGCAGGTGTTGATGAACCTGATGCTCAATGCCATCGAAGCCATGAAGGACTCGAGTGGAGAACTAACCGTGAGGTCGCAACTGCAGTGTGGTCAACTATTGTTCTCGGTTAGCGACACGGGCCCCGGACTACCAGCGGACAATCTGGATCGGATTTTTTCCGCTTTCTATACCACTAAGGCGGAAGGCAGCGGGATGGGGCTGGCCATCAGTCGCACCATTGTGGAGTCGCACGGTGGCCGGTTGTGGGCGACCTCCAATGACGGACGAGGCGCAACTTTTCATTTCACCTTGCCAATCCATGCGGCGGAGTCAGCCTTGGTCAGCTAAACGTTTCTTAAACGTTTTGTCATAAGACCCGCCGGGGATATGTCGTGTCCCATCCTTATCCGCTGTAGTAGCACGATGTTGCGCATCGGAGTTAAGATTTACTCCGATGGCCCACGAGTCAGGCCCCCCCATCACGAAGCAGGAATCGGCTGATTTGCCAATGGAAACAAGACGGCATTGTTCGTCCTTATTGTTTGCCATGCCCTGCCGGATGGATTCCTTTCGGTTAGCTGTGACTCATGGTTGACATCACGAAAATCGACGCTTTTGTTCACAACTCGCCCTACCCTGCGTGGTTGGCCACGGGCAAAGGCGATTGCGTATATGCCAATCCAGCCCTGGAACGCCTGACTGGCCTCAATTTAGAAGAGATCATACAAGCTGACTGGCGCAGCTTTCTTCTGGAGGAGGATCGGGCCACCGCGAAGGCTTCCTGGCAGGGATCTATCGCAACCAGAACTCCCTGTCGCGTGCGCGTACGCATGCGAGGAATCGATGGTGTCGCCACGCCCGTTGACCTCATCGCTTTAGGATACGGAACGGATGACGGAGAACTCTGGTTGTTTGTTGCATCACATGCAGGTGCCGCCACTCACCAATCTCCCTCACTTGAAGTACAACTAAAAGCCACTCTTAATGTGATTCCGGCGTATACGTGGTACGCGCTTCCGTCCGGCGCCCTCACCTTCGTGAACGAGCGCAATGCGAACTATCTTGGTCTCCCGAAAGATCATCCTCTGCGCTTCGGTATTGACACGGGTGGAGCGTGGGATTCACATATTCCGCTTCTGCATCCCGACGATCGCGAAGAGTCCCGCAGAGTCTGGTCAACCTGTCTAAGCACAGGGACTACTGGTGAGTTCAGTTTTCGCGTTCGCAGCGCAGAGGGAAAGTACCGGTGGTTTCTAAGTCGCGCCGAACCTCTCCGCGCGAACGATGGAGCCGTACTGTTTTGGATAGGGGTCAACCTCGACATCGATGACGCGAAGCGGGTACAGGAAGACCTGCAACGAACCCAGTTTTATCTTAGTGAAGGACAGCGCCTTGCCCGCATGGGAAGTTGGGCATTTAATCCCTCTGGTTTTTTTGAGTATTGGTCTCAGGAGTTGTTCAAGATTTACGGCCTGGATCCGCAGAAGGGAGCTCCGACACTGGAAGAGTATCTAGCCGCCCTTCATCCTCAAGACCAGGAATCCATGGCGGAAACTATCAAAACGATGCATGCGGACCGTTGTGGCTGCGACGTAAAAAAACGAATTGTTCGACCCGAGGGCGAGCTGCGCTACGTTCGCTGCGTAGGAATTCCTGTTGTTGAAGGCGAAGTCCTTAAGGGGTTTCTCGGCACTGCGATGGATGTTACCCAGCAAGAACTGCTGACCCAGGAGTTGGAGCGCCAGCGAGCATACTTGAGCGAGGCGCAAAAGCTGACCCATACGGCTAGCTGGGCTTGGCACTTACCGGATCGGAAGGTGATGCACCTCTCCGAGGAGTGGTACCGGATTTACGGATTCGATCCAGATGAGAGAGAGCCAACTTGGAAAGAAGTTGTGGAACGCATCCACCCGGAGAATCGTCTTCGGTGGATGGGCGAGGTCGAACGGGCAATCGCGGAAAAGGCCGATTACGATCACGAGTTCCGTATCCTTTTACCGAATGGAAACGTAAAGTGGATCCGCACCGTCGGCCATCCCATTGTTTCCGGGGCCGGAGATTTGGAGGGGTTCGTAGGCAGCTCGACCGACATTACAGAGCTTAAATCCGCCGAGCAAGAACATGATAAGCTGCGCCAGCTGGAGGCCGATCTGGCGCACATCGATCGTGTGAGTACGTTGGGCGAAATGGCGGCATCACTGGCACACGAAATCAAGCAGCCCATCGCGGCCGCCATAACCAGCGCCAACAGTTGCATCGAATGGCTTTCACACGACCCGCCAAACATCGAAAGGGCCCGCGCAACCGCGACTAGAATCGATCGATATGGGAGGCGTGCGGCTGAGATCATTGATCGGATACGCTCCTTCTACAAAAAATCTCACTCCGAGCGTGAATTGGTTGACGTGAACGGGATTATGAATGAAATGCTCGCATTGCTCCAGGGTGAGGCCACACGATTCTCTATTGAGATGCATACGGAACTTGCCACCGAACTCCCCAACATTGTTGCGGACCGCATACAATTGCAACAGGTCTTCATGAATCTCATGCTCAATGCCATCGAAGCTATGAGTGACTCGGGCGGAGAAGTCACCGTGAGATCGCAACTGCAGGACGGTCAACTATTTTTCTCGGTCAGCGATACGGGGCCGGGACTGCCGGCTGGAAGTGCTGACCAGATCTTTTCAGCGTTCTTCACGACTAAACCGCAAGGCAGCGGAATGGGGCTGGCCATCAGTCGTACTATCGTGGAGTCGCACGGCGGCCGCTTGTGGGCGACCGCCAACGACGAACGCGGTACTACCTTTCATTTCACCTTGCCGATTGAAGCGTAGTAATGAAAGCGTACTAGTGAAATGCAGTAATGAAGTGCCGGGAGTCATCGAGTGGGGTTACTGAGTTTTTTGAGCTGGGCATACTCGACTTTGGCCTGGCGATAGATGGGTATATCGGGGTCGGCTTCTTTCCAGATATTTAGGAATTCTTCGTAGGATTTGCGCTCGGATGCGTTATCGCCCATCATCTTCTCCGCGCGGCCGAGTTGAAGCCGCGCCAGTGGGCCGGTGATGTATTCCAAGCACAAGCCGGGATTGTCGATCAGCTTCTGGAACTCACGCGCGGCTGATCGGCCATCGCCCGATTCCAGGTAGGCCAGGCCACGGATGTAGGCTGGGTAGAGATAATCGAACGACAGGGTGTCTGCGAGGTCGTACTGGACGGTCCCGCGGAGCAGATCGATGGCGGCGTTGGGCTCGTGTTTCTGCAACTTGACCGCGGCCCGCACTGTGGGAACAAGATATTTCTGCACAATAGTGTCCAATGGTGCTTCCTGGCTAACCTCCTCTGCGAGCCCGTTGGCTTCGTCGGTTCTCCCCGACCGGGCGAGCGAGAGAGCCAGAATCATTCTCTGGCCGCGCTCCAATTTGTTCTGAAGCGCCTGGTCCTGGGCTTTGCGCGCCTGGATCACCCTGCCCGCCTCTGCGTTTCGAAGGGCCGAAAGAACAAGGGCTCGGGAAATATCTTCGGGGTCCGAAGACAGCCTCGATGCCTGCAGGCGTAAGCGATCTGCGGAAACAAAGTGGCCCTGATGAGCTTCAAATCTCGATTGCTCCCACAGGAAGGCAACTCGATTGGGGCCCTGCGCTTCGCCCTCGAAGATCCGGTCGAGAGCGCCCCGGTCACCTTCGACGAATGCCAGTCGCAATCTTTGGATCCTCAGGTCGGGGCTGTCAAATTTGAGCGCCTCCGCTTGAGCTAGCCATGACCTCGCCTCATTGAACCTGCTTGCGATTATGTCGTCACGGGCCGCCCACGAAAAATAGAGTGAACTCGGCGCCAGCCGCGCCGTCTCATCCTCTAAGTCAGCCGCACGCTTGGGCTGGCCGAGTTTATGCAGCGTGTGCGCCAGATTAGTATGAAAGAATACATCGCGAGGAAAGAGCTCCAGCGATCGAAGTAGAACGGAGTAGGATTTGTCGAGTTCGCCAGTCACGCCACTGTAATAGAGATACTCGGCGTTTAGCCTGTCCTTTTCCGTCATTCGGTCGCGCAGTTGGTAGGCGCGTGTAACTGAAGCTGCCATGAGGTCGTAATGGTTGAGAACTCCGTTGGCCATGCCAATCCCTTCGTAGGTGAGCGCGAGGTCAGGGTCAAGTTCGATTCCCGTCTGATACAGGGGGAGCGCCGCCTCCGGGTCGCCAGCCAGGAAGAGCTTGGTTCCCTGGGCGCCCGTCTGGAGCGCTTCCAGGGAGGCGCTGGTCGCTTTTTCCAGAGGCTGATCGAACCGGGCCAGCGATTCGGCCGGTTCCCCGAGCTTCCTCCGAAGGCGCACGGCGGTGGCTCCCAACTCATGGACTATCCGATTACGAGCGCTAATCTCAGCACCTTCCTCAGCCACGGTCGCTCCTGATCCGCAGTCGAGTGCCCTGATCTCCAGGCGATATCGATTACCGGCGTCGGCGATGGAATCAGAGATCACCATTTTGCTATTGGTCTTACTACAAATCTGGCGTGCGATCTCGGGGGTGATCTTGGTGGTCGGCGGAAGTTTCAGTTGCCCCAAAGTGGCGTATGTTTTATCCAATCCCAGCAGGTTTAAGTATGGCGTCTGGTCCATTTCATAGCGCAATGCATTGTTCAGAGCGTCGTCGAACACGGGATCGCCGGTTCGGTTGTCGACGTCGGCCAGCACGATTGTGTCGGCGGGAGCGAGATTGATGCGATGGCGGTAAACTTCGTAGCGCCAGATACTAAGCGCGCCAAGAGCGAGCAGCGCGCCCGCCGCCAACGGCCACCGCCAACGCCCTCTTATTTTATGGGCCCCGGCGGTAACTTCTCCAGGGGCGATTTCTGGCGCCGGCTCCAGATATTCGATGGCCGGCAGCAATCGATAGCCACGCCGCCCCAAGGTCTCGATGTACCGAGGACTATCGGCGGAATCCCCCAGGGCACGGCGTAGGGCCTTGATCGCCGCATTGATGCTGCGGTCGAAATCGACGACCGTATCGTCCGACCACAGCCCGCTCTTGATTTCCTCGCGGGTGACAATCTTGCCCTCACGTTCGACCAGCATCCGCAAAACCTGAAACACTTGTTCTCTGAGGAGAACCTTGATGGGATTGGGCGTCTCCATTGATCGTAGTTCGCCCGTGCTGAGGTCGAGCTCAAAGGCTCCGAATCGAACGCGCCCTGAGGAAAGGGTGTACATGGAAACCGCACCCAAAAATGCAGAGTAAGAAACTGTACCAACGCGGCTCAGAATTGTCGAAATAATACGTGAGTGGAGCATGATGCCGCCCGGAAAGTTGCCTTTAGAATCAGCAACTTACTGCTTTCACTCAGATTTCACCCCAACATCACCGCTGTTCCATTTACACCAGCTTTCCCATTCCGGTAAACAGGCAAGCATAGGCGCGATTGATCCAGCGAATTGGGTTCGCAGCAATGGCAGGGGGCCACACATCCAAGTTGATTGCCATCATTGATGACAATGAGTCGATGCAGGACTCACTCGGTGACCTAATCGAGTCGGGGGGCTTCGAGGCGCGATCCTTCGGATCAGCA